>SDBS01000018.1_pt1 | contig 108041 bp, 84 predicted proteins | sample 2277091 | NCBI WGS metagenome assembly SDBS01 (sample SAMN10404972, study PRJNA504765) | marine sediment metagenome | isolation source: marine sediment core GS10_PC15, 163 cmbsf | place: Arctic Ocean: Southern Knipovich Ridge | collected 2010
GACGGTGCACAAGATCGCTTCGGGGGTGCACGAGGCGGCCGAGCAATTCACGCACCTGGCCGACTGCGACAAACCCGAGACGGTCCGCAAGGTCTGCCTGGCCTTGCTGCACGAGGGCCTGCAGTGCTACGACCATGGCGCGGGGTCGGCCGATAGCCAAGACGCGCCCGCTGACTCGCCGCAGTCCAAGCCGTGGACGATGCTACGCCCGCTGGACGATTCTGAGGTTGATGACGCATACCCCCGCCAGAGCTGCCAGGAAGAGTGAAAGTGGTCTCGAAAATGAGTGAGAAATTCATATGTCCTTGCGAGACAGGGTGTTGCGGCAATATGCCTGCGCAACTTTGCGCAAGAATGCGCAATGGCGCGCAAGAATGCGCAAGAATGCGCAATGGCGCGCAAGAATGCGCAATGGCGCGCAAGAATGCGCAAATTTGCGCAACACCTTGCGCGTTTGGGCAGGTTTGAGTTGTGGTGGCTCCATCGGGAAGGCTGATGGGGAAAAAGGCAGATGTTACGCTAATGTCTCGGACGATAGAGAAATATGAACGGCTCGTCGAGCTCGACCAGTCGGATTCTATGGTGATCGCTGTGTCCATGAGAAGCGATATCGCTGGCATTGCGTCCTGGCTTGCGCTGGCCGGTGTAGGCTGCCTGGGCGGCTGTCTTTCGCCGGGTGGGATGGATGAACGTCTCATCGGCCGCTATCAGCGCGTGATGGCCGAGAGGGGCAAGACAGGCCACGCGAATCGCGGCCTTGCGGGCATTGAGGGGCTTCGACCTACGCGTGCGACCCAGCCTCCGCTCAAGACAGTTCGCGACGAGCAAACCGGCAAATCGCGCATCTTTCTGGGCTTGAATGAGGCTGTGATGCGCGCGCTGGCCAACAGCCTGGACATCCGCGTGGTCAGTTATGATCCGGAAATCTCGCGCCAGGAGATGGTCCAGGCGGCGGCCGAATTCGACTACATCATATTCGGGGAGTTGCTTTATGAGAAAGTGGACCAGCAGGTGAGCAGCTCGTTCCTGGCCGGCGATGAGTTCACGCGGAGATGGAAGGCCGGCCTTCGCCAGAAGACGATCACCGGCGCGCAGTGGGAGCTGGCCTGGACGTTCACGAAAAACTTTGACGTTTCGGCGTTTGCGGCCATGCAGCGGAGCTATGACAACCGAATCGTCCTGGAAGTCACCCAGCCGCTGCTTCGTGACGCCTGGCCGGAGTTTAATCTGGCCGCGCTGCGGATCGCGCGGCTGAACCACAGGGTGAGCATGTCGGACTTCCGCAGGGAGGTCGAGCAGATCGTCACGGACGTTATTTCCGCGTACTGGTTGGTGATCCAGGCCCGTCGGGATCGGATGATCCTCCAGGCGCTTCTCCGCCGCACCATTGAGACGCGCGACCGGATCGACAAGCGCAGGGCGGTTGACGCCACGGACGTGGAATTCAAGCAGTCGGAGGCGGCCGTCGCCACGCGCCGGGCGCAACTGATACTCTCAGAAAAAGTAGTTGGAGATGCTCAGGATAGGTTGACGCGGCTGCTGGCCGACTCGCAATTAAACCTTCTGAGCGACTTTGAGGTCGTTCCCACCACGCCGATGACAACCGAACGCGTCCAACTGGACCCAACGGACCAGTTGCTCGCGGCCTTGCGATACAATCCGTTTTTGGAGCAGGCCCGCTTGGCAATCGACATCGCCAGGGTCAATATTCGCGTGGCGACCAACCAGGCCCTGCCACGACTGGATTTTTCCTTGACCACCACCTTCCAGGGCCTCGGGCCCACGGCGCACCAGGCCGGAGAGAATTTCGAGACCGGTGACTTCATCAGCTACCGCTTCCTGTTTAGTCTTGAGTATCCGATCGGGAATCGCGAGCGGATCGCTAAGTTGCGGCTGCGGAAGGCCGAGCGGTTCAAGGCGATCGCTACGTTGCAGAACACAGCCGATCGAGTTGCCGTTCAAGTGCGCGCGCAGATCCGTTTGGCCGGGACGGCATACGAAGAAATGGCAGCCACGCGGCAGGCGGTAGAGGCTTCACGCGATCAGTTGGAGGCACTTGACGCCACCGAAGAGCTGCGCCGCCTGACGCCGGAGTTCCTCCAGGTCAAGCTTTCGGCCCAAGAGACGTTGTCCGACGCAGAGCGGGCACTGCTGCGCTCGGAGGTAAGTTACAACGTTGCGCTGGTGGAGCTGGCCCGCGTGACGGGGACGGTGTTAGAACTTCATCGCGTTAAAATCGCGATGCCGGCCGTTCTGGGCGGGCAAACCCGCGCGGAGGAACCATCAAGTAGGGAACTGGGCAGGCCGGTCAGTTGGCTGGCCCACGCCGGGACAGGGGAAGCGAAATAAGGAAACCCGGAAAAACTGAAAATATTTTTTCATTCGCGCCTACATCAAACCGAAGAGGGGCAATGGCTTCGGTTGAGCGGGTTTTCAATAGTTTTCAACAGGCGGGAATGCGCTTGCCTTGCGCGGACCCAAAGCGTATAAGTATTTATCCTAAGGGGGGTAACGAAGAATCAGTTCATAGGGCTTTTGTAAAGGTCTTGCAAATATTTTTGCAAATCGTGCGGGCTGTGTGCCACTAGGTTGTCACCGGCACATCAGATAAGGGTTCCGCGGATATGAGGGTCAGCCGCATCTACAGGCTGTTACGTCTGATCACGATGCTTCAACAAGGACAGGGCTACACGGCTGGTGATCTGGCCAGGGAATTGGAAGTCAGTCGGCGAACCATATTCAGAGATCTGAACGTGCTTGAGATGGCTCATATTCCGTACTATTTCGACTCCGAGAGTGGCGGGTATCGCATCAACCGCTACTTCTTCCTGCCGCCGGTCAACCTGACGCTGACCGAAGCCCTAGCGGTAATCCTCATGACCGGACGCGTGCGCGGGGCCAAAAGGTTGCCGTTGCTTTCGCATGGGACAAGTGCGGCCGTGAAACTCCAAAGCGCACTGCCCGGGCCGATCCGCGAGCACATTGGCAGCGTGATCGACCGGCTGAGCGTTTCGCTCGGCCCGCTGGCGCGCCACGAAGGGCTGGAAACGCTTTGCGATGATTTGACCATGGCCATCGCCCGGAGGCGCATCTGCCGGCTAACGTATATCAGCTTTCATGAGCGAAGGCAGATCGTCACGAACGTGCATCCGCTCAGGCTGATATTCATTGCCAGGGCGTGGTATCTCCTGGCTTACTCCGCCCAGCATCGGCAGATTCGCACCTTCAAGGTGGCGCGGATACGAAAGCTTGCCGCGACCAATCGCCAGTTCCGCACGCCAAAAGACGTCGATGTGGAGAACTACTTCGGCGATGCCTGGAGCATGATTCCAGAAGGCAAGCTCTATGATGTGCATCTTCGGTTCTCGCCGATGGTCGCCGGCAACGTCGCCGAGGTGCAATGGCATCACAGCCAGAGCATCGAGTGGAACGACGACGGCTCAGCGGAGTTCCGCGTTCGTGTGGATGGGCTGGGCGAGATGACGTGGTGGATTCTCGGCTACGGCGAGCAGGTGGAAGTGATTTCGCCGGCCGTCCTTCGCGGACGAATTGTCAATACCGCCAAGAAGGTGCTGAGCACGCACCGCAAAGGAGAACGCTGATCATGCGGGCGCTGGTGCAGCGAGTTCGTTCAGCCGAGGTGAACGCCGACGGCAGCGTTCTTGGTCGAATCGGCCGGGGGCTGCTGATCTATGTGGGCGTGGCCGCCTCGGACTGCCCTGAGGACGCCCGGCGTTTGGCCGAGAGGGTAGCAGGTCTTCGAATCTTCGAAGACGCCGAGGGCAAGCTGAACAGATCCGGCCGGGACGTCGGGGGGGACGTCCTGGCGGTTTCCAATTTCACGCTGCTGGCTGACGCCCGCAAGGGGCGGCGGCCGTCGTTTGCAGCCGCTGCGGCACCCGCGTTGGCAGAGCCGCTCTACGAGGCGTTCCTCGAGACGATGAGGCAACAAGGCTGCCACGTCGTCGGCGGGGCATTTGGCAAGCACATGGAGATTCACAGCGTTGCCGACGGACCGGTGAATCTTATCGTGGAGTTTCCGCCGGCAACAGAAAGGAAAGCCTAGTCGCCGAAGTTTGAGGTTGGAAACAAAACTTGGCTCATCAATGGAATCGGTTTCAATTGACTAGGCACCGACCCCCGACCCGCCGGTCCATTGGTGAGCCGCCTTTTTGCGCCGATTTGACTCGGCAGACGGCCGCAAGTCTTGACGGGATTCGTCCGATCTCATAGTTTATCTGCTGGTGCTGTGGGAGTGTGCCCGAGTGGACAAAGGGAGCAGACTGTAAATCTGCCGGCTCAGCCTACGGTGGTTCGAATCCACCCGCTCCCAGTGGCTGATTGTCGATTGCGGACTTCGCAGGGGCCCTCGACGGAAGCCTGCAAGAGTATCGGAGGCGCGACGTCAAGCCGGCGAGATCCGCATTCTTAAATTCTCAGTTCGCGCGCGGGCGTAGCTCAATTGGCTAGAGCTCCAGCCTTCCAAGCTGGTGGTTGTGGGTTCGAATCCCATCGCCCGCTGTTTCCGCCGCAGTGCAGGCGGAAAGGTGGAATGTCACCTTCCTCTCGTATTCCGCGTGTTGGCAAGAACCATGCAGGTACAGGCATTATCGTCATCGGCTGGAAGCGGCTCGGCGAACTCCAGCGAAGTCGAGCCGCAGATCCAGGCGAGGACCGACGGTTTCAGAGGGGATAAAAAGGTGGGCCGCAGCTTGGCCTTGGCCAACTATTCCGGCACGGCCGGATCGTCACCATAGCTGCTCTGGAGCTTACGCAGCTCCTCCAGGAGGGCATCGCGACGCGTAAGGTCGTCTTCTTCCTTGGCATGGATCAGCGTGTTGAAAAGGCCCTTCGCCAACTGCTCCCGCACCGCCGGATCGTCGGCATAGCTGCTCTGGAGCTTACGCAGCTCCTCCAGGAGGGCATCGCGAAGCGTAAGGTCGTTTTCTTTTTTGGCATGGTTCAGCGTGTTGAAAAGGCCATTGGCCAACTGCTCCCGCACGGCGGGATCGTCGCCATAGCTGCTCTGGAGCTTACGCAGCTCCTCCAGGAGGGCATCGCGACGCCTAAGCTCGTCTTCCTCCTTGGCGTCGGTCAGCGTGTTGAAAAGGCCCTTCGCCAACTGCTCCCCCGCACCGCCGGATCGTCGGCATAGCTGCTCTGGAGCTTACGCAGCTCCTCCAGGAGGGCATCGCGAAGCGTAAGGTCGTTTTCTTTTTTGGCATGGTTCAGCGTGTTGAGGAGCCCCATGGTGAGCAGGGAGCGGGTAGCAGGGAGATGGTCGGCAATACGCTGGGCCTGGTTCAGAAGAAGGGCTGGACCGCTCGCATCGGTTTGTCCTAGCAGCGTTTTGTTCGCGTAGCAAAGAGCCTTTTCCTCTGCCCCGAGTTCGAGGACGGAGGTTAGCCGTTCCATGCTTGCCAGCGCCAGAGAGAAATAGATAACCGTCGGATCGGTCTTTTTAATGTTGCCTGCCAGCAAGCGGATCAACGTGGAGGCCTGGCGACGGGAGTGTGGGCGAGCTCTTTCATCTACCAGAAACCACTTCTGAGCCACTTCGTATCTGCGCGTGTGGCCAAAGCGAGGGACATCTCGAGAGGTCTCGGGGCGGTCGTTTTCCCCCTGAAAATACAGAACGCCCAAACTGGCTAACTCGAGGATCACAGTTTCCGCATCTGCGAGATCCTCGCATGCCACTGAACGAAGCTTGTCCCACAACTCGGGTTGTACCATCTCGGGCAAAAGTGCCAAGCGTGCCGCCAGCGCGAAGCGATGGGTTGCCTTTCCTTCGTCCAGCAGATCTGGCAGAAGCCGTTCCCTCAATTCCTCGAATCGTTGCTCCTGGGCTTCCGTGGCAAGCCTTTGCAAATCCTGCGGTGTTTGCGGATCTGCGTCGAACCAGCGCGAAAGAACGCCGGGATATCCGCCGTGCCATTCCGCGATCTTGCTCTCATCAACTTCTTTCGTGACAGGAAGCACCGCGTGAAGATAAGTCACCAGTCGGGCTTCCTCGTCGCTGCCGGGTGCCAATCGCATTGGATCCAGGGGATAAACGTCGGCGCGCGCACTGGCCTTCTTGAGCTTCCAGGGGAGGTCAAAAATGTCCTGATTTTCTCGATCGCGGTCCCGTGAGGCGACCAGGATGTGCATGGTCGGCCAACTGCGCCAGTCCCCCAGGAATTGCTCGAAGAAGGCTTGCTGTACTTCGACGTTGCCGGACTGCTCCCACGCGTCGAAGACCAGTACGATTGTCTTACCGCCTGTAACCTTCTGCACGGTCTGAAGAATCTCCTTGGCCTGTTCGCTGCTCAGCGGCGGAAGGTCCAGACCGCTGGTCTTGAGAACCCGATCGGCTTGAAGGAGTTTCTGAAAGACTTCGCGAGCACTCTTGGCCAAGGGGAGTTTTACGTCTTCGGCCGATGCCAGCAGGATCTCACCCACTCCCTTGGCCATACCGGAGATCAGGTTGCCCCTGTGTTTTTCATACAGCTGTCGGGCCTGCTGGCGCCAAGTGGAGTCGGCAAGCCAGTTTTCGTGGAGGTCCACCACACATCGCAACAGCATGTCCTCTGGGGCCCGATTGGCTTCAAAATACCCGAGAAGAAACCCTTTAAGCGCCAGCTGCCTGCAAAGCACTCGAAGCAGATAGGACTTGCCTTGCAAAGGCCTGCCGGTAATTGCGGTGAGCCCGGACTCCTCGCAACGTTTTTCCAAGGCCGCCAAGTCCTCGCTGCGGCCGAACAACGGCAAAGGTTCTAATCTCTTGTGCTTCGTTGCCAGCTCCTTTGGCTTCGCTGCTGACATTTGGGCAGACTGGAACGACCGTTGGGGGAGGACGTCGAACAAACGTGCCCCCGAGACTTTTTACCAGCGCTTTCCTCAGTGGACCGCAACCAACCCACAAATTACACGACGACACGGACGCATGCAAGGCTAGCTTTGGCCTAAGGGTCTTCCTCCCGGTCTCGCGGCGCATCGAGCAGCGCTTGGGTGTTGGCCAAGCGCCGCCTTTGACCCTCACTCTCTTTCTTCTTGCGTTAAGGTTATGGTTTGACAACGTGGCGTTTGAGGGCGCCGCGCGTCGTAGCGCAGACTGCGCGATGTAAGGGCCTGTCGGGCCGGCGTGGCCTGGCTTTGAGGTGGAGAGGGGAACGCGGCCGGGCCGATAACAAGAACAGACATCAAGAGCAGGATGCGTGGGCATCCCGCTGCGGTCCTTGTCTGCCCGCACGGGCGGTGCCGGCGTCTGCGCAGATTATCGCGAGGATGCCACAGCCGCTCAGGCGACGCGCCGGTTTGACGTTTTGTAAGGTTGCGGATGGCTAACAAGCGAGAGGACAAGCCGAAGGCCGCCGATCCGGCGACGGGACGGCAAGGCCACAGGCGCTTCTGGCGATACGCCCTCGTGCTGCTGCTAGCGGGCGTGGTGGCGCTGGCGTGGCTGAGCTTGCTTACCTTTTCGCCGACGGACCCCGCCACGCCGGCCGTCTTCCCGGATAAATTGCGCGTGGACAACGCTGCCGGGCGCGTCGGGGCTCAGATCGCCTTCCAGCTTCGCTACTGGTTCGGCCGCGGGGCCTACATGGGTTTGCTGTTTGCCTCCGTGGCCGCGGTCGTGATGATGTTCGGCGGCCGCGTCGGCGAGCTGCCGTGGCGGATCGTTGGGCTGGTGCTGCTGATCACGACGACCAGCACGGCTGTGTACCTGGCGGACCCGGAAATTGCCTCGGACGTCTACAACGGCTCAGCCGGCGTGCTCGGCATCAACGTCGGTGCGTTCCTGCTCGGCAGGTTTTCCGCCGTCGGGGCGTGGGTCATCGTGGTCGTCGCGTTTTCCATCGCCCTGATGTTCGCAGCCGACAACCTCGTTCTACACCTTCCGCGGATCGGCAAGCGGCTCGGAACGTCGGTCTGGCAGAACCGCCGGAAGCTTCCTTCGATGGTTGGCGCTATTCGGTCGGCGCGTGCCAAGCCGGCTGCCCGGACTGCGATGGCAGCATCGTTGTCGCGCCTCTCTGCCGTGGTTGCCCCGCAGGCGCCGCTGACAGCTCGGGCCGCACCGCTAACGCCCCGGAAGCCGGCACCACCGGCGCCGAGCCCCCGGCCGACTGATCGCAACATGAAGTTCGAGCTGCCTGGTGTGGCACTTCTGGCCGAGCCGGCCGGCAACTACCTGGAGGCCCAGCAGGCCGCGGCCATGGAAACGCAGGAAGTCCTCCAGCAGACGCTCAACGACTTTGGCGTCGCCGCTGAGGTCGTCGGGCACATGACCGGCCCGGTCATTACGATGTACGAGCTGTCGCTGTCACCTGGCGTGAAGGTGGCCCAGGTGGGCGGCCTGGCCACTGACATCGCCCGATCGCTGGCCGTGCCGGGCGTGCGGATCGTCCCGCCCCGCTTCGGCAAGGACACCGTCGGCATCGAGGTGCCGAACGTGGTCAAGGAGATCGTTCGCATCCGCGAGCTGATGGAGCTGCGCCCGGAGGCCGAAAGCAGGATGCAACTGCCGCTGTATCTCGGCAAGGACGCCTCGGCCGAGGCGATCGTAGCCGACCTGGCGCTTATGCCGCACCTGCTGATCGCCGGAACCACCGGCTCGGGCAAGAGCGTCTGCATCAACGCGATCCTCATGTCCATGCTGATGACACGCACCCCCGAGGAAGTCCAGTTTATCTTGGTCGATCCGAAGATGGTGGAGATGGCGGCCTTCGAGAACCTTCCGCACCTGCTCTGCCCGATCGTCAACGATATGCGCAAGGCCGAGGACATACTCGAATGGGCAACCACGAAAATGGACGAGCGCTACGAGATTCTCAAGGAGACCTGCGTTCGCAACGTCGCGGCCTACAACCGTCTGGGCGCCAAGGAGCTTTACCAGCGGCTCGGGGCGGAATCCGAGGCGGAAAAGGCCAGGATCCCCAAGTGCCTGCCGCACTTCGTCATCATCATCGACGAGCTGGCGGATCTGATGATGACCTCCAGCAAGGAAGTGGAGAGCTACATCATCCGGATCGCCCAGAAGGCCCGCGCGGTGGGCATCCACCTGGTGCTGGCGACGCAGCGGCCGAGCGTCAACGTTGTAACGGGCCTGATCAAGTCGAACATGCCCTGCCGCATCAGCTTCCGCGTGGCGTCGCGGATGGAGTCGCGCATCATCCTGGACCAGAACGGCGCCGAGGTGCTGCTCGGGCGCGGGGATATGCTCTTTCTCCAGCCGGGCACCAGTAGCCTCATCCGCGCCCAGGGCGCCTACGTGGACGACTCCGAGATTAAACCGGTGGTTAAGGCCCTGACGCGGGCCGGCGAGCCGAATTACAACACCGAGCTGGTCCGGCTGCAATCCAGGACGCCCGGCGAGACCGGCGGCGAGAAGGACGGGCTGTTCGACAAGGCCGTCGAGATTGTCCTCGCCACGCAGCGCGGTAGTGTCTCCTTACTTCAGCGGCGTCTGCAAGTCGGCTACAGCCGCGCCAGCAGGATCATCGACCAGATGGCCGACGGGGGGCTGCTCGGCGAATACAAGGGCAGTCAGGCCCGCGAATGCCTCATGACCCTGGAGGAATGGCACGAGCTGCGGAAATCCATCGCCGCCGAGCAGTCCGGCGCCGCGGCGCTCGATGGGGCGCCGACCAGCGCGTAGCCATATCTGCATTGGCAGCTTCCGGTGACGATTTGCTGTCATGGGACGCTTTCAAGAGTGACCGGGCGGACGTACAATGCGCCCGTGAACGACACGTCTACGCAAGATAAGCCCGACCGGCCGCAGCTTGAGGCGTCCGCCGGACCGCAACCGGCCGAGCCCCCGACAAAGGTGCCGGTGGCGTGGATTGCCGGCAACGAGACGCTGAGGGCGCTCAGCCGAACGCTTGAGCCGGTGGCGATTGGGCTCATAGACGAACTTGTCGAACTGTTGGTGATCTGTCCGCAGGCGGCCGATTGCAGCGGCCTGCCTGCTCCGCCGGTGGAGGTTGTCCGCTACGGCAGGCTGCGGCGGTGGCCCTTTCGAGGCCGAACAATCGACTGGCTTGCCGGCGAGATCAAGTCGCGCAAAGTGCAATTGCTTCATGCGCTGGACGCCAGCGGAGTGCACCTAACGAGAGAATTAGCCCGGCGGACGGATCTGCCGTACCTCATCTCCAGCTACGCCCTCGGTGATGCCCGTCGCCTGGGCGGGCTGGATGACCACCTTCTAGCGGCGGTGCTGGCGGCCTCGCAGGCGATTCGCAGCGAATTCCTCGCCGGCCGCGGGGCGTCCGCCGAGAAGATTCGCCTTGTCCGACCGGGCGTCTATCAGGTCCAGCGTCCGACCTGCTTCAGCGAACCGGACCGCAGCGTCGCGATCATTGCCGGCGGGAACATGGACCATTTCGGCGCCTTTGAGGCCGTGCTGCGGACCTTCGTGGAGCTTCGCCGCCGCCAGTACGATTGCGTTTTCTTCCTGATCGGCAAAGGTCGGGCCGAAAAACGCCTCCGCGAGCAGGCAAAACAGCTGCGTTTGCGGCAGGAAGTGACCTTCGTCGATCGCCAGCCGGGCAGGCAGATGCCGGGCATCTTCAAAGCCGCCGATGTTTTCATCTCGCCGACGAGCAGCCGCGAAGTGGACACCTGGGCACTGCTGGCGATGGCGGCGGGTGTGCCGGTATTGGCCGCCGCGGATGGCGTTTGCGATTTCTTGATCGACCAGCGGACTGCCGTCTGCTTCAAGCAGGGTAACTCGGCCGAACTGACGGCCAAGCTAACGGCGCTGCTGGACGACCGTGATGCCGCCCGCCGCCTGGCCGCCGACGCTCTGGCATACACCCGCGAACATCACAGCCCGGCAGACATGGTTGCCGCATTGAGAGATATCTACCGGCAGGCTGTCGCCTAAAAGGCCGAAACGGTGTTCCAAAGGACCCGCGCTATCACTCGCTCCGTAAGATCCAGGCAATCCGCGGGCTCTCTCAGGCCTTCAGTTCGGGAATGTCCAGCCAGCAGCGCTGGCGCCAGGACTTTATCGCCATCTCGGCCAGTTGGACGCCCTTGGCGCCCTCGAGAAGGCCCCACTTGAACGGCTCGTCCTTGACCACGTGCTTGAGGAACAGCTCCCACTGCACCTTGAACGCGTTGTCGTAGTGGTCCTCGCCCTCGACGGGCTTCCAACCGGCGAAGAAGTCGATCGGCTGGTCGATGTCTGGGTTCCAGAGTGGCCGGGGCGTCTCGTCGGCGGACTGTACCAGGCAGTTCCGCAGGCCCACAATGGCCGAGCCCTTGGTGCCATCGACCTGAAGGACGAACAGGTCGTCGCGCCGGACGCGGAACATCCAGCCGGAGTCGATGTGGCAGATAATGCCGTTTTCCAGCTCAAACGTCGCGTAGGCTGCGTCGTCGGCGGTGCATTTATAGGGCTTTCCTGCTTCGTCCCAGCGCTGCTTGATGTGCGTGGCGGCGAGGCAGGAGACACTTTTGATCGGTCCGAAGATATTCGCGATCACGTAGCGGTAGTGGCAGAGCATGTCAAGGATCATCCCGCCGCCGTCTTCCTTCCGGTAGTTCCAGCTCGGCCGCTGCGGTGGCTGGCCGCCCGGCTCGCCCTGGAAGACCCAGTAGCCAAACTCCCCGCGCACTGAGAGGATCTCCCCGAAGAAGCCCTCTTGAATGAGCTTCCGCAGCTTCAGGAAGCCGGGTAGCCAGAGCTTGTCCTGCACCACGCCGTGCTTGACGCCCTTGGCCTTGGCCAGCTGATAGAGCTTGTAGGCGTCCTCGACGTTGGTGGCCGTGGGCTTCTCGCAATAGACGTCCTTGCCGGCTTCCAGCGCCTTGGAGACCCAGCCGAGGCGGCGTGTGGTTGATTGGGAATCGAAGTATATCGGGTAGTCGGGATTCTCCAGCGTGCCCTCGACGTCGGTGGACCACTTCTCGAGGCCCGTTTTGGCGCACAGCTCCTCCAGGGCCTTGGGGTTTCGCGGATCGCTCAGCGAGCCGACCAGGATCGGATCCGGCATGATCACTTCGTTGTCGCCGACCTTGACGCCGCCTTGCTTGATGATCTCCAGGATCGACCGCATGAGGTGCTGGTTTGTGCCCATGCGGCCAGTCACGCCGTTCATAATGATGCCGACCTTGTGCCTCTTCACCTCTGCCATTTGCTTTGTTCCTCGTATCGAACTGCTATTGTCCTAACGGGTTTGTAAAGTCTCGCGTGGTGTTCTTTTCAGGGGCGGGCGTGGGAAAACGGCTGTCCCGTATGCGACCCGGCAACTCGCGGCTTTGTCAGCCGCAGCGCTTCTGGGCATTACTTGGGTTTCTCCGTGCACTGCGGGTAGGCTCCTTCCGGCAGGGGCGGTACGTCGCCCTCGCCGGCCTTGGGAAGCGTGCCCCCAAGCTCCTGCCGCCAGTGGGCGACGTCGCCGGCCGGGCCGTAACAGTAAATGAACGTCAGTGGCGTCTCGCCCGCGTTGGAAAGCTGGTGATATACGCCCGAGGGGATGCAGACGGCCTGACCCGAACAAAGCGCCTGCTTTTCCTCCCCGAGACACATCTCGCCGGTGCCCTCGACGACAAAGTAGATCTCTTCCTGCTCTTGATTGTGCCATGGCACCTGACCGCCGTTGGGCTCCAGTGTGACCAAGCCCATGGAGAAGTTTTTGGCCTGGATGGGCGACGGACCGCCGACGAGATTCTGCGTCCGCCGCCGGGCCGGGTAGGTCCTGCCTTCGATCTTGCTTAGGTCCGCTATGATCATCTGCGTTTTCTCCTGCTGGGGCTGAAAACCGACGTTTCAGACGACCTTCGCCGGGCCGGCCGAAGAATAACCCGGCCGACAAGACGCGGCAGTATAGCAGGATTTGGCGGCCTTTGAAAATCCGCAGAGGGATTTTTCTTCGCTGACCCACCACAACGGCCTAGGCGACGCATAACCAGCCGCGAGCGAAAGGGAGCGAACAAGACGGGGCAGGGGCGGTCTACTTTTCGGGTGGAAACCGGTCCTCTCAAGTTACCTTTGCCGAAGCGATTCTACGGCTTGGCGTCTATGCCGAATTCTTTCAGCATTTTCGCCAGCGGCTCGCGGAGGTGCTGGCTCATGGGCAGAAGCGGCAGGCGCAGCTCGTTCTCGATCATCCCGGCCATCGCAAGGGCGGCCTTGATCGGAATCGGGTTGGTCTCCTTGAACAGCGCCTTGAACAATGGGAAGAGCTTCAGGTGCTGCTGACGGGCCGCAGCCATGTCGCCGGCAAGGGCTGCGTCGCAGAGCTTGCGGATCTCGCCGGGCAGTATATTACCGACCACGCTGATCACGCCCCTGCCGCCTACCGAGCAGAGGGGCACCGTCAGCGAATCGTCGCCGGAGAGGATCGTGATCTCGCAAGCCGAGGCAATTGCGCTGGTCAGGTCCAGCTTGCCGGTGGCCTCCTTGTCGGCCACAACCATCTCGATCTCGTTGTACATCCTTATGATAGTCTCGGCGTGCAGTTCGATGCCGGTGCGGCTGGGGATGTTGTAGAGTACGATCGGCAGGCCAATCTCGCCGAGGCGCTCGACGTGCTGGTACATGCCTTCTTGGGTGGGCTTGTTGTAGTAGGGGTTGACGACCAGGCAGGCGTCGGCGCCGGCGTCTTTTGCGTGTTGTGTCAGGCGCAGTGCCTCGGCCGTGGAGTTGCTGCCCGTTCCGGCGATTACGGGCACGCGGCCGGCTGCCTTCTCGACCGTGAACTCGATGACCTTGTCGTGCTCATCGTGGCTGAGCGTGGGCGACTCGCCCGTCGTGCCGCACGGGATCAGGCCCTGAATGCCGTTTCCGATCTGAAACTCGATCAGCCGCCCGAACGAATCGTAATCCACCTGGCCGTTAGAAAACGGCGTCACAAGCGCGGTCATTGCGCCTTGGAGTTTCAATTCCTTGGCCATTTTCGAACCTTTCGCGCTAACTCCCTGAAGGGCTAACCGATGGGTCGATATTGACTGCCAGTCTTGGCATCCCAGCGGTTTCCCTGTCGCTTTCCGCGATTCCTGGCCGGCTATTCTAAGGCCGCTGGCGGGCGATGCCAGCCAAATGTGACGCCCCCGTGCAAGCCGATGCCAACGGCGCTAGGAAACGCTGGGACAACTATTTTCTCGCCTTGTTGCGGATCTCCAGGAGCTCTTTCATCACGTTGTGCAGGTTGCCGTTCCAGTAGCGCGTGCCGAAGGCGTCGTGGAGCTGTCGGTAGAGCACGTGGAGCTGCTTGTAGACTGCGTGGGCCTTGGCGCTCGGCTTGCAAAATTTCCGCGTTAGGCCGGTCATTGCCTGCTGGGCGGCCGGAACGCTGCTGTACCCGCCGTTCTCTGTCCCGGCGACGACCGCCCCGGCGATGGCCGCTCCCAGGGCGCAGGTCTGGGACGAGCGGGAGACCTTCATCGGCCGGCCGGTCACGTCGGCGTAAATCTGCATGATCATGGGGTTCTTCTCGGCGATGCCGCCGCAATTGATCACCTGGCGAACCTTGATGCTATATTCCTCGAAGCGATTGATGATGGTCAGCGCCCCGAAAGCCGTCGCCTCCACCAGTGCCCTGTAGATCTCGGCGGGGGTGGTATATAGCGTTTGGCCGATCAGCAGGCCCGTCAGCCGCGGGTCGACGAGTATGGTGCGATTGCCGTGGTTCCAATCCAGCGCCAGCAGCCCCGAAGCCCCGGGCGGAATCTTCGCAGCCTGCCGCGTCAGGGCCTCGTGCGAGCCAGCGGCCTGGCCGCCAGGTTGGATGTAATTGACGAACCAGTTGAAGATGTCGCCCACGGCCGACTGGCCGGCCTCCAGGCCGTAGTAACCGGGAAGGATGCTGCCCGGCACGATGCCGCAGAGCCCCGGGATGTCGGGTAACTCCTGCTTCAGCGGCACGACAATCATGTCGCACGTGCTGGTGCCGATGATCTTGGCCATCACGCCCGGCGCGATGCCCGTCCCGACAGCGCCCAGATGGGCGTCGAGCGCCCCGACGGCCACGGGTATGCCGGACCGAAGCGACGTCTTCTTTGCCCAGTGGGGCGTCAGGCCGCCAGCGGCCTTGTCGATCGCGTAAGCCTTGCTCGGAACTCGCAGGCTTAGCTTTTCCAATTTCGCATCGAGCGCGGTCAGGAACATCCTGTCCGGATAACCACCCCAGGCGTTGTTGTACATGGCCTTGTGGCCGGCTGCACAGACGCTGGCGGCGTACTGGCCAGGCGCCTCGTTGCCGGTCAGCATCGCCGGTATCCAGTCGGCGATCTCGACCCAGGTGTAAGCCGCGTTGAACACCCTTGCCGAGGTCCGCAGGCAGTGGAGGATCTTGCTCCAGAACCACTCGCTGCTGTAGATTCCTCCGCATTTGGCCAGATACTGCGGGCGCATTTTGCGGGCCAGCGCGGTGATCTCCTCGGCCTCGGCGATGGCGGTGTGGTCCTTCCAGAGCCAGGCCATCGCGGCCGGGTCGTCGGCGAACTTACGGTTGAACGCCAGCGGATGCCCGTCGCCGTCGACCGGCAGCGGGGTCGAGCCGGTGGTGTCCACGCCGATGCCGATCACATCTTTGGCTTTGAATCCCTTGACCGCTCGCTTGGCAGCTCCAAGGGCCCTCTTTATCGTCACCTCGGTGCCGCGGACGTAGTCAGCCGGGTGCTGGCGAGCCAGATTCGGATCGCTGGAGAGGATCACGCCCTCGCGTCCGTGGGCGTAGTTCCAAACGGCCGTGCCTATCTCGCGCCCGTTGGCGACGTTGACGATTGCGCATCGCACGGAATTGGTGCCGTAATCCAGCCCGATCGAATATTTGGCCATCCCTGCGTCCTTTCGAAAATGGTCTGACTGGAAGGGGCGTTCGCCCGCAGAAGAAGATAAGGACGTTGGGGAGAATTGTCCAGAGCGCAGTGGGGACCGCCCGATCCGCCGGCGCGTTTATCCTCGGCGCAGCGTGATAAGGGCCAGCTCGGGCCTGCAATTGAACCGCACAGGAATGCCCACCATGCCCAGCCCGCGTGTTACGTAGACCTTGCAATGAGGGCCGGCGACCAGACCGGCGGCGTACCGCTTGTGGCGAATCGGCGTAAGGGGAGGGCCCAGCAGGGGGATGTTGACCTGTCCACCGTGGGTGTGTCCGCAAAGCATTAAGTCCACTCGCGGCTGGGCGGGCATGCTTTCGGCGTAGTCGGGATTGTGAGCCAAGAGCACCCGCGGAATGTGGCTACCCACGTCGCCCAGCGCAGAGGCCAGGTCGGGCCTGCCGTCGGTCAGATCGTCCACCCCGGCGATACAAAGCTCCTGGCTGCCGCGGGAGAGAATACGGCGGGTGTTGGTGAGGATCTTGATGTCGCTGGAACGCAGCAGAGTCCTAACTTCCGCGATGTCGGTCCAATAGTCGTGATTGCCCACGGTGGCAAAGACGCCTTCGGGTGCGTGGAGCTGGCCGAGCACGTTGGCTAACGATTCGGTGATAGCGTCGAGCCGACTGACGAAGTCGCCGGTGATCGCTATTAGATCCGGCTTGGCGTGGTTTGCCATGCGAACCAGCTTGCGAAGAAGATCAAGCCCGACCAACCGTCCGACGTGAAAGTCGCTCAGGTGGGCAAGCGTTACGCCGTCCCAAGCCGGTGGAAGGTCGGGAATCGGAACCTGCGGGCTGGTGATTTGAATCCATCTCGGCTCGATCAAGAACGCATCGATTCCACCGACCGTCGCCGCTGCGACGCTTAGGGTTCCGGCTGCCTTCAGAAACTTCCGGCGGGTAATATTGCGCGCTCTTTTTTGTGGCATTAGCCAGACTACCAAAGGAGAACCTAAGCGTATTACAAATCCGCGGCGGGAGAAGTTCGGCTGAAAATTCCGGGCAAAGGTGCCCACGGAAAGGCCATTGGCTGCTCTCTATATTCTGTTCGAGGCCTGAAGGGTCTCCGCGCAGGCCAAAAAGAAGAAGGCCTCTGAACCAAGCAGTTGGTTCAAAGGCCTTCATTGTGCGCAAAAAAGCAGGGCGAGACGTTGCTTGCTCAAGGCCCCGTCATCGCCCTTCGCCTTGGTAGAGGTCCCCTCACACGTTGAGGCTCTAAGCTGCGAATATTCCGGAGGAGGAGGGACCGGAATATACCACGCGGGCGCTCATCTCCACATGGCCTTCGCATTGGCGCTCATAACCCCTACCTTGAGAAACCTCCAGGCTGGAATCCCAGGAGGAGGGGATTCCTATTGCGAGCAGGCGCTCATCTCCGCTCGCCTTAGCCCTTAGAACGGAGGTCTCTTGCTGTGAAGCTCATCGCTAAACGACAAAAGCCGCTCAACAAAGCTCCCCGGTCAAAGTTCGTAGAACCAGCGTCTTTCAGACCGTTCGGCTGTTGCTCCTACAGCCGTTTCCTCGGCTTTACCTCCGTCGATTGCGAACCTCGGAGCACATGGGCCAATAGGGCGTTCCACTGCTGCGGGTTCACAGGTCGAGTCAGGTAAAAGGCTCCACCTTGACGGGCGGCGATCTCGTGCTGGCCGCTGCCAACATCGCCCACTACGGCGACGGGGCAACGAGACCAGCGACGCCGCAGCCACTTCAGCGTACCGCTGATAACCGCCGGGGTGTCTGCCGTGGCAAGGATTATCAGTACAACCTTGCCCGCCGGAGCGTTGTACAGCAAGTCCTCTGCGCGCCGGTAGGTAACCAGGCATCCGCTATTCACTTCTGATAGCTGCCGGCCGACCTCATCGGCCTCGGCCATGTCCGTACAGACCATGACAATACACATGTACCCTGCTGCCGGCCTCAACGCCGGCGCAGTCCCTTCCCTCGTGTTCACTTCCTCAGGCTCCTCGTACTCCCTCTCCCTTGTATATACTTCAATACCGGTGCCAAAGGGGCGCGTTGGAACGGACAGCGCTCCGCATCTATTTGCGCTGCAAAGAATTGAAACTTTTGTTTTGGCTGAAGAGGTCCACCGGGACATGGCCCGACCTGCAGCATTGCGCGGCAGCCGGTGCCGCAATTCGCGACGGGCTTGTCGCAATCTGCTTCACCCTGGAGGAGTGCCGTCAGCCGGTTCTTGGCGTTTGCTTACCGCGAGACGGTAAGAAAGCAAAAACCTCTTTTTATCTCAGAGACGAAGAGTTCTCAGGACATTCTAGGCGCGGTTTTGGCTAGATTGCCCCGAATAGCGAGAGATTACTTCAGCGGGTCCAGCCCGTAGAGGCGCATCTTTCGGAGGAGTGTTGAGCGGTGGATCTTCAGCATCCTTGCAGCGGCTGAGCGGTTGTACCCGGCCACATCGAGCGCCCGACGGATGGTCTCTGCCTCGGATTCCGCCAGGCTCCAACATACGCCGACCTTGCCAGTCGGTGCCATACGATCTGGATGAGGTTCGATTACGTTGCCCGGAGGATGCTGAGCGCTATCCCAGACCGCCATGGTCGGGGGCATGGGGGGCAGATCGGCTGCGTACAGTCGCTCGATATACGCGCAAAGCTCGCGAACATTGCCCGGCCAGGGGTACTCCCAAAGGTGCCTTCGCAGCGCCGGGCCCAACTGCCGCAGAGGCATCTGGTACATACCGGCATAATAGTCGAGGTAATAATCGAGGAGCGGCTCGACATCCTCAGGGCGGCTTCGAAGAGGTGGAATCTCGATCCGTACGATGTTCAGGCGATGGTAGAGATCGGCGCGAAAAGTTCCTTCGACGACACATTCGGCCAGCGAGCGGTTCGTAGCAGCGATAAAGCGCGTGTCGACGCATATGGGCTTGGCGGCACCGACCGGAGTGATTTCGCGTTCCTGGAGCAGGCGGAGGAGCTTCGGTTGAAGGTGCAGCGGCAGTTCGCTGACCTCGTCGAGCAGGAGGGTGCCATGCTCAGCCGCGCGGACAACGCCCAGTGTGTCAGTGGCGGCGCCGGTAAAGGCTCCTCTGACATGCCCGTAGAATTGGCTTTCAAAGAGGGTCTCGCTGATGCCGGGGCAGTTGACGGGGATCAGAACCCCATTGGCTCGCGGTGAGAGGGCATGAATTCGCCTAGCCACCAGCTCCTTACCGGTCCCAGACTCGCCCTCCAGCAGCACCACGCAGTCGTTCCTTGCCACAGCGTCGACCACGCTAATGACCTGCTGGAAGAGAGCGCTAAGCCCGACCAGAGCTGGTTCGGTGTTGCCATCGCCTAGCGGTGAGCGACCCGCCGGCCGAACAGATTTCGCTCCTCCTACAGTCATCACAGCAACAGATTTGAACGGTGCCTCTTAGTCCTCTCTTGAGTCACGTGGATAGTACACACTAACTGAGCGATTTGACTCCTTGTAATCACTTTTATACCGCAAAACCCCCATTTTGGCAAGTCCAAACTTAGTTGTTGAAAGAAGTTTGACGCCTGGAGGAGCCGGATCGGCTCCAGGGGGCGTATGCCATTGGGCCCGGGGTTGCCGCAAGTTACGTTTCAGTATGGGCTTATTCTCGCCTGCCCCCTTCGCGGACTTCCCGGGGCTGCTCGAGGGGACGGGGAATCTGCTGCTTACGAAAGCCTCGTCTGCAATTGACCGATACGTTCCCAGGTCGTCCAACCGCTTTGAATACGGAGCGTTATATCTTCGCACCGGTTTTTTCAGACGCCTTCGCCGGACAGTGTATGCGGAAATACTCACAGCAACTTCGTGTAGGCCTGCAGTTTAAGGCCATCTTGATCCTCACCGCCGTCGTGGTAGCCGTGACGCTAGCGGGCGGGTGGTTCTACTTCGACAGTGTCCGCACCACGTTGCGCCGAAGCGATCAGCGACATGCCGGCCGCTTGGGGCATTTCCTGACCGCAGCCGCCCAGTACCACCTGCGAGACCAGCAGACCGTGGCGTTGGAGCGACTGGTCAGCGATTCCCTGAGAAATGACAGCGTCCGGTTCGTGGCGGTCTTGGATTCCGGGGGCAGCATAGTAGCCTCGGCCTCACGCGACATTCGGCCGAACCAATGGAGCGGGCTGGTCAATCTTCCCTTGTCGGTCTCCCTGACCCACCAAGTCAACGATGACGTGATCACCTTTGCCCGGCCGGTCGTCTTGCGAGAGGCCCTCTTTTGGAAGGATCACGTGGTCGGAGCGGTTCGGTTGGTAATCGACACCAGTGCGACTACTGCGAGCCTGCGGAGAGTGCAGAAGCGGATGACAGTCGTGGCGGTGGCTATCGTTCTGTGCGTCATGCCGCTGGGATACGTGCTTGTCTGGCGGGTGCTGGTTCAACCGTTCCGCAAGCTCGTAGCAGTGACGCGCCGATTGGCCAAAGGTGACTTTGGCGTCCGGACCGGTTTCCGACGCAATGACGAAGTAGGCGAGTTAGCCGGCGCCTTTGATGCGATGGCCACAGAGGTCGCCCGGATGCGAGCCGAGCTCGTTCGAGTTAACGAGGGCCTGGAGAAGAAGGTCGCTCAGCGGACCGGGGAAATCAGGCGGACCAACCTCCGACTGCAAGAGGAGATGGTTGACAAGGAAGACTTCCTGCGAGCCGTTAGCCACGACCTCAACGCACCCCTGCGAAACATCGCCGGCATGACCACGCTGATCCAGATGAAATACCGCCAAGAGTTGCCCGAGGAGATCGTCGCCCGCTTGCAGCGAATTCAGGTCAACGTGGATGCCGAGGCATCTCTGATCTCGGAGCTGCTAGAACTGTCGCGTATCAAGTCCTGCCCGCAAAAGCGCATGGCGGTGGACATGGGGGGATTGATGCGGGCCCTGGCCTCGACGTTCGAGTTCGAGCTTAAGAATCGTGATATCGAACTCGTGATCGATGAAGACATGCCTACGCTCTACGTCGAGAAAAATCGGCTTCGGCAAGTTTTCCAAAACCTGATCGACAACGCGATCAAGTATATGCACCGCCGGCAGGGCGGGCGGATCGACGTGCGGTACTGCCGGGCCAAAGAGTGTCACACGTTCTGCGTGGCGGATAACGGCCCGGGCATCCCACCCAAACAGCAGAACCAGATCTTCCAGGTATTCCGACGGGTTGAAAACGCCACTATGGCAAAGGTAGAGGGCAAAGGCGTCGGCCTGGCACTGGTCAAGAGCGTCATGACCAACTACGACGGGCGGGCATGGGTTCAATCGGAGCCGGGCGAAGGGGCAGAGTTTTTCGTAACAATGAGCGTCCAAAACACAAAACTGCCGAGGAAAACGAGCATCAGTGAGCAACGCGAGACAAAACAACCTGCCGTCCATCCTGCTGGTTGACGATGACAGCGATTGGCGGGCCGTAATGCGGGAGGCTTTGGTCGCGGCATTGGGGCACTGTGACGTCCATGAAGCCGCCAGCGGGCAGGCTGCGATGGAATGCCTTCACCGCCATGGCGCTCTTGCCGGGGCGTCTCAGCCGGACCTGATCTATCTTGATATCAAAATGCCGGGGACTTTTGGTCAGGAAATCCTAAAGACGATCAAGTCTGATCCCGATTTAAAGAATATTGCTGTGGTCATGATGACCGGTTTGACCGACCGCGAACAGCAGGAGGAAGCCACCCGCAACGGAGCTGACGATTATGTCGTCAAGCCTAGCGATCCGAAGGAGTTACTGCCGATTGTGGCGGCTTCGGTCAAGAAATGGCTTAAGGCCCCGGTGAAGTGTGAGGAATGTGCTGTTCCGGGCGATGAGGAAGCAGGATCGAACGTGAACGACGTCCGACATCCTATCGAACATCCGTCAATGCTCATTGTGGAAGATGATGCCGATCAGCGGGAGCTGATCTGCGAGGTCCTCGGGATTCACTTCAACAGTCCGGACGGCTGCGACATTGTGGCTGTCGCCACAGCGGCCGAGGCCCTCCGGCAAGATCTGGCGCTCTTCGACATTGTTCTGCTGGATTATTACCTTCCCGACATGCCCGGCCTGACGTTGCTGGAGGAGATCCTGTCGCACGCGAACCTGCCGGTGATCTTCGTCACGGGGCAGAACGATTCGACCACTGCGGCCGAGGCCATACGAAAAGGCGCACAGGATTACATCGTCAAACTCGGCGATTATCTCTTCGCGCTGCCCATTGTCGTGGAGAAGAACATCCGGCTGCACCAGATCAAGATCGAAAACGAGCACCTTCAGCAGAGCTTGAGGCTCAAGAATGAGCAGCTGGAGGAGTCGCTGGAAAAACTGCGGATGATGGCCGAAACCGACCACCTGACCGGGTTGGCCAACCGCCGCAGCTTTTCGGAATTTCTCGAGCGGCTCTACGGTGAAGCAGTTCGCTACGGCCACGACCTGACCTGCTACATGTGCGACCTCGATTACTATAAGCGACTGAACGACACGCTCGGCCATCAGATTGGGGACAAGGTGCTGATCCTCACCGCAAACATCATTCGCTCGTCGCTACGAAGCTCCGATATGGCAGCTCGCTATGGTGGCGACGAGTTTGTCATCCTGCTGCCGCACACCGACGTGGAATCCGGCCTGGCCGTTGGGGAGCGCATCCGTCAGGAACTTGTGCTTCGCAGCCAAAGCGACCAGGCAGTCGGCCACGCTGTCACCATGTCTGTCGGTGTAGCTTCGCTGACCGCCGACGGACCAAGCAGCGGCGACGCGCTGGTATCCATGGCCGACAGGGCGTTGTACCTGGCCAAGGCCCGGGGCAAGAACAAGATCGTCGCGTTCAACGAGATTCGCAGCCTGATAGAAGAGACGCATACACCTGCTTAAGGGGCGGAGGGTCTGTGATAGATGGCCCCCGGGCCGCCACCGGCGCCCGGGGGCCACGTATTTGTGAATGACTGTCGCTTGTCATTCCACCTTTGGGGTTGCTCACTGTCGCGCGGGGACTTGACGGACTAGCCATCTGTGGTATCATCAATCTAGACGGAGATCGAGGGCTCCAAACGAAATGTGAGGCGTTTGGGCTCTCAAAGCCCTAGAGGCTCAGCAAGGAGTGGGTAAGCGAGGTTGGCGCCCGTAGCAGATCGCGAGGCTTTTGCGATGCGAAAATCCCTGCCATCACCCGATGTCTCTGATCGAAGTGGTTCTGGCAGAGCTCCGGGTCGCAGTCTGTCCTCGCCGGCTGGGGTCTATGTTTCAAATGCCTCCTCCGCCGTGGGCCAGGTTTGCCAGAGGTGTTCTGGTAGGCGGCTCAACCCCCGCGCTACAGTCGGTGGGGGTCTCTGGTCTATCCAGCCGTTGGTTAGGGCCGCTATCCGCAGATACCGAGCCAGCCACAACCTTACCTGCTGCCCTGAATCAGCGGCCAAGATTACATTCGAGGCCTAAGAGGCAAATCATTTCCGTTTGCGGCCACCGGTGCTGCAACTCCAACGTTTCCCACTTTTCTGCGCCTTGCGGAACACCGTGGACGCAGCCGCCTGCGGATAGTAGAGTGTTGGCTCGCGATTAAGGTGATCTGGCTGGGCTTGGCGAAAATGCCTCCAACGAGCTTCGATTCTACCTGGCAGTTCAGGAGACCTGGACGGAGCGCAACGACGTGATCAGGACGCTGCATGCATATCTGTCCCGCGAGCTGGCAAAGGTGACCTTTCTGGCGCTTGTAGCCTTCACGATGATCATGACGGTCTTCGCGATCATCGAGCCGCTGCAGAAGCAAGGTCTAGTTGCCGAACAGGTCGTTGCGTTGCTTGGCTATACGCTGCCGCTGATGGTGTCGCTGACGCTTCCTATTGCGGCGCTGTTTGCCGCAACGATCGTCTACGGACGCTTCAGTCAGGACAACGAGCTGACAGCGTGCAGGGCCGGCGGCATCTCCACAATATCGCTGCTAAAACCGGCTCTGGTACTGGGCGGAATCGTGACCGTCGTCTCGCTGGTCTTCAGCAGCTTTGTGACACCGCAGATGATCAAGATGGGCGAGAAGACCGTCCGGGCCAACATTCGCAACTTCGTCTACGGCAGGCTTCGCACAAAGAACTACTTCGATGAGCAGGACTTCCTCATTCATGCCGACAGGGTGGATGAGGAGAATGACATCCTCCACGGGGTTGTGGTTGTCCTCAGAAGGAAACGCCAAAATGTCGCCATACTGGTCGCGTCGCAAGCTTCGCTAAGGTTCGCTGAGCGTGACGGTGATACGTGGGTGACAGTCGATCTTTCAGACGTCACCGCGATCCGCACAGGTGACCCGAGCATGGCCGAGGTTCACGCTCACCAACCCTATTCGAAGAAACTGCCCAGCCTGGCAAAAGAAGACCCCGCATGGTACGAGTGGGGCAAGCTGGTTGAGGTGCTGAAAAACCCAACCGAGAATCGGGAGATTCGGCGGTTCTTTGAGAACATCCAGCAAGAGCTCTGCAATGACATGCTCGCCCAGGACCTCGCCTCAACGATCGCGCAGGGCAAGGAATACGGCGAGCTGAAAAAGGGCGAGTTCTCCTATCAGATTCGCGCCGGTACCGTCAAGCGTGGCAAAGAGGGCAAGGTGCACCTTGGCGCAGGCCAGCAGGGGGGAGTCTATCAGCCTGTGGAGGTGATCGAATATCGCAACGGCGAACCGTACCAGGTTGCGACCGCCAAAGGCGGCCGGGTCGAGACGGATTTTGCGGAGATTTCCCGGAGCTGGTTTGTGACCATCGAACTGATTGAAGATGTTTCGGTGATTTCACTGACCGACACTGGCATGCGGCCGCAACGGCGCGCCAGTTGGATCGCTGCGGAGATTCCTCTGCCCGAGAGGCTAAGCGCTCGCTCAAAGGCGATTCCGCTGGTAGATATCTGCCGACGGGCCTCGGAATTGACCGACGACAAGACCATCCTCAAGAAGATCAGCATCCTCAAGGATCAGACAATTCGGCAACTGATCAACAAGATCAAGGCCGAGATGCACATGCGGGTTGCTTACGGGGTTAGTTGCTTCCTGATGGTGGCCATGGGTGCAGCGTTGGGCTTGATCTTCCGTGGCGGGCAGGTCATCAGCGCCTTTGCATTGTGCGTTGTTCCGGCAACACTGGTGATCGTGATGATGATCATGGGCAAGCAGATGGTGCGAAATCGTGACGTTCCGACCTATCTGGGCCTGGCGGCTATTTGGGTCGGCGTCCTGGTGCTGGTCGCCGCCAATGTCGTCATCTACCTATCTCTGAGGCGGAAATAAGACCGAGGACCCATGAAGACCCTCGATCGGTACATCGTTTGGAACTTCCTGACCACGGCGCTTCTGTTCTTCGTGGCGATGATGCTGCTGCGGATCGTCATGGATCTGTTCGTCAACATTGACGAGTTTACCGAGCTGCAAACGGAAACGTTCGCTGCCAAGCTGGCGCACGTGGGAAGTTACTATGGTTACAAGTCACTGGTATATTTCACCGAGTTGGGCGGTGTGATCATCGTGGTTTCGACGGCGTTCACGCTGGCCAGGATGAACCACACCAACGAGCTTACGGCTATGCTAGCCTCTGGCGTCTCGCTCTACCGGGTCACAATGCCCATCGTTCTTTGCGCGATGGCCATAGGCGGGCTGATTATCCTCGATCAGGAGTTGATCATCCCTCGCGTGGCCTACCAGTTGACGCTGGACCGCGACGAGGCGATGGACACCAAGGAATTCGAAATTCGCATAGCGACTGACGGGGCTGGCACGGCCTGGTATGCCAGGAAATACCACGTCAGCAAGCAGGTGATGACCCAGCCGGCAATCGTGATCCGAAACAAGCGTTTCCGCATGCTGGCTGGAATCTACGGCAGCCAGGCGCGCCCCAAGACCTTCAACGGCCAGGTGGGCTGGGCGATCTCCGACGCCGTCCTGACGCGAACGAGCAGAAAAGATCAGCTCTGGCTGCACAGCCCGGATTGCACCCGCATCTGGTCTCAGGTCGGGCCGCTGGAGATTCTCAAAGAGGCCAGGCGAACTTACCAGCAGGGTACCGGCAGGGATGTCCCCCTGGATAGGATCCTCGGCTGGCCCAACGCGATGGTGGAAGATGCCAGCTGTGGTCTGACGATTCGCGCCAAGCACTTCAAGCCTGAGCCGCACCAGCCGGAAAAGCCGCCTTGGCAGCGTGGCGGACTGCTCGAGCAGCCCACCTTCACGTTCAAGGAACCTGACGGTCAGGTGCTGGGCCACTTCGTGGCTAGCTCCGCACGATGGCGAACGGACCCACAGGCCGTAAGTGCCGAAGACACCTCGTCCGCTCGAGAACATTCGATCGGCTACTGGGAGCTGACCGACGGGGAGGCGTTCTATCCCTCCGACATGACACCCGAAGAGCTGGTCCTTCGCTCATCCCGCCGGTGGCTGAGTTACATGTCCACCTCCGACCTGGCCCGACTGATCCAGTTAAAGCGCGTCCCGGATCGCAAATCGGCCCAACTCATCAAGCACGTGCGCTTCACAGCCCCGATTAACAACCTGGTGATGCTGCTGCTGGGCTTGCCGTTCATCCTCTCACGGGAGCGGAACATCAAGGCCTCCGCCACGCTGTGCCTGCTGACAGTCGGGGTCTTTTTCCTCTTCGTCTACCTCTGTCAGGGCATGCGTCTTAGCCCGCTGCTGGCAGCGTGGCTGCCGATCTTCCTGTTCGGGCCCGTCTCGATCATCATGCTCGACGCGCTCAAGACGTAACGGGCCCAGTCGTCTCCCCGCGCAAAAAACCTTGCCTCTGGGCACCTTTCTTCCCAAGTCGGCTCGACGCACCGCCGATAAGAGCTTCGGGCAGAATTGCCCGCGACCGAAACAAGATGAGACCTGGAGGAAGGGCCGGGCCGTCGCATCCGCGGCGCCCGGCCGTTTTTATGCGGGGATAATACGTCTGGGACTCATTTGGCCTTCTCAGTGACCTTGGGCGGGGCGGTTGGTCTGGCGGCTGGTGGGTAGGGGTTCCAGGTCGGCCAGGGGGACCTCGATCTCGAAGATGCCTGATTGAACGACGGCGAGGTCCTTTTCGGGCCGCATGCGAATGAGTGTGGCCCGCTTGTTGAAAGGCACGATGAAGACCTGCCCGCCGGGCTGGATGGAAAGCAGCGCCTGGCGGTTTTTCTTTGCGGCCTGGCTGTTGCCGGTTCGCCGGCGCATGGGTCGGTTTGCAGGGGCTGCGGCCTTGGGTCGCTGGCGTGGGTGCCTGAGCGGTCGCGGTGCGAACGACCCGGTCTGGGGGAATAGCTCCTGCAGTGGGAGTTCCAGCTCACCGTTATCTGTGGCTATCGTAGCGCGTAAGCCGAGCAGATCCACTTTGACGACCTTGCCGCGCCCGGGCTTTCGGGCGATTCGCACCACGTCGCCGACCTTGAGCCTGCCGATCGCGCCTAGCCACTGATCGAACTGCCTGGAGCGCTCTTTTTGCTGTTGGAGACTTCGCTGGTATTCACCTTGCACGCGGGTCGCTTCGGCGCGGGCCTGTTCGGTCGCTGCGGCTTGGTCGAGAATCTGCTTTCGCAGCGCGTCGATTTGTTCTCGCACGGCAGACTGGCCCAGATCGGGCACAAGTTCCCGCAGCGGCACCTCCACCTCCATCGGCCCGACGGCCACGAGCGCCACCTGCTTGTGTAGTTCCAGCCGGAGCAGTCGACCCGTCTTGTTCAGCGACGGCACCAAGATTTCATCGCCCGCCTTCAGGTCCGGCAGGTTCGCTAGCCACATTTCAAACTGTCCCTGAAGCTGATGGAGATCGGCCAGCTTGGCTTCGTAGATTTCCTGCTGGCTTTGGGCTTGGAGCTGGGCGGCCTGGGCCTGCTGACGGGCCTGCTCGGCGACTTGCCTGGCCTGACCGGTGGCGCGAATAGCCCGGCGGAACTGCCGGCCTTGTTTGCTCAGATGCTGCCGGGCTACGACGGTCAGCCGCCTCGGCATGCCCAGCCTCTTGGCTACGGTAATCGCGTGCGACTCGCCCGGCGTGCCAATCCGCAAATGATATGTCGGAGAAAGCGTCTTGGTGTCGAATTCGACCGAGGCATTGTCCACACGCTCGTGATTATAAGCGTAGGCCTTCAGTATGCTCAGGTGTGTAGTGACCATGCCCAGACAGCCGATGTGTTGCAGTTCATCGAGGATGGCTTGGCCGATCGCGCCGCCTTCGTCGGGGTCGGTGCCGGCCCCCAGCTCGTCCAGCAGCACCAGGCAGGTTTTGTCTGCCTTATGCAGGATGTATCGGATGCGTTTGATGTGCGCACCGAAGGTGCTCAGTGACTGCTGAAGCGACTGCTCGTCGCCGACGTCGATAAACACGTCGCGAAAGACAGGCATTATCGCGCCGCGTTGGGCTGGAATGTGCATCCCCGACTGTGCCATCATCACCAACAGGGCCGCAGTCTTCAGCGTTACCGTCTTGCCGCCCGTGTTGGAGCCTGTGATCACCAGCAGGTCGAAATCGCTGCCCAGCCGCATGTCGATCGGCACCACCGGATGCCGCCGGTCTTCCGGGGCACCTGCCTTTTCCTGACGCCAGGCCTGGTCGATCAGCAGCGGATGGCGTGCCCGGTTAAACTGAAGTGGCCCGCGTTCGGCGACTTCGGGGCAGGTCATGTCGAACTGATAGGCGTACTGCGCCTTGGCTGCGATCAAGTCGACCTGTGCGAGCGTGCGGAGTGTCGCGGCGATTTCCTGGGCGCGGGCGTGGATGCGCAAGGCCAATTGGTTTAGCAGTCGGCGAATCTCGCGCCGCTCGTCCTCGCGAAGGTCGCTAAGGTGATTGTTCAGCTCGACACTTTCGTTGGGCTCGACAAAGACGGTCGCGCCGGTGTTGGACTCGCGATGGACCACGCCCGGCAGGCGTCCGCGATTCGTCGCCTTGACCGGCAGGACGTAACGGTCGCCGTGCAGCGTTACCGTTACGTTTTGCAGCAACCGGGCCACCTCAGGCTGATGCAGATAGCCGTAAATTACGTCGTGAATATGCTGGATGGTGCCGGCGATCTCGGCGCGGAGGTGCGTCAGGCGCTGAGAGGCTTCGTCCCGCACCGTCCCGTCAGGCGCGACGATCGAACGGACCGCCTTGACCTCTCCGGCGAAGTCACCTATCCCCTCGGCCAGAGATCGCAGGGATTCCAACTCCTCTGGCAGGGCGTTGAGGTAGTTCCGGATATTGGCGGCGCCTTCGAGCGTTTCGGCGACCCGAGCGTAATCCTCGCCGCTGGCCGGCCCGCCCGGCACGGCCTTATGCAGCACCGCGGTGATGTCCGTCACGCCGCCCATCGGCGGCAGACCCACATTACGGAGGCACCTGACCATCTCGGTGACCTGCCTCAGCCAGGCGTTGATAGTCTGGGGGTTGCGTGACGGGCCGATCCGCATCGCCAAAGCCTTGCCGAGCGAACTGCTGCAATACTCGCACAGGATGCGACAGATCGCGTCGAACTCAATCTTGTTCAATGTAAAAGAATCCACGATTCTTCGCTCGAAGATGACCGAAACCCCACCCGACCCTACATTATAACGCAAGAACCATTTGGCAACCGAAAAAGAGCATCCGCCCGAACACCTCAGAGTGATCGTTTTATCGATTTCTGCACTTGCTCCCACGGCAGCACGCCGCATCGGCTGGCCCAGTCGGCATAGAGCGATGTTAGCTCTTTGACCCGCGTGCGGCTCTTGCCGGCCAGATCGTCCAGCTCGGTGCGGTTGTCGTTCATGTCGTACAATTCCCATCTGCCGGGGTGCTTCGAGACGAGCTTCCAGTTTTCCACGCGGACGGCTCGGTTTCCTTCGTGTTCCCAGAAGATCGCGCGCTGGCGCGACCAATCCTGCCCGCGAAGTACGGGCGCGAAGCTCTCGCCCTCCAGCGGAATAATGGCCCGACCGTTGAGTTGTTCGGGATATTTCACGTCCGCTAAGTCCAAGCAGGTGGCCATGATGTCTATCACGTGCAGAGGCTCATGGTTGATGCCGGCCTTCGGGATGCCGACTGGCCAGCGAACCACAAGGGGTGTCGAGATTCCCCCTTCATGCACCCAGCATTTGAAAAGCCGAAACGGCGAGTTCGAAGCGTTTGACCAGGGCAGGTCGTAGCTCATGAACGTATCTTCCGGCCCGGGAGTACGCCCCACGGCGTTGCCCACCCGAACTTTCTTGCCGTCGCGTGTCGGCCTTCTGTTGACCATGACCCAGCCGTCCTCGGCGAGAAACTCCGCGCAGCCGCCATTGTCAGACAGGAACATCACGATTGTGTTCTCCTCCAGGTGCTCTTGCTGGAGTTTTGCCAGGATCCGCCCGACGCCCTGATCCATGCAGTCGATCTGTGCCGCGTAGACGGCCATTCGGATGTCTTCCCAGTCTCTGAGTCGGCTGTCGAGTTCGGACCATGGCGGGGCCTGTTCGTCGCGCGGGGAGATGTCCCATTTTGGGTTGAGAATCCCGCTACTCTTGAGCTGCTCGTGCCGAGCGGTGCGGACGGCATCCCAGCCCTGGCGATACTTGCCGGCGTACTTGGCGATGTCTCCCGGCAGGGCTTGGAGAGGCCAATGCGGAGCGGTGTGGGCTACATAGAGGAAGAATGGCTGATCGTCGCCGGCCGCGTCGTCGATCATGGCCACGGCGTTGTCGCTGATCGCGTCGGTGTAATAAAACTCGCCCATCCCTGGTTCTATGAACTGAGCGTCCTGCATTAGTGTGTACGGGTTGTAGTAGTTGCCCGCTCCGGCCAGCGTTCCGTAGAAGCGGTCAAACCCGCGCGTGATGGGCGAGGGATAGCCCGGCGTGCCTGGTCGCCAGTTTGCCTGGTTCGGGAGGGAATAATTTCCGCCGACGTGCCATTTGCCCGACATGTACGTTCGATATCCGCCAGCCTTTAATGCTTCAGCGATCGTGACGCACTCATCGTTGATGTAGCCTCGATACCCCGGAAATCCGTGGTCGCTCACCATGTGCCCGACACCGGTTTGGTGGGGGTACAGGCCGGTCAGAATCGATGCCCTACTTGGACAGCAACGAGCGCAGTTGTACATCTGAGTGAAACGGATACCCCCGTTGGCCAGGGAGTCTATGTTGGGCGTCTGGATCTCCGAGCCGTAACAGCCTATATCGCTGTAGCCCAGATCGTCGGCGAGGATGATGATAATATTCGGGCGATCTGTCGTTGGTGATTCATTTACTTCGCGGCTGCACATTAGAGTTCCTTTGCTCACTAGGTAAGACCTGAATCTTATCAAGCGCCAGCTACGAGTCAACGCGATAGGAATAGCTTTCGCGGACAACGGGGCTTGCACTTTGTAAAAAACGCCGATACCCTCACATGGACGTCCGGCAGAGACGCCTTTCCGTTCCGAGATGTCGGTATCTGCGTCTGAAACCTGCTTATAGGGTTCTTTAGAAAGGGAAAGCCATGTGGCCGCTCTGGATCGTCCTGGCAGTGGTGGTTCTGATCATCCTGGCGTTGATCGGGATTTATAACGCATTAGTCCGGAAGCGCATCCGTTGTCAAGGGGCGTGGAGCCAGATCGACGTCCAGCTCAAACGCCGCTACGATCTGATTCCGAACCTGGTCGAAACCGTCAAAGGCTACGCCGCACACGAAAAGGAAACGCTCGAACGCGTCATCCAGGCCAGAAATGCAGCCATCGCGGCCGATGGCGTCCAGAAACAGGCCGAAGCGGAGAACATGCTCACCGGCGCACTGAGGCAATTGTTCGCGCTGTCGGAGGCATACCCGAACCTCAAGGCCAACGAGAACTTCGCCCAGCTTCAGGAAGAGCTGACCAGCACGGAGAACAAGATAGCCTTCTCACGTCAGCACTACAACGACTCCGCGGCCGTGTACAATGTGGCTCGCGAGAAGTTCCCGAACAACATCGTCGCCGGCACGTTCGGCTTCCAAAAGCGGGACTACTTCGAGATTGAAGAGCCCACGCACCGCGAAACGCCGCAGGTGAAGTTCTAGGCCCACGAGACCCAAGCGACGGACGCAGGAATCAGGGATTAGGCAGCAGGACATTTTGCGCGAGGCGAGCACATGAGCAAAGCGATATTCATTCTGACAGCGCTGATCTGGATTGTCTGCACCACCGCTGCGGCTACGGGAGCGGAATTTCTGTCCTATGAGGAACTGGTGACCAAGATCCAGGAAGGAAGCATCAAGACGGTTGTTCTCCATCCCGGCCGGCCCACCGTAAGCGGAAAGCTGCTGAAAGAAGGCGTTGAAATGGAGTTCTCTAGCTGGCATCCCGGTCCAAAAAACGACGCCCTTCTGCTGAAGCTGCTTCGGGAGCAGAACGTGGAAGTACAGACTGCCACCGAGAACGGCATGTTTGAGAGGTATTACATGCCCATAAGCTCATTGCTGGTTATAGGCATCCCAGTGATATCGCTGATTGTCCTGCTGCGAGTGAACAAGAGAGTCAAACGCGTTGAGAGCGCAGTTTGCCCGGAAGCTCTCCAGCGCTGAGCGCCGTGGAGGGCGGCCGGGCTCTGACGAACCGGCCATGGCAATCGAAACGTTTCACACGCTGATCACGCGGAATAAGCGGAACAGCTTCCTGCTGATCAGCATCTTCATGCTGTTTTTCATCGGCCTGGGGCTGCTGATAGGCATGGTCTGGGGCGGCGACTGGGAGTTCGGTGCGGTCGTGGCAGCCATCGCCGCGGCCATCGCGTTCTTCCTGACGCTGGCAAGCTTCTACGGCGGCAGCTCGGCCCTGCTGGCGATGTCAAAGGCCCGGCAGATCACCAAGGCCGACGATCCGCAGCTATTCAACGTGGTCGAAGAGTTGTCCCTTGCCGCCGGCCTGCCGATGCCGAAGGTCTATCTCATCGACGACACGGCCATGAACGCCCTCGCCACGGGCAGGAATCCCGCCCACGCCTGCGTGGCCATCACAACCGGCCTGCGGCAAAAACTCACTCGTGCCCAGCTTCAAGGCGTCGTGGCGCACGAGCTCAGCCACGTTCGCCACTACGACATCCTGTATGCGACGCTGATGGCCGTCATGGTTGGCGTGCTGGTGATGCTTTGCGACGTCTTCCTTCGAAGCCTGTGGTTTGGCGGCGGCCGGGGACGAAGACGCCGAGGTCGATCCGGAGGCGGCGCCCAGGCCATCCTGCTGATCGTTGCCCTGGTGCTGGCGATTATCGCGCCGATCCTCGCGCGGATTATTCACATGGCCCTGTCGCGGCAGCGTGAGTATCTAGCCGATGCCGGCAGTGTCGAACTTACCCGCAACCCCGACGGCCTGGCCACGGCGCTGGCTAAGCTCGCCGGCGACCAGGAGGTGCTGGAAGTGGCCAACCGCGCCACGGCACCGCTCTACATCATCCATCCCATCAAGAAGTTCGAGGCACGGGCCAAGGGCATCTTCAACACGCATCCGCCCATCAAAGACCGCATCCAGCGGCTCATGTCGCTGACCAGTTGATCCGCATCGCGATTCGGTCAACTGGCTGCCTTACCTCACGATGATATCAGATGGCGGTGAGTCCACCGGCCCGAAGGGGTTGGAGACGTAGACCTGGATGTTGCTCAGGTACGGCCCGTACGGATTGTTCCAATACGGCGCGCCGCCAAAGAAGCCCGAGACGTACACGTCGCTCGATAGGCCACGCCAGTATCGGTCGACAAAGTCCAGCGGCGGCTGGGCGGAATAAACGCTCGTGTTCGGGTGGAGCCAGGCGTTGCCGACGAAGACGTGCGGGTAGTCGGTCGTGAACTCCCAGTGCGTCCAGTCGCCCGGCGCCGTCGAGCTGGCCAGCGGCGATCGCGCGATAAGCGTATCCGGCCTGTCGTCGCCGTCGGTATCGGCGTAGGCGACGTAATGAAACGCACCAAACTGCCCGGCTTCCGGGTGGGCCATCGCCACAGAAACCGTCCGCTCACCCTCGCCGGGTGGGAGCTTCCAGACCTGCACCCGATGGGGCAGCGTGCGGGTCTGACGGATTTCCTTGGCAAGGCCGTAAGTGTCCCTGTTGGGTGCGGGGCGGTCGGGCGCGACCTTGCCAATAGGTGCGGGCAGCTCGGGGGCTCCCTTGAGGTTGCCCAGGGCCTTCAGCTGCAATTCGTACAGCCCGATCGCTTTCAGAACCACATCGCGGTGTTGCTTCGCCTCGGAGAGGGCAGCGGGGAGGTCCTTTTCCGCTTCGGTGCCTTTGGCCTTGGCGAGCTTGCGTTCGGCTTCGGCTACGGCGTGGTCGGCCCCGGCAAGGCGTCTGCGAAGCTCCTGAAGGATTCTCTTCACACGCCGGCGTTCCTTCCCAAGCACGTGCTGCATTCGCCTCGGCTTACCCGGACGGCCAAGCCGTGGCCTTGGCATTTCGGGCGGCGCCACCCAGGCGCGGCCGTTCCAGATCAGGTCGTGACGAACCGTTCGGCCGGGATTGATCACCTGAAGGGCATACGGGCCGGTTGCCACAAGCTTGTAACCCTGATCGGCGGCCTCAACTCGGCTGATCCGAAGCACACGACGTATGGCTTCGTTTGTGGTGGGAACTTGATTGAGATCGCGAACGCTGCCGTCGGCATAGGTCACCTGATAGTAGACCTCCCAGGACGGTCCGGCCGGTTGCGCAGCGCCTGGTGAGGTGAGGCAGGTGACTATCGTGACCGCAGCCGCGATTTGAATCTCCCGAAAGTAATTTCCTCGCATGGTCGTGACCTTTCCCGCTATCTCCCTTATCGGACATGCTCAGGGGCCATTATACGCAAAAAAACCGGATTGAATTGGATCGCTACAAGCCCACGGATCGCAATCCGTGGGCTTGGGCACTTTGCGGGAGGCTATACTTGCAGTGGGTTATCTATTGCCAATCGCCCCGGCGTAGTGTAACATTCCTCGCCAACAGCTCCACGAACGCCGCGGGCAGCGCTTATGAAGAAGCTGATGGACGCCGAACAAGTGGAAGCGGCCCTGGATCGGCTGTACCAGGCCGTGGCCGCAGCGTTGCCTGTCGAAACCCCCGTCGCCGTCGTTGGGATTCGCACGCGCGGCGAGACCATTGCTGATCGTCTGCTGGAGCGGCTGCGGCGAGAAAAGAAGCGGAAGATCGAGCGTGGCGTGCTGGACATCACCTTTTACCGCGACGATCTGTCACGTCGTCGAGGGGTTCCGCTGGTTAGGGCCACCGAGATCGACTTCGACCTCGACGATGCCTGGGTGCTGCTGGTCGATGACGTGCTCCAGACAGGCCGGAGCATCCGCGCCGCGCTGGACGCGCTGCACGATTTCGGCCGGCCAAAGGCGATCCGCCTGGCCGTGCTCATCGACCGCGGCGGCCACGAGCTGCCCATCGCCGCCGATTTCGTCGGGCATCGCTTGCTCGCCCAGCGAAGTCAACGCGTGCAGGTCAGACTGAAAGAAAAAGATGGCGAAGAAGGCGTCTATCTCGTCAAGAAAGGCACCTAAGCGTGCTGCCGCAAAGGCCGCCGCCAGGGGCAACAAGAAATCCCTCTGGACGCGCAAGGACTTGGTCGGCCTTGACGAACTATCAGTGGAGGAGATACTCCACATCCTAGACACGGCCGAGAGCTTCAAGGAAGTCTCCACTCGCTCGATCAAGAAGGTCCCGGCCCTTCGCGGCAAGGTTGTGGCGCTGCTGTTCTTTGAGGAATCGACGCGTACGCGGATGAGCTTCGAGCTAGCGGCCAGCCGCCTGTCGGCCGATACGATCGTCTTTACCGCCAAGGGCTCCTCCGTGGCCAAGGGCGAGACCACGCTGGATACCGTCCGCAACGTCGAGGCGATGGGCGTGGACATCTTCGTCGTTCGTCACAGCCAGGCCGGCGCGCCGCATATGCTAGCCCGGAAGATTCGTGGCAGCATAGTCAACGCCGGCGATGGCCGGCACGAGCACCCCACCCAGGCCCTGCTGGACATCTTCACGATTCGCCAGCGGCTCGGGCGCGTGGAAGGGCTGAAGGTCGCCATCGTCGGTGACATCGCCCACTCGCGCGTCGCGCGGAGCAACATTCTAGGCCTGAAGAAGCTCGGGGCCGAGGTGGTCGTCGTCGGCCCGCCGACGCTGGTGCCTTCGGCCATTCGGCCGATGGGCTGTGAGATCAGCCACAGCCTCGACGACGTGCTGGGCGAAGTGGATGTGATAAACATGCTGCGGATCCAATTCGAGCGGTTCGCCACGCCCGGCGAGTCGAGATTTCCCTCGGTGCGCGAGTATCACCGGCTTTACGGCATGAACGGCGAGCGGCTCAAACGCTGCAAGAAGAATGTGCTGATCATGCACCCCGGCCCGATCAACCGCGGCCTGGAGCTAACCAGCGAGGTCGCCGACGGGCCGAATAGCTGCATACTCCAGCAGGTCACTAACGGCCTGGCCATACGCATGGCCGTGCTGTATCTCGTCAGCCGGGGCAGCAAATAACTCTTCGAAGAACGTAACGCAGGCAAGGCGGTCGCTGGGCCGTGGAAAGGAAGCCAGGGCAAGCCAGGGTAGACATGCATGACATTCTGATCAAGAACGGGCGGTTGATTGACCCGGCCGGCGGGCTAGACGAGCTGTGCGACCTGGCCATCGATAAGGGCTTCGTCGCGAAGGTTGCCAAGGCCGGCCGGCTTCGTGGCCAGGCCAAGCGGACGATCGACGCAACGGGCGACATCGTCTCTCCAGGCCTGATCGACATGCACGTACACTGCCGGGAGCCCGGCCACGAGGAGGAGGAGACGATCGCCACAGCCGCTGCGGCGGCAGCAGCAGGGGGCTTTACCACGATCTGCGCCATGCCCAACACGCACCCGCCAATGGACGACGAGACAGCCATTCAGTACGTCCTGCAGCGGGCAGCCAGGGCCAATCTGGCTCGCGTGCTGCCGGTCGGGTGCATCACCAAGGCCCGCGAGGGCAAAGAGCTGGCCGAGATGGGCTTGATGGCCGAGGCAGGAGCCGTGGCCTTCAGCGACGACGGGGACGGTGTGGGCTCCACGTCGGTGATGCAGCGGGCGCTGCAATACGCCGGCATGATCGGTATGGCGATCCTCCAGCATTGCCAGGACCCGCGCCTGATGACCGGCGTGATGAACTCCGGGGCGGTGGCGGTCCGGTTGGGTCTGGGTGGCATCGCAGCCAGCGGCGAGGAGATCATGCTCCGGCGCGACCTGGAACTGGTCGCGCGGACCGACGCCAGATACCACGTCATGCACGTTTCCAGCGCCGGGAGCGTCGAACTGATCCGTCAGGCCAAAGCTTCGGGGTTGTGCGTGACGGCCGAAGCTACGCCGCACCACCTGCTCTTGACCGACGCAGCCTGCATGAACTTTGACCCGAACTACAAGATAAACCCTCCCCTTCGCTCGATGGCCGACGTGGAAGCGCTGCGTGCCGGCGTGGCCGACGGAACCATCGACTGTCTTGCCACCGATCACGCTCCGCACTCGAAGGAAGAAAAAGAGCTGGAATTCGCCCTGGCGCCGTTCGGTGTCATTTCCCTGGACTGCGCCGTCGGGCTGTTTGTCAAGGCCTTGATCGAACCGAAGATTTGTGACTGGCCGCGACTGATCGCCGCTCTTACGGCCAGCCCAGCCCGCGTGATGGATCAGCCGCTGGGCACGCTGGTCGAGGGCAGCGTCGCCGACGTGACCGTCATTGATCCTGAGAGGCGATGGACCGTTGATGTGGAATCGTTTTCCTCCAAGGCCCGCAACTGTCCTTACGACGGCTGGCAACTCAAAGGGCGACCTATCATGACCATTGTCGGCGGACAGGTGAAGTTCGAGCTTTGAGGTCGTGTGGCAGCTGCCTGTTTTCTGCCGGTTGATTTCCTTGGCGCAGGGCTTGGACGGCGTTAGTATACTCTTCCACGTCTATTCGGGAACGGCCAACCATGCAACGGCGCGGAGCAGAGCGAAGAAAACATAGGCGGGCTGAGTTGCGCTGCCCGGTTACCCTCCGCGACACCGAGGGCAACGCGCTTGCCAAGGCCCGTGCTGAGAACGTCTCCGACGGTGGTGTGTTCTTGAGCATACCGATAAATTCCCTTCCTCATTTCGGCATCGAACTTGACGTGTCCTTTTCCGTGCCGCGTACCACGCCCAACACGTACATGCTCGAGGAATTCAACTGCAAGGCAAGGATCGTCCGCCACCAGCCTATGGTCAATTGCGACCAGGCGGGCATGGGCCTGCAATTCGTCGAAGCACAAGAGCTGATGCTGGAAGTGTGAAGGATTCCCTTTCGGGTCTGAACGGGGAGCTTTCTGGGCATGTGCTGGTTAATCCTCCCGGCCGACCATGCTTCCCGCAGGGCGGTAACTACGGTTTGTCGACTCTGATCGCCTTCTCGGCGATGTCTTTGCGGTAGTAGCAGTCCTTCCAGTGGATCTTTTCGACCGCCTGGTAGGCCTTTCTTTGTGCTGCGGCGATTGTCTCGCCCAAAGCCGTCACGCCCAGCACGCGTCCGCCGTTATTGACCAACTTGCCATCCCTGACGGCTGTGCCGGCGTGGAAGACCTTTACGTCGCCAAGGGCCTCGGCCTCGTCGATGCCTGTGATCTCGTGGCCCTTCTCGTAGCTTGCCGGGTAGCCTCCGGAGGCCATCACCACGCAAACGGACGCCCGCGGGTCGAAGTCCATCGTCACCTGATCTAGTTTGTGCTTGGCCGTAGCCAGCATCGCGGCCACGAGGTCGCTGTTGAGGCGCATCATGAGCGGCTGGCATTCTGGATCGCCGAAGCGGCAGTTGAACTCAAGCACCTTCGGCCCGGCGGGAGTGAATATCAGCCCTGCGTAGAGCACCCCTTCATAGCGGCCGAAATCCCGCCGCATCGCATCGACGATCGGCACGAGGATTTCGCCCTCGATTCGCCGCATTGTCTGCTCGTCGATGATCGGCACAGGGCTATAGGCGCCCATGCCGCCGGTGTTGGGCCCGGTGTCACCGTCGCCAATCGGCTTGTGATCCTGTAGAGGCGGGAAGGGGTAAATAGTTTTGCCGTCGCAGAAGGCCAGGACCGTCGCCTCCTGCCCGGTTAACAATTCCTCGATTACCACCGTGTTTCCCGCATCGCCGAAGATTTTTTTGCCCATGATCTCTTCCAGCGGTTTGACGGCTTGGTAGGGCTCGGGGCAAATGATCACGCCCTTGCCTTTGGCCAAGCCGGCCGCCTTGACCGCCACGCCGTGATCGCGGGAGAGGACGTAATCCTTGGCCGCGTGGAGATCGGTGAAGATTCGCCCCTCGGCCGTCGGCACCGAGACGGAGCGCATAAGGTTCTTGGCGTACGCTTTGTCGGCCTCAAGGCGGGCGGCCTCGGCACTGGGCCCGAAACACAAGATCCCGGCTTCGCGGACCGCATCGCCCAGGCCCATCGCCAGCGGGTCCTCCGGGCCAACCACAACCAGCTCAATCGCGCTGTCGCGGGCGAAGCGGACGATACCGTCAATGTCGTCAGCCCGGATGTCTGCGCACTCGGCGTGCTCGGCTATGCCCGGCGAGCCGGGGGCTGCGTACATCGCATCGCATAGGTTTGACTGCGCCATCTTCCACGCTAGCGCATGCTCACGTCCCCCGCCACCTACGAGTAAAACCTTCATCGTCTCTCCTTCCGTCAGGGACCAACCAACGGATTCCGGGCCGAAGAGTTTATCGAAACGCTGCGGGCGTTTCCACCTCCGCACTTGCAAGAGCTGCTGGCGATAGCAAGGAACGCAACGGCGACGGCAAAGCTGAGCTTTCCAGGGCGCACGTCGTGAAGTTCGGTCGTAGCTCGATCAGTGGTGGCTCTTCTGCGCTAGTTCCTTGAGTTTCTCGATCTGTTCTCCGAGCTCGATAGCGGCCTGCGTTTCGGGAAATCGGCGAATCAGATCGTTCGCCACGTTGAGCGCCTTGACATACTCCTTGTTTTCCAGCAAGTTGCGGATCTCGTCTCGAAGCTCGCGAGCCTCCTCGAGTTGGGCGTTGTTTTCCAGTGTAGCAAGCCGTGTGCCCACCGCGTCGGCCTCCGCGCAATCCGGATGAGCATCGAGCAGCCGTCTTGCTGCCACTAGCGCCTCGCGCCAATTCCTAACCTGGGCGTGCTGTTCGACCTCTTCATATAGCCGCCGCCGCTCTTCGGTGACATGCACCTCGTGTTGCCGCCGGATACGGTCCAGTAGGGCGATCGCCTGCGTTGCCGAGGGGTGCCTGGCCAGCAGTTCCGCGGCGAGCTTTTCCGCCTCCTCATGCGCGCCGGCGGCAATCAGCTGCTCCACGCGCTCTGTGTCGGCTCGGACTTCCTCGGACTCGATTTTGCCTCGGGCATAGGTCAGACGACGGTTCAGTTGTTCGTATCGCGGGTCGTCAGGGACTTCCCTGATCAATTGTTCTAGCAATTGCTCGGTTGCGTCGAAGTCCTCCTTCGCAAGCGCTTGCTCGGCTTCGGCTGCCAGGCGCTCGGCTATCTGCCACTGCTGGTGGTGTCGCTTGGCTTCCCGTTGCACAGTTGTCAGGAGCATGTTTGCGTTCAATTCCTTTAGTTCGGTTAGGAGGCGTTCAAAAGTTTCCTGGTGGGAACTTTGGGGCTGTTGTTCCTCCGCTGGACCTGCCGGATGAGGGTAACTCTCGCGGCGCAGGGATGAGAGAATGTTCCGCTGGAGGGACGAAACCTCATGGTGCCTTGCCACGTGCCACGCAGCCGCTGCAAGCAGACAGGCTAGCGACCAGCCTGTGACCGCGCAGGTCAACGCGAGAACCACACTCCACGGGCCAATCGTCTCGCTGTCCACGGGCGATACCAGCACCAAGATCCCAGCGGCAGTTCCTAGCAGTGCGGCCAATGCTGCAACTATGGCCAGGCAGAGTATCAAAATCGTGGGCCTTGGTGCCATTTCGAGATGCGCCGAAGTCTTAATCATGTTTGTTCCTCGATTCTTGATAGCTGAGGGCAATTATTCCAACTCATCTTGTGTAACGCAAGCAGGGATCGGGCAGTTCTAGGGTCAACCTAATCCCCTGGGGTGGGGGTTTTATAGAGGATTCTCCCCTGAAAGCTGAAAAACCTCACAATTCACTGCTGGAGTGCCCCATAGACTGCGTGGCACGTTAGCCTTTTCCTTGAAAGCGCTTATACCAAAGTGAGCAAATGCAACCGGCGGGCCTGGCAGACCTGGCCGAAAAAAAATCAGGTATTCACCTGATATCCGCTTGCAATTCCTTGCCGGATTTTATAATACTATAAGTGGAAAAGGTGCTTGACATGGTTTTTGGATGCTGGTAGCAAGGTTTTTTGATCCCCAATAAGCCCCTTTTCGAACCGGTTCCCCCCCGGCCGGTTCGGATAGCTGGCGGAGCTTGCGGTCCCCCCCCGCCGCAGGCCCGCCTTTTTTTTGCGCGCATAATGCGCCACCAATTATATCTTGCTTCGAAGCCGGGGAAATCATTGCAAGGTGGATTCGGCAACGTGGGCGTCGCTACTGCGCAGCAGCGATGGCAACTGCGATTGGCTGGAGCACATGCGGAATGAGGATCCGCTCGATGAGGTCCTCGGCCATCTTGCACTGAGCAGCGAAACTTTCCTCAATCCGCAGCACCTTGCCCGGGGAAGGGTACCTTCTGACAGTGAAGTATGCGCTGATCGGCTCGTCTTCATAGTTACCTGTGCGAACCTGGTAGCTGCTACAGTGTGTTTCCAGCGATAGCCGCGCTTGCGTATAGTAGTCCTCTGTCAGCGCGATGGTCAGACTCGGCTGGAATTCAATCGTGCGGATCGGATGCTCGGTCGACAGGGCCTGGAGTGGACAGCCTTCCAGCAGTGCTTGGGCTACGATTTCATCTCGGTTGCCCCGATAATCCAGGTTGAATCCGAACAACACATCCAGGGCTTCGACGTCCAACCCGCCGATGCCCAGGAAGTACACCACTCTCTCCAGCACCCAGCTGTGCAGGCGATACGTCGCTTCGAGGTCTGGTGGGTTGAAATATCCCGCAGAGAGCCTGTGAGACGTTAGCTCCATCCACTGGTAACTACCTGCGTCGCGATCGCCCTCCAGGACATACTCGCCGCTGTCGCGCTGGTAAAAGTTGGTCATCTCTTGAAACTCTTTCTGCACGGCTTCGCAAAAGTGGAGTATGGTTTCCCGGCTGTCGGGCAAGGCTAGTGTGGTCTGTAGGTCAAGGTTGATAAAGAAGTCGTCAGCTACGTTGTTGTAGGCCATCGTTATTTCATACCTCGCTGGTGGCGCGGGCTCGCCCTGAATTTCGATCTCGCTGCTCTTTTAAAGTGAAAGCTATGTGTCGTCCCTGCCCTTCTTGCTTTTCACCCGCAGTTTTGGCGTTTCCTGCATTACCACGCTGTGATCCACGATTGACTCGGCGATGAAGGTGTTCCCGCTGACGGTAACGCCTTTGCCGATGACCGTCTTGCCGCGATTTGCTCGGTAAGCGTTTGGAGATTGTCATCGAGAGATCTGTTCATGGTACAGCTCTTTCCGTTATCCCACCGCATCATTGTACGTCGCATTGGTTAGGATGTCACCCCCACGAAAAGCCTCGCCAAATGCCCAACGACAGGTCTCTGGGCACCGCTGAAATCGAGAGCGGCGCCGGGGAAGGAGGAGACCCCGGCGCCGCTCCACCAGACGCACTCAGGTGCAGGCGGAGGGAGGCCTGCACCACATTTCGGCCACGTCCTTTATGGCCAGCGGTACATAGATAATACGAAAGCACCCGACGAACGGTTCGCAGCCAAATACGGTTTCGCCCTGAGCTGAGTAGGCCGCCCCCGTTGCGATTCCCCTCGGGCGGTCAGGAGCGTTTGTCTCCGGCTGCCAGGCGAATAGATCCCTGGCGAAAAGCGGACTTCAGGTAAGCCTGTAACTTCCCGCCGGGACAGGATGTGCGGGCGTTAGGCGCCTCGCGGTGGCCGATGACATTCTCAGGTAGGATATCGTACTTCGCCCTCAAACGAACCACTAGGCTGTGCAACGCCTCGAGCTGCTTCGTTGACGGTGGACGTTTGGTGAAGTCGCCCACCAGGCAGATCCCGATGCCGTAGTTGTTGTACTCGTTGCCAGGGGTGCCGCCGCAATGCGCGCCCCACTTCTGGGTCTGCCAGCGACGGGTCGGTCGCACTTTCCCGTCTAGCTCGCCCCGGCCGTTGCCTATTACGAAGTGGTAGCCCAACTCGTCGAAGCCCCGGGCGCGATGGACGCGGTCCAGAGTTGCGACGCTGCCTGACTCCGTCGCGCTATGGTGAATCACGATGTATTTCCACGGGCGGCAGCCTGCGTGAGACGTCGTAGCCACGCTTGGCTGGTGGAAGTCGGGTTCGACCAAGGCTTTTGCCGGATCACGGGCTGCTACATCCTTCGAGGGTTTGGGGGATCTTTCGACATCAGCGTCCGGAGTAGACTCCAGCCAGTAGATCTCAAACGGCGGCATCGGCACCGGCGAGAGTGTCGCTGGGGCTTGGCTGTCGCAGCCCGCCGTCAGGATCATCAGGGCAAGGCAAATCGCGCCGAGAGGGAGTATCTTTGTTCTTTCGTGGGGCATTACCATTTTTCCGAACTCACCTTGGTGATTTTGCCGGGCATAATAACGTTACGGCCGAGAGTTGCCAAGCTTGGATCGGTAAGTATCCGCGGCGTCATTCCGCTCGGCCCGGAGTCGTACTTTGCGATTGACTCGCTAGTTTGGCCTTGAATTCATCCAGATCTCTGTAGCGAACCAGATTCTCCAGGTTTGACTCTTCCGCTGAATCAGCCCCAATCCAATAGGTGGGATACGTTTCCGCAGCGGCGGCGTTGGCCAGTGTCCGGTCGGTCGTGACGACCAGCGGTTCGTTGCCTTCCCTACGATGCAGTGTCCAAGCAATGTGGCGTAGGGACGCCAGGATGTGGCCGTTGCGGTCTGTGGCGAAGACCTGTAGCGTTCCCGGGTATCGCGCTCGCAGGCTCGCGCGAAGGCGCTCATAGTGTTCGATCCGGCCGCCGTGAAAGAGCACAACCTCACCTATTCTTCGCATCTCCCGGAGGCAGTCGGCCAGTGGGCCTCTTTGCTCTCCGGGCGAGGTCGAGGCCAATCGGGCATCGACGGCGAATACCGTCTGGTCGCTGGCCACGACCTTGACGAGGGCGTGGAGCCTTTCGAATGCAAACTGGCCGTACAATATGCCTCGCAGTTGAATGTCAATAAGGCCTTCGGAAGGGAGTGGGAACCCTGCAATAGCCCGGCCGCGGTCGGCATAAACAAGCCTCGGTTTGGCGTCAGGCAGCGTGGAGACGAACAGCGCGCGGGCCAGCGGCTGCCCAGTCTGCAATGGATAACCGATCACGTAGGCGGTGGGCTGGCGGCGATTTGCCTCGTGGGGAGGCTTTGCTGAGGGCGGGCGCCAAATCGCGTCGGATAGCACCATTTTCGGTCGGCCGACTGCCGCCGCTGAGGCCGCCGATGCGGCCGTCCAGGCGGTAACGATGCTACCGGCCGCCGCCAACGCCAGAAGGCACCAGCGACTGAAGAACCCGACAATCTCTGCCAATGAACCATGCATTGCGGAGCATCCTCCGACTGCTTGGAATAGTATCGGTCAAGCCGGGTAAGAAAAAGCAGGGAGGTGATTTCTTTTTCGCTTTTCCCCTTAAGGGCAAGCCGACGAATTCGACGTTTGGTCTCGATTGGCCGGATGCCATCGTCTGCCGCGGTCGTTGGTGCATTCGGACGTTACCCGCTCGCCGGGCCGTTATTGAGAGTAAAGAGTGTGATCTCCGGGCGTGTGTTGAAGTTTACGCGGCGCGCGTAGCCCAGGCCGCGATTGACGTACAGGCTCCTGCCGCCACCAAGGTCGTAATGACCTGCGGCGAAATGCTTGTAGTTGGTTGGAAATATGATGCTGCGAATCCGCGTATCTCGGTAGCGCCTGCCGTGGGTATGTCCGGCCAGAACCCAATCAGCCCCGAGGCCAACGACAGCCAGCGCCGCGTCAGGATTATGGCACAGGGCGACGGTAGGCAAATCAGGCTCGACCATTTCGAACGCCAGCGTCGGATTGAACCGAGCAGTCCAGTAATCCTCCAGACCGACGAACTGAACGGCCGATTCGCCACGACGGAAGGTCCGCGACTCATTCATCATCACGAAGATGTCTGCGCTGGTGAGGTGATCGGCCAGGTACCGGTGGAGTCCGCGTATGCTACCCAGTCCATTTGGGTGCAGGAGGCCGTAATCGTGATTGCCCAGACAGGCGACAGTGGCTACTTTCGGTGCTAGTTGCCGGAGGATGCGGGCCACGCGGCGGGCGTAGTGCTTCGGGCCGGTGATGAAGTCACCTGTGATTGCGACGAAGTCGACCTCCAAGGAGTTCACCACCTCTACGCACCTGCGAAGGTACCGTTCAAGCACAATCGGGCTGCAGTGCAGATCGGAAATTTGGGCAAGGGTCGCGCCGTGGAAGTCGCGGCCGAGACCCGGCAGCGGCATATCGCGTTGCTCGATTCGCACCCAATGATCCTCGAATCTCCAGGCGTACAATCCGCCCAGGGCGCAAGCGCCGGCCGCCGTCCAGAGCAGGCGTTTGACCAGGGCCTTCGGCGGCCAAGTTTCGAACCGTACCGGCAGGAGAACTTCGTTCATGCTCGCTCCGTTTTGTACCTCCGGTCTGGCGAAAGAGCAGCATTATACTGCCTTTTGCCTGTGCGTTTGTAATTTGTTGCGGAGAATTTCAGAACGAACTTTGCGAGTTCCCGGGCGTGGGGGCCTTGCCGCGGTCGAACAACAGCGTAGGAAGCGATCTGAAAAGCCCTCCCAGGGAGTAGAGGCTTTCAACTTCGCCTCGGCAGTTGTACCAGCAGCTCTTGCAACGATTGGTTCGCGAATCGGCCTGCAAACGCTTGTGGATGGTCTGCGAGCCATGCCGATGGAGGTTGGCCACAGGTATGTGTCTTCGCTCGACGCAGATGGCGATGTCTCCGGTAGAGTCGATGTTGAAGAAGGCCTTCCCGGCGCGGCAGCCGCCGATGCCGCCAGTCAGGAATTTGTCAAAACGCTTGAGATAGTATGGATTCGACAGGAAGTTCTTCCACCGTTGGCGCAGCTCCAGCAGCCGCGGTGAAACGTCCCCGTTGTCGTGGATGTAGGCTTTCGAACCGGTCTTCAAGATACCGTACGGCTGGACCATGAAATAGGCCTCTCTGGCAGCGGCCATCTCCAGCAGTGGTTCCATCTGGTCGATGTTGTCCTCCATCAGCACGGCAATGACGTTGACGCGCTGGAACTTGTGCACACGAGCGGCGGCGAGGAACTCCCCGGCCTTCCACGCCTGTGCCCATGCGCCGTCCATGCCGCGGCGCGCGTCGTGGCGGGCTGGGTCGGCATAGTCGATGCTCACCGAAACGCCCCATACGCCGGCCTGCATCAGATCCCGCGCCACCTGCTCGGTGATGAACCACCCGTTGGTGGTCACGAACGGGAAGTGATACCGCCCGATCACCTCGACGATCGCCGGTAAGTCTGTCCGCAGCAACGGCTCACCACCTGCCAGCGAGATCAGCAACGTGCCGTAGGCGGCCAGCTTCTTCGCCCCCAGTTCGCACTCGCACACGCTGGGTTCGCGGCGGGCAGTAGTCAGGTCATGCAAGAGCCCACCGGGGGGTCTAATGCCCGCGGGATCCTGCCAATAATGGCAAAAGCGGCAGCGGAAATTGCACCGATACGTCACCTGCCAGGCGCACCACAACGGATGCCGCGAAGTCCAGGTGCGAAACAGCCGCCACTTCTTTTCCGTAGGACAAAGCATCTCTTGGTGAATCGCCTTTATCCGCAGATGGATTCTTTGGCATTCTAGCTGAACTCTTGGCGATTTGGCTACCTACTTGCCGAAAAAGCTTTTCGCAGTCGATGATATGCAATCAGCCGGTGGCCCCTCGTGTCATGAAACTCATGATACCCCTTCGCGGCAACGCGTGGGCTTTGCAATCAACCAACCCTCACCTCAACCTCCAGCAGCCAACACGAGAAGTCGCGTGGTGAGTTTTTGCTAGTTGCAGGAATTGCCGGGCGGTACGATCTGTTCATGAGTGAAATCGGCGCGGCGAATGAGGCGCAGGGTGATCGGCGAGCGACGGCGGACGGCAAGGGCCATGGTGAAGTATCCCGCCAGGGACAAACTGAGTGGTTAACGTCAAGCGCCCGATTAGGAGGTCTTCTCGTCCTGATTACCTTGGCTGTGTACGTCCCGGCCATGCGCGCAGGATACATTTGGGATGATTGGAACTACGTACCGGAAGATCCCCGGACGCTCACGGGTCGGCTGATCCGAGACGACGGTGGGCTGAGGCGAATTTGGTTCTCGAGTGATACCCTCGATTACTGGCCGCTGACCCACACGATGTTCTGGCTGGAATGGCGGCTGTGGGGCCCCAACCCGACCGGTTACCACGTTGTGAACGTCCTTTTGCATACCTTGGCAGCCTTGCTGGTCTGGCAGGTTCTCAAGCAGCTCAACGTGCCCGGCGCGTGGTTGGCCGGGCTTGTTTTTGCGGTGCACCCGGTCTGCGTAGCGTCGGTGGCCTGGATCAGCGAACGAAAAAACACGCTCTCGATGGTCTTTTATCTGTTGGCGATTCTGGCGTACCTTCGGCATGACCGGCTGAGATCATGGCAGTGGTATCTCCTGTCTCTGGTTGCCTTTGGGTTGGGTCTGCTGAGCAAGACGTCGATCGTCATGCTGCCTGCGGTTTTCCTCCTCTGCGCGTGGTGGCAGCGGGGGAGGGTCTCTGGCAAGGACCTCCTGCGAAGCGTTCCTTTCTTTATCCTATCGGCGGGCATGGCATCGGTGAGCATCTACTGCCTGAAGCGCTATAACCTGGCCGAAGTGATATCGCTCGGACCGGAAGGCTTCTTCGCTCGCCTAGCGGGCTCAGCTTGGGTGGTATGGTTCTATCTCTACAAGGCTCTGCTTCCGGTTCGGCTGAGTATGATCTATCCGAAGTGGAGCGTAGAGGTCGGCAGGGTCCTCACCTGGTTGCCGATGGCTGCCCTGATTGCGGGTTTTGCAATTCTTTGGCGGCTCCGGCGGACGTGGGGCCGGCCTGTGCTGTTTGCCATGGGCTATTTTGTGGTGACGCTGTTTCCGGTTCTCGGCTTCTTCGACATGTGGTTTATGCAGCACTCGCTGGTGGCGGATCATTTCCAGTACGTCCCCGTCGTCGGCGTTATCGCCCTTGCCGCGGGCTTGGCGGCGTGGATTTGCCGCTGCAAGGGTAGCGACGTTCGGAAGATTGTCTGGGCGGGCGCCGCTGCGTTAGTTGCGTTGCTTTCGGTGCTGAGCTGGTCGCGGGCAGGCATCTACGATAACGATGAAACACTCTGGCAAGACACACTGAGGAAGAATCCAAACTCTCCGGCTGGTCACTACAATCTGGGCGTTGTTTACGCCGAGGCAGGCAAGCTTCCCAAAGCGTTGGACCACTACCTTAGTGCGATTGAGCTGAGGCCGAACGACGCGAGGGCGCACAACAATCTCGCCGCCGTTTACTCAGACATGGGCGAGCTTGACAAGGCCGTCCAGCACTATACGAGGGCAACTGAGATCAGGCCGAGTTACGCCGACGCGTATTACAACCTCGGCAATGTGCGAACCAAGAAGGGCGAGCTTGACAAGGCCATCGGGCACTACCTCAAAGCGGTTGAAATCGCGCCGAACCATTCAGGCGCGCACGGGAATCTGGGCGGCGTTTACCTCAAGAAAGGACAGTTGAGCAAAGCTTTGGAGCATTATCTCAGGGCCGTTAAGATCAGTCCGAATGACGCCGGTGCGCACAGCAATCTTGGAGTTATTTATGCCAAGATGGGCCAGCCTGATAACGCGCTCGAGCATTACCACAGGGCAATCCGAATCGAGCCGGACGCCGCTGCCGCGCACTATAACCTGGCCGCTCTTTACGTCGAGAAGGGCGAGCTGACCAAGGCGGCTGAGCATTATCAGCTGACCATCCGGATGATGCCGAGCCATCCCAGCCCGTACAACAAGCTGGGAATAATCCTGGAGCAGCAGGGCAGATTTGACCAGGCCTTGGTGTGCTACCGTCAAGCCTATGAGCTCAATCCACGCGATCCGACGGTTGCCGTCAAGCTGGCTTGGCTGCTGGCAACGGCGCCGGAGAAGACGCTGCGCAACGGTCGGCGAGCGGTGCAACTGGCTGAAAGAGCGTGCCTGGTTCCGGGTCAGGAACCTACGGCAAGACTGCTGGACATATTGGCTGCGGCATACGCCGAAGAAGGCAGGTTTCGCGAGGCAGTCCCAACGGCCGAAAAGGCTCTCCGGGAGCTCGCGGGCGAACGGCCCGCTCTGGCCGAGGAGATTTCAAAACGACTGGCACTGTACAAGGCTTCTAAGCCATACCACCAGCAGGAGAAACGGCACAGCCCAACAAAGCCTGGATTTCAGGGCCGGCAGTCGCCGACCCGATAGATATAACTGTTGTCTTGGTCCTTTCCTCGGCCGCACAGCCGAGGCGAGTTTATCTGGCAATTGCCCGTCTGGTTGATACGGTTCCTTCATGAAAGAAGAAAATAAAGCTAAACGATCGGCCGAATCAGGCAACTCGACGTCAAGAAAGCAATCTAAACCGGCTCCACCGAGCACTGTGGTGCCTACGAAACGGTTGATATGGGGTATCCTCGCCGGCGTCGTCATCATTGCAATCGGCCTGGTTGCGTACGTCCCGGCCATGCGCGCCGGATACATCTGGGACGACTCATACTACGTCCCGGAAGACCGCTACGATCCCATCGCCCAACTTGTCCTGGCTGAAGACGGGCTGCTGCGAATTTGGACAGCCCAGGAAGGTTATGACTATTGGCCTCTAACGTACACGATGTTCTGGGTCGAGTGGCGACTGTGGGACAGGGACCCGGCCGGCTACCACGTCGTGAATATCGTCTTGCACCTGCTGGGTGCGGTTGTCCTCTGGCGAGTTCTGAAACGCCTTGCGGTGCCGGGCGCGTGGTTGGCCGGGGTTTTCTTCGCGGTCCATCCGGTCTGCGCAGCGTCGGTGGCCTGGATCAGCGAACGGAAGAACACTCTCTCTATAGTCTTCTACCTGCTGGCAATCCTTGGCTATCTGAGGTTTGAACAGACCCGGAATCGCTCCAGCGCCAGGGCATGGTATGTCGCGTCGCTTGTTGCATTTGCCCTGGGCCTGTTGAGCAAGACGTCGATCGTAATGCTGCCGCCGGTTCTTCTGGGACTCGCCTGGTGGCGGCGCGGCCGAATCGTCTGGACTGACCGGCTACGAAGCATCCCGTTTTTCATTTTGGCGGCCATCACGGCGCTGGTGACGATCTCGTTCCAAAAGCGTTACGCCATCGGCGAACAGATCACACTCGGATTGGACGGATTCTTCGCGCGCCTGGCGGGGGCCGCATGGGTCGTCTGGTTTTACCTCTACAAGGCTCTGCTTCCACTCAAGCTTAGCATGATCTACCCCAGGTGGAGCATAGAGGCCGGCAATTTCGTTTCCTGGCTGCCGATGGTGGGTCTGATCTCGGGCTTTGTGGTGCTGTGGTTTTGCCGGCGCACTTGGCTGCGAGCGGTCCTGCTAGCCCTGGCCTATTTTGTGGTGACGCTGTTTCCCGTTCTCGGTTTTTACGACATGTCGTTTATGCAGCACTCGCTCGTAGCGGATCATTTTCAATATGTTTCCATTGTGGGCATCCTCGCGCTGGTTGCAGGGGTTCTGGGATGGATTTGCAGGTGCAGACCGGCGATCGTGCGCGCGGCAGGCTATGTGGTATCGGCTGCGCTGATCGCGGTCCTTGCGGTGCTCACCTGGAGGCAAGCAAGCACTTACAAGGATGAAGAAACGCTCTGGAGGGATGTCGTGGCGAAAAATCCAAACGCCCCGGCTGCCCACAACAATCTCGGCATCATTCATAGAAAGAGAGGCGAGTTTGATAAAGCGATGCAATGCTATCGCAGGGCGATTCAGCTCAGGCCCAACCACCCCAGACCCTACTTCAACCTCGGCCTTACCTACGAAAGGATTGGCCAGACCGACAAGGCAGCAGACTGCTACCGGACGGCAGTTGCGAAAGGGCCGAGTTACGCTGCCGCACACTACAGCCTGGCCGGAATCCACGACAAGACAGATGAGCTTGACAAGGCGCTGGAGCATTACCGCAAGGCCATCTTGTCCAGGCCAAACTACGCTCCCGCCCATAGAGGCCTAGCCGGCGTCTACACGAAATTGGATGAGCTTGACAAAGCTGTCGAACAGTATCGAAAAGCAATTCGGATCAGGCCGGATTACGTCGCCGCCCATTACAGTCTCGGCGTGGTGCAGGCACGGCGTGGTGAGATCGCCCAGGCCGTGGGCCACTACCGCCAGGCGATTCGGATCAATGCGAACCATGGCAAATCGCACTACGGCCTTGCCGCTATTTACAACAAGAAAGGCGAGCCTCACAAGGCTTTGACGCACTACCGCATAGCGGCTCAGCTCATGCCGGACAACGCCAATGTGCACTATGAACTTGGTTCTGTTTACGCACAGACCGGCAAGCTTGACAAGGCGGCAGAACAGTATAAAAGAGCAATCAAGATCGACCCCGATCTTTCTGCAGCGCACAGCGAGCTTGGCTTCATTTACACTCGAAGAGGCGCCTTCGACAAGGCTGAGGAACACTGCCGCAGAGCGATTGAGATTGAGCCGGATTCCGCCGGTGGACACTATAACCTTGGCATGGTCTACGCTCGTAAGGGCCAGCATGAAGAGGCCGCGGAGCAATATCGCAAGGCCATAGAGATCATGCCCAACTTCGCGGCTGCCCACCATGACCTCGGCGTCATTCTGGCCGAGAGTAACCGACTTGACGAGGCTGTGAAGCACTTTCGCAAGGTGATCCAGATGCAGCCGAAGAACCTCCTCGCACGCAACCGCCTGGGGATCGCACTGGGCCAGCGGGGCAATATCAAAGAAGCAATCGACTGTCATCGCATGACTCTCCAGATAAACCCAAAGAATCTGACGGCGATGAACGCCTTGGCCTGGTTGCTGGCGACCGCTCCAGAGGATGCGTTTCGCGACGGCCAGAGGGCGGTCGAAATTGCCGAAAAGGCCCTTGAACTTGTCGGACCGGAGCCCCCAGTCCATCTGCTGGACACGCTGGCTGCGGCTTATGCCGAGGCGGGAAGATTTGATGAGGCCGTCGCAACGACCGAAAGGGCCTTGGAACAGCTTGCGGGCGAACAGCCGGGCCTGGCAGAGGAAATCAGGGGGCGTTTGGCCCTCTACAAGGCCTCCCGGCCTTACCGGCAGCCGCAAAGCCCCCAATGACCTGGAAAACCTCCCGCCTCCATTTGGCGGGAAATGCTGCATCACTGGGATTTTTTGTGCATCGGATCGATGAAGGAATCGGCCGCGTCGAGGGAGAGAATGCAAGCCGTTGCCAACAGGTATACGCCGGCTGAGAAACATTCCGTGAATACAATTGTCGTGGGCGTGCGAATCGGATAGCGTATCGGAACCTAGATCGATAGCAGCATGTCGAACCTCAGGTAAAGGAGAACAAAAATGGAAATGGTTATTGGCTTGGGCCTTTCCTCAGTCGGAATCCTTCTGGTGTTCTACCTGTACCTGCTAGTAAAGCCGCAAAGCATCAAGCGGCCATCGTTCTTCCTGCTCGGAGTTCTCGCCGTGCTGTTGGCCATTCTCGGGCAGCTTTTTTACTCGTTTGCCGCCCGGTGGTCGACGATCCTCGGTGGGATTTTCGGCGGGGTCGGCGCGCTGGTGGCCTTTCTGTGCGCGGTCTTGGCCTGCTACGGTGGCAAGCTGCCCGTGGGAATCCCCGGTGCCCAGCCGGCTGCCAAGGAAGAGCAAGCCAGCTAGCCGTAGGCGCCGATTCGGTAACTTCAAGTTAGTCCCGGGCGCGCTATGTCGGGTCAAGCAGAGGCCCCGGCCAAAGCGAGCCGCGGGGCAACTTGTCTCAAGATGTCACTGGCCGGCGGAGTGAGAATCGTGGACGTTTACGAAGCCATTACAAAGCGATACAGCGTGCGAGCGTACGAGGACCGACCGGTTGAGGAAGACAAACTTCAGCGGATCCTGGACGCGGGTCGGTTGGCGCCCTCGGCCCGGAACCTTCAAGCCTGGAAGTTCGTCATCGCACGCGATGAACAGTTGCGCGCAGCCCTGGCCAAGGCCGCCGACCAATCGTTCCTCGCCGAGGCACCGATCATCATCGCCGTGGTCTCGATGGAGCCGGACAGGAAGATGTACTGCGGCATCGCGGCCGGTCCGGTAGATTGCGCAATCGCGATTGACCACATGACGCTGGCAGCGGTTGCCGAAGGGCTCGGCACCTGCTGGATCGGGCACTTCGATCAGGACGCCTGCTGTGAGCTGTTGGCCGTGCCACCGAAGGCTAAGATCATCGAGCTGCTTGCCCTGGGCTACCCGGCCGCAGCCACGCCGCCGAAGAAACGAAAGGCGATCAGCGAGGTCGTTTCCTACGATTCGTTTAAGTGACGCCCGAGGCCCCCTTAAGCGGACTTGAAAGGATCAAAGGCTTCGCATGCCGCAAGCCGTCTGCATTTGATGTCTCCACACGATCAGGCCGAAGCAGCCTCCCAACATGTCCTTCGCAGGAATAGTTCGAATTGGTACCCGTCGAAGCCCGTTGGCGATGGTGCAGGCGCGGATCGTTGGCGAGGCGCTCAAGGCCGCACATGAGGGCTTGGACGTCGAACTGGTGCCAATCATCACGCACGGTGATCGGACGCCCGGGATACTGGCCGAAGTCGGGGGCAAGGGTCTGTTCACCACTCGCCTCGAAGCGGCCTTGCGAAGCGGCCATGTCGACTTGGCTGTTCATTCCGCCAAGGATCTGCCAAGCGCGATGGTGGAAGATCTGGCCATCGCCGCCGTCCCGCCCCGCGCCGACCCGCGAGATGCGCTAATCTCGCGCGGCGGGCGCCGGATCAAGGATCTACCGGCCGGCGCGACCGTCGGCACGAGCAGTCCCCGCCGGCGGGTGCAATTGCTGGCAGTACGAGGTGATTTGAACGTTATGCCGATTCGAGGCAATCTCGAAACCCGCATCGCGAAGGTCTTTCTGCAAGCCCAGAATACCAGCATCTCGCCGGCGGATGCCATCGTCCTGGCTATGGCAGGTCTGGAGCGGAGCGGCCTGAGGCTACAGTACCGAGACCATATTTGCCCGCTTGATGTCGAGCAATTCATTCCAGCGGCGGGACAAGGCGCGCTGGCAGTGCAGACCCTAGCCACATGCGAGCAGATCTGCCAACTCGTGGCGTCCGTGGATGATCCGCCGTCTTCGCAGGCCCTTCACGCCGAACGGAAGGTTTTGCGAGAGTTGGGCGCGAGCTGTCGCAGTTGTATTGCTGTCCATATCGCACCAGCATGCGGACAGTGGCGGGCCCTAGGCATGGCCGCTGAACCTGACGGCGGGAAGTGCATTTCGCTGGAGGCAACTGCCGGCGAGGCAGCCGAGGCGGGCGCATTGCTGGGCGAGCAATTCCGCAGGCAGGGCGCCGACAAGCTGCTGCGAGGCTAATCAAAAGGCCAAAGGGCTTTGCGCGATGTAACTCGAGCAAGTGGGGCGGTTTAGAATAGCAGCAGGGCGTGGCCGAGTAAATACGCATAAGGCCTTGTGCTGTTGCCAGTTCCGGCGATTAGAAAAATCTCTGCAATATCGCCAGCGGGGAGTTTTGAATCCTAAACTACATCTGTACGCCGCATGAGGGGGCGCTGGGGCGGCGGACCGGGCCGACCTGCTTGCTGGAACGACCCCGAAAGGGCAATCCGTGCCGATTGCAGGCACGGAACGCAAAGCCACGGGCCCTTTTTGGAGGAACGCCGGGCTGCCGAACGGTATCTGCTGCCGCCTCGCACGAGCCTGCACCAGGGCGTCGGACGACCCACAGCCTACCGTTTGGCTTACTCCCGTGGCATGGCATCATAAATTCATAGGGTACTCCCAGGAGTTAATGAAGAGCCGGTGTCAATTGGTCGATATGCATTTTGGATTGCCCAGAGCGGCTATCCAGGAAAGGCTTAAGAGTTTTCCCATGCGATCTCAGAGCCATTGGCAGGCTTTACGTCAGGCTGGTTGTCCACGAAGGGAGGTGACAGGAAAGAAGGGACAAACCCGCTGGAATCGCGGTTGCTCAGAAGTTTGTAAAGTGCCGACGCCAATGCTTTGCATGAAAAATATGGCACCGATGTGCCACGGAGGAACCTAAAGTTTCGGGACGGATTTCAGGATAAGTCAGATAAGAGGCTTTTTTTCTTTTGGAGGCTAGTTACATGTATCGCAATAAAGGTTTCACATTGGTCGAGATTCTAATTGTCGTGATCATTCTGGGTATCCTGGCGGCGATCGTGATCCCGCAGTTCACGGAGGCCTCGAATGACGCTCGGGAGTCCGCGCTGGCCAGTGATCTGCAGACCCTGCGCAGCCAGATTGAGCTGTACAAGATCCAGCACCTGGATGCGTATCCGGGGCTCCAGATCGACGGCGTTACCGTTCTTGGTACCGAGTTGGTCACCGACCTGACCGGCCAGACCGCCCAGGACGGCACGGTTGGGACCGACTATGGCCCGTATCTCCAGTCGTTCCCCGGCAACCCGTTTGAGGATGGTGATGCCACGGTCAACGTGGGCGCTCCTGTGGTCGTCCCTGGTGATGGCACCTCAGGGTGGTACTTCTGCACGACCACCGGCAAGATCTCGCCGAACGACGACCAAGGTCACTCAGGAATGTAACTCTTCGTTCATGAGGGTTGTGTGCAACAATTGCGACCCGGTCGGGGGCTCGGTAGGGCCCCCGACCGGCCATGCATTATGTGCCGGACGCTTGGGCGTTTCGTCCGCCTGCTCTGGCCCGGCCTTTAAGGCTACCGAAATGACTCCGAGAACTGCACGACCGAGTCGAACTGCGACGGCGCGAAACGCATTCACTCTGGTCGAAATTCTGATTGTGGTTGTGGTTCTCGGCATCGTTGCCGCAATAGCCTTGCCGCGTTTCTCGAATGCCTCGGCGGCAGCTCGGGCCAGTATGCTTGCCGACGATCTGCGGCTGATGCGGATGCAGATCGCCGTTTTCAGGGCACAGCATATGGGCGTGGCACCTGGATATCCCGACTGCGACCCGGACGTCGCTGCCACCGAAGCGGCGTTCATCGCCCATATGACCCAGTCATCGAACGCTGACGGGGCGACCGCCGCGCCCGGAACACCAGGCTTTCGATACGGGCCTTACTTTAGGGAAATGCCGGCCAACCCCGTCAATGCAAAAGCCACCGTGCAAATCATCCCCGACGGCGCAAGCCTTCCAGCATCGGCCGATGATTCGCACGGATATGTCTACCGACCGTCAACGCTGACCATAAAGGGTGACAGCGCTGGCACCGACGAAAATGGCAAATTGTTCTTCGATTATTAAGTGCGCTGATGAAACGCCTGCACGCACAAACCTTTGGGGGCTTCACGTTGCTGGAGGCGTTGCTGGCAGCTGCCGTGCTGGCAATGGCCGTTGCAGCGATCACCATGCCCTTCACCGCCGGGGCGCGAAATGAGCAAGCCGACGCACGACGCACGCTCGCGGTCGCTTTCGCTCAGGAAATCATGGAGGAAATCCTCGCCCAACCGTTCGAAGACGACGACCCGCAGTTCGCTCGCAACCTGGGTCCGGAACTCGGCGAGACAGATCGTTGCTTCTTTGACAATATCGACGATTACCACGGTTACGAAGAGTCGGCCGGCGGGATTGCCGACATTGCGGGTTGCTTCGTTAATGACCCTGCCGCGGTGGGTCTTTCCCGCCGTGTAACCGCCCAGTATGTGTACGTCAGTGGGCAGGATCTTTCCAACCCCACGGACTTCATTCGGTTGACCGTGGAGATCAACTATCGTCAGAACCTGATTGTGAGGCTCACCCGGCTGGTGTACGCCGTGCCAGGCGCGTAGGAGACCCGTCGAATGAAACGCACACTGCAAGCGTTCACTTTGGCTGAACTGGTCATCGCGATGAGCATCATGACCATCATCGGGCTGTCTATCGCCGGCGTCTCCATGGCCTTGTCCACCGCGTATGCAAGCGGGCAGGATTACTACACGAATATCCAAACCGGGCGCAGCGCGATGATGAGGATTCTGAAGGAGCTGAACAAGGCCAAGCTAATTACGGGCATCGGTCCCCATACGCTTGTGTACTGGGCCGCAGATACAAACGCCGACGGCGGGATCAACCTCTCCGAGCTGACTGTGCTGGACTATGAGGCAGACAGCGAGCAGCTTAAGAAGCTTCAAGTTGTTTTCCCCGACTACATGGACCCCCAGATCCGCCAAGCCTTGGATGAAAGCCTCACCCTCGCCTCGGCAATAGATGTGGTGAGCGTGAAGAATCTAATTGCGAGCAATCCGAGATTCGTCGGCCAGGTGCTGGCTGGGAATGTCTCGGCGTTTGACGTTTGTGTGTATCCCGATTGCCCTAAGGCAAAGCTCGTGACAATCAAGATCAAGATCGGGGCCGAAACAGAAAGCATTACGTTGCGCAGCGCCGCCGCACTGCGCGCCAGTAAGGTCGATCACGTGGGAATCAGTGACAACCAGTACGTGCTCATGACTGATCCGATCGCGCCGTAACAGATTCGGCAAGAGAAGTAATCAACGAGGAGTCTGCGAACCAAGCTCCAAAATGAACATGCACAAGGACAGGAACAAACAAACCGGTTTCGCTTTGCTGCTGGTTCTGCTGCTGCTTGTGGTGGCATCCGTTCTGGGGTTCAGCTACGTCACGACTTCCACAGTCAAGCTCGTCAGTTCCCAGAATTTGCTGAACGCCACCCGAGCGCAGTACCTGGCCGAGTCGGGCCTCCAGCACGCTTTGTACATTCTGCAAGCCGATCCGGAGCTTCTGGCTGGCTCTGCGCAGAACCCGCTGGGGCCTTTCAATGCCGATAACACCGAAGACTGCTATTATCTCTATGTTGTCCCCGACGAGCAGACCGCAGAGAAATACTACGTGACGGCTGAGGCACACGTCGGAGAGGTCAAGCGAAGCTGTTACTACACTGTCTTTAGCAGCGCCGAACAGCGACTGAGGATCCCATACGGCATGATCATCGGCGGTGCAGGATTGTCCTTGCCGGATAGCCTCACCGTTAACGGGGACGTTCACCATAACGGAAGCGTATTCCTGAATTACGCACACATCAACGGTGACGTCAGCTCCTTTGGAGTAGTTATGGACCCGTTCGGTTGGATCGACGGGGAGGTATCGATGGGCGTCGAGCAGATCGAGCCGCCCGACATCACCACGGATTATTACAAGAGCTACAACCTTGGGGGCCGGGTTTGCACGGCCGCCGTAAAGGTCACGGACTACTTGAACGCCAACGACTCGCTGAACGCTGGAGGATCGATCAGCGAGGACAATGTCGGCGGTGTCGTCTGGCTGAAACCCGATCTAACTAACAAGGTGAGGGTCAACGATAACGTCGACTTCGTGGGAACGATTATTGTCGAAGGCGATCTGGTTTGGGACGGCCGGAACATTACGTTAACAGCCGTTGATGGGTTTCCCGCCATCGTCACCACGGGTGCGATCGTCGTTGCTGAGCAAGCAGAGGCGTCAGTGCACGGCGTGATTATTGCGCATGGCGGGATCATCTCCGAGGACGGCACCGCCAACGGCTCGCTGACCACGATCAACGGGGGATTGATCAGCAACTGGATCGGCTATGAGTCGTCGCTGAACGGCACTCATCAGCTGAACTACGTGCTGGAGAACTCCCTGTTATACGATTTTAGCGTACAAGGGCCCGTCGGCGAAGGAACCGGCGGCAGCATTCGAATAGTGGACTACAAATGATGAAACGGCAGGAGGACTTGCGGTGAGAAACAACAACTATCCAAGTGTCCGATTGGACGGGTACTCGCGATTCTGCCTGACGGCGATCGCGATGCTGCTGACATTGCTGGTGATTGGGCTTTGGGCTGAGAACGTCGGGCAAACGCACCAGGCTGTCGCGGCCGAAAAGTTCTTAGACACCAGCGCCCAGCGGCTTGCTCTTCTGGACGCCCAGAAGCAAACCAATGTCAAGCTGGATGAACTGATCCGAGTTCTCAAGAGCGGCGAGGTGAGAGTTCGTCTGGTCGACGGAGGGCCTAAGGCCCAGGGAGGCGGTGATGTGCCAAAGACCAAGAAGAAATAGGGATTTTGCCGGTTTTACCATCATCGAGATCATAATCGTATTGGTGATCATGGCCATTGCCGCGGCCATTATCATCCCTAACATCTCTAGTACAGATGACTTAAAGGCGACCTCTGCCGCCAGAATGCTCGCCACGGACCTCCAGTATGCCCAGAACATGGCCATCACACACCAGGAGCCGGTGACCGTAACTTTCACCACAAGCAACGAATCTTACACTTTGTCTAACACAAGTGGCCCGCTGATTCATCCGATGACCAAATCAGCGTATACCGTCAACTTCGGTGCAATGAACGGGTTCGAGGGCCTGGACATTGTCTCGGCCGACTTCTTCGGTAATTTGGCCGTGACGTTTGACGAGCTTGGAGCCCCTGACAATTCCGGCGGTGTGGCTTTGCAAGCCGGATCACACGTGTACCAGGTTGACGTTGCTGCCGCCACAGGCAAAGTAACGGTCACGTATAGCGGATCGTAATGAGGAATATTGCAGGATGCTTTTTGCTCCCTGGCGTAACAGGTGGTGGCCCATTGCCCTGGACATCGGCGCCGACAGCGTAAAGATGCTCCAGCTCGGCAAGCGTGGTGGCGGCCTGGCCGTCTGCGCGTGTGGCCGATGGAAGTTCCCGCCTGGGGTGCAGCACGCCCCGCAGCACCGAAACGAACTGGCCGTCTCCGCGGTCCGGGATATGCTTCGCGAGAAAGGATTTCGTGGGCGAAAGGTCATCACCGCGCTGTCTTGCAGGCAGCTGGGCATAAAGAACGTCCGCATGCCTCATCTACCGCCCAACGAACTGGCTGAGGCGATCGTCTGGGAAGCCAGTGAGCGATTCAGTTTCGAGGTCACGCCCGATCGACTTAAGTACCTCCGTGCAGGGGAGATTCGTCAAGGCACCGAAACGCGGGACGAAATCATCTTGCTGGCCGCTTCGCAGGAAACGATCGAAACCCACCTGTCGATGCTGAATGAAATGGGATTAGAGGTAGAACACATTGAAGCCGAGCCGGTTGCGCTGTTCCGCGTCTTCGAACGGTTTCTCCGCAGACGGGCGGACAAAGACATTGTCAGCGTCCTGCTGGACATGGGCAGCGAGGCGACCTCCATCATCGTTGCCCGCGGCCGGCAGATCATCTTCATCAAAAGCATTGACATCGGTGGACGGCGGCTGACGAGCGCCGTGGCGAAGCAGTTAAACCTCTCCGTCGAGGAAGCGGTTGAACTTCGCGGCCTGATTATGAAGGAAGACCCCGAGGACCACTCGCCCGAGAGCCACGGCGAGCAGGACCCTAAGGATCGGCAGGCAAGCGAATCGGTCGCCTGGACCATTCACGATGCACTCCGGAGCGAGGTCGAGGCGCTGGCCAGGGAAATTGCGCTCTGTCTGAGGTATTGCTCTGTGACGTTCCGCGGACTGCGGCGCGAATCGGTTACGGTCACTGGCGGCCAGGCGTACGACTCGGCTGTGGTCAAGTTCCTGGCAGAGCAACTGGGAATTGACTGCGTGGTTGGCCAGCCGCTTCGTGGCATCAATGTCTCCGGCGTGGCATTTAGTGGGCATCGGCGCGGCATGCTGCCGGAGTGGGCCGTCTGTGCCGGTTTGGCAATGCGCGACATCGATGTCAGGAAGATACTCAAAGAGGCAGATCATGGACAGCGTTGACTTTCTGCCTGAAAGAATCAGAGCCCAGCGAGCCAAGCGGCAACGCATTGTCAGGCAGGGCTATCTCCTGGCCGTCTGCACAGGCGCGCTAGTGTTATTGGCATGCGTACGGCAGGAGAGAATCTCCGAGGCTCGCGCCGACCTGGCCATCCTCAGAGGACGCGCGGCCAACACGCGCCAGCAGTTGCTCCTTCGGGGTTCACTGGAACGCCAGCAGGCAGAACTGATGATCATGAAACGCATTGAGCAGGACCTCGGCAGCCGGGTCAACGTCCTGGACGTCCTAAGCGAACTGGAAACACTAATGCCTGAAAGCATTGCCCTGATGAACCTGACGCTGGAGACGAAGGAGGTCAGGATACCCATCAAGGTCACCAATACGAAACAAACCGTGAGGATTGCCTTCGGTAAGCCGCTGAAGAAAGAGAAGGTAATCAGGCGGATTCGGCTGACCCTTGAGGGGATCTCGCCGACGGATGTGGACATCGCGAATTTGATCGGGCAGATTTCAGCCAGCCGATTGTTTGAGGACGTGAATATGGGATATGCGCGCAATGTGGTATGCCGCGACCGGCAGGCGCGCGAGTTCAAGGCCAGTTCTTACATTGTGCGATAGCGTTTTCGGAGAGCAACCAGTGCATCGTATGAAGCGGGACAATTGGGTTACCTTGGGCGTTCTGGCAGCCCTGCTGGTAGGCGCGATGGTTATACTCTACCTGCCGCAGCGCAACAAACTCAACGAGATCCGCTCGCAGTCCGCGTCGCTGAAGACACAACTGGAGGCCGATGCGAAAAAGGCGGCGGTTGTTCCGGCTATGGTTCGCTGGATCGACACCATGCAGAAACGCTACCTGGGCTTCGATCGGCGCATGCCGAAACGCAAGGAGCTGGCGGCGTTCCTCCGTGAGATCAGCAGCATTCTGGCCTCAGAACGCCTGAGCAACCAGTTGACCAAACCGGGCAATCCCACCCGCGAAGAGTTGTTCCACACACTGCCAATCATCATGAAATTCCAGGGTTCTTATCTGTCGCTTGCGAGCCTGCTGGAACGCATCGACGAGATGGAACGTCTCACGCGGGTGCAGAAACTGACCATCGCCAGGGATCCGAAGCACGAAGAGCTGAACATAGAGATACAGATGAACATCTATTTCACGGAAAGTTAAGCGGTGCCGCCGCAAGAGAGCTGAGATGGCAGATGTGAAATCCGACATTGCGGGTTTGCTGCACCAAGCAATTGAAGCGCTAAAACGCGAGAAGAAAAAGTCAATCCTGCTTGGCATCTTGTCGGTAGTGGCGTGCGTGCTTATTGCGCGTTTTCTGTTGAGTGGATCGTCGCCGTCGCAAGCTCGCGCTGCCAGGTCGGCGTCCTCGCTGATTTACCGTGAAACTGTCTCGGGCACACCGTCGAACAGAGATACTCAAGCGTCAGCCGGTGGCGCAGGAGACCGATCGACGCGGGGCGATCTGTTCGTCCGCCAGAAAAGACAGAAGCTGGCGCGGGACCTTTTCGCGCTGAACCCAGAGTACTTTCCGCTGGAGCGAAGCACCTCGCCGGTGAAGGTGTTCATGCCGGAGGGCGAGCTCGAGCCCGGTCAGGCAGACCGGAACGTCAAACGCCAGATAGTCCGGGCTCAGGCGCGGGCGCTGACGCTCCAGAGCACAATGATTTCGTCGGATCCGAGCGCGATCATCAACGGGCGGGTCCTGCAGGTTGGAGAGACGATCAACGGTTTCGAAGTGGTCGAAATCGCCCCGCATGCCTGCAAGGTCAGGAAAAGCGAAGTGACGATCATCCTGGAGATGACCAAGTGACATAACAGTTACCAAAAGACTTCAATCATGCGCCTATCGAGGCGATAGAGATGAAAACTCGGGTCGTACGATGGCTGCCTTAGAGGCGGTCGAAAATTGTAAGGAGTACAACCATGATACGCATCGCAAAGCTGCAATTCTATGCACGCGTTGCCTTAGCTGTGGCGGGAGCGATCTGCCTCTCAACCGCCGCTATGGCGCAAACGCCCGCACCTGCCCCCACGGAAGACCAGGCTGCCGCACAGGCGGTCCAGCTCGGTCGAGCCGGCGCCTTCGAAATCCATGTCCAGGGGGCCGACCTCCGGGGCGTGTTGCAACTGCTCTCGACGCAGGGCAGGAGAAACATCGTTGCTACCAAGGAGGTCACCGGTGAGGTCACGGCCGATCTCTATGACGTGACATTCAAGGAAGCCCTCGATGCCATAATGCGGAGCACGGGCTACGTCTACGAAGAGAAAGCCAACTTCGTGTATATCTACACGGCCAAGCAGTTGCAGGACATCAAGAAGTCCGAACGGGTCCTCGAGGTCAAAGTCTTTCGTCTGTCGTACCTGACGGCGAATGACGCGCGGGCTCTAATCGCCCCGGCTCTCTCGGAAGACGGTATAGTTGCCCTGACCCCGGAGGCGCTGACGGGCATCCCAACCAGCAGCACAGAAGCCGGCGGCAACAACTACGCCGCCGAAGACGTCCTGGTGGTACGCGACTACGAAGAGAACGTCAAGCATATCGCCGATATCCTCGAGAGACTGGACGTCAAGCCCGACCAGGTCCTCATCGAGACAACCATCCTGCGGGCCACGCTGACCGAGAACAACGACCTGGGCGTTGACTTCAACGCACTATCCGGGATTGACTTTGAAAATCTCGGGGCGACGACCACAGGGATGATGGACCTCAAGATGGCTACGGCCACTAACGTAAACGGTTCTAGGGACTTCGGACTTGACACCGACTTCGCCTCGTCAGTTCCCGACGGCGGGATGACAATTGGTGTTATCACCAATAACATCAGCATGTTCATCCGCGCCCTGGAATCCATCACGGATGTGACCGTTGTGGCCAATCCCAAACTGCTGATAACCAATAAGCAGCGCGGTGAGATCCTGATCGGTGAGCGTGCGGGCTACCTGACCACTACCGTCACCGAGACGGTAGCCACACAGACCGTCCAGTTCCTGGAAACCGGCACGCGCCTGGTTGTCCGGCCATTCATCGGGAGAGACGACTACATCCGTATGGAAATCCATCCCGAGGATTCCTCGGGTGAAGTCACGACGGTGGGCACGTGGGCACTGCCTTCAGAGACCACCACTGAGGTGACCACGAATCTGATAGTTCGCGATGGCCGCACGATCGTCATCGGTGGGCTCTTCCGTGATAAAACGACCGCCGGCCGGTCACAGGTACCGGTTCTCGGCAACATCCCGTACATTGGAACAATGTTCCGACACACCGGCGACAAGATCAACCGCGAAGAGGTCATCATCCTTGTCACACCGCGAATCATCCGGCACCCTACCGACGAGGGCTCCAGCGAGCAGATCAAGGACGATGTGGAGCGCTTCCGCGTGGGGGCCCGCAAGGGTCTGCGATGGTGGGGCAGGGATCGCCTCGCCCAGGCACACCTGCGTTGGGCCAAACGGGAACTGGCCGCAGGCCGGCGCGACAAGGCGCTCTGGAATGTGGATATGGCCTTGTCGCTGTCAACGAGACTGGAAGCGGCCATCCGCCTGAAAGAGCGACTGACCGAACAAGCGTATTGGGCGGATGAATCCCGGATCTCGAGCATCAAGTACGCCATCCAGAAGATGGTGATGCAAGAGCTGGGCAGGCCCGTCGAGCGAATAATCCTGCCGGGCAAACCTCGCAACGCCGAAGACGTAGAGGAGGATGTTCGAGAGGCCCTTGGCATTACCAAGCGCTATGAGGACCCCTTACCGGGCCCCGGTACGACAGCGCGAAGGGCTAGGATGACGGTCGAGCGCGCCGTTGAGCCGCCCGAGCAGAGCAACGGCAACGGCGACAATCCAGAGCCCGCCAAGAAGAAGGACCAAGCTGCAGAGGCGACCGAGCAGGGCAAAGAAAGCGACGCCGCCGCAGAGCGGGGGCAGAAGCCGGAAAGCGGCTCCAAACCTCTCAGCGGTAGTGGCAGCGATTCGGCAAGCGCTGATAAGGAGGAAGCGACGGCTGCTGAGGCCGCTGGTAAAGACAGCAGCCAGGTCGATTCTTCGGAGACTCCCGCGAAGACCGGAAACGCTGCCGGGTCGGGCGCTGAGGACGATGGTAGTGACGGCGATCGGCAGGCTGAGGAAAGCTCACCGGAAGCGGCCGAACCCGCCCAGCCGGAGGAAACCAGCTGGGATGCCCAAAAGGTTGAGGAAGAGGAGTGTCAAACGGCGGACTAGCCGAGGTGGCAGGCCATGGGTCCTGCAAAAATTTTTGCCCAGTGCTGTTAATCTACGGTAAGTACGGAAACTAGGAAAGGCAAGAGACGGAGCCTTGAGGAGCTTAACGATGGGCAGATTAATCATGTACATATTGATCCTGGGGCTGCTAGCTGGCTGCAATCTCCAGAGCGTCCCGGAAGCCAAGCAGCAAGCATACGAACGCTGGCACCACACCCGGTCGCAGATCCTTTACGGCATGGCGATGGAGGAATTCAAAGCCGGTCAGTTGGATAGGGCGCGGGTGAAGACACTGGAAGCTCTTTCGCTGAATCAGAAATTTACCCTTGCACGGCTGCTGCTGGGCAAGATCTACATTGAGCAGGGGAAGCACGGTCTAGCCTGCAGTGAGCTGGAAAGGGTCCACCAGGAGGCGCCTGACAGCGCCGAGGGGCTCTATCTGCTGGGAGTGGCTCAGGAGAAGGAAGGGCTTTTGGACGACGCCCTGGGAAGCTACCGTCAGAGCCACGCACTGGACGGAGCAAACCTTGCACCGGTGGCCGCCGCAGCGGAGGTGCTTGTCCGTCAGGGACAGGTTCGCCAGGCGCAGCTCTACATCGAAAGCTATATCGACATTGCCGGCACTGAAGTAGGCATGTACGAACTTGCCGGACGGCTGGCCATGATGCGCAAGGAGTACGGCAAGGCTGCCCGCTACTACCAGGAAGCGTGCGACCTGTCGCCTAAGAACGTGCATTACGCCGGATCCCTGGCCCGGGCACGATTCTTCGCCGGGCAGTACGAGCTAGCCTTGGAGAATCTCCAAAAACTGGCAGATTCGGCCACCTATAAGCCAGTCGCCTGGGTCTACATGATGCTCGGCGACTGTTACATGGTGATGGGCAGGTCATACAGGGCGCTCCATGCACACCGGCGGGCTACCGAGCTTAATCCCAATAAGACGGGTGTGTGGCTAAATCTGGCCAAGACGGCCCTGGCAGCGGGCGAACGGGCGCATGCGATCCTGGCGGCGCGTCACGCCCTGGCACTGGACGGTGCGTGTCTCGATGCGACGATGCTTCTTGGTTACGCGCTGCTTCGAGACGGGCAGATCGTCGATTCGCTAAGCCATCTGAAGCAAGCAGTGAAACAGCATCCAAGCAGCCCCGAATTGCGATGTGTCCTTGGGCGGGCGCACTTTGCTGCTGGAAACCAGGCCGAAGCAATACGCTGTTACGCTACGGCATTGCGGATCGATCCGGACAACGTTTTAGCCAAGGAACTGTTCAACGCGGGCATTGAGAAAGCTTCGAAAGCACACTGAGTTCAAGCCGGCGGGCCTTTCCGGTCCGGTTCGGCTGGAACGTCGCTGCGCAGAGGAGTTTGTACGTGACAACGGCCAAGCGACTGGGACTGGCCAGCATGGCTTTGATCTCGCTGGGAGCCAGCGGAGCCTACTTTGCAGCACGGATGGCCATGCAAAGCCGTGTCATGTCGAACACCGGGTTTAATTACCCGGTGCTGGCACTGGTTGCTGCGCTGACGGCGTTGGTGCTGTTCGTGTTCTATCGTAGCGTTCACCGCGCGATCACGACCATCGCATCGCAGCTTACGAACATGACCAGGTCGGGCCAGATCGGGCTGGTAATGGCCGACAGCAGCGGCGAGCTCACCCAGATCACCAAGCCACTCAATGAGTTTCTCACGGCCACAAAGTCGCGCCTTGAGGAACTTCAGTCGGCGAATCGCGAGCTGCAGATCCAATCGCGGATTGCTTCGGCCGAAAAACATCACACCGAAGCTATTATCTTTTCTATTTCCGATGGCGTGATCGTGACCAATCGCTTCGACGAGCTGCTGCTGGCCAATGAAGCCGCTGAAAAGCTGCTTGGCTTCAAGCTCGAAAACAGCCTGCGAAAGAACATCAATCGTGTTATCCCCGACGGGACTTTGGTTCGTTTAATCAGGGAAACGCGCAGCCACGGGCACAATTTGACTCGCAAGGTCGTTGAGCACTGTATCGACCAGCAGGGCAAGGCGCGGACGTTCAACATTACCTTGAGTTGTGTACTAACGTCGGCAGATGAAGTTTCCGGCGTGGTAGTCGTGCTGCACGACGTTACCCGAGAGAAAGAAATCGCCCGAATGAAGACGGATTTCGTCTCAAACGTTTCGCACGAATTGAAGACCCCTCTGGCCTCGATCAAGGCGTACGTCGAGATGCTCCTCGATGGCGAGGCCCGTGACGAGCGGACGCGACGTGAGTTTTACGAAATCGTCTCGGCGGAAACGGATCGTCTGCATCGCTTGATTGAGAACATTCTCAACATCTCCCGGATCGAATCCGGCGTGGTGAAGGTGACTCGCGAGCCGATGAACCTTACCTCTGTCGTCAAGCAAGTGCTGGACGTGGCTATCCCGCAGGCCAAGCTCAAGAACTTGCAACTTGTCGAACGCCTTGCCCCGGTGTACTGCCAGGTGGAAGCCGATCGCGACATGATTTACCAAGCGGTGCTCAACCTGGTCTCCAACGCGATCAAGTACACGCCGGAGGGAGGCGCGGTGACGGTTGCCGTGACGGTCGACGAACGCCGTGGCGTGGCCATTTGCGAGGTCTCCGACACGGGGCCAGGCATCCCCGCCGAGGACCTGCCGCACATCTTCGATAAGTTCTACCGCGTGCGGGCGAATAACAAGCTGGCCAAAGGTACAGGCTTGGGACTGACCTTGACCAAACACATTATCGAAACGGTCCACGGAGGGAAAATGTCGGTCAGGAGCGGGCAGGGCAAAAAAACCACGTTCAGTTTCGAATTGCCCATTTTGGTTTGATTTCGACCAAGCGCGCCCGACCGGACGGCGGGCGAGGAAAAAACGGAGGTGTTCGATGAGCAGAAAAGTTTTGGTCGCTGATGACGAGGCCCACATTCTCCACGTGGTGTCCATGAAGCTGAGAAACGCTGGCTACGAGGTGCTTACTGCCGTGGACGGTGAGGAAGCCTTGGAGCTTTGCGTCAGCGAGAAGCCCGACTTGATCATCACCGATTTCCAGATGCCCATGATGACCGGTGTGCAACTCTGCAAACGACTGAGGAGTTGCGAGCAAACCAAGAACATTCCCGCCATCATGCTGACCGCGCGTGGATTCGACATCGCTCAGGACGACATGATCGAGGCGCGAATAGCGGCCGTGCTGACCAAGCCCTTCTCGCCCAGGGAAGTACTGATGAAGGTAAGCGACCTACTGGATAGCCCTAAGGGCACCTCTGATAAGGAGTAACGGTGACGGGGCAGGCTACGAAGACATCTCGGCCACTTGGCACGCTGGAAAAGGTATTTGTTCAGTTGAAGCTGCGGATGCGCGAGCTCGGGCTGAACCTCTCGGCGTGGGATGGCGACGGGGAGGCCATCGAGCCACTAGCTCCAACGTGCGAGTTTTGCCGGACGATTTGCGCTGCTGATGGCGGATGCCAGGAATTCTCACGTGGACTCGCCACTCGCGTTTTTGAGCACGCAGAGGCAGCTGGCGATCGAACTGCACTCGGTTGCTGCGTGCTGGGTGTTCCGGCGTATCAGCGCCGTCGGCTTCTCGCCGCGGCTGTGGCTTGTTTTCCGACGTTCGAGATGCTCGATGAAGAATCCTTTGCCCAACTGTGTGACCACCTGCGTTTGGACTGCCGCATTGTGAGGAATCTTGCTGACCAAGCGATCCGGCACAACGCCAAGGACATAGACGATTTCCTTCGCATGCTGACGTGGCTGCAAGAGCGGGAACAATCGCGGCTTGTAGCTAACGACGAACTGGCCACGCTTAGCGCCAACCTTGCCAGTACGTACGAGGAACTGTCACTGCTCTATCGCGTCAGCGGCTCGATGCGAATCACACAGCAGCCAAGTGAGTTTCTTCAGAATGTCTGCAACGAGCTTCTAGAGGTGATGAACATCGAGGCAGCCATGGCTGTTGTCTCCGCCCACCCACCGGCAACGGAAGAAGACCTCGTGGTCACAGCCGGGCAGTTGGGCCTGGACGAGGAGCAGGTCAAGGATCTAGCCACGACGAATATCGCTCCGAAGTTCGTATTGGATCATCGGGCAATTCTAGACAACGACTTTTCGAGTTCGAGGGCCGTTCGTTTCAGCGCAAAGATCAAGAACCTTGTCGCCGTCCCGTTGGTCACCGATGAGGATTCCATCGGCGTGCTGATCGGGCTTAACAAGCTCAAAGAAGATTTTGACAGCGTCGATCTGAAGCTGATCAGCGCCATCGGCAGCCAAGCGGCAGTGTTTCTCGCGAACTCTCGCCTTTATGCGGACTTGCAGGATCTGCTGATGGGCGTCTTGCACGCCCTAACCGCCAGCATTGATGCCAAGGACCCCTACACGTCCGGCCATTCGCAACGGGTTGCCTTGATCTCCAGGCACCTGGCTGAAGAGTGCAATTTCCGCCCGGAAAAGGTCCAACAGCTGTATCTCGCCGGACTGTTGCACGACATCGGGAAGATCGGTGTCTCTGAGGCGATCCTCTGCAAAGAAGGTAAACTGACGGAAGAAGAGTACGACGACATAAAGCGTCACCCGCTACTAGGGGCCAGGATTCTTGGCGGCATACGTCAGCTAGATGACGTCATCGCGGCCATCCTCTACCATCACGAGCGTCCCGATGGTAAGGGCTATCCAGAAGGCCTCAAGGGCGAGGAGGTGCCCATTGAGGGCCTGATAATCGGCCTGGCCGATGGCTTAGACGCAATGACCTCCGACCGGACATATCGGGCCGCTCTGCCCATTGATGCAGCGATAGAAGAGATTCGTCAACATGCGGGTACGCAGTTCGACGCGGGCCTGGTCGAGAGACTGCTTTCCCTCGATCTGGGAGAATTTATGGCCGAGATCCATGAGCCGGCCAAAACGGTCTTTCCGTTCAAGTTCCGAGAGGAGCCACAGCAATGAACATCCAGGCCGAAAGCTACGGGCACGCCGTGATCCTCATCCTCGAGGGAGATCTGACTGCAGATTCGCTGGAGGCGTTCAAGAGGGTCGTGGAGCACCAGCTAGCCGGCAAGGAGGTCATCGACCTGGTGCTCAATTTGGAGAAGGTAGCCTTTATCGACAGCGCCGGCTTGGAATACCTGCTCGATCTCCAGGAGTTGCTGGCCGAGAGACTCGGGCGGGTGAAGTTCGTCAAATCGGACGAGAACATAGTCAAGATTCTGGAGATCACGCGGCTGGACTCGACCTTTGAGGTGTTTGGAGAGGTGCCGGAGGCGATCAGAGTCATGCAGAACTGAAGGTCTTGGCGCTTGAACGAGCTCGATCATGATAGTAGACAGCACCAATAAAAGATTGCAACTCGGTCAGCTCTTGGTGAGCAACGGCGTCCTGAGCGAGGAGCAGCTCCAGCAGGCCCTCGATTACCAGGGCCAAACAGGCAACTCGCTACTACTAGGTGAGGTGCTGACCGAGCTGGAATTGTGTTCCCAAGAGCAAATTATGGAGTCGCTGGCGGCCGTCTACGGCTTGCCATATGCCAAAACCTCCCCTCACATAGCGGACCCGCGTGTGATCGATCTGCTGCCAAGGGAGTTTCTCGAGCGGCACATGGTATTGCCACTATTCAAAATTCGCCATCGCCTGGCGCTGGCGGTCAATGAGCCAGCCAATGTCTTCCTGCTTGAAGAGGTCGAGCGAATCACCGGTCTGGAGGTGATGGTGGTCTGCTCGACGGCGAAGGACATCAAGGCCACGCTCGAGACACATCTGCCGTCGGCGAATGTCTTCGTCATTGACGACATTTTCGACGAGTCTGAGGAGGGCGACCTTTCTCTAGTCGAGGAGAAAACCGAGGACATCGCCGACTTGGAAGCCGCTGCGGAAGGCTCGCCGGTCATCAAGCTGGTCAATTACCTCATCTTCCACGCTGTCCGGGAGGGGGCAAGCGATATACACATTGAGCCGGACGAGAACGCGCTGCGCGTCCGATACCGTGTGGATGGCCAACTATACGAAAAGCTTCGCCCGCCGTACAAGATGCTCCCGGCTATCGCCAGCCGCATCAAGATCATGGCCTCGCTGGACATTGCGGAGCGCCGGCTTCCGCAAGATGGTGGCATCCACGTGATGATGGATGGCCGACCGGTCGATCTGCGCGTTAGCACAGTGGCTGGCCAACACGGCGAAAAGATCGTCGTTCGAATCATCGACAACCGTAACATCCTGGTCAATCTGGAGAAGCTTGGTTTTGCCTACGAGATCCTCAAGCAATGGCGGAAAGTGATTTCCACGCCAAACGGGATCATCTTGGTCAGCGGCCCAACGGGCAGCGGCAAGAGCACCACCCTCTATAGCGCACTGAAGGAACTGAATAGCGATCAGGTCAACATTTGCACCGTCGAAGACCCGGTGGAATTTAACCTGTCGTGGGTCAATCAGTTCCAGGTGAATGAAAAAGTCGGTTTCACCTTCTCAAGTGCGCTTCGGTCGCTGCTTCGTCAGGACCCGGACGTGATCATGGTTGGCGAGATCCGCGACGGTCAGACTGCCCGCATCGCGGTGCAAGGGGCGCTGACCGGCCACCTGGTGCTCTCCACTCTGCATACGAATGACGCACCGACTGCCATTACGCGCCTGGTCAATATTGGCATTGAGCCGTATCTGGTCTCGGCTGCTCTGGAGGCGGTGCTTGCCCAGCGATTGGTTCGCAAGATCTGTACGAACTGCAAGGAGCCTTACGAGCCGCCGGTGAACATGCGCAGAGCAATTGAGCGAGTTGCCGGCGATGTGGAAACGTTCTACCGGGGCGCAAGCTGCTCGAAGTGCCGAAACAGCGGTTATAGCGGGCGAATCGGCATCTACGAACTGCTCCTGCCCAGCGATGAGATGCGCGACCGGATTACTTCCTCACCCAGTATCAACGAGCTTCGCGCTTTGGCTGCTCAGCACGGCATGTTGACCCTGCGCGAGGACGGCATGGCCAAAGTAAAGGCGGGTATCACGACTGTGGAGGAGGTCTTGCGCGTGACAGCCGCGGTGTAATCAGCCAAAGGAGATCCTTCGTCATGAAAGAAACAGTAGACAAAATATTCGAGTTGGTTATTGAACGAGACGCTTCAGACATTGTCTTCGTAGCCGGGGCCGCGCCGACAATTTGGGTGTCGGGGCGCATGCAGCAGATAGAGGCCCCAAAGCTCTGCCCGGAGGACATTGAAAGCAGCTTCCTGACCCTGCTCAACGACCAGCAACGATCTCGCCTGCAAAAGACGGGTGATTTGGATTTCTCTCTCGGCCGACAGGGTATCGGGCGGTTCCGAATTAACGTCCACCGGCAACGCGGCTCGTGGGCGGTTGCCATGCGATTCATCCCGGACCAGGTGCCGTCCTTTGACCAATTAAAGCTGCCTGAGAAGGTACTCCAGTTGGCAGACTTACCGCGAGGGCTGGTCCTGATTACGGGTGGATCTGGTTCGGGCAAGAGCACCACGCTGGCGGCCATGATCGACTATATGAACCACGTCTATCCGTATCATATTGTCACGCTGGAAGATCCAATCGAGTTCACCTTCCAGCACCGTTGCGCAATCATCGAGCAGCGGGAGATCGGCACGGATTGTCCATCGTTTGCTTCCGCCCTGCGTCACGTGGTTCGCCAGCGGCCGGATGTGATCCTCGTAGGCGAGATGCGCGACCTGGAGACGACCGCTGCGGTCCTCACGGCGGCGGAGACCGGTCACCTGGTCATTGCCTCGTTGCACACAGTCAGTGCAGTTGAAACGATCAACCGCATCATCGACGTATTTCCAGCCAACCAGCAGGCCCAGGTCCGCGTGCAGCTTTCCGACACACTCCAAGGCGTGGTCTGCCAGATGCTCTTCCACGACCAAATCGACGGCGCCATGGTTCCCGCGGTAGAGATCATGATGGCTACCTCCGGCATCCGGCGGGGTATTCGGAACTGCGAGACGGAACGGCTGAACGACACAATCGAAGCCGGCAGGGCGCTTGGAATGCAGGCAATGGACGCATCGATCGCCTCGCTGGTAGCAGCCGGACGCATCTCGTCAAGCGAGGCTATCGCCAAAGCACAGAACGCAGAGAAGGTAGTCAAACTGATCGAGCAGTAAGAAGTGGATCATTATGCCCAGATACGTCTACCAGGTTAGAGACGCCGTGGGGAGAAGCGACACTGGCGTTGTGGCAGCCCCGAACCGTCTGGAGGCTTCTCGGACTCTTCGCCGCGACGGCAAGGTGATCGTCTCACTTGAGGAGGAGGTCGCGCGCCTGGTTGCGGCGGCTGGAGGAGGTCGAAAGAAACGCCTTAAAAAAGACGATGTGATTTATTTCGCCACTCAGTTAGCGGTGATGGTTGAGACGGGCGTGCCGCTGGCCGAGGCGCTTGACGGCATCGCCGAACAGTCCAACAATCCATCATTGCAAGTCGTTATTGAAGATCTCTGCGATCAGGTGAAAGGCGGCCTGGAGTTTTCCGCTGCCCTTGAAAGGCATCCGAAGATCTTTAACCGCCTATTCGTAGCACTGATGCGGGCGTCGGAAGTTTCCGGAACCATGGGGCAGATGCTTCAACGAGCCAGCGAGCACATGGCCCAGGAACGGGAAACCCGCAATCGCGTCAAAGGCGCCCTGACGTATCCCGTTTGCATGCTGAGTTTCTGCGTATTGGTGGTGATCGGTCTGCTTATGTTCATCCTTCCGCGCTTCGAGAAGATCTACGCCGGCAGAGGGGCCATGCTGCCACTTCCGACGCGGATGCTGATGGCGTTAAGCACAGGGCTCGTTACGTACTGGCCATTGGTACTTGGCGCTCTGGCGGCTGCCGGGGTAGGCGCATGGTTTTACTTCCGTAGCCCGTCTGGCAGTATCTTCCTGGACACGGTCCGCGTACGGCTGCCGGTGCTTGGACAAATGCATCGAAAGGCCTGCCTGGCTCGGTCACTTCGGACCATGGCGACCATGGTTTCCACCGGCGTGACCATGCTGGAGGGCCTGGCGATCACGGCGGAGGTGGCCGGTAATTATCACTACAGGAAAATCTGGCTGGGTCTGGCCGAAGGTGTCAAAGAGGGTCAGACACTTTCAGACCAACTTAGCGAATGCGATCTCGTCCCGCGGAGCGTCTGCCAGATGATTGCCGCCGGTGAGCGGACGGGCAAGCTGGATGCGGTGATGAACCGCGTGGCCGGGTTCTGCGAGGACGAGTTGAAGATCTCTATCAAGACGATAACGAGCCTCATCGAACCGGTTATGATAATGATCATGGGCCTGATCGTCGGTGGCATCGCCATGGCCTTATTGCTGCCGATCTTCAGTATCTCCAGGGTCGTTGCAAGGTAGGCGAACAAGGCAGGCCACGGGGCCATCGGCACGAGACCGCCGCATAGAAGTGAACTGCTGACAACGTTTCAGTGGCCAAGGGTCTGATGCTAGCAGCAGGAGCGAGTTGCCCGGCTCGGGGGCCTGTGCTTGCTTTTCTTTTCATGCAGGTAGCTCTGAAGGTCAAATGCCCGCTTTTCAACGTTTTCCCCAACGGCACTGAGCGCAGGTCACCAGGCTGTATTTGGTCATTGCCTCGGATACAATAATGTTATGGCGAAGCGTGACTATTACGAGATTCTCGGCGTGAAGCGAAGCGCAAGCGAGGCGCAGATCAAATCTGCCTACCGCAGGCTCGCGCGCAAGTCCCATCCGGACGTAAACAAGTCTCCGGACGCCTCGGAGAAGTTCAAGGAGGCCACCGAGGCCTACGAGGTACTTTCCGACCCCAAGAAGCGAAAGATGTATGATCAATTCGGGCATGCCGGTCCGCAACGAGAACCATTTGGGCCGGGGGGTTTTCGGACGTATACGTGGAATAGCGGACCCGGCGGCAAGGGGGTGAGTGTTGACGATATTCTCGGCCGCGTGAGTTCACCCTTCACGGGGATGAGCCTGGATGAGATTCTTGGCGCCCTGGGTGGCCGAGGGCCGTCCCGGCGGTCGAGAAAACCGCCCCAACGCGGCTCGGACATCGAATGTGACATCGAGCTGGATTTCATGCAGGCCATCTACGGCACGACCGCGACGCTGCGCCTGGAGCCCACCAGCCGGGGCCGGGAAGGCCAAACACTCGACGTGAAGATCCCACCTGGCGTCCGCGAGGGTTCCAAGATCCGTCTGCGCGGCAAAGGCGCCCCAGGCCCTGGTGGCAATGGCGACCTCTACATCATTGTCCACATCGGAGAGCATCCCTATTTTCGTCGAGAGGGCGACGACATCTATGTGGATCTTCCGATTAGCATAACGGAGGCTGCACTTGGGGCAAAGGTTGATGTGCCCACGATCGACGGGATGACGGCGGTGACGGTCCCGCCCGGCACGGGCAGCGGCAAACGCCTTCGGCTGCGCGGCAAAGGAGTCCGCAGTGGTGGGGGCAATTCGCGCGGTGATCAGTACATCGTTATTAAGGTGGTGGCTGCCCAGAAGATCTCTGCGCGGGGCAAAGAGCTACTGGAAGAGTTCGATCGGCTTGAGAAGCCGAACATCAGGGCGGACGTGCCATGGAAATAGAAAAAAAGTCGGCTCGTCCAACCATAAACCTTGTCATTCTGGTCGCGGCGCTGGTGTTGATTGTGGTCGGGCTTGTGTTTCTGACCCTCCTGACAACGGAGGCAGCCGCTGAGACAACGGACGCCCGCTTGCAAAAGGCTCTGACGCGTCTGGCGTGGATATCGGTGGCCCTGCTGGGCCTGACGGTGGTGCTGCTTCTTTGGGCGGTCATGCGACTGGTTCGGTCGCGGATTCGCTTTTCCAGGTGTCGGACCCGCACGCCGTATGTGGACGCCTGGGCGCTGGCCGGCAAACGCTTCAAGCTCGAAGAAGAAGATTCCTCGCAGCAAGATGACGAAAACCAGCCGGATGACCCGGACCGGCCAGGCCCGCTCTGAAGGCCGCACTGTCCCTATTCTTGCCTGCCGGTGTCCTTGACCTGGGCCGTGTCGCGGTATGGACGTCCTGCCTTGTATAGTTCCAACCGGCTGCGAATTGCTTCTGCCAGCTCACTGTTACCGGCGGCAAGGGCCAATTGGTGGGCCGTCTCGGCAGTTCTGCCGGCCTTTTCGAATTGGCCGGTTTCTCCATAAGCTGCCGCTAAAGCGTCGAGGGCTGGAGCGAGGCTAAAACTGGTCAATCTACAGGCTCGCTCGGCGAGGCGAATGGCCTCCTCGCCATCTCGAATTGTTGCATCGGCATGGGCTGACAACATCCAGGCCAGCCTCCACAGCGCTTCGGGCGAGTCGCTTTCCAGCTCTAGTGCGTAGCGGTAGTGTTGAATGGCCTCGTTGGGTTTTCCCAATTGGGCCATCGTTGCCGCCAGGCCGACGTATGCTGGGGGGTACCTGGGGTCGAGTTTGATCGCCCTGTGATAGTCGCTAGTGGCCTGGGCCAATTGGCCTCTGTCCCTATTGGCGGTGGCTCGATTGTTGTAAGCCAGCGTGTAAGTGGGGTCCAACCTGATGGCCATATCGTAGTCGCGGATAGCGCGGTCGTGTTCGCGCTTGTTGTGGTAGGCGCTCCCGCGGTTGTTGTAAGCCGGAGCTTCGTCAGGGCTTAGCTCGATGACCTTGGAAAAATCGAGTATGGCCCGGTCGTAGTTACGCTTTTGCGCGTAGGCAATTCCGCGGTTCATATAGGCCGAGACAAGGCTGGGATTAAGCTCTATAGCCTTCTGGAAATCGCGGATGGCCGCGTCCCAATTGCCCAAGCTCTTGTGCGCCATGCCCCGGTTGTTGAAGGCCGCGGCGAGGTTAGGATTGAGCTCGATGGCCCTGTCAAAGTCGCGGATGGCCCGGTCGTAATCCTTTTTCCGGCTGTATTGCCCGCCCCGGGAGTTGTAGGCAATGGCGAGGTTTGGGTTGAGCTCAATGGCCTTGTTGAAATCGAGGAAGGCCTGTTCCAGGTCGCCCTTGTTCTCATAGGCAATCCCCCGGCTGTTGTACGACATGGCATGGCTTGGGTCCAGCTCGATGGCTTTGTTGTAATCAGGAATTGCACGGTCCCAATCGCTCTTCTGTCCGTATGCAATCCCGCGATTTGTATAAGCCGAGGGATGTGTGGGATTCAGTTCGATAGTCTTGTTGTAGTCGCGGATGGCCTGGTCCAGGTCGCCCTTCCTTCCGTATGCGACCCCTCGATTGTTATAGGCCAGATCATAGGTGGGATCCACCTTGATCGCCGTGTTGTAATCACGGATTGCCCGGTCCAAATCCCCTTTTTGGGCGTAGAGAATTCCGCGACTGGCGTAGGCGGCGGCAATGCCGGGATTCAACTCGATGGCCTTGTCGTAATCTCCGATCGCCTCCTCGTACTGGCCCTTCTTTTGGTAGGCAAGCGCCCGGTTGTTGTACGCCGTGGCATATCTGGGATTTGCTTCGATGGCTTTGTTGTAGCTTTCAATGGCTTCGCCGAGCTGGCCCTTGGCGACAAGCAAGATCGCCAGATTGTTGTGAGCGGCGGCCGCTCTGGGGTTCTTTGCCAAGGTGTCCTTCCAGAGCATTTCTGCATCCTCGTAGATACTTGCTTGGCGCCAGGTGAGGACCGAAAGCGCCGCCACCAAGACGACCGTCACCGCCTGAGCGACCTTGCGCGCGTTCTCGGAGCTGACGCTGCAAGCCCGTCCCAAGACGCCTGCTACCAGTGCGATAACGCCGAGGATGGGTATATATTGAAAGTGGTCTGCCACCCGAGAGTGCTCCAGAAAGGCCATATCGAAAAGGCCCAGGATCGGGAAACATGACACGATGAAATAACCCACAGCAAACAGTCCCGGCCGGCCCCACGTCCGGCGGAACCACCACAGCGGGCAAACGACCGCGATCAGTCCGACCATAGGTAGCCAGGACACGATTGCACCGACGTCTATGCTCCATTTCGGATAGATCATGCACAACTTTACAGGCAGCAGCGCCTTGTAGAGGTAGAACCAAACCGCCCAGGCCGAGCCCGCCAAGTTCACCAAAAAGCCCTCAGCCGGCGTTATCCACTGAGCGTCAGCTGGGCGTCTTTGGAACTGGATGGTGACCAGCGCCATCGCCGCTGCCATTGCAAAGAACGGCAGGGTTGCCCGTAGCTGCTTCCAAGAGATTCTTCCGCGCTGCCACCACGTGCAGCCCAGCAGGACCACCGGCAGCATGACCACTGATGTCTTGCTCAGCAGAGCCAGGATGAATAGGACGACAGATGCGATATAGCATCGTTGGGAAGCCGAGCGCTCGTATTTCAGATAGGTAAGGATCGTCAGCAGGTAGAACACCATTGAGAGTGTGTTCTTTCGCTCACTGATCCAGGCTACGGACGCCACGCAGACCGGATGCACCGCGAAGATCAGCCCACCCAGCCAAGCCCCCGGAAGCCCAAGTCGTTTCAGCACCTGCCAGACCAATATGGCCGCCAGGGCATGCAAGAGGATGTTCACGACGTGGTAGCCGGCCGGGTTGCTTCCCCACAGCCGCCACTCAACCCAGAACATGGTGTGGGTCAGGGGCCAATAGTCCGAGGTCCCCTCGGCAGTCCAGATTCGGACCAGCCCGTCGCTGGGATGGATAAGCTGACCCCAGCGGCCTGCAGGATCATCCGGAACGTAGTGGATGTCATCCCATACGTACCCGGCACGCATGGCCGGAATGTATACAGCCAGTGTGACCAGAACGATGACGCAAGCCATGCGAAGCTTCGCACCGGAGTCGCCGGTTCGTTCTGACTGACCGGAGTTTCTTCGGCTTTGGTCGTTTTCGACGGCGCGACGCTCTTGGCTTGCCGAATTCTTCGCTTGGTTGTTTTCTTTCATGGCGAAATCGTACTGTCCGAACGGTTATTTCCCAAACACTTTCTGGGCGGCAGCAACTATGGCAAAACGCTGGCCTGGCGGTATGTTGCTCGTCCCGCGACGCGAGCGTTGTGGCAGCCATTCGTGGCTGGCAAGGGACGTGGGTCTGCGGGGTCGCTTCTATTCTCGGCGGTCAATTTCTTTACTCCCCGGCAACTTTGGAAGGGAGCGTTGTGCTTTGCATAGTTTCAGTCGTTTGCCAATTGCCTCCGCAAGCTCCAGCCGGCCAGCGGCGTGGGCCAGTTGGATGGCTTTTTCGTAATCGCTAATTGCCTGCCGGCGATTGCCAATGTTCGCGTGTGCGTTGCCCCGGTTGCTGTAAGCCGAAATAAACTTGGGATTCAATTCGATGGCCCTGGAAAAGTCCCGGATGGCTAGCTCGTAATTTCGCGTTTTGCCGTAGACGATCCCCCGGTTGTTGCAGGCGGAGGCGTAACCGGGATCTAGCTCGATGGCCTTGTCGAAATCCCTGATCGCCTCGTCCAGTTGGCCGTTGTTCTTATGAGCGATACCGCGGTTGTTATAGGTCAGAGGATCGTTGGGATCGAGCTCTATGGCCTTGTTGTAATCACGGATCGCCCGGCCATACTGGCCCTTGTTGCCGTATTGCACAGCCCGTCCGTTGTAAGCCCAAGCAAAGTATGGACTTAGCTCGATGATCCGATCGTAATCCCTAATTGCTTCATCCCGGTATCCCTTCTTATGGTATGCGCCCGCCCGGTTCTTGTAGGATTCGAGGTAACTTGGGTCCAGCTCGATAGCCTTGTTGTAATCGCGGATTGCGTAGTCCCAGTGGCCCTTGCGTCCGTAAGCGATTGCACGGTTGTTGTAGGTTGGGGCATGGAGTGGCTGGAGTTCGATGGCTTTGTCGTAGTCGGTGATTGCGCGGTCCATGTCGCCTTTCTTCTCATACGCCGTGCCACGGTTGTTATAGGCCATGGCATAGTTGGCCTTGAGCTCGATGGCTTTGTCGTAGTCGCGGATTGCCCGATCATACTGGCCCTTGTTTCCGTAGGCGATCCCGCGGCCGCAGTAGGCCTTGGATAAGTTCGGATTCAACTCGATTGCCTTGTTCAGGTCTCGGATGGCCAGATCGTGGAGGCCTTTCTTTTCGTATGCCAGCCCACGGTTGGTATAGCCGGTGGAATACCTGGGGTTGAGCTCAATGGCCTTGTCGAAACAGCGGATGGCCTGATCGTATTGACCTTTGCTTTCGTGCACGCTGCCAAGATTGTTCTGCGCGCGCGAATTGCGGGGTTGCTTGTCGATAGTGTCCTGCCATATCGACTCTCTGCTGCGATAGTCGATATTCCGATTGAAGGTTAGCAGGCCCAGCACTGCGGCCGCAGCCAACGCCAACCCGCATTCGAACAGCCGCACCAGGGCCCTCGGGCGATCCCTTGCCGGGAAAAACCGAACGGAGAGACGCTCGCCAAACACGTACACGCAAGCGATCACGCCTGTGATCACCGCTGCAAGCGGGAGATACATACGGTGCTCCGCGGCGATCTCCGTCACTATCGGCAGGAAGCTGGAGGTCGGGCCCAGGATGAGGAAGAACCACACGCCGAGAAAGCCCAAAGGCGGGTGGTGTTGCAATGCCACGGCCGTCGCAACCAGCAACGCCAGGAGCACTATCGCCGATGGGGCATAATCAGCCAGGTTCCCGGCCATGGGCCATCCGTAGTCGAATACGAGTGGGTCTGGCCAGAACGCCAGCTTAAGGTAATCTCGAATGATGATGTTGGATTGCGTTTTGGCGTAATGCGCGGCCGTGATATCGAACCCGAACCCCACCGACTCGCCGCGCGTAGCCGTGTACAAACATATGCCCAGGATTATCCATGTGGCAGCAAGCCCTACATAAAGCCCGCGTCGCCGGAGCACTTCCTTGAACGACCGCGAAATGAAAACGCGATCGTACAAGAAAACCAGCAGAGGCGCGGCAAACATTACTTCCTTGGTGCCCATGCCCAGGCCGCATGCCACAATCGCGGCGGGATACCACCATCGGAAATTCGACGACGCAAAGCCGCGAATCGCGCAGTAGAGCGTCAGAAGGCAAAATAGCCCCATCAACGACTCAGCCCGCTGGATCACGTATGTGACGGACGCCGTTTGCAATGGATGCACCAACCAGATCAATGCGCAGAAAAACGCCAACACTGTCGAGGCCTTGCCGAAGCGCGCTCGCAGGCGATCGGTCAGTAGCGTTCGGCGGACAATCCCAAACAGCAGCAATCCGGCCAGGACATGGATGGCCAGGTTGGCTGCGTGGTAGCTGGAGACCTCCAGGTCGCTTAAGCGATAATTTACCGCCAGTGAAAGGCTTAAGATCGGCCTACCATCCACCGTCTGACCTGGCGGGGTTTTCATCGCCTCCCAGATGGGCCAGAGCCGGCGAATGTGTGGATTCTCAGGGATGGACGTTGCGTCGTCGAAGACAAAGGGACCGTGGAAGCTATTGGAGTATGCCAGCAGGGCAGCGGCGACGAGCAGACCGGCTGCGACCGGCATCCAAATACGCGGAGGTAGCCCCCCGGCCCGCCGAGCTCCTGCTGAAGCCGTGGTCCTGCTTGAATTAGACTGTGCAGATGCTCGCTTCATTTCCGTTCCCACAACGAATGGCGCCCAATTCGGCTGCAACGCGGGTTCCTCAAACCCACTGTCGCGGAACGCAGCGTAATCTTCGGTAGTTGTGTACCGCCGTAAGGAACCCGGTTATGTCTTCTGTCGTGGTGCGAGCTGGCTGCCCCGCAAACGCGTGTTGCTCGGTTATCGCCTAAGGCGGCTTTCGTACTCTGCTACGAGCTGTTTGGCCCGAAGGATCTCGGCGACCGACCAAGCCTGCGCGATGCAGCCGCGCGGCGTGTGCGGCCAATCACCGTCGAAGATCTCGCTGACATAACCCAATCCCGCCTCAAGCAGATGCCCGTCAAAGGCGGCCAGCATCTCCTTCGCTCGCTGGATAGCGAAAGGCTTGTGGCCTTCCACTTTCAGGTACGCCTCAATGTACGCCCCCAGCAGCCAGGCCCAGACCGTGCCCTGGTGATAGGCCCGGTCGCGCGATTCCCACGAGCCGGTGCACTGCCCGCGATAGCGAGGATCGTCCGGCGAAAGTGTCCGCAATCCGTAGGGCGTCAGGAGCTTCTCTGTCGCTGCCCGCAGCACGGCGGCTTGCTGCTCGGCCGAAAGCGGACTGTGCGGCAGCGAGACGGCGAAGATCTGATTCGGGCGGATCGACGCGTCCGCAACAATCTCGTCGATCAAACAGTCGTAAAGGCAGTTTGCTCGAGCATTCCAGAATTTTCTGACGAACGTCGAGGCGATTAGCTCCGCTTGTGCAGCGTAATGGTCGGCCAGCGCGTCATTGATACCCTTGCAGCGTGTGGCCATGATTCTCTGCGCGCTGTGCCAGAGTGCGTTGACCTCGACGGTCTTGCCGTGGCGAGGCGTGATCACCTCTTCACCGAGCTTGGCATCCATCCAGGTCAGTTGGGTCTTGGCTGAGCCGCCGGTAAGCAGGCCGTCTGCATCGACGTGGATATCGAATAGCGTTCCGGCCTGATAGGCGCTTAGGATCGCCTCGGCAGCAGGCATCAGCACGTCGCGCCAGAACGTCGTGTCACCTGTGACGGCAAGATAGCGCTCAGCCGCGACGATGAACCAGAGCGATGCGTCAATGCTATTGTAATGCGGTGCGGCTGAGTAGTCGTCGAAGCGATTGGGGATCATTCCCTCGGAAAGGTGCCGGACAAATGTCGAGAAGATGTGCCGAGCTTCCTGGAGCCGCTCCTTGTCCCGGCACAGCAGCAGTCCGGGTAGCGCAACGAATGTATCCCGACCCCAATCGGCGAACCAGTGGTACCCGGCGAGCACCGTCGCCGAAGGCGCCGAAGGCTCCGACGGCGCGGCGGACCGGAAGCTACGACGAACGATAAAGGCATCGGTAGCCGCAGCCAGTCGGCGGGATGTTTCGTCAGCAGGGTTGCTCAGCGAGCCGGACAACTCGACTAGCCGTGCTCGGCGCCGCCGAAGCGTCGTATCGAAACCCACCGAGACGGGTTCCCCGAGCGAGGCGTTGAATTGTACGCTTTGGCCTTCCTTCAACTCGTACTTGAATACGCCCGGACTGTAGAGGTCCTCCAGGCCGCCCATTCCGCGAGCAATATCCGCGCGATACCGAAAGCGGTACCACCACTGCGGGTCAGCCTTGAAGGTCGCCTCCTGGCTGAGCAAATGGAGATTGCCGCCGGAAACCTCGGCGGTCTTACGATCCTGGACGATCACCTCACCGCCGGCCGTTTGAAACATCATCTGCCGGAGCTTCCTGGCCTGACGGAGATAATGAAAGTCCCGCAGAGCGACAAATGGCCTCAGTTGTAGTTCAGCCGGCTCGGTTAGGTCGCCGGAAAAACTGCGCAGTGTGTATTGCACAGCCACCGCGTTCTTGCGCTCGGAGAGGATGATCCTCTTGGTCAGCTCCAGCTCGCCGTTTGGTCCGAGGTGCGTTCCGCCGAGTCGGAAAACAAAGGTTGGGGCGACGTCGTTGCGAAATTCCGCTAGGTGAACGACCCCTTGGGGACTGAACGCGTCGGGGAATTCGTTGGTGGCCAATTCGTAGACGTCTTGGCCGACAATCAGACGCTCCATCACCGTTGCCAGAGCCACCACACGGCCGACCGGCGGGCTCGTCGCGGCCACTAGCAACCCGTGGTAGCGGCGCGTGTTACAGCCAATAACGGTCGAAGAAGCATACGCACCGATATGGTTGGCCAGCAGCCACTCCTTTGTCAGTAAATCGTCGAGGCTGCTGTCGCGGCAGTCCACCACGATCGCTGGCGGCAGCACGTTGCTCTTTTCGATTTCCGCCGTGGTATCCATGCTGTCAACTTCTGGCGTTTTGGCACAGCTGCTAGCTGCACCTATTGGAGCGACAGTGTACTTGCTGGATCCAATCCGAGCACGAGTTTTTCGCCAGTCACGGAACCTGCAAGCCGCCTTCCAGATTTCGCAGGGTATCCGCCTGATAGTGCAGGTTTTCGGAGCGTCGCGCACGACAGCCACTACCACCCACAACTTCCCCAACGCAGGGGGCACAATGTATCAATCCCGTACCGCCTGGCTCATCGGCCAAGCACAAAGGGATTTGTCTGCCGCTCGTGGCCAATGGTCGTGCTGGGTCCGTGGCCGGGCAGGACACGTGTCTGGTCCGGAAGGGCTAGGAGGTTCTCGCGAATGTTTTTCAGCAGCTTCTCGCAACTGGCTCCAGGGATGTCGATTCGCCCGATCCCTCCGGCGAACAGCGCGTCACCGGTGATAACAACGTTCTCCGCAGCACAGTAAAAGCTCACGCCGCCGGGTGTGTGGCCGGAGGTGTCGAGGATCTGCCACTCGGTGGCGCCGAGCAGAAGCATCTGGCCTGCCTCGATCAATTCATCGGCCTCCGGGGCGATCATGGGCAGGCCGAACGGGGCGGAGAGATTGGCTTGGGCATCGGCGAGCATCTCTGCGTCGCCGGCAGGGCAGAGCAGCCGCGCTGCCGGAAAATGTTCCCTCAGTTCACCGACGCCCGCAACGTGGTCGCAGTGACCGTGTGTCAGGAGGATCGCGCTTGGCTTGGCCGAGGCACGCCGTAGATGATCCAGCAGCGGCTGCGGCCACATGCCCGGGTCCACCACCCAGCAAACGTCTCGGGTCGCGGCGTCCGGCGTTTGGAGGCTTTTTGCGCAGGCGCGCACCACGTAACAGTTCGTCTCGAGCGGGCCGAGCAAGAGCGTCTCGATCTCCAACGCCATTTCCCCCTCATTTCTGTGCGGCGAGATACTTATTTATGATTTCGGCCACGTCGCAGGTATCGGTTTCTGTCTCGGCCAGCCCGGCGATCTTCCTCTCGCGCATGGCGTTTTCAGGCGAGTCGGAGGCGTGGGCGCCGTTTCGCATGAGGTCCCGGCCGAAATCGCTGCGAACCGTGCCCGGCTCGGCCTTCGTCGGATCGGTCGAGCCCAGGACGTTACGAATCTTTTCGATCGCATTCGGACCTTCGTATAGCAAAGCCAGACACTTAGTCCTGCCCGCGGTGGTCTTGGCGGCTGAGTCGGCTACATCCTCGGGATTCACGCCGGTCATGTACTCGACAATCTTGTTGAACTCTGCAGTGGCGTTTCGCTCTGCGAGCCGTTCAGCCATGGCCTCGGCGTCGGCCATTGTGAACGGAAAACTAAAGGCATTATGCAGTCCGTTGTAGACCTCCTGCGTGACGTTGCCTTTGAGTCGCTCGATGAAAACCTCCCTCAAGGGGCCGTAGAATTCCTCACCTTGAGCGACGGTCATCTTGAAGACCTTGGCGGCGACGATGCGCAGGCCTGTGAGGCTGAAGGTGTCGATGATATTTCCCGGCCGTCGGCTGCGACGCTCGAAGTTGTCGGGCTTCAGCATGACCAGCGAAGCCTCTGCCGGGCCTTGTTCGTACTTGATTCGCCCGGTGAGCACACCACCGTCGCTGATGGCGTAATCGGCGAAAAGCTTGAGATGCTCATTGTTGAACTCTGGATTGGGACAGGTGATAACGGCCGGCTCGAAATAGCGAATCTTGCCTTTCTCGTCCCGAATAAAGTCCCCGTAAGTTCCGCGGACGGTATCACCGACCGGCTGCTCGGTGAATGCCCCGATGACATCTTTCAGGTGCCGCACCGCGTTCGGGCCGCGAAAGAGCATCAGCATGCAGCGCGGCAGATAGCCCCATGGGTTCTTCGGCCGGAGAGACTCGTCGATGTAGCGCCGCCAGGTATCCACCAGAGCCGGGTCGGTCTCCAGCGGGCAGACGATTCCCTCATAGGCATCAACGAATCCGTCGCTAAAGACGTACATGCGAGCCGCAATCAGCTCCAGCCTCGCATGGGCCAGCAGACGTCCAATGATTCCGCCGGTGCGGCTCTTGTAGAGACTGTAGGGCGTAATCAAGGCATAGGCCAGTTGCTCGCTCACGTCCGTCTTCCCGTGTATGTGCTCTCTATTCTAGCCTGGCGTCAGTGAATTCCGAACCACCAGAGAGATTAGCCGATTCCCGCCGTTCGTACAACACCTTGCTGATCTTGGGCCTGGCATCGCGTTGATAGAGGGGCCTTCCTAGCGGTTCGTCACGAGGGCCGATGAGCGGATTTGAAAAGACTGCGAAAACAAAACTTTTGGAATAATTGACTTGCGTTTCGCCCTGCTTATAATCGCGGTCGCATGGGCGAGGGAACCGCCCATTTGTGCGTCGACTACATGGAGGCAGGTGTACAGGCGCATGTCTCTGAGCCTGTATGGCGAGATCGGGAATGAGTGATTCTTCCAATCTAAGGCTAAGGAGGTCTTTGTGGCTGGCTCTGGTGGCTATAATCGCCACCCTTGCCACAACGGCGTGGGCAGGTGGCTACATCCGCGCTGACGCCAAGGTCACCGGCAGGCAGATCCATGCTTTTGCCAGCGGCGGCGAAAATATCACGGTCGTGCTGGGTGGGTTCCGCTTAACTGTTGGCCAGCAAGTGTTCAGCGGGCGGGACGCAGTTCTCTGGGTCCGCACGCATAGGACCGACCGAGCAGACCGCCACGACATCGTCGTCTACGTGGAGGGACAGGCGCGCGTTGAGGAAGCTGGCCAAACCACCGTCGCCGACCGCGTCTTGCTATCGACAGTTCGTAACGAGGGCCGGCTGCGTGCCTCCGGACATTTCTCCAGCCGACCGCTGAAAGACTTTCCGCTCTACAAGAGGGCTATCAAGGCCCGACTCGGCCCGCAAAAGCGTGCAGCTGCCGAGCTCATTGCCAAGCCCCCAAGCAGCGCCCCAGTGCCGCTGGAAGCCATTCAGCGGCCCAGCGAGGTCGTAATCGAAAAGATCGAAGTGGACGAGGAATCTTACCGCGAGAAGGGCCCGGCCGAAAGAGCACGGGTCACCGCCCGTGTTGTTCGTCCTGAGCGGACCAGGGAGCCAACTCGCCCTCCAAAGGAGATCAGCCCCAGGCTGCCTGGAACCAAGACTCGCCCGCAGCAGCCGGTCCAGCCGGTCAACTTCCACGCCGACTCGTTTACCTCCGAACTGCGCGAAGGACAGCGAGTCACGATCGCGCGGGGAAATGTGTATCTCTCGCGAGGCGCCCCTGACAGCGATGCCTTCCTGGAGCTCCGCAGCCAGGCAGCGGTCATCTTTGCCCAGAAGGGCCTGCCGGCCGAGAAGGACACCTATGTGCCTTACAGTCCGCCGGTTCTGGCCGACGAGCGGCTTGGGGAGGCCGTCACCGGCGCGTACCTGGAGGGCGACGTGGTGATTACCCGCGGGGAGCGGCTCTTGCGCGGCTCGGCGGCATTCTACGACTTCACGACCGACCGGGCGGTCGTGGACGATCCGGTCTTCCGTAGCATCCAGGAGCAGCGCGAGATCCCCATCTACATACGGGCGCGCGAGGCCAGGGCGCTATCGGCCCGCGAAATCTACTTCACCGATGCCAAGGCTTCCACCAGCGACTTCTACACCCCGACCTACCACATCGGGGCCAAACGGGCATACATGATGGACACCACGCCGTACAGTCCCGAAGGGAAACGTCTGGGCGAGCGGTCGTGGCAGGCGAAGATGAGCCACGTGACCTACAATATCCGCGGCATTCCGGTATTCTTCGCGCCCTCGGCGCGGGGCGACTTTAAGCAGGGCGACACCGCGCTGCGGAAGGTCCAGGCAGGCAAGCATGGTGATTTCGGCTGGGGCGTCGAGACGCAGTGGCATTTGTTCCGCTTGCTGGGGCTTGTCAGACCAAAGGGCTTTCGAGGCCGATTCCAACTGGACTGGATGGAGCGAGGATTATTTAGCGGCGTGAACATCAAGTACGCTCGCAGGAATTTCAGCGGGTACCATCTGGCCTACGGTGCTGTCGATCGACGGGGCGAGGACGAATTCGGCACGGAACGAGATAACATTCCCGCCCCGCAAGAGCGCGGGCGGCTGCTGATGCGGCACAAGCAGTTCCTGCCCAAAGACTGGCAACTTCAGCTCGAGCTGAGCTATATCTGTGACCGCAACTTCCTGGAACAGTACTTCCCGAACGAATTCTACGCCGGCAAGGAGCAGGAAACGCTCATCTACGCCAAGAAGCAGAGGGACAACTGGGCGTTCACATCGCTTGTGCAATACTCACTGAATCGCTTCCTGACACAGACGGATTCCTACCCCGACGTCGGTTTGTATCTCCTTGGCGAGCCGCTGTGGGGCCAGAGGCTGACGTTCTTCCACGAGTCGCACGCCGGGATCAAGCGATTCCGTCCGGACAACCGCACCGGCGAGGACGACAGCAGATCCTTCGTCCGTCTCGACACCCGCAACGAGATCGATCTGCCCCTTCACGTCGGGCCGATCAACATTGTCCCATACGTGGTCGGACGGGCCACGTACTGGGGCGCCAAGCGGTTCGAAGACAGCGAGAAGTCCCGACACTACGGACAAGTCGGCGTCCGGGCTGATGCACACATCTGGCGCGTTTACGACGGCGTCGAGAGCCGCATGTGGGACGTACATCGACTCAAACACATCATCACGCCGGAAGTCGTCACCTGGGTGGCAAGCTCGCACGGGGTGTATCCGGAAGAGCTGTTTCCGACGGACCCGGACATTGAAGAACATTTGGAGCGAACGAGCGGATTCGCCGTCAATCTGTATCAGCGCTTGCAGACGAAGCGCGGCCCGGCAGGTAACCGCCGAACTGTGGACTGGATGCGGCTGAATCTCAGCCTCGGCGTCTACGACAACGACAGGGACGAAGTTCCGTCCGACGGGCGGTTCTTCTTCTACCGGCCGGAACAGAGCCTGGATCGCAATCACTTCAACACCGAGTACTTTTGGTACATTTCAGATTCCACGACGCTGTTGGCCGATCTCAACTACGATATCGATGACCAGCGTTTTGCCCGTGGCAACCTGGGCCTAGCGGTGGTCCGCGACCCGCGGCTGCGATACTACGCTGGCATTCGCTACATAGACGATGTCGATAGTGCCGTCGGTACTTTCGGCATCAACTACCGGATCAATCGCAAGTACTCCATCAGCGCATTCCAGCAGTATGACTTTGCCTTCCGCGGTGGGGAGAATCTCGCTACCAGTGTTTCGATCATCCGCAAGCTGCCGCGATGGTACGCGGCCTTTACCTTCACCTACGACAGGGCCACGCAGGATGTCACGCTGCTGATCACGTTCTGGCCTGAAGGCATCCCCGAGGTGCGGCTTGGCGGTGCGAAGCTGGCTCTGCTCAGCAGGAGCGACAAGAACTGATCCGATCATCGGCGGGTGCATCAATGATCGAGAACTACCACGCTTCTTTTGCCAACGAGTTGATTTGCTTTTTGGCGGCGCCTGAGACGGCCAGAACCTGCTGGCGTTTCGACTTATCGCGCAACGGGTCGTAGAGAAAGGCCAACAGATCCGCAACGGCCGCGCGGCATTTTATTATCTCCACGCCCTCGGCACAGTCAACGTCCATAAGCTCAAGGCGGTAGCTCTCGGTTTCCAGGTAGTCTACTATCTTGGACTTGGGGATGTCGCCTGCCAGGGCGACGTTAACCAGTCTGATATAGGCAAAGGCCGTCGGTCGGAGATCCAAGGCTCCTTGCAAGGCCGCCAGCGCGAGGCGTGGCTGAGCCTTGACCGGGTGGGAGGATAGACACATGCCCTGGCTCAAGGCGGCAGTTGCGGCGTCGGGGTAATGCAATTGTCCCATCGCGGCGCTTTTGATGAGCTCTTTGGTTTTGGCCCAGCCGGCATCAGCCAGCACCGCCCACCACCTGTCGCAGTAGACGTAAGCCCATCGGCCGGCCGGTGCTACAACCAGTTGTTTGCGAAGTCCTTCGCACTCCGGGCCCATCGAAATGATGGTTAAATGCACGCCTAGCTCTTTAAGTTTGGCTGCCGACTGCATGCCCGAGGCAATCTGCCGTCGCAGCCAGGCCGTTGGCTCCTCGTAAACCTGGGGCGCCCTTCCCCCCATAAAAAGTTTCAAACGTCGACAGTGCCACCGAAGGAAGCCCTCCCAACGCCAATCGTGAAAGACACGTCCACTGGCACCGTTGGCATTGAGAAACTTCGTGGCCCCTACTGGGAACGAACTGTGATAGAGGATCATTCTCTCGAAAAGGGTTTCGGACGGACGAAAGGGGTTGTTTCGATCGTATATCCAGGCCAAACGCGGGCAGTAGTAAGACGTTATCGCTACCAGAACTGCTATGGACACGACGGCCGCGGGCAGGCCTCGTCGTTTCGATTGAAGGAACCATTGCAGTTGGATCGCGAGGAACGGTCCCAGCATGACCGCTGCCAGCGTAATGAACCGTCTGGACCGAAACGACATCACAATCACAACGGCGACAAGGCAGACGTCGAAGGCAACGGCGCCGATCTCTTTGGCCGGGCGCCCTTTGAAAATGGTGCGCTTCTTAAGCAAGAGTGCCAGGACGCGTAAACACGTCAAGCCCGCCAATACGCCAATCAGAAGGAAATGCGCCACCTGTACAGAGGACGGCAGCGGCGCCGTCATGGCTGAAAAAAACGGTTGCCATTCCTTGATGTCCTGCCAGATGGAGTGACGAGTGAAGGACAGCGCGTGCGTCAGGTTTTCCGGGCCATACGGATTTGCAAGTCCGGCCAAGGCCGTAGCTGCCACGGTGCCGGCAATAAGCGGCCAGCAACGCCGGAGCATCTGCCGCAGGCCTTCTCCGATGGCGACGGCCACAACGTGGCAGAGCGTCCACAGGCCCAGCACGCCCAAAGCAAACATGAATCCGCCGTGGAGATTGGCCCATATGGCGATCGTCACTACAGCCGCCCATACCCAATGAATGTTCTTGCGCGTTCTGTAAAGCAGTATGAGCAATAGTGGGGCGAGCATGAGGGTGAACAGATTCGGCCGCAGCACCAGGCTGGTCGGCGCTACGGCAATTGCCGCGCCGGCCGCCAGGAGCGCCACCGGCCAACCGACGCCGCGATGCCGGGCAGTCAAAGCGACTAAAATCACTATCGCAACTAGCAGCGCCGCCTTTAGCAGCAGTAAGCCAACCTCACCCGCTGCCAGGTGGGTCAGGTAAAAGATCAGCCCAGCGCCCCAGTTCTGGTTGAGCCAGACGCGCCCGTTGGTGGTGAAGGCCCAATCGTCCGGCTGGGCGAGTTTTCCTTCCATCACATCCCGCCCGCCGGCTAAGGCGATGTAAAGGTCGCCAACCGGTCGCGGCATCGCCCACGCAACGGCGATAGAAGCGGCCGCTACTGCAATACATAGCGCCACCATAACGATCTGTGGCCACGACAAGGACGGGCCAGCGGGCGACGGCGTTTTCAGTTCAGACATTTCGTATCCAGCCAGCGTTACAGTATCACGCCGCACGTAGGACTTACCAATCTACGTAATCGGCTCTGTGGGGCGTGTTCGACAGCCCATTTGATGCCACTGGCTACAATGACAAACGGATTATCTCTTCACGCTGCTGGAGGCCTAACTGGCGAGGTCGGTTCGTTGGAGGATGAGGTGCCTCCGCTCGGCTTCATCCGTCCTATTGGCCGTATTCACGCGGCGAGAAGCTATAGCCGGACGTGACACCAACGCCTCGTACGAGCTGAAGAAACTTGACGTGCCCGTCGAGGAACAGCAGGTTCATCTCGTCGTTCTCGTTGTGAAAACTGGCGTCCCATAGGAGCTTTCCGCTGACGTTGTTGATGCAGTAATACCACTGGCAGTCGCCGGCGACGACGAGCTTCGCCTCGGGGATGCTTACGTTCTTCAGGTAGAAGGTCTGGCCCTTCTCATATTTTCCGGTCGACCTGCTGTAGGGGATCAGAAGCTGCCAGTTCATCATGTAGCTGTTGCCGAAGTAGTCGTATGTGTTGTAGCCCTCGGTGGGGCCTGACCCACCGCCCAGACGGCGAATGGGTCCGTCCATAGGACACCGGAAGACCTCGGCGCTATCCTGGTTCCTGATCGCCATGTCCGCATAGGGGTTCAGCGGGCGGTAGGGCAGTGCAAACTTGGTGTTGGTCTCATTCCAAATGGACGGATGCTTGCCACCGTAGAACCATTGCATGTTTTGCCGCCACCTGGGAAAGCCTTCGTTGTTGTCCTCCAGGTAGAAATGCCAAGCCAAACCAATGTTTCGCAAGTGTGTGGCACATACCAGATCCTTCGCTCGCAGCCGCACTCTGGCCAAAGACGGAACGAACGTCGACATCAGCAGCGAAAGAATCGCAATGACAATCAGCAGTTCGAGAAGCGTCACTGCACGGCGCCCAGCCGGCATCGCACGATCAGACCGGCAAAGCAAAGACGAAATGGCTTCAAACTGCCGTTGCATACATCGCTCCTGGCGGCCCTTCCGGCCTAGAGATATTGTATCAAACTCTTGCCGCTGTGTTATGAGGCGCGGCAAATCTCCCGGCAGACGTCCGGCCCAAAGCCACCATCCATCAAACGCCCGCAGAGTCCGGATCATGAACTGTCAGCGCAGAGTCGGTCGCTTAGAGACAGCGGGACTTTTCGGTTTCACTCGGTGACGTGGCGACGGGAATCGAGCAAATCGCTCTCGTGCTGCTTTTCCTCGTCGATGATCCTCTGGACGATTTCAGTGTCCTGGCCGTTTGTGACCGTCAATAGGATGCCGGTGTAAAACGCGACACTCTCACGCTCCATTTCGATGCCGATATCGAGCGCCTCGGCCAAGCTACAGTGCCTAACTTTCTCCAAGGTCGCGGCCGGATTGGGTATGATCCGCTCGTTGATCAGGTCTTGCACATACTTTCGCTGCTCGTCCGTGAGCGGCACTGGCTGCCGCTGAGTCCGTTCGGCCAGTTCCTCGAGCATCCTCTGGAAGATCTTGTAGTGGTCGTCTTCCTCTTTTGCTAGGTGGTGAAATAGCTCCGAGACATCATCCTGCCGGCTCTTCGTGCAGCCGGCTGCAGCCACCTCGTAAAAGACCTTCCCGGTCTCTTCAAGCTCCATTGCGATCTGGAGGATTTTTTCTGCGTTAGATAAATCTACCATCTGATAACGCTTATACTAGCTTGTTACTCGCTTTGGCAATGTGCCCGGCCAGTTCGAAACCTGACACGCCGCCCATCGGTTCGCTCAAGCCCTCAAGCAATTATAGAACGTTTGTTTTTCTAATTGCGGGCGATTGTGTCCTTTTCCCTCAAAGCAGGCATCTTGAAGCTGCCAGGCTCGGCAGGAGGACGCGCTTGCAGGCTGGTAAGCCCTTGCCCCCGGGTGACGTTCGGTGGGTGCTTTGATGGCAAGGGGGGGTGTCCTTCTGTCGGCTGAAAAAGAGACTCGTAAATCCGGCATTTCATGTATTGACAGAATCTCGATTTGTAGTACAATGCAATGGCTCTCAAGGGGAGCTCGCAAATCTGCCCCTTGACCTTGACATATTTCGACCGGAGAAGCAGTTTACGAGATTTCGTGCTCACGCGGGACCAATTGAGGAGGAGAACCGTGGAAATGCTCGAACGCTTAGGGGTAGTATGCATCTGTTTGGTGCTCGCTCTGTTTCTGACGCATGGGACTGCAACCGCGAGTACCGTCTATGGCCAAAACAGCTATCTTTCAGGTGGCCAGGGAGAACTTTCGCCCATGTTCGTCCCGTTCATTACCGGCACGAGCGGTGTCTTGGGCGAGCTGGCGTCTGACCCGCCGCCGGGACAGCAAGGGCAAGTCGGCCTGTTCTCAGAAACGATCGTGCTCCAATCGATGGCGACGGGATCGGTCAAGTTCCTGATGCAGTTCGACCTGAGCGATTTACTCGAAGAGGGAGAGTGGGCAGAACCCAATTCGACCATGATCAGTCTGGACCTTTACGACCTTGATTTCGAAATGGTCAACATTCAAAACCGAGTGAATTATGTGGAAATACTGACGTTGACGTTATTCCAAGACGCCAGTGACGTCGATGAGGATCCCGGAGACCTCCCATACACTCTTGCGCCCCTGACGCTCAATCAAGGCAGCTATAAGGCCTTCATCGACGCCAATAAGCATCCCACACCTCCGCAGACTACGGATAACACTGCGATAACTTATGCGATTCCCTTGGCCGATCTCATAGGCGGCGACGCTAACGACCTACAATCCTGGTTTGATGACATGAAAGCAGATCAGGAGATGGTCATCTTTGTGGAGATGCTGTCCATAGCGACGAGTCTGACAAGTGGACCAACCCGTTTTTACAATACCGAAGAGGCCATAAACTGCTCGATGTCCGTGACCGTCGTGCCGGAACCTGGCGCGATGATACTCCTGACGTGCGGGGCGGCTGCGCTTCTGCTTCGCCGCAGAAGATAACGCTCATATTGTGATTTGGAGGAAACGGTAGTCATTTAAGTCCAAACTTATGAAGGTCGGGAGCCTTCGGGACTTCGCTCGACTGAAGGGCGCGTAGATCCGGCCACTTGATGCATTGGTAGAACTTCGATTCATCATGCAATCGAATCGCGTCCAGGGGATGCTCGCATATCGTTCCCTTGGCCTTGACGAGTTTTGACGGGATAAGCAGTTCACGGGATTTCGTATTCGCGCGGGATTAACGTACGAGGAGAACCGTGGAAATGCTCGAACGCTCAGGGATATTATGCATCTCTTTAATGGTTACTCTGTCGCTGACGCACGGGACTACAAGGGGCAGTCTCGTGTACGGGCAGAACGACTATCTTTCGGGCGGCCAGGGGAAGCTTTCGGGCATTTTCGTCCCGCTCATTCCCGGGACCAGCGGCCTTTTGGGCGAGCTGGCGCACACCCCGCCGCCGGGACAGCAAGGATTGGTCGGCCTGTTCTCAGAAACGATCGAACTCCAAATGATGGCGGCGGGATCTGTCGATTTCGTGATGCAGTTCGACCTCAGCGAATTGCTCGAGGAGGGACAGTGGATAGAGCCAACGACGGCCAAGGTGTGCCTGAAACTTCACGATCTTGATTTTAAAGCGGTCAACATTCAAAACCGAGTGCATCTTGTGGAAATACTGACGTTGACGTTATTCCAAGACGCCGGTGACGTCGATAAGGATCCCATCACACTCCCGTACCCTCTTGCGCCCCTGATGCTCAATCAAGGCAGTTATGAGGCCTTCATCGACACCAATAAGCATCCCACGCCCCCGGTGACTACGGATAACACTACGATAAATTATATGATTCCCTTCCTGGATCTCATAGGCGGCGACTCTAACGACCTACAATCCTGGTTTGATGACATGAAAGCAGATCAGGAGATGGTCATCTTTGTGGAGATGCTGTCCATAGCGACGAATCTGACAAACAGACCCGTCCGTTTCATTAACACCGAAGAGGCTATAAACTGCTCGATGTCCGTGACCGTCGTGCCGGAACCTGGCGCGATGATACTTCTAACGTGCGGGGCGGCTGCGCTTCTGCTTCGCCGCAGGCGCTGACCGCTCGATAATTTGCTGAGGAATACAAATGAGCCTCCTGCGCTTTTCCTGCGTACGGAGGCTCTGCTTTTTGCCCGGCACGAGCTTTCTGACCTGAATGGTCTCTCCGTGTGGTATATGGGGTAAAAAAGGGGCGTTTCCCTGAATCGGCTCTATCTTGGCGAGGGCGTCAGGTTCGCAGGTCGGCCGTCACTTTTTTGCAGGATGCAGGGTCCGATAGAGTTTGTCGAGGATCTTGCGTTCCAGGGCGTGGTCGTATCGCTCCGTTCGCCAGACTTCCGTCTGTTCGGGTGTCATGGCGGCGGTATCCTCGGCCGGCGTTCGGTTCGGCACGGAGTCGTAATTCTCTCCCGGCCGGTACATCGTTCGATGAATGGCCGAGCCCTCGCGTTGCAGCGCCACCGAAGCGACCGCTACGACCTGGCCGTCCTTTTGCCGGATGTGCAGCTTGGCCAGGTGCCGCGCCGGCGAGCCGCCCAGCAGCCGCTCTCCACGCACCTGGGCCGGCCGCGGTCGCGACTCGATGATCCCGGTGGCCGGGTCCGCCGAGGCGACGGAGAAGTGCTCTGCCATCACCTCTCTGGCCGTCGCGAAGGCCGAAGCGTAATCCACCCTGCCAAGATTCCGCGTGGTGCCCGGCGTCGCCACGTTACAGCCGCACACAACCACCACCGCCAAAACGCCAATCGCAATTGCCCTGGTGCGAATCATGGTCGGTCTCCCTGCATCTATTGCCGATCAATTATACGTCAGTTAACTCCCGCCTGCCGTCAGACAAGCGGAATTTGCGGGTTTTGACCGCCGCTTATAAGTAAAACCTATTCTTCGACGTTTTGCCAGGTCGAATAATTCGGCGCCTCGTGCGTGATGACGATATCGTGCGGATGGTTCTCGGCGAGCGTGGCCGGCGAGGTGCGGACGAACTTTGCCTTTTTGCGAAGCTCTTCGATCGTGCTTGTGCCGCAGTGGTCCATGCCGCTTCGAAGCCCGCCAATGAGCTGAAAGACGAAGTCGCTGATTGGCCCTCGATAGGGCACTCGGCCCTCGACACCCTCCGGTACGAGCCTTTCGCGAGGAGCCGTTTCGCTCTGGGCGTATCGGTCGGCCGAACCGCCAATCATCGCGTCCATCGAGCCCATCCCGCGATACGTCTTGAAACGCCTTCCCTTGTAGATCACCAGTTGCCCTGGGGACTCGTCCAGTCCGGCAAAGAGGCTTCCCATCATCACCGCCGAGGCACCCGCGGCGATGGCCTTGGTAATGTCGCCGCTGTGTCGGATGCCACCGTCGGCGATAACGGGCACGTGGCATTCGCCGCCCACCCGGGCACACTCGCTGATGGCCGTGATCTGGGGCACGCCCACGCCGGTCACCACGCGCGTAGTGCAGATGGCCCCAGGGCCGATGCCGACCCGGAGGGCATCCGCCCCGGCCTCGATGAGATCCATCGCCGCGTCGGCCGTGGCAATGTTGCCCGCAATTACCGCGATGCCATAGTTGGCCTTGACCTGCCGCACCGTTTTCATCGCCAGATCCTTATGACCATGCGAGGTGTCGACGACGATTACGTCCACTTCCTTGGCGATCAGGGCATCGACGCGCTCGAAGTCCAACAGTCCGACGGCTGCACCTACGCGGAGTCGACCGCGGCTGTCCTTGCAGCTCCGCGGAAACTGCCTGAGCATATCGATGTCCCGCATGGTGATCAGTCCGGTCAGCCTACCTTGCTTGTCCGCCAGCAGGAGCTTTTCGACCTTGTGTTCGTTGAGAATGGTCTCGGCCTTATCCAGGGATGTCTCCGGCGGGGCGGTAACCAGGTTGTTCTTGGTCATGACCTGTTCGATCTTCGTATCGCTTGAGAGGAACTTCATGTCCCGGCGCGTCAGGATGCCAACCAGTTTCTCGTCGGCACCGATGATCGGGATGCCGGAGATGTTGTGCTCGGCCATGAGCTGTCTGGCAGCGGCGGTCGATTCACTCGGCGGCAGCGTGATCGGGTCGGTAATAATGCCGTTTTCTGAGCGCTTGACCTTTTCGACCTCCAGGGCCTGGGCCTTACTCGAGAGGTTCCGATGGATGATGCCGATGCCTCCTTCCTGTGCCAGGGCGATGGCCAAGGCAGCCTCAGTGACTGTGTCCATCGGGGCCGAGACCAGCGGAATGTTCAGCCGGATGTCCCGTGTGAGGTCCGTGGACATGTCCACCTCGTCCGGCACGACGTCCGAGTGGGCCGGAACCAGAAGAACGTCGTCAAACGTGATCCCGTCGCCAATAATCTTGCTCTTCATAGCATCTCCACCTTTACATTATTCCCGATGGCAGCGCAGCCGTTGGGTGATTGAGGATAAACCCCACCGAGCCTAGAGCCCGCTTGCACGAAAAAGCTCCACCCAGGCGATGAATCGATGCAGCGGCGTCCCCCAACCGAACGGAAACCCCGATGAGCAGTTGGGCAAGAGCGCCTCCTGCTTGAAACCTTTCTTCCCATGATGAATTATGGGACCATCACCAATGACCTGTCAACTCCACGTGGCCGAGATTTGCGGTTTTTTTTTTTGCGATTATGTGTTTCCCGGAGCAGACTATTGACGCCCGGCGGAGGTTTTGAGAACAATAGGCCCCGTGGACATCTGGCAGGAGATGCAGCAGGCCTTGGACGAACTGGCCGCGGCGGACCTCTTGCGACAGCCGGCTGTGCTTGACTGTGCCGCCGGGGCAAGAGTGACAATAGGCGGTTGCCAGTTCGTCTGCCTGTGCAGCAACGATTATCTCTCCTTGGCCAATGACCCGGAGGTCAAGGCGGCCGCTGTGGGGGCAATCGAAAAGTGGGGCGTGGGCTCGGGCGCCTCCAGGCTGCTCAGCGGTACGATGCAACCCCACGCCGAGCTGGAGCGAAAACTTGCCGAGTTCAAGGGCACTGAAGCTGCTATCGTGACCTCCACGGGCTGGATGGCCAACCACGCAGCGGTCCATGCTTTGGTTGGCCCGGGGGACGTGATCCTCATCGACAAGCTCAGCCACGCCAGCATCCTCGACGCCGCTCGCTCCAGCGGGGCCCAGATGCGAACGTACGCCCACCGTGAGACCAAGCGTCTGACGAAGCTATTGGAGACCCGGCGCAAAGCCCACCGGCGCTGCCTGATCGTCACCGATTCGCTGTTCTCCATGGATGGGGATCTTGCCCCTCTGGGCGAATTGACGGAAATCAAGGAGCGATTCGACGCAATGCTGCTGATCGACGAGGCGCACGCCACCGGCGTGCTGGGTAGGTGCGGGCGTGGGGCGGCCGAGCTGCTCGGTGTTGAAGAGGAGATCGACGCTACCGTCGGTACGCTTTCCAAGGCGATCGGGGCCTTGGGGGGCTTTGTTGTCGGACCTGCCGTGCTCATTGAGACCATCCGAAATCGGAGTCGGGCGTTTGTGTACACCACGGCACCGCCGCCGGCGATCTGTGCCGCGGGCACCAAAGCGTTGGAAATCATCCAGTCTCAACCACAACGACGCCAGCGCGTGCTGAAACTTGCCGGTGAACTTCGGCAGCAGCTCCAAACGGCCGGGTTCGATACGCGCGATTCGCAAAGCCAAATAGTTCCCGCGGTCATAGGCTCACCCGGCCAGGCCCTTGAGGCGAGCCGGCGTCTCCTGGAGAGTGGCTTTTTTGTCCCGGCCATTCGTCCGCCCACCGTCCCGAGAGGCACCAGCCGCCTGCGGCTGAGCGTGTGCGCTAAGCACGACCCGGCCGATCTGCAGCGGCTTGTGCAGACATTGGGCCAGATCCACCGGGACATGGAAACGCCCCACAAGGCCGCCCAGGGCACTGTCTGAGGGATTCTCCATAGATTCTCATTTCCTTCTGGACCGTGGGAGTCTTTAAGCCGATAGAATTCTTGAGGTTGCGTGGTGACCTGCGGGGTGCTCGAACCGCAAAGCTCGGGCATTGGCCGGAAGGACCCTCTGTGCAGATCGAAGTACCAGACGACATCGTTAAACGGGCAGAGGCCAACGCCACGGACCTGCGCATTGCACTGGCAGTGCAGCTATACGCTGACAACCGGATCGACCATGCCGATGCACGCCGACTGGCGGGATTGTCCCCGGAGAGAATGAGCCGCGAGCTGGTAGATCGGGACATTACGATCCAGTTGTATCCCCCGGCCATTGCTGGCTGACGGAAGTAGGTTAAGGCCATCGAGTGTTTCTTGCCTCTGCCCTCAGCCGCAAGGTGCACACACGGTTCTTTCATTGATTTCTAAGAACCTCTGTCTGTTGGATCAACAGAGCAATCGGGCAGTTTTGGGGCAACACAGCAGGCTATTCGTGAGTCGGAAGAGCTTGATTTCGCAGCCGGGGCAGCGACAATTGTGCATTAAGCATGGAGGCAGGGCGTGGAAACAAGCCGGTGATTGCGCTGGTCGGCGGCGTGGCTGCGGGCAAGAGCACCGCAGCCAGGGAATTTGCCGCGCTAGGCTGTGAGCCAATCGATGCCGATGCCATCGGCTACGAACTGCTCGCCGATCCGGATGTACGGCAACGGCTCCGTCGCTACTGGGGCGGCCGAATTTTCCGACCTGATGGCAGTGTCGACCGCAAGGCGCTCGGCGAAATCGTATTCGCAGATCCGACGGAGATGGAAAAACTCAATCGGGTCATGCAGCCGCGAATACGCCGCAGCATCGAAGCCAAGATAGCCGAGGCGCAAAAAAAAACGGACGTAGCAGCGATCGTGCTAGACGCGGCCATCCTGTTCGAAGCCGGCTGGGACGACCTCTGCACGCACGTGCTATTTGTGAACGCGCCGGAGGCCGTTCGGATACAGCGGGCGGCGGAGCGCGGCTGGAATGAACAAGCCTGGCGGGCTCGGGAAAAATCGCAAATTTCACTGGACAGAAAAGCGGCCGAATGCTATGGTCAGTTGGATAACAGTTCTAGCGTTTCATACCTGCGAGAGCAGGTCCGACGGGTCTTCCACCGGATTGTTCCCAAGGCGGATGGGCTTTGACTTTCGCCCGGCTAGTCTGGATGCAGGTTTGAATCGCCGGAGCAGTTCCCAACCTTGGTACCGAATTCCATTGCAGCGGCCATTCCGTTTTGAATTCCGGCGCTGATAAGGTTCCTGCGGGTATTTGCCCTTCGCAGTGCCGCTGGCGGCAGCAAGACTACCCTGGAGTTGCCTGCCGGTGAACCTGCCATCGGGCAGGCGGATACGCCAACAGACGTGAAGGAGGCTTGGGTAAGCCATGGCGAAAGCGACGAACAAAATGAAGAAGACGGCCAAGAAGAACCACAAGAAGGCGACCGATGAGGACGCCCAGGTAGAAGAGCTCCAGGACAAGCCTGAAGTGGAAGTTGACGACCCTGAAGACAACGAGGCCACGGAAACGCCCGTCGAAGAGGCCGAAACGCCCGTCGAAGAGGCCGAAACGCCCGTCGAAGAGGCCGAAACGCCCGTCAAAGAGGCCGAAACGCCCGTCGAAGAGGCCGAGACGCCCAAAGAGGCCGAAACACCCAAAGAGGAGCCTGTCGGCTTCGATGAGGAGATGCACGAGAAGTACGAGCGTGTCAAGCGGGGCGAGCTGCACATCACTGACCTCCAGAAAATGGGCGTCGCTGAACTGCATGAGGTCGCCAAAACCGAAGGCGTCGCGGAGTATACCGGGCTTGGCAAGCAAGAGCTGATCTTCAAGATTCTCAAATCTCGGATCCAGAAAGATGGGCTGATGTATGGCGAAGGCGTGTTGGAGATCTTGCCGGACGGCTTCGGGTTCCTTCGCACGCCGGACTACAACTACCTGCCCAGCCCTGACGATATCTATGTTTCGCCCAGCCAGATTCGTCGCTTCGGCCTGCGCCATGGCAACATCGTCGCCGGCCAGATTCGCCCGCCCAAAGAGTCGGAGAAGTATTTCGCGCTGCTTCGCGTCGAGGCCGTCAATTTCGAGGACCCGGATAACTTAACCGACAAAGTTAATTTCGAGGACTTAACCCCCACATTCCCCATTCGGCGCCTCTTTCTGGAAACCACAGCCGATGAGATCAACATGCGCGTGGTGAACCTGGTAACGCCGATCGGCTTTGGCCAGCGCATGCTTATCGTCGCACCACCACGGACCGGCAAGACCATCCTGCTACAGAAGATTGCCAACGCCATCTCGGCCAATCACCCCGAGACCTATGTGATCATCCTGCTGATCGACGAACGTCCGGAGGAAGTGACCGACATGAGGCGGAGCACCAAAGCGGAGGTGATCTCCTCGACGTTCGACGAGCCGGCCTCGCGGCACATTCAGATCGCCGAGATGGTACAGGCCAAGGCCCGCCGAATGGTCGAGTACGGCAAGGACATGGTGATCCTCCTGGACAGCATCACCCGCCTGGCCAGGGCATACAACACCGAGGCGCCACATTCCGGCAAGATTCTCACCGGCGGCGTGGATGCCTCGGCCCTTCAAAAGCCCAAACGCTTCTTCGGCTCGGCCAGGTGTATTGAAGAGGGCGGTTCGCTTACGGTGATCGGCACGGCCTTGGTCGATACCGGCAGTAGAATGGACGAGGTGATCTTCGAAGAGTTCAAGGGCACCGGCAACAGCGAGCTGCACCTGGATCGTCGCCTGGTCGACCGCCGCATCTGGCCCGCTATCGATATCAGCAGGTCTGGAACCAGAAAGGAAGAGCTCCTGCTGGACCCGGATGAACTCAAGCTGACCTATCGCCTCCGCAAGGCACTCAGCGAAATGCAGCCGATTGAGGCCATGGAATTGCTTATCTCCCGGCTGCAAAAGGTCAAGAGCAACGCGGAGTTCCTGCTTACGCTGAGTCTGGACTAGGCGCCGCGAAGTTTGGAATCGCGCGAGTTGACCCTGCTGGCTGCGACCGGTAAGAAACAGGCGAAACTCACGAGCCGCGACCGGAAGGGAGCGGACAATTGAACGCTCATACGAGCTGACCCGCTTGCTGCCGCTCGCGGCGTCATTGTTCCCCTGGCAAAGGACGAAGCCAAACCATTGGCCATGAAATACGGAGCAGTTCTATTCGACCTCGACGGGACGCTGTTGGATACCATCGAGGACCTCAGCGATTCGATGAACGCGGCGTTGGGGCAGTTGGGTTTGCCGCCTCGCACCGCGGCGGAATGCAAACTCTTCGTCGGCGAAGGCGTGGAGATCTTTGCCAGGCGCTCGCTGCCGGAAGCACGCCGCGACCGGCAGACCATATCCCACTGCGTCGAGCTGATGCGAAGCGATTATGCGCAGCGATGGGCTGTGAAAACCAGGCCGTATGCCGGCATCCCAGAGCTTCTGGACGGCTTGGCCGCTCATGGGCTGACGCTGGCCGTGCTTTCCAACAAGCCCGACGATACCGTCCAGGAGATGATCTCGCACTTTTTCGCTGACGGTCAATTCAGGCTCGTGCGAGGCGCTCGGCCGGATATGCCCAGGAAGCCTGATCCGGCGGTTGCTCTGGAGATCTCCGACCAGCTTAACGTACCACCAGCACAGTTTCTTTACCTTGGTGATACCGATGTCGACATGAAGACGGCCAACGCCGGCGGCATGTACGCCGTCGGCGCCCTTTGGGGTTTTCGCCCGGCCGACGAACTCATCCAACACGGCGCCAGATCGCTCATCGATCATCCCGCGGAACTGCTGAAACTGATCTAGCGAAAACCCCGCGATCTCCTCCTGCCCAGGGGCCAGCCGCCTGGATTCAGGTCCGTTCCGCCTGCTGATTATCTATCCCTGCACGGATGGCGCGGATGTGCGCCGGTGTGGTGCCGCAGCAGCCGCCGATGAAATTCGCACCGGCCTCAATCAGCTTCGGCACGTATGAGGCGAACTCCTCCGGCCCCATTGGGAAGGTGGTCTTGCCCTCGGGCCCGACCTGAGGCAGGCCGGCGTTGGGCTTGACCCAAATCGGCAGCCTCGTGGCCGCTCTCAGAAGCTCCGCGACGCGAACGTAGTCTTCCGGCCCGATACCGCAATTGGCCCCGACGGCCTCGGCCCCGCCCTCTTCGGCCAGACGGGCCAGCTCGCCTGGCGTGTTGCCCATCATCGTGTTGGTCTTCTCCGGGCCGGAGGAAAATGTCATCGAGGCCACGACTGGCAAATTCGTCGCCTTCCTGACAGCCTTCAGCGCGATCTCCAGCTCGTCAAGCTCGTTGAAGGTCTCCAGGACGATGGCCTCCGCCCCACCGTGGGTCAGTGCCGTTGCCGCCTCGGTAAAAGCCATCTCCAACTCCTCGCTCGATACTTCGCCCATCATGACAATCTTCCCGCTCGGGCCGATCGATGCGAAGACCTTTGCGTTCTGGCCCGCCGCCCGACGGCTGATGGCTGCGCCGGCGTTGCATAGTTCCGCTGCGCGGTTGCCGGCCCCATGCGAATCCAGGACGAACCGGTTGGCCCCAAACGTGTTTGTCAGAATGACGTCGCTTCCGGCGTCAACGTAGCCGCGGGCGACGGCTTCCACGGCATCGGGTCTCTCGATGTTCCAGAGTTCCGGGCAGACTCCGGCTTCAAGGCCGCGATTCTGTAGCTCCGTGCCCCACGCCCCGTCGATGACCCGAAGCCGTTCTGCAAACATTTTCAGTTCAAGGGTCATTGCTCTTGCCTTTTTCTCTGCCGGAATCCAAGACGACAGATCCCGATCGGTAGGTGCGATCGGAAGTTTAACAGAGCGTGGCGGTATTCGAAACCCTCCACGTCATTCTGCCCGTTGCGTTGAGCTACCTCGCAGCGCCGGTTCGTATGTGAGAAGCCAATCGCGGATCTCTTTCTGGCTGGGATCGAGTAGCAAGCTTTGCCGCCAGGATCGAATTGCGTCTTGAAGAAATTTTCGCTCCTTGCTTCCGCGGTGGAGCTGAAGTTGAATCTCGCCCAGCTGCGCCCAGAGGTGTGCGTCCTCGGGTGCGAGATCGACGGCCTTTCCCATGGCCAACACTGCGCGGCCGTAGCTGCCCACCGCCTGGGAGGCGACCGCGAGATTGACCCAGGCGCTGACCTCTTTCGGTCGCAGTTTTGCCGCTTGGGCGTATGCTGCCATCGCGGCCTTACTGTTGCCCAGATCCATTTCCACCTCGGCCAAGGCACCGTGGGCTGAGGCCAGGTGAGGCGCACGAGCAAGGACGTCTTTCCATGCGTCGCGGGCGTCGGCCAGCTTGCCTTGCGCCTGATACAATGTCGCCAGGTTGTATCGGGCCTGTACGTACTCCTCATTGTCATCCAAGAGGCGGCGGTACAGCTCTTCGGCCCTGTCAAAACGCCACAGGCGGGATAAGACCACTGCCAGGTTAAAGCGGGAAACCGAATCCTCGGGGGCTAGACCCAGGATCATTTCGTAAACTGGAACGGCGCGTTCGTACTTCTGATCAGCGACCAGCACTTCAACCAAGCCGCGAAGCACACCAAGGTGGCCCGGCTCAAGGCGAAACGCCTGATAGAAGCAATCAGTTGCGACTGCATAGTCGCCACGATCTAGCGCTGAAATCCCGGCGGTGATGTGGGCATTGATATCGGCGCTGTTTTCTTTCGACGCCGTGTCAGCAGCCGGGCGATGGGCTGACCCTAGGTATTGGGATCGTGTCGCGTCGAATCTTGTCCGGCCAACGGCTCGCTGGCCCGCAGTCACACTAGCGGGGGCAGCAGAAGGGCAACTTGTCGACTGAGCAGTGCCCTGCGCCGTGGGCGCGTCGTCTGTCGGTGGGGCAGGTGGCGCGGCTTTCTTGCGGCATCCGGCCCAAAGGAAACCCGTCAGGCCCGCAAGCAGCAGACAAAGATGAACGTTGCGACGACGAGACATCCCGGCATTATAAGAAGGCAGATGGGGAGGTGTCGAATGCCCGGCAAGGTCGGTGGGAGAGAACGACCCGGGAAAAGGCTGCCGGCGCGATAAAAAACTAGGATCCCTAGCGTGTAGAAGTTGTGAAGCTGGATAGGATACACAGATTGTATCCCATTAATGCAGTCCCACAAGATGTGGGGCTATGGGATAACTAGGCAAGGGGGGAGTTGGAGGCTGCGAGAGCGCGGCGGCAGGTGTTTCGTCGAGATGCGCGAAAAAAACAGTGATTTCGCGATTTTCTTGTTGACAGGGTGGTCTGAGCGCCCTATACACTTTATAAAATGTAAAAAGCGCAGAGCCTGGGAGACACCACGCAGAGGCAACAGCGGACTTTCCGCTCTAGAAAGGCACGTCGGGCCAGTGAACCTGATCCCTTCAATGCCGCACGACGAAACAACCAAGGGTCAACCGCCGGGAACCGGGAGGCGGTGGGGGATGGGTTCATCAGACGCTGCTGGCAGATCTGAAGCCAGCCGAGGGCAACACCCATCACCCTCCAGCGGACAAGACAACAAGTCCCGGGCCACCGAAGGCCGGAATGGCGCAGGGCTTCGTGAGAACTCGAAGCACACGGAGGTGCGGCTTGTCGGGCGTGCGCGCCAGATTCCACCAAAGCTTTACCGTATCGGCGAACTAGCAGAATACAGCGGAGTGAGCCGCCAGACGATCCACAATTACACGGCAATGGGTTTGCTGACCGAAAGCAGATGGACAGAGGGCGGCCATCGCCTCTACGACGAGAGCATCTTTAGACGACTGGACAGGATCGCGGAGCTGCGGGCGGAGCAGAAATCATTACAGTTCATCCGGGCGTATTTTGCCCGGCTGGATCAGCGAGAGAACTCGTCGGACATTCCGGGACCTGCGGCCAGAGGTGCACCCGCTGCGGAACATTGAGGCAGTCGGTCTCGTCTGCTGATGGTGGTAGACAGTGGTTGGCGTAAAGACAACCGCCGGAGAGCAGGGATGCTGCAAAAGGATGCAACAGCAGGAATCGAAGTAAGGACCAGGCGGCGGCAAACGCAAATCGGCGTCTGTGGGTTCTTTCTCGATAAGCGACGCCGTCGGCAGTGGTTGCGCCCGAAAACAGCCGGTGCGGGTCGCGTGGTGTCTAGAAATTCGCAAAAGCGATCAAGAAAGTATGGAGAAATGCGCCGAATAAACAGTATAGGTAAGGCAGGATATCTGCGCCATGTAGGTCTCCTGCAGAGCGTGGATCTCCCGCAGTGGCGGTTTCAGGCAAGAGAATTCTGCGTGAGGGTTTGGCGCGGCCGGAGCGAAGCGACAGGCAGCGTCCGCGGAAGGAATCGGCGGATAGGCTCAGAGGAATGCCGCCAGGCGTCGAAAACGCACGTGCCCGGAAGGAGCAAGCAAGGATGAAGACCGCGAAAGCCAGAAAGAGTTCGGCCGAGACGATCGAGAAGCTCTGGAAGAAGTACGGCAGGCGCAAGGACCAGCCTAGCAGGAATGGGCTATTAGAGCATTATTTGCCGATCGTCAAGTACACCGCGGAGCGACTGTATACGAAGCTGCCAGACGAGGTGGACGTTAACGATCTGATCTCGGCAGGGATCTTTGGCTTGCTGGACGCGCTAGACGCGTTCGACCCAGAACGCGGAGTGAAGTTTGAAACGTATTGCGTGCCGAGGATTCGCGGGGCAATTTTGGACGAGTTGCGGTCCATGGACTGGGTGCCCAGGCTCGTTCGCAGCCGAGCGCACAAGCTCAGCGACGCCACGCAAGTGCTCGAAGCGCAACTCGGCCGGACGCCGACGGAGAAGGAGTTGACCAAACAACTGAAACTCTCGATGAAGGAGTTCCGTAAACTCCGCCGCGACGCCCAGGCTATCGGAGTGGTCTCCCTGAGCCGGAAGTGGTTCGAGACCGACTCCTACAAGGACGTGCGCGAAATCGACGTTCTGGAAGACAGACGCAGTGACGATCCCTTCCGCGCTGCTCAGCGCAAGGACATCAAGGAGCTGGTCACGCGCGGGCTCAGCCGGGCAAAGCGATTAATTATCATCCTCTACTACTTTGAGGAGATGACGATGAAGGAGATCGGCGAAACGCTAGATCTCTCCGAGAGCCGTGTCAGCCAGATGCACTCGGCGGTACTGGCCCGTCTGCGGCACCAGTTGGCGAAGAGGCGGAAGGAGCTTCCGGTTGGCTGAAGTTGCAGACAGAAGTTGATTAGAAAATTCTGCTCGCTTCCAAGGACGCCCACCGATAGATTTGCGGTGGGCGTTTTCTATATGCTGTGTATGCAATGCTGCGAGGTCCCATGATGCGAACTCACGCGGAAAGGAGCGCATATGCGTTTCACGAAAATGCAGGGCCTCGGCAATGACTATGTCTACGTTAACTGCTTCGAAGAGCAAGTAGCCGCCCCGACTGAGCTGGCAAAGGCCGTGAGCGATCGGCACTTCGGCATTGGCAGCGACGGCCTGATCCTGGTATTGCCCTCAGAGTCCGCCGACGTCCGGATGCGGATATTCAATGCCGACGGATCGGAGGCGGAGATGTGCGGTAACGGCGTCCGCTGCCTGGCTAAGTACGCCTATGATCATGGCCTGACGAAGAGCAATCCTATGCGGGTTGAGACGTTGGCCGGGGTGAGAGTGATAAAGATGATGATCGGCCAGGACGGGAAGGTCCTGGGCGCTACGGTGGATATGGGCGAGCCGATCCTGGATCCGGGCCGAATTCCCGTGAACGTTCGTGGGAAGCAGGCTGTAGACGCGCCGATTCAGAGTCCGGGAGGCCGCTTCAGCATGACCTGTGTTTCGATGGGGAATCCTAACGCCGTGATTTATGTGGCCGACGTTGCAGCCGTGCCCCTTGAAGAGGTAGGACCGCAACTGGAAAACCATCCGCTGTTTCCCCAGCGGGTCAACGTGCACTTCGTGCAAGTGGAGTCCTCCAAGGAGGTGCGGGTGCGTACGTGGGAGCGTGGCAGCGGCGTTACGCTGGCCTCGGGTACGGGTGCCTCGGCCGTTTGCGTAGCGGGCGTGCTGACCGGACGGAGCGGCCGCAAGATCACCGTGCACTTGCCCGGCGGCGATATGGAGCTGGAGTGGCGCGAGAGCGACAACCATGTCTACC
>SDBS01000019.1_pt1 | contig 108014 bp, 204 predicted proteins | sample 2277091 | NCBI WGS metagenome assembly SDBS01 (sample SAMN10404972, study PRJNA504765) | marine sediment metagenome | isolation source: marine sediment core GS10_PC15, 163 cmbsf | place: Arctic Ocean: Southern Knipovich Ridge | collected 2010
ATTGGCTCTCTGGGTGGATCGACTATCATATCCATCCTACCATATCAGACATTCCTCAGAAACTTCGCAAATTCGTTCTCTGGGAACTTAGAATATTCGTGGTTTGCAATTTCAACATGGAAGATGGACACATCGACTATCTAACTGTCCGACAAGTAGTAGCTGATCTTATCAAAGAATATCCAAACTCAGGAATATTTCTTAATGAATTTATTTTTTGCCTCGAAAAAACACGGGACCGAATGCTTGCTAGAGAGCATGTGGAGGATATATTTTATGTCTAGTGAAATTCATCTCACAGACGAGATGATAGAAAATGGCTATTGGATTCGGACAATCAACGATGGTAAAATGCATTTTGTGTCCCCAGAATGGATCCAAGGTCTCAAACGTGACATTGACCGAAAAGTTTTCCTCGAAATGTGGAATCAAACGGATTGGGGCTATGTTTTAACCATGTTTGGAATAACAGCAGGAGCTGGAGCTATCCTAGCTATCATATCTTGGCTGTTAGGGTGAGTAGATATGAACGAAACTACGCCATCTCTTATCATAATCACGGTCTTTGCGATAGCAACTACTCTCTTTTACATCAAAGACAACTGGGAACGATTCAAACAGAAATTCAGACGTAAAGTGAAAATTAAGGTAGAACAGAAATGACAGAAGTTACAATCGATATTGAAGAAACCCTCCTTACTCGAGTAATGGGTATAATAATTGCTAATTGTCGAGGAGATTACACCACTGAGTATGGACGAAAAATTTTAGGTGGAATTATCGAATCTGCTCTTGAACGGTGGCTTGACCTATGACCTACTGCCATGAATGCTCTGGGAAGATGCAAATCATCCCAGAAGAATATATTTGGGTCTGTGAAGACTGTGGCCTTGAAATGACTACAAAAGAAGTTACCATACGAGATGCTCCACTGGGTACTATCCAAATATGGGATCAAGACAAAGAGGTACCCCTAGGGTGGAAGTGGAAAAACCAAAGATTAGGATGGATCAAACGAATATCAAGAGGCGAATATCAAGGGATTGCTCCACAGTACCGAATGACAGAGCTTGAAACCCACATACGAGTGGTTTTAGAGGAAGAAGACGTATCAAGAGACGATTAAAATGAACCCGGAATTTAAAAAGAGATTAGATCATACCAAAAATGTATTAGAAGCGTGTTTACGTGGAGAAGTGGTGTGTGTGAAGGAAATTCGTAAAGCCCAACGATTTTTGAATGATGTTGGGACAGTAGCACTGCGAGAAGCCTTTGCGGAATATCATAAAATGCGTGATGAAGAGGATGCAGAGGGTGGTAGCTTAATTATGAATGTGAATGAGACAAAAGCATTTATGAGCTTATTCGATGAGCCTGCTGAACCTCTAGAGCTAAAATATCTGACTGAGGAGAATGCTTTAGATCCCAGTCTGACCGTTCAGCTTAAATTAAAGAAAAAAAGTGAATCAGAATGCAGAAAGAAATATAGAATAACCTTTGTGTTGGTATGGGAAGGCGAGGCTAAAGATAAAAACCAAGCAATATCTTACTTTCAGCAAACTTATTCACAACTAGACGAGTGGGATAAACTTGGTAAAGATAAACTAAAAGTCGAGGAGATATAACCAATCATGACAAACGAAGCATACTACAATTGTTTGAACACGAAACTTATGGAAATTGAAGAAATAAGACTTATCTACGCTCAGGAAGAAGAGAATGAAATACATCTCTCTATTTTCTACGATGAGGAAGCATTGGACTATTCAAGAACAGAAATCCGAATTTTTGATGCATATAGCGAATGTGATAACCAATTCCCAGATATCTACACAGAAATTCTGGTTATGATTTATCAGGATTCAATAGACATTCCTAGTGGCTCAGAAATACTTCTACCCCATCTAATGCGAAATTGTCCTCGTTGCAAAAGAACCCCAGTAAAGATTCAACGTTTAGACATTCATCTACTTCTACCTGATGATAAAAAACTCTATGATCGTTTATACCAATGTACGAACTGCTTATCTGTATTCCAACATACCTTCTGGAAGAAATCACATATAATGCATATGTCTGCTCGTATTGCAGCCTTGAGTTTTCTACACCATAGTAAAAAAACAGGAGTGTGGCGTTAATGGCTACCTCATGGGATCGGATTCAAACTAAACGAGACAAACTTTACAAAATAATGCTTCCTGCGGCCCGGATGAGACCGCTTGTAATATTAGACGAAGAGCTACAGAATGCCCTTCTCACGGGAGATCAAGCTCACATTTATGCAGTCAAAGATGTAAGCATTATACTTTTTGTCGAAGCTCAATCGTGTTTTAAGAAAGATCAGATAAAATACGCCAATATGTTTGATACCCTTCATAAACGGTGTAGAGATCGCGGAGAAACGCACCCAGAATGGGGATACCTCGAATTTGCAGGATTCTTCGAAGCTCTCTATGGAAGCCTTATCGTGATGAGTAATTTAACCCCAGACCAGAGTGATCTTGAGTTTCTTGCTCAATCAGAATCATGTAAGAAAACATTAGAACTCCTTCGTTGGAACCGTGTTATTTCAGCAAGTTTAGTAGGTAAAGAATTGTCGTTAACCACCCAAAGTGGGTTCAAAATCTTGAAGAAATTAGAAGCACGAAAGCTTATTCGTGCTGTAGAAAAAACTGGCCGGACACAGCTTTATTCGCTTACTAGCGAAGGAAATAAACTTATTGCATTTATTCTCCAAGAAAAAGATATATAAGTACATATAGAGAAAGGCATAGATCCGGTGTAAAAAATTGGGAGCATTAAGGACAACTTACCTGGCCATGAAAAAGAAAACAGAAATCGCCTTTCCAAATGCAATCTTCTGTATAGTCACCCGTAGAGGCAGTTATAAAGCACTTGCTCCAACAGCCGAACTTCTTGAAAATGTTAAGAAACTCTATGAAGAATTTAAAGTCCTTGGTCTACCAGAAATTAAAGCTAAGTGGGAAGCATGGCATAAAAGTGGATATAAAAGACGATACTTAGATCACATCAAAAATAATCCACATTCACAAAAAATGATCCAGAAAATCCGTGATTTCCTAAAAGAAGGAAAAGATGTCTATTTAGTGTGTTACGAGAAGAATCCACCATGCCACCGATTTCTTTTACACGAATATATTCTTGAAAGTTAGTAAGGAAGATAATAATGAATTGGAAGCAACGAATTTACCTTTTATGTCTATCACTCCTAATAATCGGGATTATCTCATTCTTCGATATATATCACATCGAAAGGACTTTCGTATGGCGGTTCGCTATTACCATATTTTTCTTTTTAGTCTGTATCGCACTTATGAAATTAATTTGGGAAGCAAACAAACTATATGATTATCTAAGAGATTCGGAGGAATAATAATGTCTTATCATTCAAAACGACTTCGAAAACATGAAGAATATCAAAACATTCCACTAAACCTGATTGATCCTTGTTCACTCAACCCTCGGATTGACAAAGAATCGGGAATCGATGACATGTCTCAAAGTATTGATCGAATTGGGATCCTTCACGATCCTGTAATACGTCCAATGGGTCCCCGATATGAAGTCGTAGTCGGAGATATCCGAATCAATACTTTTAGAAAACGAGGGGACTCATATGTTATGTGTAAGGTCAGAGATATGACCGACCTTGAGGTAGAAATTGCAATTGCTATTGAAAATGGAATTCGAAGAAGTCTGACCGATGTAGAGATGGGTCGACTTATCGTATCCCATATGAAACGCTTTAAAGATCAAACAGGAAAAAAACTTACTCACACAAAAATTTCCAAACTTTTTTCCTGTTCTATTAGACGGATTGGACTATGGGTTCAAGCCGAAAAACTTGTAGACGAAGCTGTTCCTTATGTAGCAAAACCTCAAATTGGAAAAAAAACCCCGAAAGGAAAAATCTCGGGAAGAGTTGCCAGTGAGATTGCCATTCTACCCCGTACAATTCAACCTGAAATAACAAAACAGGTCGCCGAAAAGAACCTATCCCGTAGACAGACCGATAAAGTCCTTACGAAAATTAAGAAAGAAATTATCCCAAAATCTAGTATCAAACGAAAAAGACTCCCTAGTCCTCCTATAGTCAAAAGAATCGTAGAAGATGCCATTAATGAAGTAATTAAGAAACCAAAGGTCATCGTAGACCTTCCAACTATAATCGAAAATCGAGGATGTATGGTACTAGCCATTTATTATCCAGAAAAAGATCTTAAAAAAGTCCATCATATCCTAAAAGAAGCAATGACAATAATTAACAAGGAAATTGGTGAGATTATCATGCCATATAATGGACGCCCAGGAAGAATTGATGATTTAATCAAGGAGTTGGTAACACGAAATGATGTCCATGATTGAGGAAAATGAACTAAAAATACTTGATGTGGTTAAACGCTACGGATCGATTAGTCGTCCCTATATTGTTCGTATCACTAAGCTTCCTAGAACGACTGTCTATGATAGCCTAATACGACTCCAATTATGTGGCTATGTAATACCTAAAACACAAAAACGAACTGTTCGTGGTAGACCTCATACATTATGGTGTGTAACACCATCTATACGTACGTATATGGAGGAGACTCTTAAATGAAAGATTTCACACACGCAGAGACCTTTTTATCGTTAGTCATTATATTATTCATAGGTCTGATAATATATAATATGCTAAAACACGCAGGTCAAAGACAATAAAACTCAAAAGTATAATTTCGTTTGGTCACCAAAAAGAAAAGACATATATGTAAGCATAGGTAAATGTATAGATGGTGTTCAAAAAAATGACGGATAAAAATGAAATCACCCAAAAAGGAAAAGGGTGGCAAATGACCCGTACTGCCGCTCTAATCTCTATATTAAAGCAATCCGGGAAACCTATGCGAACGGAAGATTTAGTGGCAGAAGCTCAAAAACTTCATCCTCTAAGTAATCCATGGAATTACAGGGAATGGATGTTACGAAAAAAGGAGATTTTTACTCTGTTTGAAAATTCTGAAGTAGAACATGGAGGATTAACTGAATGGCTTAAACCTCCAAAATCTACCACAGAACAAGAAGAAGAAGAAGATACTTCAATATTAGAAAATGAAATTCCTCTAATCTACACAAACCCAGAAAAACTAATTCTACAAAGTATAGATCCTTACATAGACGTAAACAATGAATTAAACCTCGCAGAAGCCCATTTGAAGACAGGGCGACCTCTTCTGAAAGAAGGTGTCGCAGGAATTGGTAAAACTCTTGGATTTGCGTATTTCGCTTTCAAAAAACAAATACCAATTCTTCAGTTTGATTGTTCGCCAGGGACTAGACGAAAGCATTTGATTGGCCAATTTACCGTGGTAGGGAACACAATCAAGTTTATTTTAGGGGCTCTCCCTGATGCTATTATGTTAGCCAATGCCAAAGGAGAGGCCATAATTTCGTTCGAGGAATTAACCTCACTAGAACCAGAGATGCAGAAAGTATTAAATCAACTTCTTGACCATCGAAAACATGTGTTTATCCCTGAGTTAAATCGGATTTTCAAGCTGAATCCAGGTGCCAAACTTCTTATTGGTGCCACAGCAAACCCATCTTTTTATGGAGGAGTTTTCGAGATGAATGAAGATCTCAAAAGCAGATTCTCGATTCTAAGGGTAGGATATCCTCCTGAAGATAAAGAACGAGAAATTATCTCACTCCGTGGTGATGTTTCAGAACGTCTTATGGAAATGATACTTGCTTTTACAAGGGACACCCGAGCAGGAGCAAAGGAAAACAATTGCGCATATGCAATATCCCCCAGGGATATCCATCAATTCATCGATAATCTTCGATCATATGAAAATGTCTTCGATTCAGATTTAGCCCTAGAAATGGCTCTAACAACTTCTTTTCTAGGCAAGTATGATGATGAAAAAGAGCAGGACTTCATTAAGGCCAGGATTTATGATTCCTTTATGGTGCGGATCTAAAATGCTAAAGGATACTTTCTATAAAACCGTAGGAACCTTCGGGGTTATCACTGGAAAGAAACTTAAGCTTATATTCGATAGATCAGGAACATCCAGTACCAATGGAACCGAAATTAAAATTGTATGTAGTGAGAACCCAACTATATGGGACTATGCTACACTAAAACACGAACTAGCCCATATTTTAAGCAAAAGCTCCTTTGTCCTAATGCAGAGATTCATCCAAGAAAACAAACAATTTCCATTATTAGCAAAAATGATCTTTAATGTACTTGAAGACAAGCGTTCTGATTGGTTCTGGATATCTATCTACCGAGGCTATGAGTCCGAGGTAGCAGAAATGGCAGAGTCCATGATTGACAATACAATCCAGAAAGGGCTCATTAATTCTCTAATTGTGGTCCGTTATAATCGAAGCGATCTTGTAGCTCAGGCGTGGCGGGCATTTATTCCTGACATGGAAAAAGCGTTCAATATGGTAACAGGAACCACGCCTGAGGGTACATATCGGATTGCAGTCTGGCTCTGGGCTAAACTCATTACCCAAATTAGAAACCAAGTACGACAGGTGCAAAAAAAAGCAAAAAGTCAACAGGAAAAACAGGAACAACAACAAGGACAGCCCAAAGATGGAGATGCTGGCTACAAACAGAAAGAAGAGGTAAGTAATATCGTAGATCCTACCATGGAACCAGACGATAAAGGACAGGGCAGAGGCGTTCTTGATTCTGTTGAAGATAAACCCAAAAAAGATGATAACGGAAACCTAGGTAATAAAGAAGAAAAGAAAGATAGTCAAGATAGTAAAGATAGTAAAGACAAAAGTAATAATGGAAACGGATATCCTGATAACTGGTCCATAAATGATGAGATTGATACTCTTGAAGAACTTGAACGCCAACTCAAAGAAGACGACACAAAACTTGCGGACATGGATCAAGCAAATAATCAAGCATCAAAATGGGAAGATAATCATGACGACAGATATGGTGATCCTCGCACTCTGGACCCAACTGAAGACTTGGACAAAGCCCTTCAAGAGAGCAGACGACGAGCAAAAGAAGAGATTAACAAAATAAAAGATAAACTCTTTATCCCAGTCCCTGAAGACCGCGATCCTGTCAAAATGGTTGATGGAATAGTAACAAAATATGATCTTCATATCCATAAAAAATCATGTTCTGATTCTATTATCTCAGCAAAACTCAAGAAATACCTTAAAAGAGTTCACGGTAGAACCAAACAAATATATAATGATTCTGGAGATTCCGTAGATATAGATAAATACATCCAATGGAAAATTCATCCTGAAGACAACCGTGAATTTTTTATAGAACATAAGAATCGCAAAGCTGGTTTTGCGATTACTATTCTAGTAGACTGCTCTTCATCTATGAACACCGATAAAAAAATAACTCATGCAAAGGCTACCACCGCAACCCTCATGGAGGCCCTTGAAAGTATTCCAGGAGTAGATCTAACGGTAGTAGGTTGGTCTGGTCGAAGAAAAAACTCTAATATTACACTCCAGGTTGCAAAAAAGCATCAACAAGTCAATAGCATGGGAGGATATGGAAATACTCCGACCCACCTTGCTCTTAGATGGGCAACGGAGGATATGAAACTCAAAAACGCTAGAAAGCGTTTAATTATCATGCTCACGGACGGACTACCTCAGTGCAGTAATGATAAGGGACAACTTATTCCGACCGAAACTGTTTGTCAATACGGACATAAAGCGGTCCAGGATGCCCGAAGAGTAGGTATCCAATACTATGGAATCTTAATTAGTAACAAAAAATCTACAATGGTAGATGAAATTATGCAGAAAATCTTTGGACACAAGAGCTATGATGTTCTTCCCCCAATCGAAGGATTACAAAGACTAGGAGATGTAGTTATCCGAAATCTTGTTCATGAACTACAAAAACGATAAAAAATGAAAACATTTGAAACATTGGTGATTTTATGGAAAAAGTCTTTGGTATCCTAAACGGAATTGTCGATCAGTTACCTGTAAAACCTCATTGTCCTGAATGTGGTGATGAATTAAGTCGAATACATGATTATAACCCAGAATACAAAGCAACTTTCTGTAATACCTGTTATGACTGGGTTCCTATGGATGATGAGGTTATGATTGATACGAGTGCTTCAAAGTAGGTAATTTTCAAACATTGAGGTGATTTAATGCGTAAATGTAGTAGTTGTGGGGCAACACTCCCTTATAAAGCGAGACAATGCCCTAAATGTCGAAAAAGAGCATCAAAGTAGAGGAATCAGAATGATTTGCCCTGAATGTAGTGAAAACCTAGGGGATTCGTCCCCACCTTTCGACAGCCCAGTTGGAATCGTAGGGAGAGTATTCTTCCGTCATTCCGAACACCATCCTTTCTGGGCCGAAAAGAGGTAAAATAATTACCCTAAACAGGAGTAGATTTAGAATGCTAAATATATTAGGCCGGATATTTCATAGAAAAAAAGTTTTTATGTGCAAAAAATGTGGTAAAGGCTACCCTCATCAAAAAGGAGAAACCGCAATTGTTCTCTGGTGGGGTACGTATTGCCGTACGTGTGGCATGGACCAAATATTAGATTTTAAACCAGAATATTTCAAAAAAATGGATTGGCGTGAATATATTCATGAAATACGCCAACATTTCCTTCAGATATTCATCATCGGTAGCGATCCTAACATCATAGAGCTCGAAGTACGACACAAACCAGTAACTCGAAAACTTCTCATTAATATTGCTGAAATGGACTCGATGGACAAGAAAGATCAACGTACTAGGGTTAGAAACTTCTATCTCGAAATGTTAGATATTCCAAAACTTCATATCAGGAGAGGAAGGGTTCCAGCGATCCCCCATGATATGTAAGTAATCTCATTAAAAGCCTATCAAACTCCCCTAGACAGCGTAGATGGCTGCATTATCTCTTCATGATGTTACCAAACCAGTCCATCTTCGCCTAGACTGGAGCTGACCTCCTATGCCGACATTGACCGAAAGAAAAGTCTGGAAACCGAGCCCAAAGGGCGGAAGCCATGTTGTAACATTACCCCCAGGATGGCTTCGTTGGGCGACGAAAAAAGCCGGGGTAGATTCTCCTGCCGATCTTAAAGTAGAGATTATAGGAGATACAACATTGACGATACGGCTATTAGAGCCTTTAAAGGAGGAAAAAAATGATGAGTCTTCCTAATTTCATAGAAAACAAAATTAGTGAGGTTTGTCAAATCACTGGCAAGCCCGACGCTGAAATTAGAGCAGTCTATCAAGCAATATTAAAAGAAACTGTAGACAAGCCAAAAAACAAGAATGCATTTAAAACGGACGAAGAGCTACACTCCTACTGTGGAAGAATTCTATTTGTTCGGACTGTAATGCGTACCAGCGATGCAGAAGCAGAGATCATTCCTATAGGAGCAGGAGGAACACGGGTAACAAAGAAGGGCGAACTCCAAGATAAAATCTATGCTCTACTTCAAGAGGTAGAAAAGCCTGGATCACCATCTGTCCGAACAATTATGTGCATGAGAGAATTTGCAAAGCTCCCATCATCAGTGACCTATTATGCCCAATACCGAGATTTTGTCCAACCTGGAAAGAACGGAATGTACTGGGCATCAGAAAATACAAAATTCGCCAATCCGACAATGATTGCTCTTTCTACTAAACAAATCTGGGATAAATTAAAAATCCCGACAATAACCACAAAACAGGCAGAACAGGAAGAACACTTATCTCGTGTCCAATCTGATGGCTATGTAGATGAACTTGACTTTAAATTAATTAAAGCTACAGTAGGCCGCTCAAATAAAGGAAAACGCGAAGATGAGACCGAGTTTGCTGTTTATACCGTTATCGATGATACCACAGACATGACTAAACAAACAACAGGACCAGATGGAAAAACTATCGGACCCGGCTACACGGTATGGATGCCTCCATTCCTACCTCTCTACCCGATTGAATCAGAATGTTGGTTTTTGGGAACTACACGAAAAGCCGTAAAAAAGAACACAAAAATTGTTCAGTTCTCGATGCAAGGCATATATATCCATCCTACATATAGCGAAGAGATGAACTAAATGGATGAAGGATTTAAAGATATCTTCGACGAATTCGAGAAAAAGGAAGCCCCTGAAAAAAGTGAAACAACAGAAGAGAAAGACGAAGCCAAACAAGAAAGTATAGCCAAGGACGAACAGCCCAAAACAGCCACGCCCGCCAAAAAATCATTACTTGATGACTTTGGGGCAGATGACACTGCATCCATTCCTGGAATAGAAGATATTACAACTCTTCCTGAGCCATTTGATCCTAGAGATCCAGAAGATGACGAACCAGGGCCAGAACAACCCACTCTTATTGCCAAATATTCTCCTACTACTACTCCTACTACTACCTCCACAACATCCGATGAAAAGTGGGATTTCAGTGAAGATAAAACGTCAGGAAAAGAAGTCTGGGTTATCTATGGTTTGAAGGGACATGGAAAAACTCGTATAGCTCTAGGTTTCCTTGAAACTATTGTAGGCTTTAGTTTTGACCAGAAAACAGCTCCGATCAAGGAAAATTCGTTTAATGGAGATCCACGGATTACTGTACATAATGCTGTCAAATACATGGATTATTCGAGCCCACAAGCCGAACTAGAGTCGTCAGAGCGGACATTTCGTTTTATAATGGCACTACTAGATAACATTGAAAAGAAGGAAAAAAAACCAGATTGGATCTTAATTGATGCCATCGATATCTACACCGTGATCGCTGAAATGACAATGCGGTATCGCAACGGACTCCAACCATACCAAGGAATTGCTAACCGTAACCTTTGGAAAGAACGAAGATTGTATATTCGCCAAATTGAACATAAAAGTCTTGCAGTTGCAAATAAAGGGATAATCTACACAGCCTTCACCGATCAACATGAAATCATCCAGGATGGTGAATTTATAATCAAAGAAGACATTCCCAGGTGGATTAATGTAATAATGTACGGAACCGATTACGTCATCAAAGCATATCAAATCAACGATGAGAAAGGCAAACACTTCATGATCCATGTTGATAGCTCCAAAAACGATAATCGGATAAAAACAGGAGCAACCATCGATGTCACAAACAGTGGAATCCCGTTGCAGACGGTGTAAAAGAATTCTAACAGTTACAAAATCAAGAAGACGGGGTTACGGTCCTGTTTGTTTCAAAAAAATGATGAATGAACATACAAGTTTGGAAAAGTGGATAAAATGAGCTTTAAAATTAAAGTAGGAAAACTCCGACGAATGTTGGAGCTAATAAGTGCAGGAAAAGGCAGTTCGTTCGAGTTCAATGAACCGACGCTACATGTCACGAAAAAAGGTATAGAAGTCAAAGAAATGGATACATCCCGAACGATGATGGTTCGTGGCCAATTTGAGCCGGAATTTTTCGAAGAAATTGGCAAACCATTCGAGGTTACACTCAACACCAATGAGGTTATTCCATTTCTACGAAAAACCTTTGAGAATGTCGACGAAATAGTAACATGCAAGCTAGTAAAAGAAAAATTTATAGTCTCCTCTCCTGAGGAACATTTCGACGAAACAATCATTCACAAAGAACCAGTCAACGTTGCAATGGAGATCATAGACGACCCAAAATATGAATGGATGGCCGCGAATGTCAGTTTTACAGCCCATATCAGACTAAATCCAAAAGCAATTACAAAGATCCCCCCATCAACACACTTCATCTTCAAAGCCACAGAAGATAAACTAATAGTTGGATGGAAGGACGAACTCCGCTCGTACAATAAAACAATCCCTACTGAAGAGATTGTGATTGATGAGGACGTAGTTTCGTCTATATTTGCAAGTACGCGTATTTATAACACTATCGGACAAATGGACGAAGAAATATGGCTCCATCTAGGGAATGCACTTCCCATCTCAATCTACCAACACGACGCGGAATTTAAGATTCTGTATGCAGTTGCACCATATGTCGAAGATCAGTGAGGTAAACTTGATGGACGCGACAACCAAGCTACTCTTTCCCCCATTTAATCGAGAGGTTGGCGGGGGATTTCCGTTTCGAGAACCAATTGATTCAGAAAAAGAATTCGATAAGTGGGTTCTTGAACATAACGGAGTCACAGACTGCTTGGTATCCGTCTATAATTTTGATTATGAAATTAGTAAAATCTTCTATGACTTCGATTTTGCCAATCCAACCGAATTAGAGTACGCTAAACGGTTCGGGTCATTCTTAGAACATTGGGAAATCTCATATATCCCTCTTGTTACGGGTGTAAAAGGAATCCACATTCATGTTCTAACCGTTCCTAAAATATATCTAAATGCTCGAAAGATGCTAACCCGAGCCACTTATTGGCTGGTAGACATGGCGGGGATCTTTAAAGTCGATAAAAAGACCAAACAATACAAAATTCCTATGATTGATACGCAAAATGTAGGAGATATCCGCAGACTCTGCAGGATTCCGAACACCTTACGCCCTCCTGGGAATAGGGCATATTGTACCTATCTTCCTCCTGATTGGCTCAAAATGAGCTATTCTGAGATTATTAAACATTCCAAATCCATACATTATTATGATTATGATCTTTCAGATGTTTTCCTTACACTAGACACAATCCAAGATGTGGATCTTGATAAATATCGTCCACGAAATGTTATTACCCCCTCCCCCCCCACAGATCTACCTGAAGATATCCTAAATTATATTAAACCTATTATTCGCCCATGTATCCTCAACCATGTAGCTAGAACTGAACCAGAACATGATATACGGACTGCTTTTGTCACTGATTTACTTACACTTAGTTTTACAGATAATGAAATCCTTAAAATCTGTTCTGAGATGGGATGGGAGGATTTTGGGAATGGAGAAACTACCAAATATCATATTTCCCAACTCCGCCGCAAAAATCTGAGGTGGTATTCTTGCAAACGGCTACGAGAGCTGGGTTATTGTGTTGGATGTTGAAAACTATGTCTATGGAAAGATCTCCAGAATGTAGGACTGTTACAAGAGTTGAGACTGGATGGTATTTGAACCTTATTTGGAGATCCCATAAAAGAGATGAATAAAAATGAATGATCAGGAAAAATGTGCTGGATGTAAGAGATATTTTGAAAAAGATAAGCTGGTCGAGGAAGAGCAAACACGCAACGGAGAGCCAGTTGGGACATTCTTCTGGTGCGAGAAGTGTCTTAAAAAAGAATTAGATGATTGGAAGAAACAGCCGGGAGAAAAAGAGGTAAAAATCAAACTCCGTGATTAAAATGAAACATAGAATATTTAGAGACAAAATAATCCGAAATGAAATCATGAAAAGTGCGATAAAGCCTACTCTAGCACTCATATGTTTCTACATGCTCTTGTTATGGGTAGTCTGGGACATAAACCCAGAAAAACAACAGATTCTCATCATAGTTATCATACTATTCTGCATTGGAACATACTTACTCTTCTGTTGGATGTATTTCGCCGAAGGATTAGGATGGTATGATGAGTACGGATATTGTCCATTTCGATGGGACTGGCTAAAAGAAAAGAACGCATAGATATAAAGAGAAGGTACTAAAAATGGTAAATGGCCATCTATGTAAATACACAAAGAACGGAACTATGCAAGTCTATTATAAAACAATCTATGGAAACCCTTTCGATTACAAAAGCCCGGGATTAAACCTTATCAAGAATAAATGGGTAGTTCATCAATACAAGCTTCTCCATATCGAATTTTGCTGTAAAACGATGGCTGAAGCCTTTGGGCATCCGATCCCTACAATGGATCGCCACGGCCGTACCTGTCCTATAGATTTTGGAGAAATGCACGATACCGAGTACATCCTAAATAAGTCAAATCATGTCACCATTTGTGATGTATCGGCTTATCCAGAAAATATATGCTATGATTTCGTCCCCATTGTTCACTGTCCCTTCTGTGGAGGCAAGATTGAATGTATTGAAGAAGAGAAGGTAAAACTGATTGGCGAACCATATCAGGAAACAACAACCAAATACAAGTCCGTGGAGGTTCCCTTTGATTGACATATATTGTCCATTGTGTAGGCTGTGGCATATTTACTGCTGGAATATATTCAAGAGAAGAATTCAGACATACCTGTTCCTGTGGATCGGTAATCTTCGTCATCAAAGGATTGGGAAATAAAGGATTAATTCCCCCAATAGATTTCATATTGTTAATGTCTGGCCGCCTCTTACAATTACCTCATATTGACCAATTTCTGGGCTCTTCATTACATACTAACCCCCGTAAACGCCAGATTATTTCTGAATTAAGAAAACGAGGATGTATCTGGAGCACTGAATGCGAGAATTGTCACCAAAAAATAATCAGTGAAAAAATTAAGGAACTTGAAATGGAGGAATCTTCACAATGCGAATAAATAACCATATATGGAACGTAGTCTGGTGGATCTGTTTTTTTATCGCTTCACCATACCTCTTTCTTAGTAATCGTCTTACCAGCCAAATGGAGAATCTCCAGAATTCTGTATATTCATTCTACCAAGCAGAAATCTCTCAAATTACAGGCATTGTTGGTAGCATTGCAATTGAAACCATAAAAAAAACTATCTTTTGGACATTTACTGATCCTGAACTATCTGATGAAGCGAAATATGAGGCAGAAATGGCAGTATGCGAGCAGGAGTCAATATTAGGAAGCATGTTCCTTGATATAAAGTTTGAATTTATGAGTTTGACATTCAACACCGATTTTTTTGCAAGCCTAAAAGCAAGAGAAAACAGTCATATTCTTCTTGAAATTATCTAGGTAATCATGAATAAAAGAAGGAATAACCATGAGATATCGCTTCATTACAATTAAATATCGACAAGGAGGATTCACATTGTTCTGTCGTGATAAAGAACGGACCCGCCGAGCTTTTCGCTTTGAAGACTTTGATCCTTATTTCTACATTCCTCAGAACGAGCCTCCACCTCGTTCAGATGCGGTGATAGGAATAGAAAAAGGCCATGTTAGTCTTTTCGGAATTCCTTTGCAAAAAATTACCACTAATGGACCGGGACAAGTAGGAAAGTTACGAGAGGATTACGAAGAGCACCATGAAGCCGATATTCCCATTGAACGTAGATTCTTAGTAGATTCAGGAATTCATGATTTCTTTGAAGGTCCAACCAATAAGTTTCCTGCAAGTAAACCGATGGAAATTAGTTGGAAAGACCTGAGAGCAATTGAGAATGGACAGGAGATAAAAAATTGATGAATAAACCAAATATAAAGAGAGTCCTTATCTGTGGGGATCGAAATTGGAAGAATCGAGAACTCATTAAACAATACATCTACAGTTTACCAGAAGGTTCTGTACTCATACACGGAGCATGTCGGGGTGCAGATGAAATCTCGGGGGAATATGGTAAAGAACGTGGGTTCTCTATTCTTGCATTTCCCGCAGAATGGAACAAATATGGTAAACCTGCCGGTCCTATACGAAATAAGCAAATGATAGTAGAAGGAAAGCCCAATACAGTTGTTGCCTTCCATAATAACATCAAAGAAAGTAGAGGAACCGCTAATATGTTAAAACAAGCAGAAAAATATAATATTCCATATACTATAATATCCGAACCACAAGAACCACAAGAATTGAAAGAAAGACTATTAGAACTCTTGAAACAAACCAAAATTTCTCCTGAATTAAAAGAAGTCATCACAGAATATATGAAACAGATATATATTCCCGCTCCTGATCTCTTTCTCCAAGAAGTGAAACGACCTCTCTTGATTATCAGCGACCATGTTCAAGAAGAGTTCACTAATGTCTTTCAGAAATGGCTTAAATTCGAAGAAAAAGAGAATGAGAATAACGATGATTAAAATTGCAAAAAAAATAATCGAAGATCTTCCATTACCAAGTCTAGAAAAAGAGACTGTTAAAGCACTTATATGTTCAATCATTGAATTACCCAAAGATAAACAGGAAAAAATTAAACGAAACTTCCTTGAAGAATTAAGAGGTAAACAAAAATGAAACAAATCTACGCATCAAACATCAAACAAGCATGGCAGCGTGTATTAGACCAAGTTCTGCTCAGACAGGAGCTAGTAGTTGTAGATACTGATATTCCCGGTTCACGTACCGGCGGAGAAACACTCGAAATTTTGAATGTTAATATCAATATCTACTATCCTACCACAGAATGGGAGGCCGAACGAACCCCCAGAGCCCAAGAGATTTGGTCATTAATGATGATCGAAGAGGATCCCAATCGAGGATCTAAAGAAGATTACTATGTCTGGCTCTATACCATGGGACAATTGGATGGGATCAAAAAGCGGATTCGCGAGAAAACACACACCAGACGTGCCTGGTTCACTTTTTGGAGTCGTGATCGAATAGACACACCCACCGCTTTATCATGCATGGGTGGGCAATTTATCGTACGAGATGAAGTATTGCACCTCTCCACTATCTGGCGTTCCAATGATGCTTTAAATTGCTTTCCACACAATTGTCTAGGATTCATCAAACTTCAGCACAGAATGGCCGAAGACCTAGCTCTCCCAGTAGGGCACTATACGCACCATGTTATCTCAATGCATATTTATCAACAGGATAAAATATTGGCATGGGAAATCCTAAATAAGCTGAGAGAAGAGGACAAGGACGAAGGCCGTTACAAACCATTCTAAATATTGGTGAAAAATATGGGATACTCAATTCAGGGAAATTTTGCATTGATTTCAAGTTTATGGATCCCAAAAGGCACCTGTGAAACCTTTCTGGATGTTTGCACAGAAGAAGGAGAATCATATGATAATATATTAACCAATTTGATCAGAGAATACTTAGATAAGAAGAATAAGTAATGTAAAAACATAAGGAGCTGAGAAAATGAGTGAAGAATCAAATAAAAAAAAGAAGGTCTAATTTATGCCAAAAATCGTTATTTTAGGTTCGTGTCGCTTCGAACCATATGAAATTACCTTTGTCCCAGAAAAAATCAAAGAAAAAGAATTGTATAATACAGAAGAAGGATACAAACTAGCTTCCATTAAGTGCTATTCAGCTATAGATGAAGCTGATCTAGTTTTAATTTACAACCCAGACAGAATAGGAGAACATACGCTCAGAGATATGGAATATGCCAAAAAGAAGAAGAAGAAAATTTGGATTCTTCAATAAAAATAGGTGAAAAAAATGAAAAAATATCAAAGAAAGCATTGGATAATTTTTAAGTGTGATTTGTGTGGAGCTGAAGATTTACCCCGAGAAATGAGGTTTTCAAAAGTGGGTATGCCAAAAAAACAGGAAATCCCCGAAGGTTGGGGTTATACTGGTTGTTTAGATAATAATAATCTTAGAGTATGGTGCCCTGATCATAACTATCCAAAGATAAGTATGGTTCAACATACCATAAGTCCCCCGATTAAACCATTATCACCCGAAGAAATCAAAATGATCCAATCTTGGGATAGTATAACAAACGAATGATCTAAAATAAAACGTTATAGGTGATTAGATGATCAACGAGGAATTTAAAGGAACAACACCAGAATATGTCGAAAAACAAATTAAATGGGCTAAAAAAAATCTAAAAGCCCAAAAAAAACAAGTAAAATGGGCAGAAGAACATTTAGCAACTTGGGAACGAATGCAGAAACATTGTTTAACGACAGAAGGAGAAGCAAAATAATGATGGATATAAACCCATGGTTCTATGGAGAAACTCTTTTCTTCGAAAATAAAAAAAGATTGATTGAAATCTGGAAAGAAAAAGACACAGGTCTCTGGATTGTTACGTATTTTGATCAAAACATCCAGGCACAACATATGGCAAAATATGAATTTGAAACACCCGAAATGGCCATGTTTCAAGCTGAAATTCTTCAGCGACTTCATGATGGATAATCGGAGGCTATCTAATGACAAGGAAAAAAAAGAACCCAATCTACCAAGTCAAGACAAAGGTGGGAATTGATAGAACCCTCAAAGATATTGACCGAGTAATGAAGGATCTCGGAATCCCCAAAGAAAATTATCGGACAATACTCGAATCGTTTGATGAAAAGGCAGGACTCCTTATCAGACAGGATGACGTTCACTATGCTATTATCTCCGAAAAGCAGAAAAACTTGAAAAATAATATTCGGGTAGTCTATCATTTAATTCATTCGAGAGAACTCAACATCAGAAAAGGAGCAGAAACCATCGAGTCGGCCTTTGGAGGCTATATAGACTGGCTTTCCACACCCAAACTTCCTGCTAATGTAGAAAAAGCACTTCGTGAACGAGGAGTTAAAGGACTCCCTGAACCTGAGGTAAGCCAACTTGGCGTTAAAGACGAAAAAGATCGTTCTATCTTTACAACCAACGAGGATTAAGAAATGGAATATCGCAAGTTCTACCTCGATATCGAAGTATTGGCACGGGGCAATGTTTTCCCCGATCCTGGTATCGCAGAACGCCCTGTAATCTCCTTCAGTACCCATGATAACTTCACTAAGCAATATATTACCGTTATCCAACGAAACGATCTTACAAAAACTCACTACGAAATCGGAGATAATACAATTCTATTTGTCTCAAACGAAAGCGACCTATTTGATTTATTTTCCCGTTTTATCCAAAGTATGGATCCTGATATCATTATTGGATGGTACGTCGATTTTGATATTAGATATATGATCAAACGATCCAAGAGACTTCAATTTGACCTTACTCCAATCTCCCCCCTAGGGGAGCTAAATATTAAGGCCCGTGGAGGCCGAAATATTGACTATGTTCCAGGACGAATGGTTTTTGATCTGGCCAAAGGACACAAGGATATTGCCAAACCTCTGGGATCTTCTTTAAAGGATGTTTCAAAATCCGAAGGAGTTTATCAGAAAAAAGAGAGTGCCACATCTATCCCAGAATGGTATCGAAACGATTTATGGACCCTTATTGACTATAATTATGGTGATGTCAGAGCAATGGTTGAAATCGATGAAAAGCATAAAGTCATCGATCACTATCTAGGCATGAAAGCCTTTGCTGGACTTGATAATATCAATGATACATTCTACCACTCTGTAGGATTAGATACTATGCTCCTCAGATTGGCTTATGCAGATAATGTTGTCCTTCCTTCAAAACATAAGGGAGCAGGCGAGTGGTATAGAGGAGCTATTGTTTTCGAGCCCAAAGTAGGGTTACATACTATGGTCGGACTATTTGACTTTGCTCGGTTCTATCCATCTATTATGCTCTCTTTAAACCTCTCTCCTGAAACAATTGATCCCAACGGAGATATTGACTGTGGTTCATTTCGTACTCGCAGTTCTCCTTTAGGAATTATTCCTCGGTTATATCTAGAATGTAAGAAACACCGAGACACATTAGAGGCCGAACTAGCCAAAGCAACTCCTGGTACCGACGAATATAAAATCCTTTTTCAAAAACGGGATATAGTCAAATTTTATGGTAATGCTACCTACGGAATGACAGCATTTCCCCAATCTCGTGTCTATATGTTAAAAATCGCGGCTAAGATCGCAGAAGTAGCTAGAGCGGGAATTCTCTTTGTTAAAGATGTTTTTGAAGATTTAGACTATCCTGTCTTAGCTGGAGACACAGATAGCCTTTTTATTAAACTCTTCGAAGACATTAACGAAGATCCTGAATTCGTAGCTGATGTTGCTAGAAAACTAGCTATCCAGGTAACAAATAAACTACTAGGATTTGCTAGAAAGAATTACGGAATTGAACGTCATGAATTCAAGTTAGATTTCGACAAACTCTATCAACGAATTGTCTTTGTTCCCAAAGAAAACAAAAGCAAAGGTATAGCCAAAAAACGATATGGAGGATGGGTTACTTGGGCAAAAGGGCAGAAAGTAGGATATGTAGATATCACTGGATTCGAGAAAAAACGTGGAGATCAAGCTCCAATTACTCATGATCTGCAGGAACGAGTTATCAAACATATTACTCAAGGAAAAAAACCCGAACTCATTATCAATCATGTCTCAAAACTCATCCAGGATGTCAAAAACGAAAAGATCCCCATTGACCAACTCGCGATCCGAACAACGCTAGGAAAATCCCTTAAATCATACGGAGGAGTCAATAAACGAGGCAATAAGACAGGAATACCACCATTTGCCCGTGGAGCAAAATACGCAAACAAACATCTCGGCACAAACTTTGTTCGAGGTTCCCTAGTAAAAATGCTCTACACTAAGAGCATCCTTGGGCTCCCACAAACCGAAGTAATTTGCTTCGATGATATTAACACCCTTCCTGAGTTGGTAATTGACAAACAAAAAATGATTGATCGAACCATCCGAAAAAAGGTGGAACGAATTATGGAAATGGCTGGAATTCCGTGGAGCAAAGTCGATGGGACTAAAACATTAGATAATTTTGGTTAGGAGGTAAGTAAAAATGGTTCAAAAATGGGAATACCACCATGAAGAAATTACATGGGCAGATTTTACTAAACGAATGGCAGAACTCGGAGAGAAAGGCTGGGAAGCATATAATCATGGAATCGTCCCTTCCCTCGGATTTACTGTTTATTTCAAACGAAGGATTGAATAATGGTAAAATGTAATAACTATGGCTTTGATGCTGATATATGGCACTGGAAACGGGTCGAAAATCACGAAGCGGGAGACCCAGACGAATGGAAGGCTATAGTGGCGAAATCATTTAATGATCCCGTAAAAAATGAGCAATTAAAAAAAGATGTTGGGATCATCAGGTACAAAATCGGCAAATTTCTTACGAAAATCCTCCCGGCTCCGATGAAGCATACAACAACCTTTCTATGCCCAAAATGCGAACAACATCCAGTGTAGAATTGAATAGAAGGTGATTGAAAAATGATGGTTGATATTAGCGAAGAAGAATGGGGAAGAATACTTGGATGGTATGAGACAGTAAGAGATGAGGGGATAGACCAACCAGAAGACGTCAAACTGGCAAAGAAGATACGGAGTGGGACAAAACATACAGATCCTTGGGAGAGGGTATCTTGATAAAGGGAATAATAAACGGGATATTGAAGTTATTGACTGAAGCTCGACAAATGGGAAAATGGACTACAACTGCGGTAGATAGAACTTGTTATCGTTGTAATGGTAATATCCCCAAAGGAGAACGTTGTTGGCTTAGTAAAGGAATTATAGATACAACAGTCTGTAGAATGTGTGCGGGGGATTATAGATGACGAACCCTTGCGGGGTGTTTTGGATGATAGGGTTAGTATTAAAGGATCGATGGTGCGTAACGTGTAAGAAATATGTAACTATGATGCCTACGGGTGATCATTTTACCCCTCAATGGGAATGTGCCGAATGCGGGCAATTATATGGTGTAAAAGGTGATTAAAATATTGGAAAAAATATTAGAATGGATATTTCCTTGGGGGATTATAGCAATTATATTCATCGCAATAGTCGTTTTGAATGTCATGTCAGAACAATCTAGGGGAAAAACAGGAGATTGGGATGGATTTTAATATGATTTGGATTAGTACAAACGAAAAACGAGCAGTATCACGAATTACCGAGCTTAGAAAAATGGGACTCCAGTTTTCATGGGATAACCTTCCTGTTGGAGATCTTAAAATTGATGAAACGATTGTCGAAGTCAAGGAATTCAATGATTACCTTAAATCTTTAACATCCAAACATTTAAACAACCAACTCGTCGAAATGTCTCATAATTGCGAGCTAAGCTATCTAATCATTATCGGAAACCCAAGTGAAGGTTTATACAATTCTAATATTTCACGGGAATCCTTTTATTCATCTATAATCGGGTGTAGTTTTCAGCAAGCATCCAGTGGGAAACAAGGCATTATAATTACTGTAAATGTCGAAAATGATTACGATTTTGCGTTATGTATCAAATACTTAGAAAAGAAATCTGCTAAGGGAACACCCCGCCTCCCCCAAATGCAGAAGATCAAATGGGGATACAGCGATCAAGCGTATCACCTTCTTGCATGTATCCCAGGAATTGGTCAAACTCGGGCTCGGGATATTTTAGAACACTTCAAGTCTGTCAAAAATGTAGCATGTGCCAGTACCGACGAGCTCCAGCAGGTAAATGGAATTGGCAGACAACTCGCGGGAGATATCTATCTGAACTTCAATTTGGAGGTATGAACATGTTTAGATTCTGGAAAAGCTTGTTATCCCTAGCAATCGGTTCGGGAATATTTCTACTCATAATAACCTTATTAGGAATAACCCACGATCTTCTAGCCGAATTAACCGGTAATATCCCACTAACCATTGCAATTTTCATTTTTCTCAAGATTTCGCTTACATCTCTAGGGTATCTCGTTGGTAATGCAACCGGACTTTTTGATAAAATTGATAAAAAATTTTCGAAATAAAAAAATAATGGATGTATGAACTATGGTTAATTGGAATGATCCAACAGCAGTAGATATGTTTGGGATAATTGGATTGATCGTGATTGTCTTTTTAATTATCATGATAATTAGAGAAGGTTTATCCGACGGTCAAGGCCCATGGTTTGAGTAGAGGTGTAAAAAATGGAAACAGAAGAAAAACAAATGAAAAAAGTAATTTATTACCAATCCCATGAATGTCCGTATTGTGGATACCACCAATGGGCACAATTCCCTATTAAGAAATGGAAACCAGATTACGGACGTCCATATCGGACATTCGGTTGTCCGAAGTGCAAAAAAGAAATGGAGGACTGGCAATGAGTAGAATAATTGGAAAAATCTGGAAAGAATCAATGGGAATAGTACTGGGAATGTTTATCCTTTGGGGATTAATTCTCCTTAGTAAATATACCGATGACATTATAATCATTATAATTATGGGAGCTGTTACAATAGTAGCAGTATTTTCCTTCTCTTGGATCGGCTATATGATTCTTAAACATACCAAAGTCTTTGCATGGATTGAACGGAGAATACCAAAACGGAGATAACACAATGTTAATTGAAAAATACCGACCAGTCCATTTAGATGATATTATTGGACAGGATAGGATTATTGAGGCTTTAAAGCGAATTGTTGCAGAGTTTGGCAAAACAAAAAAAGTTCCGAATTTACTTTTTGTCGGTCCACCAGGAACAGGAAAAACATCAACAGTTCAAGCGTTTGTACGAGCATTATATGGCCAGGAGTGGCGGAATTTTTATGTAGAAATGAATGCTAGTGATGAACGAGGAATTGATACAGTACGGGACGAAATCAAGCAAATCTTAAGAACCGCATCAATTGGTGGAATCCGGATTCTGCATCTGGATGAATTTGATATGATGACCTTCCCTGCACAGAACGCTCTTCGTCGGCCTATTGAAACCTCTCACTCAACAAGTACTGTCATGACAGGGAATTATGAACATAAGATCATTCCAGCAATGAAATCCCGCCCCCTGATCTTCCGTTTCCGTCAACTACATGATCGCGATATTCTCCGTTACTTACTTAAAATCTGCAAAGGTGAACAGGTTGCAGTAGACCTTTCTTTACCCGAAATCCAACAGGGACTAATCGAACTTGTCCATCAATCTCACGGAGATCTCCGTTTAGCCATTAATAATCTAGAAAAGTTAATCACAGGAAAAACCCAGATTACCAAAGAAATGGTACTTTTACTCCAAGAAATTGACTTAGGAAATCAGATTATCGAACTAGCCATGAATGGAAATTTTGAGCAAGCTCGCCAGTCTCTCGAAGATGCATTTATCACTACACGACAAGATCCTGATCTGATAATTAGTCAATTTTATGAGGCCATTAAAAACGTCAAGATTGAAGAGTATCGAATTAAGCTCTTCCAAAAACTCGGGGAAATAGACCATAACATTAAGATGGGAGGAAACCCATTAGTTCAACTCACTCCATTTGTGAGTTTCTGCTGGGTTATCAAACACCTCCCTAACGAATGTCCAGCACGGAGATGAAATAAATGCCTGAAACAATCGTAGCCAAGCCGGAACCAAGGAAAATCCACCGATTCCGGTGTTTAAAGTGTGGACGAATCTTTGATACATATAATAAAACCCCGAGATGTTGTGGAAACCTTCAAAAACTGGCAATTCCTCCACCAACGAAGATTATAAAAATAAGAAAAAAAGCAAAGAAAAAAGATCCTAAACCTAAGCCTAAGCCAGGAACAACCAGTCGTCCATTAAAGGATGATCCAATTGAACGCCTCAAAAAACGACAAGTAAAGCGGATGAAAAAACACTGGGAAGCTCCAGAGAAAAGTGAGACAGGATCATGGACATTACCAACTCAATCTATTAGGAATAAAAAGAGGTGAAATAGCAGAATGAAACGATTTCGTTGCGTGAATTGCGGGATGATCTTCGATTCCCACCAAGACCAGCCTAGTTGCCCTCAATGCAACGAACCAGACGCCAAGGAGGTCAAATCCCGATGATTCTCTCACAATCTCGCATGAACCGATTTTATAAATGTCCATCATTATACGATTTAGTAGAAAAAGGCATTGTTGGACTTCCAAAAGAGTCTATCGCACTAGCTGTCGGGGAAAACGTTCATACTATTTTCAAAATATTCTATGATACTATTCCCAACTCAATAACCGCCAAGAAAATCAAAACCCACGCCCTTGATATTATGGAAAAAAATATCAATTTCGACTTAAAGAACCATAAACGCCGAATTAAGACTACAATTGAGGGATTTATCGAGTTTGAACAGGAACGATTAAAAGAAGCCAAAAAGTACCAACCTAACTTCTGGGAAAAGAAGTTTAAGAACAGCCAATGGCAGGGAACCGGAGACATGCATTACGACACTACATTAGTGGATTTCAAATCGGGCCGAAATGCAATCATTACTCCTAGCCTTGTCCGCCAAGGTATGATTTACAAAGTTTCCTTCGAGCAAGAGGGATATATTATAGATCGAGTAGTCTTTGCTTTTATCACCGTCCGTCGAACGTTAACCATGCCTACGAGTACAGCGGGTTGGCTCAATCAAGAACGAGAAAAAATGCTTGATCATATCAAGCATGGACGATTTCCCAGAAAAGTCTCACCTCTATGCCGGAGTTGCTTATATGAGATTCGATGTGAGCTCCAGGGAAAATGCTTATGGGTAATGTGAAATGTTTCGAAGTAAAGTGCTTGCTGATGTCACGATCCGGATCTGGAAAAAGAGATCATATCGGAATTTATCAATACATAAAGGAAGTGGAGACGTGATAACAAAATGTCTAATGTCCAAACTGTAGCGGTTCTTGTTGTCATGAAACCCCTTGCCGAAAAGAATTTTCCTGAGCAGGCTCTCATGAACCAGAAAGGCGTGACGTGGTTGGATGACGGGCGGATTCCTTATAAGAGCAAAAAAGACATTGAAGGAACCGCTGTAGGACATAAAGGATCACCATTACCTGTTGCATATGGATGGAACCAACATAGTATGGAACAACCCGAAGAAGGATTCACTCCAAACCAAAAAGGGCGATTCCCGGCAAACCTGCTAGTGTCCGATAAGGTGCTCGATACTGGAACTGCAAAAAAGGCAAATCCATCTCTCCGATCTGGTAAATCGGGGAAAAGTGCATTTTTTGGTAGTTCGAAACGATCGTTGTATATAATAGAACGCCTTGATGATATAAGGGATGAAAGAGATAAGAAAACTTTTTCCCGCTACTTCTCGCTTGATGCGTGGTGGGCTACACTCCAAACCAAAAAAAAACTAGATAAGAAACAAGAAGTGAAAGTAATGAACCAAAAAGAATGGCAAAAAAAATTTACAAATCAGGTCGTGGAGGGCGATTGTACCCAGCTTTTAAAGGAACTGCCTAACAAGAGTATTGACCTTCTCGTGACTGATCCGCCCTATGGAATAAAATTCATGGGTAAATCATGGGACCAAGCCGTTCCTAGTATCCGAATCTGGAAAGAATGTCTACGAGTCCTCAAGCCAGGAAGTTTCGCGTTTGTCATGTGTTCCCCTAGACTGGATGTAATGAGCGAAATGGGCAAACGCCTCATGGAAGCAGGATTCGAAACGGGGTTTACACCAATCTTCTGGACTTTCGCAAGTGGATTTCCCAAGGCTCAGAATATTAGCAAAGCGGTTGACAAGCACACAAGGCGTGATTATATCATTGCAGCAAAAAAATTAGGACTTAATATACCAAACAATAGCTTTTGGGATTGGACAAAAGGTGAACATTCACCTAGCGACAAATGGTGGAATAAATTTAAAGAGTTGTTACCTGAAAAAGATTGGAAACAAATTGAACGTGAAGTAATTGGTATTGATCCCCAAAAGGGAAATATTGGATACGAAAAAGAAAATTATTCATTCAAACCAAAAACTAGATATATTACAAAATCCGCAACACCTCAAGCCAAAGCCTTAGATGGCTCCTATGGCGGATTTCAACCCAAACCCGCCGTGGAACTAATTTTAGTGGCCATGAAACCCCTTGCCGAAAAGACGTTCCCCGAACAAGCTCTAATGAACCAAAAAGGGGTGACGTGGTTGGATGAGGGGCGGATTCCTTTAGATATAAATGATCCAAATATGCGACTCAACGCAAAAGAACACAATGTAACAACGAAAGGTGGATTTAGTGATAGTTATCATAAACACTCAACCCAAAAAATTGATAGAACTGATATGGCAGGGGAATTAGGTTTTCATAATAAACAAGGACGATTCCCTGCGAACTTGCTGGTGAGCGACAATGTGCTAGATGATGGAACTATAACAAAATCGGAAGGTGGAAAAACCGAACGAAAAGACACAACACACTTTGGTCGTATTACCAATCTTGATAAGTCTAAATACTTCAACTATGGCGATTCTGGGGGCTTTTCGCGGTATTTCTCGCTTGATGCGTGGTGGACAGAACAGATCAAGCAACTCCCCGCCAAAGTACAAAAGACGTTTCCATTTTTGATCGTGCCCAAAGCCAGCAAAAGTGAGAAGAATCGAGGTTTAGACTTTAATCCAATCGACAATACAGATAAGTATAATGGAAAATTCCCACAATCAAAAGCAGATCGAACCAATGAAAACAAACATCCAACCGTCAAGCCCATTCAACTCATGAGCTATCTCGTCACCATTGGCTCCCGGGAAGGCGACTTAGTACTAGATCCCTTTGCAGGAACAGGAACCACTGGAATTGCCTGTCAACTTCTTTTCCGTGATTTTATGCTACTAGAGATTGATCCTGACTATTGCAAAATTGCTAGAGCCCGACTACAATCCTACACCAACCAGAAGACCTTATTTGATTTTGGTAAGAAAAAAGAGGAATAATAAGAAAAAGAAGAAAAATAGGGAAGATAAATAAAAATGGTCAAACGAAATTTCTTTAAATGGCTCAAAACAGAAATCCGTTACCGTTTAACGGGTAAACAATTTAAGATCGACATGACCCCCGAATTTAAAGCAGACTTAGAGGCTCTACCTAAAGACGCTCAACAAGAAATCCTCGAAGCCATGAAAAAGATCCAGAAAAATCCATATATTGGCGATCCTGTCGAAACACCACTAAAACCCCATACTATGACTCCTAAAACATTCCCATCTCTTCTAAAAAAACCAGTAATTCTTCAGATGAGCAGAGAAGAGGAAATGATAATTGGACGAAATGACCCTCTAGCACTAACTATAGTAATCCACAACATCGGAAAACTTGACGATATGTTTTACTTGGAAATGGAGTCCGCAATTGCATGTTTTCTTCATCAAGATCCGGCTAACCTATCAGATCAAGCTCAGAACGTCCAGAAAATATTGAAAGACATTCTGACTGATAATGCAAAAAAGAAAGATTATGAATATCAATTCTTTTAGATTCTTTATGGTGACATAAATGGGAACAATAAGATGTATAGATTGTAAATCGGTCACCAAGGTTGATATACCACAGAAACAGCTAAAAGGCGAGTGGCGATGTTATGATTGCCAAAGAAAGATATGGAAACAAGCAAAAGAAGAAAAAGAAACGAAAAAACATGAAATAAAAAGTGCTGCGAAAATGACGTCCCTCTTATTATAGAAAAACATAAAAGCATAAATATGTTTTAACATCTAGGTGATCATAATTGGGAAGAATCACAGTAACTATTTCTGATGAGCTCGAAACAGAATTTCGTCAAGTCCTTGGTCGAACTCAAGGATTTAAGAAAGGGAATCTTCAAACTGCAGTCGAAGAAGCCATCCGAGATTGGATTAAGGGAAAGTAAGAAACATGATCCAAAAATACACGCCTAAACATAGTAAAGAAATTATAGGCAACCAGGAACAAATCCAAAAGTTTCGTGACTGGCTTGCTGACCAAAATCGTCGGAATAAAGCGTGTTTATTACATGGGGTCCCAGGGATCGGCAAAACATTAACCGTATACTTAGTTGGGCAGGAAATGGGTTACGAAATTATTGAATATAATAGTAGTGATATCCGCACCAAAGTCATGTTAGATAAAATGGAACATCTAATGCGAACTCCTGGACTCGGTGGGTTGAAACTTCTCTTTTTATTCGACGAAATGGACGGTATGTATGCTTGGGCAACTTTGGAACGGTTAGCATTACAATCCATTCATCCGGTGGTCTTTACGGCTAATGAAGACTTTAGAATTGCCAAAAAACTCCTAAATAAATGTAAACGAATTAAATTTTATCCCCCCCGCCAACAAGATATAATCAATTATATTAAGAAAATTGCTGATAGCGAAGGCAAACAAATTACTTTTGATAATATAACTGGAGACGTTCGACAGAGCATCATTTCAGTACTAGGAGATGGTGATACCTACGTTACTGATACCATCTTTGATGAAGTACGTTCTGTATTCCATGGGGCTCCCCCTGAGAAATATGATCGAAATCTAGGAATCTGGCTCTTGGATAATGCTCATAGATTTCTCTCCGGTAAAAAACTTTATGATTTCTTTGATACTCTGGCTTTAGCCGACCGAATAGGCAGAACTGATCCCTTGGTTGGAATTAAGAAGAATCTATCAGGACGGGTGGAATATCCCTATTTTTATCGTCGAATGAAAGTGCTTGGAGGCACGAAAAAATGAAATGTCCATTTTGTAACATTAAATTTGATAATGAAAGGGATCTTGAAGAAGTACTCGTACATCTAACCGCGAATCATTTTGAGAAGATTCCATTTCCGTTCTATGTAAAATTTAACAAAGATGGTTCACAGGAGCTCCTTGAAGAAATAACAAGTGCCACGGGACTTGGAGCAGACTTACAGCCGTTAATGGATCGATGTGGAGTTCCAAGTAAAGTATATGGATACCAATGTCTCGAACCAAAGGGACATACGGGTGTACACCAACATTTCCCATGGGTATGGCAAGCAAAAGAGAATGGTAATCAAAAGAGGTTATAGAAAAAATGGATAAAATAGGACAATGTTATACATGTAAACAAGAAATAAAACACGATGAACCGTATTATATAATTTCAGGCGGCAATCAGATACAACATCATATTATATGTTGTTTTAAGTATCATGGAACTTGTGACCATTGTAAACAAACATGCATGAGCCTTATCCAGTGCACAAGCTGGGTTTCATTAATTTTCGATAGTTTAAAAGTATATGTAAAATTATCGAGTACTGGAAATTACGCAATAATAGAAAATATACTTCGAAAAGAACTTGGCGGTCTCCCTCCATGTTGGGATATGCTAGAACGTGAAAAAATAGAAAAAATACCTTATCATCATCCAAAATGCAAACATCACATCGCTCCCCCATTAATAAAAAGGTGAGAAACATGAGTGAAAACATAAAAGAGACAAAAGGATGGAGAGTAAAGAATTTTCATGATGTTATTCATGACATTGACGAATATTATTATTCCCAAATACAAGAACAGTTCGGAAAAGCACGGGAACAAGAAGAAAGAGTGAAATGGCAGGAGAAACAGGAGCAGAAGAAAACTGAGTGAATCTAATTATCGGATCGCGGATACCCCCAGCCAACACGTTGAGTTATGGAGACAACTTAGAAAAATTAAAGCCATCCCATGGGACGACTTTCATGGCTTTAAACCAAAATATCTCGTCCTGGACGAAGATAATAATGTAGTAGCTGGATGGAAACGCTCAAAGGGGGATTTCCCTGTACGATGCGTATTATTTATGATTCTTGAGAAAGATAAACTGAAGAACCGTCAAATCTGGAAGACAATTGCCAATAGAACAGGACTCATGCCATTAATAAACATGACCCATGTAATCCGACTTCTCGAGAAGAAGCCAGAAATCATCCAAATCGCGGAAAGACTCCAAGAGAAAGTAATGATCCATGTCAAAGATGAACGCGTTAACAAACCTATCTCTGTCTCTATCAATGCTAATAATGCCAAGATTCTGCTCCATGGCCTCCCTTATGTTCGACACACACCTATTGATGAGGATTAAACGAATGGAAGAAAATAATATAACCTGCCCGAAGTGTGGTAAGAACAGTCCTAACCAAGCAACATTTCGACAGACAAAGGTAGGTTCTACAATAATTGTTGATTGTGGCTATAAATGCATACACTGCGGATATAAACATGGATTTGAGTATCATGAGTAATTGGTGGCAAGAAATGTTAATTGAAGTACGAAAAAATATCCAGGGAAAACCAGTATGTACATGGTATTGCTATCATATTAATGGAGCAAGATCCTGCCTATATTATGATGGGTCATATTGTTACGAAACCAATCCTAACCTTACACCACGTAATCCAACTTTAGATCATTGGATGAGCCTAAAAAATGAAAAAACATTCTAAAAAACGAATGGCTGAAATTAAACAGAACATAGACGACTTAAAAAAGAAACATCCGAATCTCAAAATGGTAGCATTAGAGGACTTGCCTAAATGGGCTAAAGACAAACTACCCGAAACGGAATTTACCTGTATGCTTTGCGGAGAAACACACAAAGGAATGGATCATAAATGCCAACCAAAGCCGACAAAGTCCGAGACGTAAAGAAAAAGAAGAGACGAGAACGTTATAAATACCAAAGAGATTATAGAGTGGCTCAATATCGACCAAAACAATCTCTAAAATGGTGAGTAACATGCTAACCAAACCCCAAAAAGAACAATTAATAAGTGAAATGAAACATGAAAGATGTAATTTTCCCTTAGAACAACGTATTATTCTACGCAAAATCATCGACAACCTCCCTGAAAAAGAAGAACAATTCCTTCCAACAATACGAACCTGTGAAGGATGTCGTCATCAAGGGTGTTGTATAAAATCTCATAAATGTTCTAGAGGACTGAGTAGAAAAGATTTCTACCAATCCCGGTGATCCCATATCTGAAATCGATTGTACTAAATGTAAAAACCAACCTAAACGAATACCTTTTAAAACAGGTGAATATTGGTGCTGGAAATGTTTCTTAGCCCATGTAGGAGTAGAATAGGTGATCTTCATGTTTCTTGATTTAGAAGAAATATTTACAATTCTATTTTTTATTCCTCTTTATTTATTAGAAATATTAGAGAAAAAGAGAAAAAGGTGATTCCATGCCTGATGTTCCCACGATAACCCAAGAATTGTATAATAAGGCAATACAAGAATTATATAATTGTAAACGCAAGAATGAAGCGTTAATAAAGCAACAATATGATTGTAAAGGATGTAAACACAAATACATTCTAACAAGTCAATACAGGTGGTGTTTAAACCAAGTAGATTGTATTAGACATTCTAAACTCAAAGATTACTACCAGCCAAATGAGGAGACATCATAAATGCCATGTAACAAACATTCTTGTCTTGATTGTAAGTTCTTAGGAGTCGACGAACGGCTTAGTTCCTGTAAAGAATGTTTTTATGATCCAGGAATGTGCCACTTTCAGCCTATCGAAGCTATTACACAAGTTGATATCTATGTTCCTATGCCCCCGAAAAAGCGTTATCGAATCAAAGCTCGTGTTAAATCTATAAAGAGAGCAAAACTACCGAATTACTGCGGGGATTTAACAAAATGAATTACAAACAATCAGGTAGAAAAATTATGGGTAAAGTCCTCTATAAACGATGGCTGCAATGGCCATACCCAGAGAAACCAGAATATGTTCTCTGGCGGTTAATCGGAGCTCTTCGTTCACGACACTGGTGATTTAAAATGTCAAAAAAACACTTAGATGAACATGATATTGCCCGAATGATGGACGGAACAGTGGAAGACATCCTCAAACTGCCTTTTGAAGAGTTTAAGCCGGCAGTTTATGGGGATATTGACCGAATCCAGGAAGGGTTAGGACGAGTCGCCGGACAACTTGATATACTAGAAAAAGGAATGTCAATGAAGCTAACTTGGCAGGGACATGAGTTCGAGGTTCGAGATGTAATCTCAATCTTCCAGGAGACGCTTTTAATCTCACCCAGCTCAGTAATTGGATTAAACATTACCATCAATACAGCAATCAAGAATGTTACAGACAGGAAATAATAAGAGAGGCGTTTTTTTGGTGTGGCGAGACAAGTTCATCAACAAAATTGTGTGTGGAGATTGTGCCGTTCTTTTAAAGGAACTCCCCAACCATTGTATTGACTTAACAGTAACAAGCCCACCATATGATCAGCTTCGGGATTATAAGGGCTACTCGTTTCCTTTTGAACAGATCGCAAAAGAACTGCTTCGGATCACAAAAAAAGGAGGCGTCCTGGTCTGGGTCGTCAGAGATGCATACATCAATGGCGGAGAATCCGGAACCAGCTTCCGCCAGGCACTTACCTTTAAAGAAATAGGCTGGACGCTCCATGATACCATGATCTACCAGAAAAAAGGCGTGACCAGTCCCCAATCGACCCGATATCACCAATGCTTTGAGTACATGTTTATTTTAGTAAAGGGAGAGAGTATTAAAACTTTCCATGGAATAAAAGATCGTAAAAATAAGAGTGAGGGTACACCAGTAGGAATAGCATCAAGCAAGCGAAAAAAGGATGGATCTCTACAACCATATTATAAAAACAACCCAGACCGAAAAATCGAAGAATGGGGTCTACGTTATAATATTTGGGAATATGGTGCGGGATTCGGACAATCTACTCAGGATAAGTTTGCATTTAACCATCCTGCGATTTTTCCAGAAGCATTGGCCGAAGATCATATCCATTCTTGGTCCAATCCAAACGATTTAGTTTTAGATCCAATGTCGGGGAGTGGAACAACGTGTAAAATGGCTAGGGCAAACAAACGTCACTGGATTGGAATAGACATCTCAGAAGAGTATTGTAAAATTGCCCGCCAACGACTACATGGTGTCCAAATGCGATTTATATAGGAGAAAATAATAATGGCACGATTCACAGAAGAATTTCATAAAACTGTACGAAATTTTACCGACGCCCCTGATGTCTTCATTAAGGCAGGAGCTTTGTTTCTACTCTCTACAGCGGTCGGTCGGCATGTCATGATTGTAGGGCCACGTCCCCAATATCTGAATTTATGGTTTCTCCAGGTTGGCGATTCACGGGTCAGCCGCAAAACCACAGTTCTCTATTGGTGCAAACAAGTTCTCAATGCGTACATGCCACCTCAGATCCCCCCCAAGAGCCCCGCAGGAACAAAACCTATCTCTCCAATTCTTATCCCAAGTGGATTCTCCCCCGAAGCCTTTTTTAGCATTTTATGTGAGAATCCTCAACGAGCCTGGATCAAAGACGAAATGTCTGGATTCATTAAATCATTCAGTAAACGCTATATGTCCGATATGCCCGAACTCCTATCCAAAGTCTATGATTGCACAACTGAGAGCCGACGAACGAAAACAGGAGGGCATGAAGTAGCCGAAGATCCATATCTCACGATTTTTAGTGCTTCTACACCCATTCTAGCACGATACTTTAACGAAGATCTATTTTATCAAGGTCTAGGGAACCGGTTTATTTATGTCATGGATTTTGCAAAACGAGATCTTCGTCCATTTGAGTTTTTTGGCGATCCTAATATCCACCGCAGGTATGTTACTGTAATTGTAAATCATTTAAAGCAAGTTCGATCATTAGTAACTACTAATGCTCCTAATGAGGGGAAATGGATTGGACCACAACACCAACCAGCAAAGGATCTCCTCGAACGGTTCGAGAATGCGGTAAATAAGCGAATTTATGAACTCCGAGATTCTGATCGAATGGATATGGACATTGGCTATACCGCTGCACTCCCTGAATTTGTTCGTCAGCTCGCTGCTCTCTTCTCTATTGACCGATACTATGAAGATCGCTCAGAGTGGGCTCGGCAAGAACTCGATATCTTACCCGAAGCCGTGGAAGAAGCCATAAACTATGCTATGGGATTTGTAGATAGTTATCAACGATTTAAAGATCTAATTAAAATGACCCCCGAACAAAAATCGCTGGAGGCTGAAGATAACATAAAGAATATGGTATACCGAATAGTAAAGGACCATGATCCCATCAAAACAAGAGATCTAAGCAGAAGGTCGGGGAAGAACTGGCATAAACTGAAATTAATAGTCGATACATTGATAATAGAGGAAAGGATTTTTATGTACTCTAGGCGGCCACAGGGACGAGGAGCTATAGCAACCATGTATACGGTAAGCCAGGAATTGGCTACCAAGATGAATGAAAAGTTCACAAAAGGACAGACAACATAAGAATTTCATTTTTGTTTATAGAGTACTTTTCGATTTTGTTAAGAGCAGTAACGATGTAGGAATTCAGAGAAGTAATATCTAGCTATAAGGATAACATATATTCATGTATCATGTATTATGTATAATATACATTTATAGAGAGACATGAAGCTAAGAGCTTATTGCGGATTTCCACTGGAGATTTGCAGGAGAAAATATACATGAAAAGAGAACATAAAGATTTGAGCTTTAAACATGGAGAAAAGTATAAAATGGAATATTTTTATGTCTATATCAATGTTACAGAATTTCATAGTTATTATTAACTATAAAATATGATTTTATGATATATGAAGATTTAGTATATGAGAAGAGTCCAAATGGAGAGATCTTATGAATATATTCTCTGGCTTTCTAATTTCGATTCTATACAACATACCTAAAAGTGAGAAGTTGTAGTAGCATTTAAATATTGGAATCTATTATACACACAATTAGTATATCTGGGGTAGATGAATTATGCCAATTCTTGATGATGATCAGGTCTTAAAAGAGACAAAGCGTACCATTGTTATTGAACGAGATGGACGTAAACTCTATGTTTGTAAGTATTGTAAGGACTTCGAAACAGAAGAATCATTTCATATTGGGGGACACTTGAAACGTAGGAAAGATGGGTCAATTGATTGTCCCGACTTTGAAGGAGATCCTCCTGAAGTGGATCCGATACCCATCCATACCGAAATTCTTCCATCAGATCCTATATCCCCTCCCCCTATTGATCCCCAAGAAGAGTCAGAAATTCCACATACACCTTCTATTTCTTCCACAGAAACTCCTCCTGAACTTGAATCAGTTCATTCCAAAGCTCTTATGAAAGAATATCGTGTTCCTAAATCTGACCCAACACCGGTACAGCCCGAAGTACCTCTTCAACGTGATCTACCAAAACGATCGAGCAAACCACTTCCCGTACCTACCCGCCAAGATTTTAGTTCTGTACTTACACCAGACGAAGAAATGCTCAAAGAAATGGTTGATATCTTTCAACAGCAACTCGAAATGGCTCCTGGTGTGACCAAAAATAAGATTACATGGATGATTGAATACTTCAAAAAGACTGAACTTATGCAAAGGGATGCTCGTGCCCTTTATGCAATTCTTCAACGTAACTTTCCTAAGGCCGAAGATGAGACTATCAACTTTATTGTGGATCAGGTCTTTGAAGTCCGAAATCAGTATAATCGCCGACGAACTGGTTATGATGGATCTTCTAGCCGATATGGTTCACGTCAACGTGGCGATTCTTTTCAACGTGATCGTGGAGGAGAGTATCAAGATCGACATAATGATGGAGGACCATTAACTCCTGATAGTATTGGTCGAGCTCTTGAGCCTATGTTTGCTCGCTTTTTTGATCTTCAACGGAATGATCAAGTAGCTGAAGCTCTTAAAATTATTGGGGAGCGTTTGGTTAGTATTGAATCTGGTGGTGGTAAAGGTAATAGTAACGTCACTGCTGAAGATGTAGCCAAAATTGTTAATGAATCCACGGAAAAAACCCTGCTCGTGTTGCAGAACGATAAGCTTATGGAAGCTCTTAAGGATCAACGTGATCTTATCGAAGAAATTAGTCGTAGCAAGAATGTCTCTGGTGATAACTGGAATGATGATGGGGTACGGGCATTTGCTACTATGGGAAGCCAGGTTATCCAAGGTGTAGAGAAAATTATTACCGCCCAAAAAACAAATCGTGGAGTAATTCTAGAACATCTAGGAAGCTATATGTTTGGTCCGTCTGGTAAACGTAGACAAGATTTGGACATCGAGACCACCGGTGAAACAGATCAAGGATTACTGGAGCTACTTCCCGAAGAATATCAAGTTGAAAATTAGATGGTGATTAAAATGGTTCAAAAGACGGTACTTTGTCTTGGGCTTAAAGGCGGAACGGGAAAAACTCTAATAGCCGCTAACCTAGCCCTAAAATTAGGTGAGATTAAACCCATAATCCTTATAGATGCCGACCTGGACTCCCCGAACCTTGCGAAAATTATGGGTATTGAGGACGAACTTAAAATTTCATTGGAACAGATTGAGCCAGCACATTTGAAGAATATGGATCTCTTTTCGATGTCTCTTATTGCTAAAGATCATGCAGTTTCCATGTCTGGGTCGGCGTATGTTCAACTCCTTACCGATGTTCTTGAACGGGCTAATTGGGCGGTAGATGTGAATGATTGTTTTGTGGTTGTAGATTGTCCTGCAGGTGCCGCAGATGTCTTTCGGGCATTAGTTAAGGTCTTTGCAGAATCTCTAGTAGGAGCAATTATTGTTACTATTCCCAATGCGTATGATGATTTTAATCGAGTTTCAAAACTTTGTAATCATTTTGGGGTTCCTATTATTGGGGTCATTGAAAATATGGCTTCTTTTGATTGTAAATGTGGTCAGCAAGCCTTTCCTTTCGGTAGGCCAAAAATTCAGCATTATGCAAAAACAGCAGGAGTGAAATTTATTGGACGAATCCCACTCTCTGAAGAGATTTGTGTTAATGCTCAAGCCGGGAATCCTTCTATCCCCGAAGTTATGGTTAAAACAATCTCATATTCCGCGACTCTTATTGATATTGCTACTCCTGCCAATATTTCGATCGCAAAGAAATTCTTTTCTAAAATCAAAAAGCGTACTCGTGCCGCTCTTGCAAAACTTTTTATGAAAGCTATTATTAGTTCCAATAAGAATCTTGCATTAGGTGACATGCAGAAGAGTTCTGGGCTAGGAAATCGAATTATTGAACTTATTGTTATGAATGGTAAGCCCATCTATGAATGTTATCTTACACTCCGGGATGGTAAGATTCTCGCGGTCCGCAAGCCTGATAAAGTGGATACTACTTTGATTATTCCATTAGATGTTCTACTCTCCGCAGCAAAGGGGGAACGCGATCTTGAAGAATCCTTCTTGCTTGGAGATATCGAAACTTATGGAAGTGGAGCTGCTCTTCGTTCACTCTTTTTTATTCAGACAGTATGGGGAACTATCCGAAAAGAGGCTACGCAAACATTAACTCCTTTGATTGATGAAGACGGGTGATTTTCATGCAAGATCATGGCGATTATTTGAGGGTGTATCATAAAGAGCATAGTTTTTCTGCTGAATTGTGGGTTGATAAAGGAAAAGGCCAATCTGATGAGTTGGTCAAAGAGTGGGATAAAATCGATTCTTTTGCTATTCAATCTCGTTTTATTGAGGTTGAACATCAACGGTTCGAAGATTGGTTTTTGGTTTCTCCACAACCTCAAGGAAAACGGGTACCTCAGCTCGTGGTAGAATCCACGGAATATGCTCTAATGCTTATTATTACTACTAAATTTTTCCGAAGGCGATAAAAGGAGAGATAACGATGTCTATGGGTGATCTAATTAAATTAGCAAAAAATAAGGAAGGACAGAAAATTCTGCTTCAATTGCTTGATGAGTTACGAGATAATACCAAAGCTCTTAAACAGCTTAATACCACTTTTAAGAAACAGCAACGGTGATTGTATGTTTCGTGACAAGATTGATCCTATCCTTAGCGAAAAATTATCACTTCCTAAAGAGAAACAAGATTCGCGTGATCTACCGATTGATAGGAATCCCGAACATAGTCAAATTCGGAAAAAAATTCGTGGGCGTTTTAGATTCTGGAGTTGAGTAAATGGGTGAAGAAATACCGTATTCACAAGATCGAGATTGGATTTTAGAAATGTTTGAACTACTCGTCGAGGCATTGGATAGTGTAGAACGTCTTTTTTAAGAGCTTGATGTTGATGAAGCCACGTTTCGAACATTTTCTGAAGAAATTAAAGCACTCACAGAGAAACTAAGTGAGGAGTGATTCTGATGCGAATTAGATTCTGGCGTTCCCAAGATATTGAACTTGTAAATGGATCGTTATGTTTTACCGGAGTTGAATGAAAATGGCTGATGATGATGTTATTGAAATTACCGAAATTGAAATCGTCGAGTTATGGCAAGCTATTCGAGATTTAAATTCTGCAATAACCACGCTAAAAGAAGCGTTTGATGAAGACCTGTCCAATCAAGATCTAGAGTCTCTTGATGAGGATCTTACCGCAGTACATGAAGCTGCAAGCAAATATGGGTGATTTGATGCGAATTAGATTCTGGCGTTCCAAGGAAAAGCCTTTAGAATTGAATTACTATATAATTCTCAAAGAATCCTGTCGAGGCCCGACTTGTAAGCTTTATAAAACTAAGTTTAAGATGAAAGGCGGTTGTTTAGCCTTGGATTATCTTCTACCAAAACTTGTGACCTTTTTCGAAGATGTAAGGCAGGATGTTTATGGACTATTTAGTGGAAGAAAAAGGAGTGCGGATGTAAGATGAAAATTGCGATTGTTGGACTTGGACTTGCGGGTTCATATCTATTTAAACGACTTACTCTTGGGACTGATCACCAAATTACCGCCTTTGAACGTCATTATTCTGATAAGCAACAACGCCTTGTTTGTGGATGGGGTGTTCATTCAACGGATTTCGATCATTATGCTCGTCAGTGTCTTCTCGAACCGTCTGATTATTATCTTCATCAAGCCCAGAAAGCCTATCTTACTGTTGGGGACGCTTCAATAGTTGTTCCTGTTTTTGATCTATGTACTTTTAATAAACAAACTTTTCTTACTGATCTACAGGCTCATATTCCTGGTTTCTTTGCTAAGATTTTTCATGGAAAAGGAGCATATCATGATCATGGGATTGAACGTTCCTCTTTTGATCTTATTATTGATGCTACTGGTTACCGGCGATCCATGCTCGGACCTATTTCTAATGGTATTGATCAATTCATCCATTGTCGACAATATGTTATTCAATATGAGGACTCTCCGCCTTACGATGACTTTCATATGGAACTTTATCGTGACGGCTATCTTTGGTTATTCCCTCTCACGAATGGGTTGTGTCATATTGGAGCAGGAACGTTTGATCATTCCCATAAAGAGAAACTCCTTCAGTTTTTTGAGAAGTATGGCGATTATACTATTCTTGAAGTAGGTAACAAACCTGTTCGTATCATTCCGACATCCCAATGTCTTCCTTTCTCGAAGGAGAATATTATTGGTGTGGGTGAGGCTATTGGGGTGGTTCGGCCATTAGTGGGTGAGGGGATTATTCCTTCTCTTCGTTCTGCGGAAATATTATTTGATTGCCTTTGTTCTGATTCACTCCAGGATTATGAGAATTTAATTTTACAAGAATTTAAGTCCCATGATCGAGAGTGGTCGTATGTTCAAGCTCGTCTCCGTCAAGATAAATGGGCATGTCTCTGGCATGGACTCCATTTAAAGAATCCTCATGGCAAACTTTCATTTCGCCAAAAAATTAAGATTTATCAAGGAATGTAATTCATATTTTCATGTTAATAGAGGAGACATTTTTATATAGAAGTAATATAGTAAATATTTATTGTATTAATTTCATCGGTTGTATCGGTCGGAAATTGACGGAGTGAAGTGAAAGAAATTGTATGCACACCCGGCCCTACGAGTCGACCCATCCATTCTTGAAACCGGCGTAGTTTATTACAGAAAGTGGCAAGAAAGAGATGTGATTATGGTTAAGGATCATCTTGGATATATCGAGATTTTCGAGGCAGTGGATTATAATCTACTTCAAGCCGAAAAGGCGATAACAGAAAAGGCGATAACAGAAAAGGCGATATAAATGAGTGTAGGAGAAATAAAACAGCTTAAAAAGGCTGAAGAAGTGAGAACTTATAAATATGGATTCCTTGGTAAAATTCGGTTATGGATGGTCAGGAATCGGCGATTTGATCCCGTTAAACAACTTTGGAACTTCCCTGTCCATGCAGGAATGTCCGTTTTACTTATTATCGTCTGGGGTCCTGGTCTTGCCGTGGGAATGGCATTCGGCTTGGAGATAGGCCAACTCTACATGAAATTCGAGAATCCGGAATATAAATTTGATCGTGACCAGCGGATTGATCTCGTGGCGGATTTGATTTCATGGATTCTCCCGATTATGGTGTGGTTGTATTTTGCCTAAAGATAAAACTAAACCGGTTGTCAAGGAAAAAACTGAAGACGGACAAGTTTGTTTGACTATTGAAAAGGTTACTCTTACGTTCCCTGAAGAACTTCGACCTGTAGAGCGAATATTAGAAGGAGTAATCGAATTTTTCGAAGGATTCTATTTAGTTGAGAAAAAGACAAAGAGGATTAAAAAATAAATGAGATGAATAATATGCCTCGCCGACCTACAAAAAGAGATGATGAACTAGATCCTCAACATGAGCCAGGAAAGCCTGCCCAAGTAGTTAAAGAGTTGCTCAATGTTCACTATCGGATTATTACACTTGACATGACCGTAGTTCGTGCCCCGCCTGTGAAACAAGTTCTTGACTACCACTACAACGAGCTGACGGTCTTAGCTTCACCCGTCGCCTTTAACATCATTTTAAATGATGTCAAGAATGATCGGATCCCCGTCGCAGCCCTTCAGCTCATTGCCCTCAATAACTTCGAAATTCAACGGCTATGGATCGAAAATCAAGTTGGGGTTGGAGATGTTGTAATTTTTCTGGCGGGCCGTTCTACTATAAAAATTAAAGAAGACGAATGAGTTGGTGGCTATGTCTAAAGTTCCGTGTATGATTTGTGGTCAGGAATTCACGGTGATTAATTGGACACATCTCAAGACGCACGGCTATACCACAGTTCAATATCGCCAGGAGTTTCCTGAGGCTCCTTTATGGAGTGAAGCTACCAAACAAAAGGTATCCAAATCTGTTATAAAGAGGTTCCAAGATCCCAAGGAACGTGAAAAAAGGTCGGAAGGAGTAAAACGTTACTATAATGATGACCTAATGGCACGAGAGAAGGCATCGCAACGTGGTAAGACAAGGTGGAAAGATCCGAAATTCAGATCCAAGATGGATACTATCCACAAAAGTCCAGAAACTCGGAAGAAAATGTCGAAATCCCGAAAGAAAATCTTTCAAGATCCTAGGGAACGGGAGAAGATGTCAAAGAAAAAGAAAGAATATTATAAAGATCCCAGAGCACGAGAGAAGAATCGCCAATCTCAACTCATAGCTCAGAATCGTCCAAAAGTTAAGGCTCGGAGCCGTGAGACTGCTCTAGCTAGTTGGCAGGATCCTGAGTTTGCCCAAAAAATATTTAAAGGCTTAGCACAACGCCCGACTGGTCTAGAGGTTCAAGTCATGAGTATTCTCAATAGTTTGTTCCCGGGAGAGTATGTTTATAATGGTGGCTGCGAGTTAGGGATTGTTCTTTGTGGCAAGATTCCGGACTTCCCTAATATCAATGGCAAGAAGAAGGTAATTGAAGCCTATGGCTCTTATTGGCATACCCAAGCCGAGGAGCAAGAACGTACTGCTCTTTTTGCTACTATTGGCTGGGATTGTTGCATTATTTGGGATCATGAGCTAGGCAACTTTGAGGAACTTGAAGCTAAGCTCCAAGCCTTTCATGCCCGAGAGAGTTCCCCACAAATAACTTTAGATAATTTGACAACCAAAATTAAGGAGGACGAGTAAATGCCATTACAAACTGGGTTAATGGTTTCTTTTGGGGTGACCCCCGAAATTTTCAATGTGGACTTGACCGACGCGGACACTGAATATTCCCAAGTCCTCCCCGCATATACGAAGAAATTTTCCGTGAAAGAGCGGAATGGGAACGCATTCCGGCTTGCATTTGCGGCAGATCTTGTAGCAACGCCCAACGAACCGTACCTAGCTATTCTAGCTAACCAAACGTATTACGAAGACCTTGTATTCGCTCAAGGTCTGACTATTTATTTTGCTGCACCAGTTGCAGCAAGGGTGATTGAAATTATTGCTTGGACGTGAAGAAGTATGCCCGTATCTGGTTCCCCTAATGTTACAACGTCAGAATATTTCTGGAATAACGTAACTCTTGCCGGACTTACAACTAGCGAAGCAGTTAATGTTCTAAACTCTCGATATAAAGGTATAACATTCGTTTCAGACACTAATGGGACTCTGACCATCGAAACCGATCCCGCAGGGGATGGTGGTTGGGACACTTACGACACTGTGACGATCACGGTAAACGTTCGCGAAGACTATATATTCCCGTCGGGGATGCAACACGCAAAGGTGCGACTTGTCTTCTCAGTCGCTGCTGTGGTAACAGGTTCTATAACGATGTTATGAGGAGGTATTGTGAATGGCAATTCCACAACAGATCTATCCTAGACTACCCAAACGATTGCCCCTTTCGGAAAATAAATATCGTTATGCCCTTGATTTTAACGGCGTTGGTCCTTATATTTCACTTAACAACCCGTTTGCAGCTGCACCGTTCCAACAACAAGGTAGTTTTGAGTGTTTTTTTACGGTTTCTTCAACCCCCCCAGTCCACGAAGTAGGGCCTACTATGTTCGGGATATTACGAGGCGGCGTTTCAGCCACATCTTTTTGTTACCGTACCAGACTTATCCCCGCTCAAGATCGACTGCATGTATTTTGGTGGGAGCTGGGATGGAGCAACACAAGAGGCTTCGGGCTTCCAATGAATCTAAGAGGAACGGGGTGGCATCATGTAGCATTTACTTGGAACGCCACCTTTGTAAACAGTTTGTCGATTTATCTTGACGGGGTATATATTAACGATCCTGTCTTTGGTCAAACCCCTGCTGGCGTCAGTGGGGACTCTGGTGCTACCGCTATAATTGGTGCATCTCCAAATCTACTTCTTGACTGGTTTGGTAATTTGGCTTATATGCGGATGTACAACCGACCGTTGACTGTTGTTGAAGTTCGACACAATATGTTAAATTACCACAATCCCGTCGGACCGGGACTAATCCTATGGTTCCCATTCGTAGAAGGCGTAGGAACTACGACTGAAGATCAAAGTCCCATCGGCAATAACGGAACGTTGCAGCCAGGTGGTGGAGAACCTGATTGGATTGAGCTTATGCAATGGGAATTACTGGTGGAGGCGGGACTCTGATGCAAACTCCTCCTCTACAAATAACTTTAGATAATTAGTCAAATATAGGAAAGTAGGTGATAAAAATTCCACGACGCCCAGATTTGACAAATGAACCTCATTTTAGTCGAGAATTGCCGATCCAACCTAAGAAAAAAATAAAAATTGAACTTCCTGAGGTAACAGAACCAATGGTAACAATCGAGAATCCTATTCGTCGTTTTGTTACCCGCCTTCGTGCCCGCCGAGCCCGTAAGACTATCCAGCTTGAGCGGGAACCGACACGGTGACTGCCCGTGATTGGGCTCAGCTTTTTCGTCTGCAGACGGTAGCGTTAATTTCGCCTCTTTTTTGTTTGGGCTATCTTCTCGCAGGAAATCCATTTTTTTCATGGCGAATGCTTGCATGGTGGGGCATGGGGATTCTCTGGCATATTACTGGCTTTACGATGAATAACTTCTTTGATTACTCTACCGATTATTATGATCCCGCTAAACGACACCATCCTCATGTCTCAGGGGCGATCCCAATGAAAGAGATTTGGGAAGTGCTTATTGCATTAATTGTTATTTCCTTACTCTACGGGAGATTACTTCTTAGGAATAATTCGCTTGGGTTCGTACTTTTGATAATCACGGTAGTTACTGGGTTTCTCTATAATCTTTTAAGTAAGCGATTTCTTCTGGCTCCAATCTTCATTGGGTTGACTTATGCTCTCGTTCCTTTGATTCCCTTTGGCCGACCGACTCCGGTGATGCTCGCGATTTCGGCCTATTTGTTTTTGTATCTCTTTGTCCAAACCTCCGTGAATGGCTCTTTAAAAGACATTGATGTGGATCCGGTAAGTATTCTTCGGACTCTTGGTGTATCTATTCGAACATGGTCTGATAATTCCCAAACCTTAGAATTGACGACTAGGGCTCGGATTTATGTTCATGGCCTGATGGCTCTTCATATTCTCCCACTTTGGTATCTTTATTCCCATCTTGCGATTCCGATTGGGGTGATTGCGTTTGCCATTCCGCCATTTGTGGGATCGTGGGCGGTGTTCAAGTTTGGTCATATGAAAAAAGAGTGGGATCGGGATAAGATTCTTCGTTATGGGGGAGCTCATGGAGCATTAGCCTACTTTGTGTTAACGCCGATTTTTTATGTTCCTCTTGGAGTTTGGGGTGTGGCGTTCTTTGTGGCGGTTCCGATGCTCTGGTTTATGGTGTTTAATCGTATCTGTTGGGATGCGACTATTGGGGCGAAGATTTAGGTTGTGCCCATTGATCAAGAGAGAGAGGATGCAGATTTCTGTTTTGTTGTGAAGACGATGCGTATTTCCGTTCAAAGATAATTAAATTTGTAGTGTAGTGAGCTCCTCCCCAAACTCCTACAACCCAGATTTTGGGACGGTACTGTATGTTCTTCCATGGAGGTACTACCCATCCTTTCCAAATAATACGACCAGGATAGAGTTTTTTTAGACCTTTATATAACCGCATAGTCTGGTCTCGATGTCGGAAATTATCAGGGAAAAAGAATTTCTCCTCAGGGAGTCCTGAGTCTTTTGCATACTTTTCAATGGCTGTTTTGTTGTATGGAGGATCCAATATCACCGTTTCAAAAGATTGAGTATTCTGTTCCAAGAATTCCAAAACATCCTGGATATGAGTAGCATTCGATTTAGGGTTCAGATCCACCCGCACATCTCCGAGCTTACTTGACCCCGAAAACAGATGCAGACATGGAGATTTCATATAATATCGGATTATTTCTTCCTCTTTAGCGTGGAACCCACCAAAGTACCCACTATCTTGACAGATAAATGTGGCTAAATACATTTCCGCGCCTTCGGGCTTGATTGGAAACATATCACGAAATAGTTCTTGTATATTTTCTTGAATCATATGCTATCATCATTTTATGTTTTTTTGAACTAATGTTATTTCTTATGAATAATATTTATATTATCAATTAAAAATTATATAGTGTTCTCTGTGATTTCTGATGATTAAATTTTAAAATTTTGTGAAATTTAGATTTATATATTTTAACAAATGGAGTCCCTGATCCGCGTCCATCTTCGAATTTGACAGATTTTCCTGGGAAAGTATGGTGAATAAGTTGTTTATCTTTTTTGTTCCAACGCCACGGTCGGAGATAAATTATATCCCAAAGTGAATAAAGTTCATCAGGTACGATATAAGCATATTTTCCATTAATTTTTGCTACAATAACTCTTCCTGTTCGTCTAGCTACCTCAATGGCTGCAAGTTCTATTTGAATGTTTTTTTTGTCTGGATTTAAAGATGTTTTTAGATCAAATGCGATCCAGCGATCATATTCTTGGAAGGAAACATTAATATCAGGTAGATATCGTTCGTTTTGTTGTTTGATATCCAGATATTGTTTCATTGTCCTGTGATCAGGGCCTCCGAAGCTTTTGGTTTCATTTAGCTTAGTCATACGTCCTTTTCTATACTGATATTTATTAAATCGTGAGAGTTCTATTTCGTGTTCTGTATTTCGTTCTTCAAAATTACTCATTATTATGTCCCCTTAGGTTTGGTATCAATCCATAAACGAATGGCTTCATGGATAGAATTGGTTAAGTTTCCACGTTTCATGCCAAATCGCCGGAAGACTTCATCTCGGAATTCTTTTTCTAATTTTGGATTTACTTCATATGAAATTACCATAGTTATTCACTTATTTGGTTTTATGGTTTTTTTCTTTTAAAGATATCGGTGAATAAAGTGTTCTATACTAAGATTGAGCAACACTTTTAAAAAGTCCGACTCATTTAAAGTATCAAGAACGAATTACTACATTGCTTTCGTGGAGACAAAAAAATGTCAGAAAAAAAATTGGGAGGCATGGTCCTGCTTGTCTTGTTTGGAACTCGTATGCTCCGCAAGCGACTCTCTCTGGGAGCGAAGGTAGCTAAAGCAAAATCTCGTGTAAAATCTTAAAATAAAAAAGGTGAAAGAAATTATGCCACGTCGAATGACAGCTAAAAATATAAAACCGCTTGAAAAGATGCAATGCCGAGCTCGAAAAGCCCGAGCCCGGATGAAAGGGAAAGTCCTTGCCCGCAATCCTGGACCGCTTACCCGAGTAGCTCCTCGTCTTGCCGCAAAAGCCCGGTCCATGACCGGAAAAGGTCGTTCTAAGCGAACAGTTCTCCGCAGGTGATCTGCTTATGTCAACAACATATCCTAAGTTTGTTCATACGCGAATCCAGCAAATGACAGAGTGGTCTGATTTGTCTGAAGAAGAACTCCATGAACGTTATGATGCTCTATATGCAGTAACCAGGGGTAAAAACCGAGCCCGTCTTACTGTCCGAGCCTTAGTTGCCCAACTTGAGGAAGAAATCGAACTTGCCAAAGAGTCGGGTAAAGAAGAATCTGAATCTGAGCTAGAAACAGATGATTCTGGTGAGACAGTTCCTGAGGTTGAGTCCGATGAAGATCCTAAGGATGAAGAGTCTGATGTAGACGAAGCTCCTGAGGACGATGACGAAGAAACGGATGTTTATAAAGAAGCGATCAAGTCCTATATCGGAGATATTCGTACTATTCTAGATCATATGATAGAATTTCTCGAGTGATAGCTAATGGGACTTTTACTACGCCGACTTCGCAAACGCCGACCCCGTACAGACGGTGGTTCCGGTCCATTATCTAAGACTCGTAAGCGAGTCCGTTCTCGTATCGGATCTCCTAAAATTCCAACGATGGCCATGAATTGGGCGAAGTCCATGTCCAAAGCTACCAAGACGCCGCTCAAACAGGTATTGAAGTCTGCCGCTTTTAAAAGCTATCTTAAAGTTCTGGAGAAATGATCGAAAAAGTAGGTAAAACTGATGCCTTTGATTGCCGTTCTTGAAATAGGTATTCTTGCCCGCCTCTTCATTCAGCGTCGCGTTCGTTTGATCAAAAAAGAGATGGGATTTCGCTTATTCATTCCACTGGTAGTGGAAGATGCAATTATTCCGCCGATTTTGCCTCGGTTGATTCAGAAGGAGAATGGAATTCGAATTAAAACACGTTTAAATGCCAGGTGAGTTAAATGCCTAGATTACGGGAACGAATTTTACGAAGGACGGATCTGGTTCGTGCTCCAATGTCCGTGGAGAAGGTTCAGAGTATAACCTATACATTCGGCAGTTTTCAAGATGAAATTGTTCTGGAATTTATGGATGGAACTTCAAAGGTATGGACGGGAGTTCAATCTCTAATTTTAGATGATGTTGTGGTTAAAGCCTCTAAACTTGAAACTGTTAAAAGGATCAAAACAATTTATGTGGATTTTGATTCTCCGGTTAATGGACAATTAAATAATGATACCGAAGCGGTATTTTTTGGGTGAGTTAAAATGAAAATCTCTGGAAAGACTTATGATTTTGTGAAAAAACATCGTGTTTCCCCAGGAATGACCATTCGCGATATTTCGGTTTATGCGGAGGATCTTGGTAATAAGTCAATCACAGTTAGTTTTGTTGAGTATATGCCCGAGATGTCTGCTCTTGCTATAAATATGACTAAAGCGTCGCTTCCTGTCAAAGAGCTTATTAATCGCTTGATTTTTGCTGTGATTGATAATAAAGAGAATTGGAAAGATCCAACTCAAGGAGCCTTTTGGACCGAAGATATGAATACTGCTATGTTCTTTGCGAATGAACTTCAGAAACAAGTGGGCGGAGCCTGGGTGATTGAATCTCCTAGTGATAACCGATATTATGTGTGGTCTAAAGGGTATTATCATTATATTGGGGCTTAAGTTATGCCACTTGAAGCCAGTCAGCCAACAATAAGTCTAACTCCTGAAGCGTTGGCCGATGCGACGTTTCGATATACTCATGTTTATTATGTCAATCCTGCGACAGGCTCTAATTTTAACGATGGGGAACGGTGGGATTCCGCATTTCGAACCTTATGGGCAGCGGTTATTGCCGCAGGCTCACTTAGTACAGATTTTACGTTAATTGTCTTGTCGCCAGATGATCATAATGTAAATCGAGTAGATCCTACTATAAACAAGCAAGTAGTCATTCGTGGAGCACTTCATGGCCTTACCTCGATTTATAACGATGTAATTGGAGCCACCGAAGTTCTTAAGTTTACTCAAAATTGTGGACTGGAAGAAGTCGAGATTTATATGGATGGGGCTCAGGACGGGATTGTAATTCTGTCAGCTCTTGCATACTTTACATTTCTTGAATCTGTTGATATTGATGCTCGTTCTGCTATAGGACCTCATGATGCTATCCGTATTGAGCAATGTAATGAAGTGCATCTGTCTCATGTTCATGTCCATGGAGACGTGGCTCTTACTACTGGTTTCCATCTGAATGAGGCGACTCTAAACCACAATGATGATATTGATATGAGTACGTGTCTTATTGGAGTTCATATCGAGAATGTCGCCTCAAATGCGAATCATTTTAGAAATACAGTAGTAGTTAGTTGTGCTACTGGGATTCAAATTGATGCCGGAAGCAATAATCACTTTGATCATATTGATTTCTCGGATTGTACCGTCAATATTGACGATAATGGGATACATACCGATTTTGTTGGAATTTTTCCTGAAGAGATAAATGCCTCAGTTGCTCCTGACAATCTAATCGGGGTTATTGCTACTGCAGGAGGTGCGGGAGTGTGGGGAGTTGCCGCCATGATCCGTACTGCAGTTGCGGCCACGAAACCGTTCTATGTTACAGGCATTACGTTTGAAATAAGTAATCAGGAACGTTTCCAAGTCCGTTTATCAGATGATGGAGGAACGACCTATTTTTGGTCTAGTATAGTTGAAGAACGGGTTGCAAACCGTACTAAATTTACGGTTTTTGCTGAATTTCATTTGGTACGCCAAGGTTCCGCGATTACTGCTTCGATTCGGTCCGAAAGCGGAGGAAATACGTGTACATTATGGATTCATATTATTGAGGTGTGATCATGAAACGGACGATTCGCGAATTACTCAGTTCTAAACCCGAGTATTGTGATATTATACGGAAGATGGTAGAATATGAAGAGTCTCATACGTTCCAGATCGAAGACGATTTTGAAGAAGGCTGGACATACGCAGATGTAGGTGTGCAGCCTACCCGATTGGGCTACCTTGTAGCTAAAGGTGTTTTAAAGAAAGTATTCGATACAAATCGTACCACCGAATATCGCCTTGTGGATCTACAAGTCACTTATGATATCTTGGCCGAAAGAAGTACCCTCACTACCCCTATTTTAGAGAAAGGTGTGCCACCCGCTGCCACAGATTTTCTTTTTGAGGTTATAACCGGCTATCAAGATGTCAAAGATTTGTTTCACATGATGTTAGCATCAGAGAAAGCAGTTCATATCTTTTTGATCGGGCCACCCGCTACCGCAAAAAGTCTGTTTCTTCTCGAACTTGGACTTTTACCAGGAGCGTTTTATGCAGTAGGAAGCCGAACATCGGGAGCCGGGCTTTCTGAGGTTTTGTTTGCTCAACAACCCCGCTTCTTGCTGATCGACGAACTTGATAAGATTGATAAAGATGATCTCTCAGTGCTCTTGTCTCTAATGGAGCAGGGATTGGTGAAATCTGTCAAGTCCGGAAAACATGGAGAAGTTCAATTGAATACTCGAGTAATTGCCGCGGCCAACCGAACCACGAATGTTCCTCCTGAATTAATGTCTCGGTTCGTGCCTCTCCATTTCACGCCCTACACCGAAGATGACTTTGAAGATATCTGCATTAGTTATCTTACCAAACGGGAGGATACCCCCCTCCCCATAGCTATGGAGATTGCGGACCAGACTTGGAATAAATTGGATCGCGATATTCGTACTGCTCGTTCGATTGCTCGTCTTGCTAAAACCCGAGCTGATGTAGCTAAAGTAATCCGTATTTTGAAACAATATCAGAAGACATAGAGTTGATTATTGATAGAAAGAAGTCTGTTCTATGATTATTTCTAATACATAATCTTTATAACTGGTAGTAGTAGTAGTAGTATCAATAAAGTTAATGAAAAAAGAAAAGAAGGAATAAATATGGCTTGTATTACTTGTGTCTATTGGTCAAAAACAAGTGACAAGTGCTTTTCTCTGAAGGCTTGTACCCAAGACCCGCACCTTACAAATGAGTACGCACCACGAAAAGTCTATACTCTCCCCATTCTTTTTGAGAGTCCCCCGGAATCAACTAGACAAAATTTAGGGAATTAAATCATGAGTCATGAAGTACAGAAAAAAATGGAATCAGAATGCGTAGATGTGAAAAAGCGTATTGAAGAGTTTCTTAAAAATAATTTTAATATTGATAATGAAGTTTATCCCAGTGATATTGCTGATTCATTGAATTTAGAGTATAATCTTGTAGTAAAAATTTTTAAATTACTAAAGAAAGAAGGTAAGTTGGGTGGGTCACAGCCCCGAAACAGTCCCCGCCCCAATCAGGCGTTCTTTTCCAGCTAGACTATAGAATTGGAATATTAACACCGTTCTATCTACTATTATACTTTTTTTGAAACATAATCTTTATAAGTGGTAGTAGTAGTAGTAGTATCAATGGTGTTTGGAGGACGAAGAAATGAGTAGAATAATTAGAAAAATATGGAAAGAATCAATGGGAATAGTACTGGGAATATTTATCCTTTGGATACTAATTCTCCTTAGTAAATATACCGAAGACATTATAACCATTACCATTATAGGAATTGTTGCAATATCAGCAGTATTTTCCTTCTCTTGGCTCGGCTATATGATTCTTAAACATGCCGGAATCTTTGCATGGATTGAACGGAGAATACCAAAACGGAGATAACATAATGTTAATTGAAAAATACCGACCAGGGTGTTATCTCTAAGGTTTTTTGAAACATAATCTTTATAACTGGTAGTAGTAGTAGTAGTATCAATGGTGTTTTGAATGAAAAAGTTGGATGAGTTAATGTCACGAATTGACGCACAAAAACGTGCCAAACTTGGTGATTTGTGCGTATGGTGTGATGAACACGGTCAAGACCCACACGCACATGACCCGGAACAATTGGGATTATGTTTTGGATGTGGTAACGTTTACAAACAGCTAACCAATGCACATAGTAAAATTGTGGTCAATACCCCATTAGTATCTAAAAATGTCTCAAGCTTGATTATGAAACGTGCTATGAACTATTTTGGGTATGATTATGATATTGTTCACCAACGTCATTCAAGTGGCGGACGACAACATCACTATACTATTCAAATACGAGGTTAAAAAAATGAAAAATTATGATGCAGTTATGATAGTGCTCTCCCCTGCTCGTAGGAAGAAGCTTCTAGAAACGATTGCTGATATTTTTCCAGATCTAAAAATTACTGAAGGCAAACGTTGTTTTTCGGTGACGGAGGGCGACTAAGATGATGTGGAATCAACAGAAAAAGATTGGACACGAAGAACTACCTCAACGCATCCAGATGGTTTATGATCAGTTAAAAAAGCAGTACCATGATGCCGGAAAGAAGAAATTAGCGGCCTTTACAAATGGGCAGTTGATTGAAGCCGAGAAGCAGGCTGCGATCCAACAGACTATTTTTAAAGCTGAAGAAGTATTGCGAAAACATCTAGGGTGTTATCTCTAAGGTTTTTTGAAACATAATCTTTATAACTGGTAGTAGTAGTAGTAGTATCAATGGTGTTTTGAATGGCAGAAATTGAAATGATTAATTCTTCAACAAATGATCAAGTTATGTGTGAACATTGTGGTACCAAGCCAGCAACTCATGTCGATTATCATGGTACTGAGGATGAGGAGCCCAGAGATTGGCACCTATGCGAACCATGCAAGGATGCTCAAGTGCTAAAATTCACCAATCAACTTAAGCGAGTTGGAATTATATAAAACGACAAAGGAGTTTCGACTCCCCATTTTTCTAACCCATTAAAAGGAAATAATGGAGCAAAGTTATCATGAGTCATACCTTTACTGAGTGTTGGATGATATTTTATAAATCATATCTATACTTAGAATGTAGATTTATTGTTTGTAACTCTGAAAAGGATTTTAATGAACACCTAGAAGATCTTAAAAAGAAGGGAGCTCATGATATTTGCTGTTTAATACCTAATAAGTTCTTTGTACCACGACGTTTGGAGACTTTATAATGTCTAGCGAAAAAAAACTCAAAGAAGGCCCTCTTTCTGGTTGTGTGGAGTTATGTGAAAAGTTCTGGGCTAATGAAGGTGGAAGTTGTAACGGTCTTCGGTGGAAACAGCCCGAACATATTCAAGCTTTTCTTTCTGGTCAGCCTCCCCCATGTTATAAGGAGAAACCATATCCCGCTAGTTGACAGAGCTTCGGCTCGCCTCGCTTCTTTTTCTGAAGTATGGAGGTAAAACTCCTATGAAAGGAAAATTTAGTAAAGCAAAAGAAAAGGCAAAAGAAAAAGTACGAACCCATGCTACGGAGAAGGTTGGTGGCGAACGGGCGGCAAAGATTATTGATAAAATTCCGAAGAAGAGAAAACAGAAGATCTTAAAACGACTAGAGAAAGCTATCGATAATAACGGAAAGGTCGTAACTTGGGTGATGGATAATTTGGGTATAACGAAGGACGAGATTACCCTTCTGTTCAAGAAGACTAGTAAATCAGGGCTGGCTTTTGAAAAAGTGGCAGAAACAGTATTTACTCATCTTGGCTATGGGAAAGCAAAGAAGCAAGAAACTATCGGAGGGCGTCGATTTGATCTTATCTACGATAAGGGAGTCTTTGTTGAATGTAAGTTTACCCAAAAGAAGATGGGAAAAGATCTGTTCGATAGCTATATTGAGGCCATACGGAATACTATTAAGGCCGGTTTTGAGCCGGTCCCCAGAAGATTTCTGATATTATCAGGGCGTGCTGGGATAGCGAATACGGTAATAAAAGCCATTACTGAATGGATGGGGCCATTCGAAGTGGAACACTGGAGTTCTGATGATTTTCGAGAGAAGTTTTTAGATATGAAACTCGAAAAGAGTGGTATGAACTGGGCAAAGTTTGGTGAAGTGATCTTCAAATAGTAGGAGCTTTGGCTCTTCTCCCCGCTCTTTTTTAAGGCGGTTAGGAGATTTGATAAGTATAGGGGTAATCTCCTCCCTGAAGGAGTATAAAAAAATGTCGGCAAAAACTAAACAAAAAGTTGAATGTACGCATTGTGGCCATAAATGGTCCACCAAAAGTAAAATGCGTTATGTGACCTGCCCTAGATGCATGAACAAGACAAAAGTTCCTAGTAATGATTAAAGGATATTGTGAAGAATAATGGCTAAATTGGTGGATCAGGAACAAGTGATCGAATATTTTAAGGGTTCGGTAGATCTTAGTTCCCAATTGATTGATGAAGTCTTGGAAATGATTTATCGTCGATATCCTGTCTCATTTGCTAGTTTTGTTCGTAGAAGAACGATTGTTCGTAAAGTTCGTAAGAAGTGATGATAATGAAAAATGCTAGAACGAGAATACTGAAAACATGTTTGAAAGAAGGATTTATTGAGCAGAAGGGGCAAATCCTCTTGATTTTTGCTGTGATTGCAGTTGCTTCCGGGGGAATTTTTCAATATTGGCTACTTCTATCCTCGTTTTCTGTGATTGGCTATTATATTTTTTCAGTTTTGATGGTGTATGAAGAGGGAAAAGGATTTTCTGATGAGTATGGGTACTGTACTGGTCGTTGGGATATCTATAAGGGGGATGTTTAATCGAGTGTAGATGAAGAATAAAAAATGGAGAAATCAAGAATGATACGAAATACGAAATTAGCAGTTGGGATGATATTTTGCTTATGTTTAGTGTTGTTGGTGACTTCTTATATCCTGGTGACGTTTATCCAAGAAGAATGGCCAGTTGTTGAACATGTGGAAGTACAAATGATTGGCAAAGAAGCTTTTGTTACAGCAACCATCAACTTGGATATAGTTGGGGTTATCTTTGCCGTTGGGTTCGTCCTAGCTACGTTATTCATCTTTGGCTGTTATTTCATCACTGCTCGGTTGTATCCAGTTAAGCGATTCATATTGGTACAGAAGTGATGAAATGAAAACATTTGAATCATCCGCTAAACCACGACGATTGGACTTCCATCTCTCGTGCTTATAATGGTGTTAGTTCGTGCTGTCAGGAGTCCTGTCAAGTTGGAGCGAGAGATGATTCAAAATAGGTAATTTTGGAGGATTGATAAAGTGGAATTTATACTAGATGAACAATCAACAGGAAAATTCTTGTTTCAAGTTATAACAGAAGGAGCATTACATTATTTTTATTTAAACGAACAAGAGGTCACTAATTTACGTAATATGAAAATAAATTTTGCTTCAGGAAAAATAGAACGTTAATAAAAAAAGAGCTTCAAAAGAAGGAGTAGGTTTCAGATGGCTTTAGAGGAATATTGTTGTTTTCTGGATAAGGATGAGGGCTGTCAATACTTTGAGCTATCATTTGAGGAACTGGAGAAACAGAAACCACATTGTTTCGAATTTTGTGAAAAATATACACCATGTTTTGAGTAATTTTAGAGGTGATATTATGAGTAATGCTGATAAAAATGGATTGTGTATAGATTGTGGTAGTAGATTATCTTGGAATGATGCTAACCAAGACTTTCTTTGTCATAATGTGAATTGTCCTTCCTATGGGGCTTATGGGTTTCCAGAGGATGATTATAGCGATATTGGAATTTATTGAGTGATTCAAAAGAAGGAGATCTAATGCCGATAGGTATCTGTATTATATGTAAAAAAGAACGATGGATTAGCCCGCAAAAACGATGTACTATGTGTGCATTATCTATTGCGTTTCCAACAAAAGATGGTCAAAAGAAGGAATAAAAATGGATGAAAAAGAATTCAGGAAAATGATAGATAATGATCAAACTATTCGTCACATGATTGCTAATATTAATTCTAATCTAACAACTATTTCTACATTCTGTCAGCGTATTATGGATCTTGAGAAGAAAATAGAAGAGCTTCAAAAGAAGAAGATACGTTGTCCTGGTTGTAATTTTCCGATCTATTGTGACGTCTGTGGCGCGCTTAATGATGAAGAAGCAGTTAGTCAACGGCTTTTTTGCACTAATGAAGAATGTGAAACGAACCAAAAGAAGGAGCCAGTTTAGATGATAAGTGACCTTATTTTTGTGTTTATGGTGTATTTTGTTATAATCATCAGTTGCAGCTTTTTGGCTCTATTGACTGAAACATTATTGAAATAAAAAAATGGGGGAGATGAGCAAGCTAGGAGCTTAACTCACACTTATTTGCGGAAGGCATTGACGAAGTTGGTTCGCCATTTCTTTGCTTTTGCAGCACGGTTGATGCCAGCAGTGACGTCCTTTGCCTTAATTCGGCTTACACCAGCTTTCCAGTTTTTAAAAGGAGTGCTTTTGGCGATGGTCTTGGAGCCTAGCCCAGTTACACGAGACATAGAATTCGTGTAATTTTTCGCGGCTGTCTTGCTCTTTACCCGACTGATCATCTTGCCTACACCAGCTCGTGCTTTGGATGCCCATTTTGCTTCTGCACGAGCGAGAATGCCTGATCCACCAGCTGCTACGCGACGTTTACGTCGTCGTGTGGTCGTACGCTTTGGGGCTGCACGAGTCGTTTTCCGCTTAGGAGATTTTCGTTTAGTTGCTTTTCTACGTTTTCGGGGTGGCATAAAATTGACCTCGATACAAATAAAAATGATGGGAATCTTTATATTCTTTTTCGACCCAGTTTGGTGTTATGGTACTATTGGCCCATTAAAAATGGTGAAATCTATGAGTGTACGGATTTCAATTACTATTACTGAGGATACGCACAAATTTCTAAAGGAATACCGGAGAGTGTCCGGTACGCCGATGGCAGCGAAAGTCAAAGACCTAATTGCAAATTGGATTTTAAACTACGACCAGCAGGTAGGCCCACATTTTGTTGTGGATCGTGGTAATAATATGCCCGTTATTACTGTTATGAAAACGAAAAAAAGGAGTACAGGTACTTCAATTGCTCAGGTCATGAATTCTGATGTTAAAAGTGAATTTAAAGAAGAAATTGCCAAACGGATCCAACAACAAGAGAAAAAACAGAAATGGTCAGAGCTTGAGAATATTGACGAACTTCGAGGAGTGACATCTGAAGTTGGCAACTAATATAGAAGATAAACGACTTCGTGTTTCGGAACCGATTAAGAAACGCATTAAACTTCTAGCCCATCGTGCAGGTATTGGTCTGCAAGAATGTACCGAGAAATTGATTATAGACTGTATTGATAAAGATGGTCAGCTTCTTGCTATTTTTCCCCGATCTAATGATCTCGAAGATATCCGTTTTTTTGCAGAAAAATGGAATATGGTAGACGAATATGTTATTTCGCGGCTTATTAAGATTATTCGAGTCTTGTTTATTGAAGAAGAGTTATTTGATGATCTTATTGAAGAAGTAATCCATCTAGAATCTAATTTAAATTTATCTTAAAAGATCCAACAGTTTTAAAAATGAAACCATACAAATAGTTTTGGTGAAAAACAATGTCTGACCGATTAACATCTCTTGCAGAACGACGGGCTCATGAACGTGTTGCCATTCCGATTATCTTAAAAGTTCAACAGCCTTCTTTTCTTGATTTTATTGATGCTATCCGTCCATATGTTCTAACCGAGCGAGGAGACAGATTCCCTCGTCTTAGAACTGCCGTTGAAAATATTATTCCCGATTTTCTGACTATTCCAAAGTTTGGGATGATGGCTGGAATTTTCCCTCGTGAGGTTGTTTTTGATTTTGCTCAGACTAAAGGTATTGATCGTATTTTCTCTGATGAACGGAAGTTTGCTTTTGTAAATTCAACTGTTTCGTCCCCAGGTGTATTTACAACAGAGCGGGGTGTATTTAATGATTCTGTTGAGTTTACGAGTACTATATGGACTAAGAAAGCGATGGGTTGTGATATTGCCAATGAAAAAGGTTACTCTGGGCAAGATGTTACCGTCGTTGTAACCGATACTGGGGTCTCTGAAAGACATGAACAACTCTACCATACTGAAATGGATTCCGTTATGTTTCAACAACGTGATTTTAATGGTCATGGAACTTGGTGTACATCTTGTGTTGGCGGAAAGCCAGCTTTAGATGATCGCATGACTCGTAAAATTGGCCAAGACGTTTGGTGTGAGGGTATGGCCCCAGAAGCTAGACTGGTTGCTATAAAATGTTTGGGTTGGGTGATTGGATCCGGAACTACTTCTCAAGTCATTAAATCTGTTGAGATGGCTACTGAAGCTTATCAAGCTGATGTTATTTCTATGTCTCTAGGGAGTAATGGTCATGCTGAAACTCCTGAAGATGATCCTGAATATGAGATTTATAAGCAAGTTGTTAAGGATGGTGCTATTCCTGTCGTTGCTGCCGGGAATAGCGGTCCAAATGAAGGTACTTTAAACTCTCCTGGGTATTTGCCCGATGTTTTATCAGTTGGTGCATATGATCCAATTACAGGAAAATTGGCCGATTTCTCCAGTCGTGGTCCTAGTCCATGGGGAGATATTGGACCTGATTGTATTGCCCCAGGCGTGAATATCAATTCGGCTTGTGTTGGTCTCTTAGATAGGGCTGGAGATCAGACGATTAATAAGTATTCTTTTCTTTCTGGTACTTCAATGGCCACTCCGCATGTTGCCGGATTACTTGCCCTTTGTAGACAAGCGTATCAGACTCATCTCGGTAAACCATTATATCTTCCAGAGGTCAAGAAAATGTTGGCTGAATTAGGTACTGCAAAAAATAATGATTCTGGTCATGGAGCAATTACATGGCAGATGTTTGAAGATTGGATGTCAACAACGCACGGAATTGTGGTATGAATGGCTCAAGAGGAAGAGTTGCCTCCTTTAAAGGAAGAACCGAAGAAATCTCGAAAAATCCCTGAAACTATCATGGGAGGGCATGGCCCATTTGTATCACGCCTTCGTAAGATGCGAGGTCGCCTTCAGGTTTTTAGTCCATTTAAATATGTCAAAATTCATATAGATAAGCTACAAATTCTTGATGTGGAATATGATAAGGTATTGGTTTTTCCATATCCTTCAAAAATCATTGGCAACCTTTTTTTTGATATAAAGAATCAATCCCGCGACTTATTTCCTGAACTTCAACTTGATTGTGTGACAAGTATTGAACAACAACAAATCTTTAAATACCGAAAGCCCTTTATATTACAAGCAGAAGGAAAACAAAAATTTATGGCACGATGGGAATCGAAAGACCCTGAGTTTATAATCATGCTCCTGACACAGTTAAAAACTGGGAAAATAATCATTAGGTGGCAAGGATCTATTACCACCCCGAAGGAACGGTTTGTACGGGAGTATGATATTGAAGAAGAAATTAAGATCGTAATCTAGGAGAAGGAAAGAAAATGGCACTTACTACGGCACTTGCAATGTCGATAATGGGACTACTTGATGTAGATCTTCATGATGTAAAAACAAAAGGTGATCGGGTAATTTATACTTACGAAACTGATACTTTGTTTAAAGAACGGGCCGCAGGATTCAAAGCAAAGGTGGCTACTATGTTTGATCTTCCTTTAAAGTTGGGGAAGGTCGAGAAGGCTGTTGAGATTCAACGCGGACATTTAGTTAAGACCTATCATGTTGAAGTTTCGGTTCCAAAAGTTGCGGGACTTCGTGGTAAAAGTCCAGCTCGAATTCGAAAACGCAAACGGTGATATAGATGCCTACAGTAGTTATTAAATTAACTGCTAAGACTGCAACAGATCCACATACACGTCATCATGGTCTGGCTATTGATGAGCCCCTTCCAGAGAAGTTCTGGAATGGTCATGATGAACCACCAATGATTGGAGTTGCTGGTGGTTCGTTTGTGTACCAAGCAATATTGGATCTTGCTTCTGGTTTGCATACTTTTGAGTATGGGACTTGTGGAGCATGTAATCATCCTACTGAAGGAAATAAATATTCATGGGAGGCGTCAATTTATCTTAATGATACCTTAGTTGCTCATAGCCCGTGTATTGGTCGGGACAAGCATTTTATTGCTCAAGTCAAGATTGGGGCCGATGCTCCAATTTCCGATCTTTCTCCTACTCCCGACGAACCAATCATCACTCCTGCTCCCGAACAACCATCTCTTGATCCCAGTCCCGATCCTGGGGAACCAATGGCTCCTGATAATGGTATCTTTAAACGATTACCATTCCTAAAAATTCCGATTTCTCCTTCTGAACCAGATCCGAAGCCAAGGCCATGGCAGAATCTACTCCCGGTTCCTAAGCAGCCTATTTTTCCCAAGGCTAAGATCTGGGTTCGTGTGAAAGGGGTTATGAAGCGTAGAGCTAGTCGTCCAATAAAGAAACTCTTTGCGAGATGAAACAAAAGTGGTTAGTGTTCCGGTTAAAATTTCAGCAGAGGCTACTACTGATCGATATCCCAGACATCATGGTATGACAGTAGATGAGCTACTTCCCCAAGGGGATTTCCACTTAAAACAACCTTCTACTGTGATTGGTGTTGCTGGAGGGAGATTTGATTACGAGACAGAACTTGATCTGAAGCCAGGTATACATATAATCGAATATGGGAACGGAGGATTTTGTAAGGTACATTCGGCCACTGGGACTACTCTAGCGTGGAAAGCTATGATTCAAGTGGGAGATAATGTTGAAGTTTCTAGCCCATGTGTTGATCGATATAGTCATTTAATCGTTCAGTTCTTTCTTGGTCCGAAGGGAAGAGTCCGATCTATTCCTGGGCTTAGAAAACCACTTATTCCAAAATTAAAGCTTCTTACCAGAATTAAAGGTATTTTTACACATCAGCGTAATCAAAATTTACGTGAAGGATTGAAACCAAGATGAGACAACGATTTGGAAATCGCGTTGCCCGCAGATTTCAGGAACGAAGTCGTTCGATTGTTCGTCAAATTACTAAACAATCAAAACGACGAAAACAGATCCGAAATGTGATTTATGACGCAGCAACTACGATTTTTATGCCAGTTCGATAAGGATGCTATACTGTATCTGTATTATTGAACTAATAACCATGTTAAACGGAGGTTGGACAAGACGCCACCTAAAGCGAAAGGAAAACGAAAAACACCTAAAAGAAAAACACCTAGACGAAAAGCTCCAAAAAAGAAGCCTGTAAAACCTAAAATAACTAAACAGGAAACGCCTAAACGGAAAACGCCTAAACGGAAAGCTACTCGACGAAAGAGTCCAGAACCAAAGACGCTTCTTGAACGAGTTGCTCCCAAGCTTGTTAAGCGTGTAAAATCTCGCCCAGGGAAGATAATTAAAAAGAGAAGGTAATGAAATGTTTCCTCTAATAAGAAAGGGATCTAGAATTTCTGAGAATAAGGATGTAATGACTGCTTATATGATTGAAATCAAAAAGAAACGTGGAAGATGGCGACTCTTTTTCTGGTCACAGAATCATGGAAGTGAACCAAAAATTTTTGATACCAGAAAGGTACGTGCTCTCGTAGATGGAGTATATTTAGGGACTGGTAATCATGGTATAATTGGTAAAGAAGATTCAGATGATAGATATCTCCTTACTGAAAGTATAGAAGGTAGAACCCGAGTAATTACGATAACTATGATATAAAAGGTGTATAACTATGTCTAGAAAATATACTTCAAGTGATCCTCTTAGTAGTAGGATAGTACACGCGTATGTCCTTTGGATTAAACGGATTCGGCGAGGATGGCATACACAATTCGGAGGGGAAACTACCCAGGGAATAATTCGTTCTCAAGAAATATATATTGATGCCGTGGATGAGATATTTTGGGATCCAAGACATGTGGGTACAATAGAAGTTGGCGGACCATCTTGGGTTGACCGTCCTGATCGTTATTTACTTGAACTTAAGGTAGAAGAAAATCGAGATTTTCTCGAAATAACTATGTTATGAGTGAATTATAATGGATATTTTTGATAAGAATCCATCCTATCATTTCCGAAAGATTAGATGGGATCTTCGACGTCGAATGAAAACCACAAAACTTCGTGCTCGTGTCCGAGAACGAGTGAAACTCCGTCGAGATACTCTGAACCGTTTTGGATTGTATGACCGACCAAGGATTGGGATTGAATGAGTGAACAAGAACAAAAACAAGAACCAGAGCCACAACCACAAGAACCCAGGAAACGTCTGATAAGCTCAGAGCCAATCTTAATCAATATGATTGCGAATCGTAAGTTAATGTTGATTCGGCGTGGAGTCCTAAGAGAGCGTGTTCTTGTCTTTTCTGCTGAAGTAGGTAGAACACTCCGCGATTTCGGTTTTTGGGTTTCGATGGTTGCCTCCTCTCTTGGTGGATCAATTATGGGCTTTTTAAGTACGACACTTAGAGGGAAATAGAATGGAAGATTTTCCTCCCGCGATCTGGGCTACTTTAAAAGACTATGGGGTCTCTTCAATGGGGGTGGGGAAGGCCCATATTCCGGTTCTGTCTAGTATTAGTGAACCGGAAATTTTAGATTATCAAGTTGTGGATACTACGCCACGTCTTCGTAAGTTCCGTCAAGATGTGATTCGGAGTCGGGTTGTTCGTACTACTTCTACTTTGGGAGAGTATGGAACGCAAGCCTTCTTCCGGAAAAAATGTACCGCTTGGCTTAATCCACAGATTAATTTCCAAATTACCCCGCTTCGGATCGAATCTCTTACACTTGTTATCTTGCGGGGCGATCTCAAAGGAGAAATTACTAATGAGATCAAAAATGATGGAAAAGATGGTGAGAAAGGCACCAGTTCACGATGGCGGTGGCAGTCTTGTCCTCAGGATCGTAGTGGATATGATTGGGATAAGATCGCAGGTTCGGCGAATTTTGCTCCAAGATGGCGACATCAAGCATTAGAGGTTGAGACTAATCGTTTGATTTCTAATGTCTCACAAAATCTAAATACCGTTCGAAAAGACCAAAGACTTTCTATTGCTGGACGATTTGAGACTACAGGTCTGAAGGATGTTATTATGAGTTTGCTTAGCATTCTCCGCAGAGGGTCGATGGTTATCAAAAATGGGTATGATCTAACCATTAAATATATGTGGAAGGGACAGGAGCAGACAATTAATCGTAGAGTGGATTCTCGGATCCGATTGCCTGTTGAAGGCGGGATTAATGTGGATTGGCTTTAAAGGAAGGAGTAGCTTATAGAACCATAAGAGAAAAACTATAAAAACTCGGTCTCTAATAATAGAGTATCTATTGAATCGTTAGAAATCTATTAGTATCTATCAGAGCTAAACCGAGGTACGATAATTTGGAAGTACTGACAGATAAAGTAAAAATCTATGCTAAAAAATTCAAAGAGTTTGATTCTCGTATTATTGAGGGAGTGGGAGTTTGTTATCGCCATAGTCCGACCTTTCGAGCACATGTAAATTCTCCACACTTTGGAGAGACCCGAGGTTGGCGAATTACTTGGCTTTGGACTCCACATGTCAAACAATATCCAATTTTAAAGTTTGTGGGTCCTCTTGATCTTGGATTATACTCTGTTAGAATTGATGGTATTCTTGGTCAGACAGACATTTCCAAATTTGTAGCCGAAGCCCGGACGATTTCTATGTTCCAGGAATATATTACTGCCACTGCAGAATTTATTGCCGAACTTCTCCATAATGGGGACAATTCATGGATCCATGTTAATGGTTCGTCCGTTGAACCTGCTCTTTTGCTTTGTGAAGAGTATAGTTCGACTTTCCGTGCAATCCGTGAAAATGGACGTCCTAATGGATGGGACATCGTAAAATTATGGACCAATAATCCAGAAGAAATTACTGCTCTTCAAGAGATTTTCCCGCTAGATATTGGTATTTACTGTGTTCGTTTAGACAGTATTATCCAAGGCATCGAATTAACAGATTTTGGAAAACAGCTCGAAGAACTTCCCGCCTTTAAACTATTTCCTCGTGAGGTTATGCGTTTTATTCTGCAGATTTTGAGTAAAAGATTCTAATCCTCGGATTTTGTCTCTAATTTTTCTCCTATTTTGCTGAGGAGTCGGGTTAAGACTGGAAAATTCCAATCTTTTGCTATCTGCATTCCTTTCTGTTTAAACATACTCGCCGCAATTTGTCCAGGAGGAACATTGGCATGGGCAGCTAACCGACGGATGAGGTCTGACGGGTTGTTAAGTAGAGTTGCGAATTCGACAATTTCTTCTTGTTTTAATTTACTCCATTGGATTGACGTGCCCAGGAGAGCATTAATTCCATCTTCATACTCTTGTTTGGTGGTCATGTTTATGTATCTCCTATTGTATTTTCCTGATCTACTTCTTGTTTATGTGCTACTCTAATATGTTCTCGTTCTCGTAGCAGCATCTGAATAACATCATTGATTGAATCCATATTCAATTTAAGTTTTAAGATCATTAGCTGATGCCATTCGGGATGTTTGACTTGGACTGTTTTAATTTTTTCTTCGTCTTTTTCAGATTTACTCATGATAATTTAGTTCCTCTTTATTTCTGTAACCTTATAGTTCTACAGTACTTAAAAGGTTTTTTGTCAAAAGATATTTAAATGTAGAATGGTTACTCTTTGATGGTGCTAAATAATATGGCCGAACGACCCCTCAAAAAATTACGTGATCAAGGTGTCCGTGCTTTTGTTCAAAGCAAAGTTCAACGGGTAAAATCAGCCGGTGCTATTCCTCTTGCTAAAAGACGTATGGATCGAACTCTTTCCCAGATTAAACGACGATCTTCGGCAATTGGTGGGCTTGGACTAGAGAAAGATGTTAAATTAAAGGCTCGGTGAAAATAATGTCAGAAGAATCTCCTGAAATTTTTAAAAATCTTCGACAACGCCTCCAAGAAATGCCTACTCTTACCAAATTTAAGGAAAGAACCAAAGAAATCCGAAATCAATTCCAAGATCGCCAAGGCGAAGCTGGTGGTAGTCGAGGTAAAGGAATCTTGCAGAAAGAAGGCACAGGACTCAGAAAGGTTATTAAAGAACATGCGTTCCAAGTGAAAAAAGATGGGGTCTCTGATCCTGTTTCCCGAATGGATATTCCTGGAAAAGCTATTGCAGAAACTATGCCCGTGGTTAAAGAGCATCAATTCAAGCTAACGAAGGGCTAATTAGCTCTTCTACTTATTGTACTTTGATTCTCTTTTCGGTATCTTTCCTGAAGTTGTATATCTTCTTCATAGTGTTTTAGTGCGTTGGCTGTTAGAATGAGTAGATCTTGAAAAGGAATTATACCTAGATTTGATAACTTGTGGTGGTTTCCACATAGTGGTATTAAATTAAAAAAATCATTTTTTGGATTTCCAAATGCATGAGGATCAATGTGATGAATTTCTACATTTCCTACCATTAATTCTCTATGTTCACAGTCGAAAATTGCACATCTATTATTGTGTATGAAGCGGATAAACCACTTTAGAGTCGCTTTTCTGAATTTCGTTATTTTTCCTGATATTACAACATCTAATTCGTCTGGTAATTTATCATCTAGTTCTATGACTTCCTCGATGTTTTCTACAGGAGATTCATTCAGAGTTGCTTGCTGTTCTTTTTTCACTTTTTCCTTGTATTTTCGTATGATATTTCGTACATCGGTGTCATTTTCTGGACACTTTTCATTAGGGTGTTTTTTGTGGACCTTTTGGTAAATTCTATACTCTAATGTTTTCCTTCTTTTTCTATATATAGGTTCAATTTTTATAATTTCCGAAGTGTCATATCCATTGAAGACGTGGCTATATAGAGTTTCTAAATGATCCTCTGTTGCTTCTGGTAATTCTGGTAAGTCATTGGGATCATTCTCTTTTTTGGAGAAATTCTTCTCTTTTTTGGAGAAATTCTTCTCTTTTTTGGAGAAATTCTTCTCTTTTTTGGAGAAATTCTTCTCTTTTTTGGAGAAATTCTTCTCTTTTTTGGAGAAATTCTTCTCTTTTTTGGAAGTCGCGTCCATTTCCGTCTCTTGCCTGTTATACGATCCTAAGGTCGGTTCTGACTTCGGAAGATGTCTTGTTCTAGCATATTTTTCAATAGCATGTTCTCGATTGTTGCTATCGATGATTTTTCGCATGATCCCTTGATCAGTGATATGCAAATTATACTTTTTAAGGATAGGACCATATTCTGGGTGGTTATTAAAAAAGTCAGTAGCCCGATAGTATGGTGTACTAGGAGCTATATCCATCTTTTTACATAAAACTCCATTTGTAGGGCCTCCCCTTTTGTCGAATATATTCCAAAATTCTTTCCAGAATTTAGATGATTTTTTTACCATACTATCTACATCCTGTTTAGGATTTCTTAAGCTTTACACCGAAATGTTCATCATGGAAATCTAAGAGTAGGTTGATTACTTTATCATAGGAATCGCCCATTTCTCCCTTTGATCGTATACGGTCTTTTGTGGTAAGTTTAATTTGGATATGTGTTCTAGCGACCATATGTTCACATCGTCTTAATAATATTAAGATTTCGAATTTGCTTATATTTCTTTCGTCCATATTTAAATACTTTCCCCTTGTTCCTTAGATTAACAAAAAAGAAGAGAGTTGATGTATCTATGAGTATTCACGAAATATCATTAGTGGATCTCGTTCCGAATATGCTAGAATTCAAGCGAGAGCTAGTCGCCAGCTACGACGCCCAATTTCCGTGGCGTAAGCATGGTGATGTGGACGAAGGAAAAGTTTTCGAACGTAAGTTCCAAGAACTTGCTACTGGATACTTTGCCCAAGGAGCTACTATCTCTGCAAGGGTCATGTTCGACCAATACATTCGCTACAAAGCTTTGATCTCCGCAATTGCGAGAGGTCACTCTTACGATGAAGATATTGTAGGGGGAAGTTTTGTTGGTGATACCGCGGCCGGTCAGGCAGAAACAACCGTCCGCCATTTGGACATGGATGACACCTTTGCTGTTGCTAGTTGGAACCAAGCGTCCGTAATTGGTCAGATGAATATTGTTCCTGACGATTCAGTGGCCAATAACACAGTAGAAACCGCCGTAGCCAACCAGGAGACCTGGATTATCTTAGGGTGCTACGAGAGTCTTTCGGGAATCCCGATCCATACTCGTATTCAAACGTCTATCAATGATGCAGACGGAGTTCGGCTTCCCCAGACTTGCTATCTAAATCAGGTTCTTTCTAACCTCTTAGTGTTCCCCTATGGAACGCCCCATTGGGTTCGAGAGTCCCAGACCTTAGATATCGACAGTTTTGCCCGAGCCCCGGCCGGTGTAGCGACTGGGTTCATTCCATTCGGAGTTGAGATTCTCCCAGGAGCCAACGTAACTGCGGTGATTCCTTAAAAGTTAGGTGATCTAAAATGGCTATACACCATTTACCTCAACAGCATTATAAAATTGATCACCAATCTCGATGGGGTCCCGCCCTGTATTCTGCCGCAGGAGCTCAAGCAGGGATTGTCTGTGTGATGTCCGGGTTGAGTACCATTATCACCAGTTCCAATGTCCTATCAATATTTGCCCAAGGGGTGGGTGTTGATGTGGTTTACAGTGGATGGAGTGGACACACCATTTATCTGACGGCTCAAATGTGCCGACATTTGGTTTCTGGTGCCGCGAGTGGATATTACCCGTTACAGGAAGCCAGTGCCAACACGGATCTATCAGGAATAAGGTTCCATGTTGTAGCCCAGGGACGCTGATTGGCATAGTAAGCCGATATATAGATAAGGTGTTAATTATGCCGAAAGACATTGAAACTATCAGCGATGTGCTCCTCTTTACTGGGGAGCATTTGGTAATCCTGTTCCCGACCTATCCTACATCTAGTAGTCAAGTTGGAGTCCCAGGAGGCCGAGCCTTTTTCTTTAAAATCTTGGCTGCCCGAAGATTCCGTTTTCGCTACGACTTGCTTGCGAACTTAGCCCCCTTGACTGGGGTTGCTTACAACTTTCTTGGCGATGTCGGGCTTGGTCTAGGGAATGACGTGCTCCGGATTGAAGACGATAGATTCTGGAGCTATCATATTGGTTATGCTCCACTCCAAGACGATCTTCGTGTTTATCACCGCCTAAGTAACAACGTGAACCCTCAAGCTTTGGAGTATACTATTCCTACGCTCCCAGATCCCACAGCAGGCACAGACTTTGAATACATCGTCGGAAATGAAAACGCGAATTATTATGATCCTCATGTGGATACAGAGCTAATCTGCTTCAGAAATCGTGAAGCAGGGACGATGCATGAGTTTGGGTTTTTTAACGAAGGCCCCAACTTGATTGATCCTGTGTTGAACCTTTATGGCCGCGGATATTTGATGATTCCTATCGTAAAAGAGGAATCAATCAATAAGATTCTCGACGGACGAATTAAGGCCCATCTCATTAACTTCGGAACGCTTACTACCTATAGGGATCGCACGTTTCTCCCCAAATTTTGGATCGACGTGAAGAATGACCGCCTAGTAAGTTTTGAAGACATTACTGGCGTAGAGAGCCCGAGGATGTGACAAGATGACACTTGACAGACTTCCAGAAGTAAAGAAATGGCATGGGCCTATCACGACTCGTGGCAGTGGAATTGCCTTAAGCGGCTATTCTGACTTAGTTGTGGTGGAAAATACCAAGCTTTCTCGGTTAACAAGAGTAACACTTGCTGGTCCTAGGGCTAGTCGTTTTATTGCATTTGTACGAACCCAAGCAGGAGCCAATCCTTCCGCCATGCTCGATTGGGACCTAGCGGCAAGAGGAATGATTATAGATCAAACCACTTTTTCAGATCCTATACTCGAATGGCGCGCCAATGCTGAACTCTGTATCCAGCAAATTGCATCGGGTGCCGCAGGTGAAACTTTTACCGCAAATCTCCAACACTACGAGCTCCGAGGATAACAGGGATTACCAACCAACCTCCCCCTCTTTTTTTTGATAACAAAAAGTTAATAATATTTGACTGGTAAGAAGGTTCTATGGTTGATAAAGTTACATGTATGATTTGTGGTAAAAAATATCATTTTCTTCCCTCTCATACTCGTCAGGCTCATTCTTTAAACAAAGATAAATATTTGAGAAGGTTTCCTAATGCTCCTTTATATAGCTTAAGTTATCGAAAACGACAATCAGAAAGTGGAAAAAATGCATATCAAAAAAATCCAGGTTTATGTATAAAACGATCTGAAGATAGAAAACGGTGGCATAAGGAGAATCCAGGAAAACAGAAAGAGTTAAATAATCGACCTGAGGTTCAACAGAAAAGAATAGAAGGTATAAAGTGTTGGCATAGAGAGAATCCAGGAAAACAGAAAGAAAATCTGAATCGACCTGAAGTTCGGCAACGAAATTCAGATTCTCAAAAGATCGCTCAAAACCGTCCAGAAGTGAAGGCACGAAGTAGAGAGACAACACTTCGCTTATGGCAAAATCATGACTATAGAGAAAACCAGATTGAGACACATAAGATTCTATGGCAAGATCCTGAGTATGCTAAAAGGACAATAGAACAAATCAAAAAAGCATGGCGTGATAATCCCAGTTTAAGGGAAAAGATGTCGAAAGTTAAGAAGAAACAATGGCAAGATCCTGAATATGTCAAGAAATTACATAAAGGTTTGGCTCAACGTCCAACTGGTTTAGAGATCGAAGTCATGGCTATTCTCAATAGTTTGTTCCCTAGCGAGTATGGTTATAATGGTGGTTATGAGTTGGGGATTGTTTTATGTGGCAAAGTTCCCGACTTTGTGAATATCAACGGCAAGAAAAAGCTCGTTGAAGCCTATGGTTCGTATTGGCATAAAGAGAGTGATGAACAACCACGAATTGATCTTTTCGGAAAAATTGGGTGGGATTGTCTCATCATTTGGGATTGGGAATTACAAGATTATAAGAAATTAGTCGAAAAATTAAAAAGCTTTCATACTCAATTATCACTTAGACAACCAACTTTAGATTTATATTGAAGGTGAAAAAATTATGGCAATCCATCGGCTCATCTCAGAAAATGATATGCGTTATATAAAAAAGTATGGAGTGGCTACGAATTACAACGCCCGACTCTCTGGGGTGATCTTTAGTGCCGTCGAGTTCGCAGAGGATTTCCCTTATTCTTGTGATGGGGTCCTTCTTACTCTCAACAATCTTACCAATCCTGCGGGGCCGTCTGCGGCGATTATTGACTTATCTGCGTCGGCTATTACTATGTCAAGTTTTACTATTGTGTCTACGATCTCAGTTTCTGGTTGGGTGGGAGATGTATTCGATGTAGCTTGGGAGGCTCTTGCTGCGAGTCCGCCATAGGTGATTTAAAATGGGAATTTTAGATATGATTGAAAAAGTGAAGATCAAACGACAAGAAAGACGGAAAGGTATCCGAGCTGAAGATTCGGAGGAATATGTCCCAGGGACATCTCCATATTCAGCAACCGCGGGAGATCTTACTAAGATTCTCGTAGAGCCTCTTGATCCAACTACAAAGAGTGTCAGTGCTCGAATTATTAACCAGAGTCTAAAAGTCAAATTCCGGCCTTTTAAAAGAGTTCGAAGAATTCTTGCTGAGGAAGGAGGATATGAATCTGCGGTGATTTATTCCAGTGCAAAACCAGGAACGGATGTTATTATCAGAACTACAGGATCCTGGATCATAACCGAGCCCGCTGGCGGAACGGTGGATACGTACTTATTTTTAAAGAACCATGCGACAGGTAGCCAACTCGATCTTAAAAACAAAAAAATTACTGCTGAAGGAGCGAATACTTCATGGCCAAACCTAAATATGGTAATGCCACGCGACGGGTCTTCGATTCGCCTAAGAGTTGAGCTGATGGCTCGTAATCCGCCCCATATCCCTTCAATTACGTGGTTTACTCTAGATACTGTCCAAATTCAAATTGCGGGAACAGGACAACCTGCTGTGGATCCTGTAACTCCCCCGATTGTTGTGGAAACCCCGATTGTTGTGGAAACCCCGATTACTCAACCATCTGCTCAAACAATGGGCGAAATCGGAACGCTGGTCGCTCCACAATCTGAATATCCTGGGAATACACCAACCGTTTCCATACCTTATCGACTCATCGGAGATGGAAGGACTGAGCGAATCGGAGTCATTTTAACCGATATTGATACTGGAAAGGACTGGGCAGGTCAAAATGTTGAAACGGTGGCCGCAAATTCTCGATGGATGAACGTTAAACTTTCTCAAAAAATGCCCGCGAAGTCACTAAATTTAATATGTAGATTATGGTTGTACGGAGAGCCAAATCGATTGCTAGATGATGCTATGGTCAGCATCCAATCTTTAGGTGTGGTACAGCCTCCTCCTCCTGTCGTAATTGTGATCCCCCCCACGGTTGAGCCTCCACCTGAGCCTGATCCTGAGGTTCCTTCTATTGACCTTGACCCTGTAGATCCTGTTTCTCCCACAGAACCTGCTCCCCCTCCCCCTGAAGGTGTTCCAGAGAAGCCTGTTACACCGACAGTTCCATGGTGGGTTACATGGCTTCAAGGACGGTTTCCTCGATTACAGCGGAAAAAAGGTATGGATAAAGATACAACCGATTTGGATGTTCAACTAAAAGCACGGTGAATATGTAATGTTAAAGGCACGATATCGAACTCGTCGATTTAAGATTCTTGCTGATGCTTATTCTTATCGAGGCGGGATAACCAGCTGGTTAGCTCCTCCTACAAAGGGAGGCTCCGATTTTAATGTAGACATTACTTGTTGGGTTAAATCTGATACTCCGGTAACTGTAGATACATGGATGATTATAAAGGAACAAGGAACAGGGAAACAGATAACTCAAAAGATGTTACGAGTTCCAGCAAATGGTCAGAGCTTAAAATTTGTTGGTTTACGTGGTACCATGCCTTATGGAATTCCTTATGATTTACAACTTGAGTTCTGGCTTCTCAATCCACCAGGGCGACCTGCGGGTTGGCACTCTCTTGTTGAGAAATCATTCACTATTAAACAGGCTGTAGAAATAATCCCATCAGAAACCACTTATTCTTACAGTGGGCGAATTTCTAATTATGAGTATACTCGCGGTGCAGAGGTGGGAGATCCTATCCAGGTAACATGTTCGGGAAATTGGGTAAAATCTGATCCTGCTGGAGTATCGGTTAATGTATATTGGACTCTTAAAGATCAGGCTGGACAACAACTTGATTTCAAAACTATGAATGTAGTAGCCAATGGTCAAGGGCTTCCTATGCAGACCTTAAATACGATCATGCCATATTCAGGCGGCGATTATCGTCTTAGATTAGATTTTTGGGTTCTAAGTCCGCCAGGAAAGCCCGCAGGTTGGCATCGTCTGGATTATAAAGAATTTACAGTTTCTTTAACAACAGAATCGATCCAACCCGATCCTGATACACCCATACCTACGCCCGATGCAATCGAACCTGAGTTAGATATCGAACCAGAAGAACCAAGTGGTTTGTGTTCTTTGCCGATTCTACGGCGTTCTTTTATCTGTCGGATGCTTCGTGAGAAACGGGTAAAGAAACAGATTAAGCTGAAAGCCCGCTAATTTTTTCTCTTTTTTTGATACAAAAACCTTAAAAAGGGCACATACTTACATACTTACACTATGTGATGACTATGTGAAATATGGTATGGTGTAGTTTTTTATGCCAACAATTACGATTTATCTACCTGATTCTGTCTTTTTCAGGCTAAAACAATCAGCAGAACAAGGGAAAGAGAAAGGAAATGGAAATGAAAGCCAGATTATCCAGAAGGCTCTTCGACAATATCTCAATATAGAGGAATTGCCATGAAAGTTTTGTGGTGTACGGGTTGGAGCAAAACAAGCTTTAGTGGAGCCCAAACACAAGCCGATTTGCTGATTACTCTCTTAAATCAGATTCCTAAAATTGATGTCGAGCCGACGAACTATCCGCCGCTCGGCATCAAAAGTGATGATAAGTATCTGCTTGGCGAAGAAATGAGTGATAATCCAATTTACTTTCCGACTCATGATCTCTTAGATATGGTCAAAGAAATAGAGCCAGATCTGGTGATGTTCCAATGTCATAGTGATCTTCTTCTTCGTGATATTTCCAGAATCCAGGAATTGGGAGTTAAGACTGTAATTCGCCTCGGACTTAACCTGACTGAGATTTTATTATCTGGTCTCGGGCATAGAAGTCTTGATAAGATGGTAAAAGTTATTACATTACCCGATCATGTTGTTTGTGCTAGTTCATATACAGAACAACGTACACGAGCCTTCCGGCCAGAGAATACTTCTGTTATTCCTACTTGTATTGATTCTTCGCGATTTAAGCCTTCAACATGCCGAGATTCTACTGTAGGTACAATGGGACGAATCATGCCCATTAAAAACCATCTGATGCTTCTCGAAGCTATTAAATTGGCTAATGATAAACAGTATACTGAGCTTGGGATTATTGGAAATGGTCCATTATTACCAGCATATCAAGGGATTGTCCAGATTCTTGGTCTACAGAATGTAGTACGATTCACAGGGATTATGCATGATCTTCAACTTTTGTTTGATGAAATCAGTGTTTTTGCTCTTCCAAGTTGGACAGAAAATCATCCTCAAGCCGTATTAGAAGCATATGCATGTCATGTTCCATGTATTGTTTCTGATTTAGGTTGGGGACGCGAATTTAGATGTCTTCATGCTTTTCCCGATGACCCTGAACAATGGGCAGAGTTTATGATTGAACTTCTTGATAACGATACGATGCGTGAAGAAGTGATTAAAATGCAAAATAAAGAATTAAAGGAAAAATATGAAGCTTCTGTGGTAGTCCCACAATATATTAAGCTATTCCAAGACTTAACGGAGTGATAAAAATGCCTGTTGTTAAATATGAACCTAGAAATTTGGATCCGAAAGATTATGCATTGATTTCAGATTGGCAGAAAGCCGAGCGAGAACTCGAATCGGCGTCATACGAGGCCGCCCAGGTTATGCGGAAGGCGGGATTGACGAAAGTTGAAATTATTCCTGATGATGTCCGGCTGGTTGCTGGTCCGCTTAGGGAAGAAGAGCCTGAAAAGGAAGCTGAATCATGAGAGTTGTATGGATTACTGATAGTAAACCATTTAATGAAGTTACTCTCCTAGCCCAAGCTCTCAAAGGTAAAGTAGATATTATGCCTTTGGAGAGCCAGCCTCTCAATTTTGCCTCTAAACAGAAAGTTATGTATACTACTCATGATTCACACCCTTATTGTTTTGCAGCCCATGATATTATGTCTGCGATTGACGAAATTGATCCGGATATCGTAGTTTTTGATAGTATGATGGTTATGATTGATATGCGGAGAAAGGAAATACATGACCGGATTTTAGTTTATCGTGCATCTCAAACCCCAAATGAGATCTATCAACTTCCTACTTATGAACCCAATGCTCTCCTTCGGATTCATGCTCTTGTTGATCATGTAGTAAGTGTTTCTCCAATAATGACAGAATATATTGAACAGCTTGGATTCCGAAATGTGCATACTATTCCGTTTACTATTCCTGAGCCCGACCCAAAGTTTATTGTCGATCTAGAAGAAAAGGATAAAGCCATTATTATGGGAGGGTGTTTGCGTAGTGATGAATCAATTCTACTCGGTATGGGGATATGGAGTATGATTCTTACTCAAGAACCGGAATTTGAGTTACATATATTTAATGATGATCAGACTTTTTGGAATCATAAAGCTTTTAGACAGGGGATTAAGGGTGTCCGAGCCAGTTATGCGGTGACACGAAAGCAATCTCTCCATGAAGTAGATTATCGGGAAATTATGGCGAAGAGTATGGTGTTCTTTCATACCTCGAAAACTGCTCATACGTTTTATGAAACGCTTCATGCTATGTCCTATGGGCTTCCTGTTGTGATGGATACAAATAGTCTTTTTGATATTCAATCTCCGTTCCAGATTGGATTCAACCCTCCGTTATGGTTTGTAGATGCTATTCTTAATTATTTAAACAACCCAGATTTCTGGCGGAAGATGTCAGAATCAGGAAAAAAAGAGGTTCAACAATTTTATATTACTAAATGGGTTGATGAGTGGGTTAATTATTTTAAACTCATTCTAGAACGTCTTATGATCTTTAAAGACGCTGATTTAATGCAACGATATTAGGTGATCTAAATGAGTAAAGTAGTAAATGTCAGTTCTGATCTACTAATACTTAGCCCGCATATTGACGATTTTATACTTATGGCTGGAGCTTATGTTGTAAAACTCAGCGAATTTCTGTCGGTTCATGTTATTTATATGAGTAATGGAATAAATCATGAAGAAGACAGGTCGGCTATGGGTGTTTCTGCATGTCAAAAGCTAGGTATTCCAAAGGAGAACATCCACTTTTTAGGATTCAAAAATACCATGTTTACTACTCAAATTATAAAACCAGCTTATAACATGATTCAGAAGTTTGCATTAAAACCATATATTATTCTTTGCCCGAGCAATGTAGATCTTAACCAAGATCATCAAATAACAAATCGTCTTGGCCGTATTCTTGCTCGACCCATGCCTGAGGTTAACCCAATTCGACTTCTAGCTTATGAAACTCTCAGTTCTACAGAATGGGGGATTGAACCATTCCAGCCTAATTATTATGTTGAAGTTACGGATTATGATTGGAAACCGAAGGAAGATGCGTTATTTGAGCTTTTGCCCAAACTTCGGGATTATCCTTATCCTCTTTCTATAAACGGGGTTATGGTGAAACAACAACAGCGTGGTATGGAATGTGGCTATAATCTTGCAGAAGCATTCCAAGCGATTAGGTGGTATGGATGAGTCTTGAACTTACACGAGAAACGGTGGGTATTTTCTTTTCAATTCTTGGTCTTGTGATAATAGGTCTTCTTATGTTTCGGGGATATCTAAAGTCAGATATGGAAAAAAATGAAAAAAGTGAATAATTTATTGGGTGGAAAATGAGATGCCTTATTTGGTGACGAAAAGGGACGGATCGCTCAATCTCGTAACTCCATCTCATCCACAAACCAAAAAAAACTAATCTATTGGGTAGAATGTGAGATGCCATATTGCAGCGATGAATATGGTCCGAATATCTCTTCGGTCATACATCTCGCCTACAGACCAAGATCTAGATGAATGGATGTAATGAAATGAAAGAAAGAAGTATGTGAGGTGATAGAAAAAATGAGTGATAGAGAACAGGAAGAAGTTAAAGACGAACTTAAAAGACTACGATTTGATGTAAACAATCAAGCAGAATTAATTCAGGAGCTTTTTGATTCTATAAAAAAATAAAGAATTTCTAAAAGAAGTGTTGAAAAATGACTACAATATCGATCTATCAACCCCGATTTCTGCCTCAACTCCACTATTTTCACCGGATGTATCAATCGGATATCTTTGTTTTTCTTGATAATGCTCAGTTTAAACGTCCTTCGTGGCAGAATCGTGCTAATATTTGGCTTAATGGAAAGAAACATCGAATTACAGTTCCAGTTAAGCATAAAGGAAAAAAATTACTAATCAACGAGACCGAGCTCTCTAATGGTCTTAAATGGCCTGTAGCTATGTTGGAGACAATACGCCATGCATACGGATCAGAAAGTTGTTTTGAACCATTTGAACGAATGTTTAGAAATGTTATTTCAACTTCAACTCTTCTTTCTGAACTTAATCTGGCATTAATCTGGGAAATTATTCCAATTCTGGGCTTATTTACTGACCGAGAGTTTGTTCTAGCCTCTGACCTTCCCTCTGAGTTGATTAGGTTGAAAGGGGATGCATGGATGCGGGAAATCTGTCTTCACTTTGAAGCCGATAAATACATTGCTGGAGCTGTTGCAATAAGAGAATATTTGGATCTTCCTGAATGGGAAAAAGTGGGGATTGAAGTAGTCCAGCAGGAATATCCATGTGACTATGACCGGGGAAATATCTCTATCATTGATCCATTGGTAAGATATGGACGAAAAGCAAAGGAGTGGATTGCAGTTGATTAAAATTACTTTTGAGCTAGTTCTTAGTGTTTTTGCGTTGTGTGTAGCTGTTGTCTCTGAAATTCGAAGGCGGTATAGAAAATGATCAAGCCAGAAGAAAAAATACGAGATATCTTTGATGCAGAAGTTAAGAAATATGATAAAGATCCTCGAGCGTGTTATTGGAAGAGTGAAGCAAGTCAGTGGAGACGATTTGAGATTATGACTCAAAATTTCGAGTCTAGTCTTTTTTCTGATCCTAATTGTTCGGTAGTGGATGTTGGGTGTGGTCAAGCTGATTTCTTAGGATATCTTGATAGTCATGGATTTAAGGGACAATATTTTGGAGTGGATATCTCCCCACTGATGATTAAGGTCTGTCAGAGTCGGCTTAAAATCGATTTTGAGGATGTAGAGCAACGCCCGATCTTTCATTGTGTAGATTTTATGAAGACATCAATTGATTCTACTATCCACGATTACGTTTTTGCATCAGGGATTTGGAATATGAAAGTTTGGTATGATAATTTAATGGCCGAACTTTATGCTAAGAAGGTAATTGAGAAAATGTTTAGGATTGCTAGGAAAGGAATTGCCTATAATATGTTGTCACAGCTTGGGGATTGGTATAATAGCTCTAATCATTATTATAGTCCCGATGTGATGCTTTGTCACGCTTTTAAATTTGGACGCCATCGTGTGATCCTTCGGCATGATTATGCCCCTCATGATTTCACGATAATTATAGATAAGGAGAATTATAAATAACATCAAAGACGATTAGTAAGATGACCCGCGAGGATTTTGTGAATACAGTTAAGGCATCGATGTTTTTTGCCATGACATCAACGGAGGAGTTTATTGGAGAACTAATTATTCTTTATATGTTCCTTCAAGAGAAAGGGTTAGCGGATGAATGTCAAAATAGAAAAGATCTCCAAGATAAGGCAGAGGCTATTATAAAAGAAGGTAAACAGAATCTACTTGATGAGATGAGAAAAGTATTAGACGAAGAAAATAAAGGAAAGAAGAAAAATGCTAAAAAATAATGAAATGTCCCGTGATGAATGTGTACTAGCTTTAAAGGATGTTTTTTATAGTTCTCTAATTTTCAAAGAGACATATACTGAGTGTATTGCACTTATTTTATTTTTGCAGAAAAAAGGGTTAACTGAAGAGTATCGAGCTGATAAACAACTTCGTGAAGGAGTAATGAGTATAGTAAAGGAATCATATCAACTTCATGATAAAGAAATGGCCGAACGAGAAAAAAAGAGAAAGGAGGACTCGTAGAAAATGGTTGAACTAACCTGGTCCAAGGTCTATAAGAAACAAGTCGAAAATTGGGATCTTAGTGGATATGTTCATTTCCGTATAGATATTAACGCAGTTCTAATTCAATGGTTTAGAGAAAATCCTGATTGGACACTTTTTGAGGTGGGTTGTGGTACGGGCAAGACCTTAGAGTTTCTTTGTGAGCGGGGAGTTGTTCCAGCCGAGTATCATGGTTTGGATATTACACGCGAATTTATCGATATCTGTATGGATCGGTTTCCGATGTCTGATTCTTCTCTTCCTCTTGTGACATTTCAAGTTGTTAGCTTATTTGAGTGTCAGTCTCCTGAGAATAATTATGATGTGGTTGTGTCGGTAGATGTTATTCAACATCTCGAAAACTGGCAAGAGGCCGTTGAACGCTTAGTTTACTTCGCAAGAAAATATGTTTTACTATGTGTACGAACTACTCCTGGAAGGACTTTTGACGAGTCTGATGATTGTATTAAGCTTAGAATCAACCAAAACGAACTTCGTGATGAATGTCGTAAATACGGAAAGGTTGAGTGGTTCAAAACTCGTACTTTTGGTGGGAGTAAGGTTAAAACTATTTATATTATTGATTTGACGTGATATTGTGCAATATACATTTACAAAAGATCCTTCTAATCCGTTATACGAAACTTCGTATTCTATTCAATATCCGATGGCTGTTTATCAAGATAAGGTACTCTATCTTTTCTTTTCTCGACATGCATTTGATTCTCGTATAGAGGAAAACCCTGCTTCACGTAAAAGTATAGAAATGACATGGACTAAGGATTTTAAGTATTTTCGTAGTCATGATACTATTTTAAGGACATCAGAAAAGGGATGGGATTCCGAACGGATCGAGGGGCATTGTATTCTTGATGATGGATCTAAGTATCGGATGGCTTATTGTGGATTCGATGGAAAACAATGGAGTGTAGGAATTGCTCATACTGTTGGTCTTTCTTCTTGGGGAAAGTATCTCGGAAATCCGATTATAAAAGATGCTTATGATCCAGTTTATGTCTATTGGAAAGGTTATTATCGGCTTTATTATGGTCGCTACGAGGGGAAAACTGAAATTTATGGATCTTTTTCTGAAGATGGACTTACAAATTGGACACATCATATGGATCCTGTAATTCGGCGGGGTAATGCTCAGTGGGTAGCTCCTACTGCGGTTATTCCCATAGATGATTTATTATTCATATTGTATCATATGCGTTTCGGGGAGCATCGTATGATTTGTGTGGCTTACAGTCATGATGGAGTGATCTTTAATACAGCTTATCCGAATGTCTTAATTTCATCACCAAAAGAAGGATGGGATGCAGGGAGGATCCTCCATACTCATGCATGTAAGATTAAAGGAGAATGGAATATTTTCTATGCGGCCTTAGATAACGAAGGAAAAGGAAAGATAGGACGTGGTATCTTTGAATACAGTATGGAGTAAGCGAATTCGTCATGGAGGCCAAGCTTTTCTCGAAACCAAGGTAATGGAGCATGGGGATTTTCGTGATAAACTCATTAAAGAACTAAAAACTAGAGTTTTCAATAGTCCATCATGTAGAGTGCTCGATGTTGGGTGTGGTACTGCATGGAGTTATCAGCGTCTTCTCCATGCTGTAGACTATGTAGGTATGGATTTTACCCCTGAGTATCGCCAAACTTTCTGGTTTCCAAATCATCGATTTTTTGTGGCCGATGCTCATCATTTACCATTTAAAGATAATTCATTTACTATCGTTTTTGAGTGTGTTGCACTCCAGTATTGTAAGAATTGGCGAGAAGTGATTGCAGAAATGGCACGAGTAGCTCAATCAACAGTTATTATCTTAACCGAACTTAATCATGGTCCTACGGTTCATATCCCTGCAGAACCAAAGATTCGATGGGCCTTTGATTCTCGTGATATTATTAATGCCCTTTCGAAGTGGGGACGAGTTAAGAAATGGGGCCGAGTCAAAGATCCTAGAGGTAGGAAGAGACTTGGGATGTTTGTTTGTGAGTTGAATTAAAATGGGATTACCTATCATTACCGTAGTTGAATTTACAAATATATGTAATCTCAAATGTACTATGTGTGCCCGAAATATGATGAAACGTCCTATAGGTCAGCTTAATCTTGATCTTGCCAAAAAGATCTTCCGAGAAATTCCCAAAGGATTCTTTTGGACTCATGGGTTTGGGGAGCCCCTCCTCCATCCTCAGTTCTATGAATTAGTTAAAATGGCCCGAAGGATCGGCCATCAAGTTGGAGCTATTACTAATGGTACCATTTTAGATGAAGAAATGGTTATACGGATTATTGATAGTAGATTAGACCAGTTAGTATTTAGTATTGATGGAACGAAAGAGATCTATGAGAAAATCCGGATTGGAGCTCATTATGATCAGGTTAAAGAAAATATTCAATGGTTTAAAGAGATTAAACGAGAGATGGGATCTAGTCTTCCTAAACTTCGGATTAATCTAGTAACCCAACGAAAAAACAAAGCCTGTATTCCTGCGTTTCTTGAAGAATGGAGACCGATTATTCCTCATATTCGTATTAAGAATGTGAATGATTATTATGATGGTGGACAAACTCTTTTAGTTGACGTTCCCCTACGACAGATCCGAGATAAGGTATGCTATGCTTTACATCGTGGTGGGCTTATGATTACATGGGATGGTCTTGTTGTTCCATGCTGTACGATGTATGATGCTCAATGGGTTTATGGTAACTTAAACGAGGAGTCGTTTGATGAAATATGGAATGGAGACAGTCGACAGGAGTTGATTCAGTTACATGAGTCAGGAGATTATCCTCCTGTGTGTAAGTGGTGTCATAGAGATCAACTACAATCGAGGGATGTACGATGATTATAGTGTTTAAAGTGTTTAGAAAGGCTGATGAGTCCGAGGTAAGTGGGATTGGGCATGTGATTGACGGAATCATTTTTGATAATAAAAAAGTTGTAATCTGTTGGAGAACCGAGATGTCTAGTATTGCGATCTATGAATCATTTAAACATTTTTATAAGATTCATATCGAGTCTCATCCTCAGAATGAGTCGATTACTGATATTATGGATGTTGAAACGGGAATAGTGCAAACATTGGATGAAAAAACTCTCAAGGCGTTGATGGAATGACTACCCCATGGAGTGAGATGATATTATGAAACCGCCAACAGTCGAAGAAATGAAGGGAAGAGAGTCTAGTTTAAAAGCATACGAACAGAAAAAAGAAGCTTGGTATGTCTCAAAGAAACATGAGTGGTTAAAGAAACACCCATATCGTGAGCAATGTAGGGAGTTTATTGGTAATTTGTTCTGTTTATGGATATTAGTTCTTATTGTAGGAGGATTATTTGTTGTTATGGAGCCAGAAATGCCAGAAGTGATACTAGCAGGAAAGGCTATGGCTTTTATAACATTCGTTGTTTTTCCAGTGTCGTATTTAGTAGTTAATTACTACTCGCCACTAAGGTATCCATATAGAGACAAGTGGTACGAGGCCCAGATATGTAGGGAAATAGATAGAATGATGAATGCTTTTGATCGGGCGGGGATTTAAGAAATGACTACTCCATGGAGTAAAATTGCCCAAGATCGGAATGTGGAGTGGACAATGGATTCTTATCAAGGATTCCGTAAAGATTTGGTTAAAGAGATCTTAAAATATGCTAAACGGAAAACTTCTCTATTGGATGTGGGTTGTGGATCTGCGGTTATTCGTACTGAATTATCGGATTGGATCTATTATACTGGTTTTGATCTCACTCCGGAGTTCATTGAAATTGCGAAGAAGAAATTCCCTAAGGATACTTTTCGTCAAGGTGATGTTACTGCAATGCCGTTCTTTCCTCAATCTTTTGATATTGTAGTTTCTAGTGCTGTACTCCAGCATTTATATGATTGGAAAGATGCGATTCGAGAGATGGTTCGGGTTTCTCGGGGTTTAGTTATTACTGCTACTCGTATCCATTCCAAACCGACCGATATTGTGTCCGATCCGCGAATTCTTCGAAGACGATTTCATCCATCCGATATTCTTATGGAAATGGGCAAATATGGGATTCCGAGCTGGAGATGGGCACAGGGATACCAGATGGGGATCTTTACGTTGAAAATCTTGAGGGAATAAAAATTGACTACACTTTGGCTACACTTTTAAATCACTACACTTTTATATCATAAAGTGTAGTCATATACTAGGTGAATGAAATGATATCGACTAAACGGGCACAAAAAATTATTCCGAACCTAAGAGAGATCAAACGCCTTCACGAAGAAGAGAATTTAACTTATCGAGAGATTAGCAAAAAGATGGGCAAAACTGAGTCATGGGCTACCGCATATTGGAGCCGAAATAAACATTATCATTATTTGATAGATTCGAATATTAAAACTATAGTCAAACCAGAAAGTATAGTCAAATCTGAAACTATAGTCAAATCTGAAACTATAGTCAAGAAAAAAAGTATAGTCACTACTCCTAAGGATGTAGACCCGATATCCATAGAGCCGATCCCAAAAATTGATACTTCCCCAGAAAGTGCTGTCAAAAAAGCGGCACTTCTCAAAACTCTTGATTACCGATATTATTATAATAGTCTCACAAATTATCGCCATCAAGGAAATAAGTCTGCTTGTATTGCTGATTTGATCGATGAACTTCAGATTCATCTTAAAATGGCTGTAGAAAAGCATGGACCGCCACGAGGACGAAGAGTATGGCATTAGTACCCGAATATAGATGGAAATGCCCAGAGTGTGGGGATATCCGCCCGCCTAAAGTAGTAATCTCAGCGAATGATCCTAATATGACAATGAGCTTACGCTGTCGGGGCTGTGACTATTTATATTATTCAGAAGAAGGATTAATAGATCTTGCAACGAAAGTGGAGAGTTTTACATTGAGTAATGAAATCGACAAAAGATTGTTGTCTATTGAAAAGAAAATGAAAAAAGGTACGGAAATGAGTAAGAAAGCTGATGAATCCATTGAGCGGGTCAAAGAAGGACGGAAAGAGTTGGAGAAGCTTATAAAAAATCCATGAAAATCATTTAGAGTTGGTGAATATTGAGAGTTGAAGAAAGACAAGGAGAATATCTCTTAGTAATGACCGAACAAGAATTAATAGATCTTAGAGTTGATATAGTAGAACGTGTGATATTAAAACGAAAAACTGGAGATCCAGAACATATTTTTCAATTATATAATATTCTATCTAAAGTAGAAGTATGATTTAGGAGTGTGGAAGAATGTTCAAGAATGTAATACAAATTGATGTAAGGACGTTAACAGCAGTAAATCCTGAAATGTTGATCGAACTTACCTGTGAGTTTATAGAAAAGGAGCTAAAAGCAGAACAAGCCAGTGGAACATTAATTTCGAGTTCCAAAATGGGCTAAAATGAAAACATTTGAAGCTGATTATTATGGTTGAGTTTGGAGCATCTGTAGAATTAGAATGGGAATGTCCTGTATGTGGTAGTAAAATGAAAACCTCTTTTATGATCAAAAAAGATGTAAAGAAACAGGCTACATGTCCATCATGCAAAAAGGGGAAAACTAATGAAATATCATTAAATTTTATTGATTTTCGAATGGGATAAAATAGGTAATTTTAGAGTGTGAGAAAAAATGAAACGGAAACCACGGTTTCGTAATCAAACGGAAAAAAGGATACTACGGCAATTAGGTATTATTCCAAGAAAGGAAAAACCTATTGGATATATTACAATCCCGCCGAAAGTTCCGGAAAAAGGAGGAAAAATAAAAAATGAATTGGAAACAAAGAATATTCGGAATAGTTTTAATAGCAGTAATATCGATCCCAGTCGGGGTGTATCTCGCCCTAATGTTTGAGAGACCTATATTCGAAGGCTATCTGATAGGATTGACGGTGTTAGTAATATTGGTAGTCTGTGTTAAGATGATTGATCCGGTGATTGATTTTTATATATCACTTGGCGGTTCGAAGGATTAGGCGATACTTAGCATGTTAGATTTGATTATTGCTCCAATGGAAAGACCAGCAATTCATGAGAATACACTTTTCCTAGCTGGAGGGATTACTAATTGTCCTGATTGGCAAGAAACGGTTATAAATAATCTTCATGATTGTGATGTAACCGTTTTTAATCCACGACGGCGAGAGTTTGATGTAACTGATCCATCAGCGACGGAAATCCAAATTGCATGGGAATTCGAAAAGCTTCGTGAGGCCACAGCAATTCTCTTCTGGTTTCCGGAAGAAACTCTTTGTCCTATTGTCCTTTTTGAGTTGGGTGCCCATCTTGAAAGAGATGTTCCATTGTTCATTGGTTGTCACTCAAGATATACCCGAAAAAAAGATGTGGAAATCCAAACGAAACTAGCTCGTCATGGCTATCAGATAACTATCGGGCTTGTCTGGCTTATTGATCGGGTTCGAAAAGAATATACATGTATGCATGATAGTACTCATAAAAAAGTACGGAGAGCTCGAGAAACAAGACGAGGTATGCGATAAAATGAAAGTACGAATTATTTGGGGCAAACGAAAAGGCGGCGGTTCTGATATTGCTTCACAAGAGAATAAGAATGGATTTGAGGCCATTCCGAATATAGAAGTTGAGATGATCGGGGAAGTCAATCAAGAGATTTACATGTCCGGGGCCGATCTTATTCTAACTAATAATTATATGTTGATGGCCACAGGATTTGTTCCTCAGATTCCGACGATTGCTCAGATTGGGGGGGTGGGACCATCCCAACCCAAGAAACCGTTATATGGTATGAAAAACGTTCCTGATAATTGTTTTCTCATGCCGATTCTTGATACAAATATTATGCATCTTTACTGGGATGATCCTCCTGAAAATTGGCTTAATGCTCCTGTGGTTCCTAATGGGATCAATCATGAGATGTTTCGTCCAGAACGGGTAGAGGACGATAAGATTCGAGTACTCTATACATCGACAGAATCTGCATATGAGCTAAAACGCCCGGATCGTTTCGTGGATGCGGCAGAAATTCTCCATAAAGATCATCCTGATGTCGAGTTCATCTTTCCATGTAAACGCATGAATTTTCCCTATAAATGGCTTAAACATGATTGGCTTAAGTTGGTTCCGAGTTGGTGGTACCAAGAGATGCCAGAAATCTATCGAACGATCGACATTTGTTGTACTGTCTCTCTCATTGAAGTTTTTCCTAATACTGCCACCGAAGCTTTTGCCTGCGGAAAGCCTCTCGTCTGTGATTCAATTGCTGGGTCGCATAGTCTTCATTCAAGGGATGTAGATCAGTTCGTAGAAATGATTGGAAGTTCTGCCCAAGACATTGATGATGTCTTCCACGATAAATATTGGGAAGGGGACGGTTATCATTACACGCGAGCTCAGACCGTGCCCGAGATTGTGGATGCTCTTGATATACTCATTAGTAGCGATAATTGCCGTCGGCAAATGGGGGGGTATGGTCAACGATGGGCTAATAAATGGATTAGTTGGGAACAAAAAGCTCAAAAACTGCTTGATCTTTGCAAAGAAAAAGATCCTATATTCGAATTCCTGCTTGAAATGCCAGAGCCAGATCCTATTCCAGAAGTGGAATTAGAAGATGAAAAATTAGTTAAAGAACGATTAAGGAATTTGGGGTATATCGATTGAAAACAGATGAAATATTGAGTATACGAGATTCACAATATGAATCATTTAAAGCAGATTCGCCAAAGAAAAAGATTCATAAAATGCTTAATGAAACTGCTATAAAAATAGATGAGTTAAATATAAGATCCGACGAAATTGAATTTAAGGATCCTCAAATATTTCTTTATATGTATCGCAAAGTGTTCGGATGCGGAATGTTATTTTATATAGACGAACCAAAAGGAAAGCATCAAAAGAGGGTTTTTCGCCTATATCTATGTAAATCGTCTGCATCTAATACTTGGATTTTATATAGGCGACCACTTGAAGAAATAGAGAAAGAATTTGCTGAATGTGAATAAAATGACTAAAATTTTGATACTAGGTTTGGATGGGTTTGATAAGCAAATTGCAGAGAAATGTAATTTACCGAATCTTGAATCTCTAGGTAAAATGAATCTTGTACAAAGTACAATTCCGCCCATTTCGCAGGCTGCGTGGAGTGCAATTTCTTATGGGAGCAATCCAGGCGAATTTGGATTTGTTTATCATCGAGCTATAAATGGACAGTTCTTTTGGGAAATGCTAAAGATTTCCCGTTTACAGCCGATATGGAATAGTTTTCGGCATCCAATCATTTTTAATAATCCGTGTCTAGCAATTCCTGAACCACACGGAATCCAAATAGCTGGTTGGTTGAATCCGCCAAGTATTCAGTATGCTCAACCTGATTGGGTCTTTAAAGAACTCCAGAAACTTGACTATATTGGCCCTCCCCCCCGAGACTTTAATTTAGCCGAAAAGACCTTTGAAAAGCGAGTAGAAGCATTCCTTCATTTAGAAAAAGAACATAGTAAACGATGTGATTGGGATTTTGCATTTCCTACCTTTTGCGAAACCGACCAGATGGCTCATTTCCGAATGCAAGACATACAACCTTTCTATGAACAAGTAGACAAAGCCGTGGGTCGAATTCTTGCTCAATGTGAAGCAGATAAGGTATATGTAATATCAGATCATGGAAGCGATTGGGCGACCGGCCAGGTGCATATACCCGCCTTTATCCAACAATCAGGGTTCCAAGATGCTGTATATGCCAGCGGGCCAGATGTCGGACTTTACCTAAGGAAACCAAAAGATAAGGATGTAATTGTAGCCAAGCTTGAAGAACTAGGAGCTAAGGTCTATTTTAAAGAAGATATCTATCACGGTCCTTTTCTCCGATTGCTTCCGGATCTAGTTCCCTCTTTTGACGATTTTCTGAAACCTGCAGTACCATGGGGTACTGACAAACTTATGCATGATAAACATACCCGATCGGGTCGATATGATTTGGTTAAGACCGGAAGCCATCGACTTCATGGAATTTGTATTGGGGCCGATCCCAAACTCATAGAGTGCTTTAAAGGCATTGTATTAGGAGTGGATGAATTGGATAAACGAATGGTGGAACAGGGATGTGGATGTCCCAAATCTTGAATGGAGTATGAATATATGTCTAGACCATTTCCCGAATTGATGAAAGAAATGAAAAGAGTCTGTCTGGTCCTTGCGGATGCCCATGAGCAAGCTGCAAAGGCATTCGAGGAACTAAGCCAACATCCGGAAGTCCAAGAATTTTTTGAGCAGGAAGAAAAACGAAGGAATAAGGAGAAAATTCCCTTTTATGCGGGTGGTGGTCAATTTGGCAATCAATTTGATATTGCTATTCTCAAACACAATGCAAAGGACTATTGTGATCAAGCCAAAGAGATCTATGGAACTTTAGATATTACATTTGAGGAATATCTGAACTTAGGCGAAAAGTATTTCAAAAAACGAGATAAACTGCCGTAAAGTTCCGGCTGAAGATAAAAAGGAGTAAGCCTTAAATGTCCAAAAATTTTGAAGTGACAGTACGGTCTGAATTTCGTGTAACAGTTAAGGCCAGAGATGCCAATAAAGCCCAAAAGAAAGCATTGAAAATAGTAAAGGAAACTAAAAAAGTTGATGGTGTGTGGATAGTATCCCTTGGGGAATTAAAATGAGCTTAGATCCTGCAATTGGAGACCCTATATATACAAAAAGAACATTCTCATATAAAATAAAAGAGATTCTAGAACACCATGAAGAAATCAAAGATCTAATCACTGATTGCATAAGACTAGATAAAGACAGGACATTCTTCGACGAATTAAGAGGAATGGAAGTAGCAAGCAATCTGATGGAGCAGGGTTTAGAAATCATTATAGATAGAGTTGGATAAAATGATCAAGAAATTAGATAACGTAGTGTTCTGGTTCTCAAAGGATAAATGTTCTCCGAAAGATCATAACTATGCATTCATCACAGTCAGTCAGTTCGCAGACCCCGAAATCTGGAAAGAACTTCAAAAAATCTTCGAAAAGGTGAAAAATAAATATGAATGAAGTATCTGTTTCACCAAAATCATGTAAAAAGTGTCTAAATAAGAGAGACTGTGATTTCTATGGAATGAAAGGAATCTGTCCATGGATTGGAGCTATAGAAAAACGAGAACTCGACGAGGAGATAATGAATTATGCAAACTAAAAACGTAGTAGAAAAGGGAAAGAGTGTGTTTGAAGTACTTGGCGAACTTCCCTATCGTCCAGGAACTAAAGAATATACTCAAAAAATCCGGGAAGCATTCAAGGAGAATGTTCAATCTATTGAAGTGAATTGTTTTGGTCTTCAAGAAGATCACTATGAAATTCTTGAGAAAGTAACAGTCCATAAAGTCCGGATCTTTAATGAAAAGGTTGGTCAGTGGCAAATAGTTGATATGATAGAATATGAGGATCTCTGCGGAATATGTGGGAGTCTCATGTTAGTCCGAGCTATCAAAGGCTCTACATGGTTGGCATTCTGCTCGAAGAAGTGTTGGGAGAAATTTGATCAACTTAGAAAAGAGGATTCGGGTGAATAAAATGAAACGGTATTTCACGAGACTTCAGCACCCCTATCAGTTAGGAATTGATGCATACGACCAGAAGTTCAAGGAAGCCAAAGAGAAGAATGTCCCGCCTATTGAAGTGAATTGCTTTGGGCTTCCAAAGGATAAATACGAAATTCTCAAATCAGTTCTACGAGTTCGGATCTTCAATGAGAAGATTGACCAGTGGCAGACAGTTGATATGGTAGAATACGAGGAGATATGTTCAAAGTGTGGAACTTTAATATTGTTTCGAACTATTAAGGGATCTACTTGGTTTACGTCCTGCCCGAAGTGTTTGGAAAAACATAATCAACTTCAGGAGTCATCATAATGGGTAAGCCTAAATTTTTATGTAAACGACTTAAGCCAATACGAAAGACGCCATTACCAATCGAAAACAAGGAGCCCAAAGAACGGCTAAAACATGTAATCCATCACCGAGTATACGAATGTCCTCATTGTAACTTTAAAGACACTGGACCATTTCCTATCGAGAAATTTCAGGGTGGGATCGGCGGTGGTAGAACAGTTCGATGTCCGGTTTGTGAAAAGGAGCTGTTAGAATGAAAAAAGGAAAGCTTCTCGAGAAATTGGCCGAACATGAACATAAACAATTTTCACATTGGATGAGTTATATGCTGGCTAATCTAACCCCAGAGAATATTGAACGTTGGAAAGAGCAGATTAAGACTCCATATTCTGAGTTAACCGAGAAAGAAAAAGAATCAGATCGAAAGTGGGCTAGAGAAGTGAAAGAGATCGTTTCAGATCATCTATCAAAAGTAATATTTGGAGCTGAAGTTTGATGGAAACCTTAAATATTTTAGTAGCAGGCGGGGATGGTTATCTCGGATGGCCTTATAGCTTGCACATGGCTCGACGAGGCCATAATGTCTGCATTGCAGACAATTTTAGCCGACGTCATCGAGTGGCGGAAATGGGCTCATGGAGTGCCACTCCAATTGAACATCTCGTTGCTCGGGTAGAGGCAGCCAAAGAGCTCAAAGATTTTGAGATTGCTTACCGATATGGAGATTTATGTGAATACGAGTTTGTTGAACATCTATTCCATGAGATCAACCCAGATGTGATTATGCATCTTGGAGAGATTCCCTCTGCTCCATATTCTATGATCTCACCATATCATGGTAATGAAACTATCCGAAATAATGAGGTCGGAACATTAAATCTGCTCTGGGCTATGAGACGGATCTGTCCAGAAGCTCATATGGTAAAATTAGGGACGATGGGTGAGTATGGCTGTTATGACGACCAGACAGAGATCCTCACCAGAGATGGTTGGAAATTATTTACGGACTTGGATCCTAGCGATCATGTGGCGACTCGGAGTAAAGAAGATCGGACTATTCGATTTATCGAGCCAACTAAATATGAGTATGACTTCAATGGAGAGATGTATTACGTTAGAGGACAACGGATCGATCTTCTCGTGACCCCAAATCACAGGATGTTTACATTGGGTCGAAATGATAACGGATATACATCTCTCCGCTTAGAGTATATCCCAGAGATTATAGGAAAAAATAGAGTCTATGATTTTGGATGTAATTGGATAGGAGTCACACAAGAGTTCTTTGTCCTTCCCAAATGTGAAAGTAGGAAGGATACAAACGATATTAAAATCCCAATGAATGTTTGGCTTGAATTTCTTGGATGGTATCTTTCAGAAGGATGTGTTCCCACGCGAAAGGATCGGCCTAGTAGCTATCGTACCGAGTTAAAACAAAAGATTGGACCATCCTGCGAACATCTAAAAAGAGCAATTTCCGCTCTTGTAGAGGCTATTTCGGTCAAATTATCAATTTACGAAGAACCAAATGACATCCAGAGATTCACTATTTGGGACAAACAATTGGCTATGTATCTTTATCCTCTTGGAAAATCCCATACCAAGTATATTCCACAAGACCTGAAACAATTGACCCCTGATCTATTACAGATCCTTTTGAAGGCACTGATTATGGGAGATGGTTGGGTTCACCGCCCCCATAGGGGCACATACCGGTATTTCTCGGTATCTAAACGGCTCGCCGATGATGTTCAAGAAGTTGCGTTGAAATGTGGTTATTCCGCTAATATCAGTTACAGCCAAGGGAAAAAGGGATATACAGTAAATATTTGTCGAACAACCTATACTCATGTTAATCATGGGACAAAAAGGGATGGTATGGTTCCATATAAGGGTAAAGTCTATTGTGTAAACGTGGGGGGAGATGGTATTGTTCTAGTGAGAAGGAACGGAAAACCCGTGTGGTGTGGGAATACACCTGATGTCTCAATCCCAGAAGGATATTTTGACTTAGAGATAGAAGGAAGGGTACAGAAGGACTGGCCATTTCCAAGGCGTCCTGGTTCAATCTATCATGCTACAAAGGTTAATGATTCTACACAACTTGACATGCTTACTCGTTTCTGGGATCTACAGGCCACGGATATTCATCAAGGTGTGGTACATGGTATTACTACTAAAGAGATTGACGATGCTCGTTTATATACCCGATTTGATTTTGACGAATGCTTTGGAACTAGTTTAAATAGATTTTGTGCTATGGCGGTCATCGGCCATCCTCTCCGACCATATGGGGGAGGGGGGCAAACTCGTGGTTATATTGCTCTTCGGGATTCTATTCAGTGCCTTAGAATTGTTTCAGAAACACCACCTAAAGAATCGGGTCATCTAAGAGTTTTGAATCAGTTTGATGAAGTCTATTCGGTTTATGAATTAGCTGAGATTGTTCAAGAAGTAGCTGGTCACATCAACCTAGAGGTTCAAATCGAACCAATTGATAATCCCCGTATTGAGGCTGAAGATCACTACTACGATCCTAAACACAGTAAATTATACGTTCTTGGATTTAAGCCCGAATTTCCTATTAGACGAGAAGTCCAAGGTACGATCTCAGTAATTTACGAATCCGAAATTAGGGAACGAATCCTCGAAAAAAAGCACCTAATTGACCCAACAATTAAATGGAAATGATACAATGAAGTTAGATATTGAAACTATTAAGTCGAAAGAGGCAATTCAAGCCTACGCAGCTACATTGGTAGCAGGAATTATTGTGGTCGCTATGATCACAGGAAATTCAACAGAAGCACTTGTCGGTTCTGCTGTTGCGATAATCGCAGGGCTTGTAGGATATTACAGAGGTAAGAAAAATGTTATCTGAAAAGCAAGCAAAGAATCCTAAGAATATTCTAGTCACGGGTTCTTCTGGATTCGTAGGTTCTCATCTTCTACAGTATTTGTTTCGTCGGGGACATTCTGTAGTTGGTATAGCTCGGGGAAAAATTAAGTCGGTCTTAGATCAACCTACAATCTTTTGCGATATTAGAAATCAAATTCAGCTTGAAGAACTAAAGAAGGGCTTTGATCAATTTGACATTATTATTCATTGTGCAGCGATGGTTAAACGTAGATATCCGGACGCTCCTCATAAAGAATACTTCAAAACTAATGTCATAGGTACCCGAAACCTTGCTAATACTTTCTCTAATGCGAAGCTTATCTACATTTCTTCATGTGGTGTTTTAGAACCAGATCGACATCCATACTTTATGACCAAACTACAAGGCGAACAAACACTTGAACCATCTAAAAACCAGAAATGGCTCATTGCCCGTCTAACCAATGTATTTGGTCATGGCAAACATGGAGGATTTTTGTTTGTTTGGAAACATCAAGCCGAGCTCCATCATCCTCTTACCGTTCATACTGATCAGTATCGTGACCTTATTGGAGTTAAGGATGTTTGTCGTGCTCTTGAATTATTGGGTGAGAAAGGCGAGAAGAAAAAAACCTATACTATTGGGTCGAATATTCCGACAAAGATTAGTGATGCAGCAATAGTCTTTAAAGAGGCTTATGCAGATTCGGTAGAAATTAATCTAGTCTCTACTCCATACTCTAAAATTATTGGAGATAATACTGATGTTACATTACTAGGATGGAGACCAACAGATTCGTTCCCTGAGTTTATACAAGAATTAATCGAACGATGGAAAATACCAACTTCTGAACCTCTACATTTCGATGGTAGTGAAATTTATAGTGAAATTGATGATGAAAATTCATAAAAATTTTAATAAGGCTTTGATGATATTCTAGTATTGTGATTGAAATGTCCACCGAAGAAATTATTGAAGAAATCCCCGCCGAGCCAATGGGGATGCAGATTACACCACGTTCACGAATTCAAATAATTAAACGTCCTGGATTCATGGCTAAAATATTCCCTAATTTCTATGGGTTTCTATCCCGATTAATGCCCCGACTTTTTCCCCCAGTGGCAGAGGTCGAACCTACCCGAAGTATTAATCTTCGACGTCGACGGTTCTTAGTTACAAACTTTGCTTATGATGATATGGGACGAGTCATATCCATTAGTGAGTTTGAACGAGATGCTTAGACGACGCGAGATTATTACAGAAGAGATCACTGAGAAGATCGTAGAGAAACTTAAGCCCAAATCTAGATGGGCCGAAATTGTTCTCCAGTCGCAACTTCTCGGGGATCGCATTACAGACCGCTTTAAAGCTCTAATACCCTCCCCCTCTGAGGTTCCTATGATCAAAGAAACCAAGACCTACTACTTTGAGGATTATCCTGTGGAAGGAGCGAGTGATCATATCTTTGCTCTGCAGGGAAGTGGAACCTTGATTGATTTCTTCTTTAAATCCGAGACTAATGATTTCTATATCTCTCCTACCCGTGACCGCCTTCCAATTTATAAAACACGCGGCCCGCTCAAATTCAGTGAATGGATGGCTATGTCTGTTGGGCTTAAACTCGTGAATTCATATCGAGAATATCAAGATGGTATAGCTGGTCTTTTCTTCTGGGGATGTTATGGAATCACTTTTAAATCTTCTTTAAAGATCGTTCTGGTTGGAGCTCAAAATTTAACCATTGATTTAGTGGCAGCAACCTGGACTGGAGATGTAGTTTTAAAGGAGGATGTTGAGGAATGAGTGGTGGCGGAGAAATCATCGAACTCACCCAGGTCATAAGAGAATTTATTGGGGCACTTAACCAATCTCAACGAGCCATCGAGAGTCCATCAGCTTTTGTGGAACAACGGAATGTTCTCCAGAATAACGGGCCTGAAGTTGTTACTTTTCAATCTACCCTTTGGAAAGGTAAGAATTTTCCCCGAGGTTGTTTTGGACATATCCATTCCCTTGAGATCTTTGCCCGAAATCGTAGCTTAACGGACGGTACCATTACCTTTGGGTTTCGAGCTTTCCCAACAGGAACTGAGATTACCACAGCGACTATTATCGTTCCGGGCAGAATTAAAGGCATAAAGGGAACTTGGCATTCCATCGCCGTTGGGTGGGATTGGCTTTTCTGGGGGATGTTCATTTATGTCAAAGAAGTAACAGAAAATGTCCAGTATGCGTTTGATAATGCCGAAGTTACCAATTCAGAACCAGACCCCAAATCGGATGCGTATGAGTCGACAGATCTCGGGGTAACATGGACTGGAGAGAGTGACCAACGATATTGGTTCAGATTGAACATGTACGGCCAAGCTAAAGGAGAACTTACTATTGGTGGCCGTGTTTCGATTAATGCCATTGATAAGCATGTTAAAGTGGTGCTTACCGATGAAGACGGGAATATCACAGGAATCGGTTTACCGCTCAATGTTACCACTATTATTGGTAGTGATGACACGTTTTTTAATAACCTTATTGATAATGGTGAGGTTCAAAAAAGTTATTCCGCCGGAGATACTTATACTGACGACTGGATTGCGGGGACAGATATTTATCCATATGCTGTGAATATAGTATTCAGGGCTCTTCATAGCTCCAATATCAGACCCCCAAACTTCCTAGAATATGACGGGATTTACGTCAGAATCACCGCTTCAGATGGACAACTACTCTTTGATTCAATGTTAGGTCAAGATCGGAATCTTACTTTCAATCTAATGACTTGGGAAGGAACCCTTTATTGGGTAGCAACCCTAAGAGCAGAACTTAGTCATCGTAGAGTTTCTAATGATGTTACTATCACTCTGTTGTTGAAGAATAGTTCTGGAGCTACTTTAGATTATATAGAACCGTATATTCTTGGTGTTATTGTTGCTTAATAGACTTGAGGAAATTACTATGCGACTATTTAGAAAAAAACCCACAACTTTTAATCAACGCCTAGAAGATCTAGGGAAATGGCTTAGACAACGTGAACAGCAAGATAAGAAACATCCAGGAATGAAGGAACCAACAATCTATAATTTTGAGGATGATGTATATTGTCCCTAGATTTGGGCGATGTATCCGTTGGAGCGGATGCTGATGCAACACGGGAATGTTGGCAACGGAAAATGTTCCGTAACCCCCGTGGCCTACTACGATATTATATATTCTATCGGAAAAACGTGGGTGGCGTAGATACCATTTATTATGGTTGGGATGATAACGGTTATTCATGGGCAGGTGGGAATGTTGATATACAAGCTATGACTACTTTGAGTGTTCGACACCCCGTTGCAATTTTTGTTGAGGATGCAGCCAATTTCCGAACAATCGTGTATGTAGCCGCTCAACTTGTCACCGGGGAAGTTCGGATTCGTCAAGGGACGATTGCTGATGCCGCTTCTTTAATAGTATGGGACGGGGCGGGTGAACAACAACTCTATGCAAATACTTACGAGGGAGGATCGGGATTTAACATCGGGTTAGATCCGAATTATTATTTATGGGCTTATGCTGTTACAACTGGAGGCGGATTTAAACGTGTTTATACTAAGGCTTCCACAGCAATTCGTCCAACGGGGGGTTTAGCTTGGACTACAGAAACACTCGTAGTTCAAAACGTCCTTGCCGCAACGTACTTGAATTTTAATATTGTCGGGTACGATCCCGCATCCCCGCATGTCTGCCTTGCAGGGTTCAATGATCAAGCAGCTTCGTTCTACTTTTTGACCTATGGAAACCCACCAACTCTTAATGAAAGTGCTGGATATACATTTGTAACATATAATAATCGTCATGTTGGATCAGCTAGTGTGGATAGCGATGGATACGTGCATTTAGTTTGGAATTTTGGGGGAAATATTTTACATAAAAGTCGTCTTTATAATTTTGGAGGATGGTGGGGTGGTGCCCCATCAATTGTATATAATGGAGCGGATGTAGACGGTGGCCCGTATCTAACTATGGATACGGGGTTGACTCCTAATAAAATCTATGTGTTCTATGAACATGGTACGGGTATTATTGAATACAAAACGTCACCAGCGGATGCGATCTCATGGTCTTCGGCATCAGAAATTGAAGACCATGCAGAAGACGTTAAATGGTTAATTGGTTGGTTTACAGATGATGTTGGAATCCCGAGATCAATTATTGGAGGTTTTACAACACAAACGACGGATACCGTTCGTACATTTGTTCTTACATTAGGTATACCGGCTGGACAAGCTATTACTCGAGTAAAAGCAAAGGGTTGGCCTAAAAGAAATAGAGGTAAAACACTCTTTCTCGATGGAGATACCTTTGTTGGACAAGATCTCGGGCGATGGGCTTTTGATCCCGATGACACGGGATTTTCGTGGTTAACTCAAGGGGAAGTCACCATCCCCGCGGATAGGGCAATGAATAGTGTCCATACTTATGCTTTTGCTATGCTCGTTGCTACGGTACAATCTCCCGATATGAGTGATGCGAAAATTGGCTTCTATACAGATGCCAATCATTACGCATGGATTGACCAAGACTCATTAAGGACAAGAAACGGGATAACCGCGGAGTTACCGACAGATATATCAGCGTCTTTACCTAACGATACACGGTTAAAGATCGTTCTGATTTGGACTCCATTTTACGTGCGATTAATCATTATAGATATTGTTGCTAGGACTCGAACAGTATTTGAACAAGCAAACCCACCACACATAGAGGGGAATGTAACTTTTCAAGTTATAGTAGGTGGTAGTGATCTTTTAGTCGAAGATTATAGTGTTTATGATGTCGAAAATGATGTAATGTACGCATTAGGCATCCTCCCATATGACCCGGTAACTGATACACTAAGTGTCGATGTTGCAGCCCTTCCCTTACCCGCAGGAGCCGCAACACAAGCTACATTAGCGGCACTTAACGCAAAGATACTTACCGACACGGATGATAATTCTATTATAGATGGACAAACAGTTCAATTAGTAATCCCTATAACTCAAATATACGACCCTGATGGAGCTGTGTGGAGAAGATTACAAGCAATAACGAGTGAACGCGATGTCTGATACTAAATTAAAAGTCCCTGTACACCGTACAGTTACGCTCTTAAAAGATAAGCTAACTGCCCAAAACACGGATATATGGAATGAAAACGGCACGCCTGATTATGCTAGTGGAAACTATTGTGAATTAATCAACGGAGAGTCCTTGACGAGCAAGAAGACCTTCGAATCAGGGGTCTTAACCTTCTATGCGTACGCCGCCGATTGGACTGACGTTAAAATGGGCTTTATGCTGGCCGATGATGTAGATGAAGTGATCTACGAGAATGATGATTTTGTCTCAGAAGCCAATAACTTGACCCCTGTCGTATCCAATGCGGTGTTAGCAGATGCTACCGCCTATTTCTTCAAGATCATCTGGTGTTCACAGTTTGTGTCTATCGACATATGGACACTTGCGGGAGTTTCAATAGTTTCGAAAATGCATAGAAATCCTACAAACCGAGCGATGCCGTTATTTTTTACTACATCAACAGCAGACGCACTTCAGATTGCAAATCTGTCCCTGCAGGAGGCAGACGACGCAGAATTTTTTCAGGAAGTAGAGACGGGTGTGGAACTATCCGATGACGACCCAATCAAAGGTAATAGAACCGCTTATGAAGGTATAGGGGAAGAGGCGAGTCGAGATGATCACATACACCCTGATTTAAGCAGAGATCCCGATTATGATTCAGGATGGTTCGGTTTAGCTCAGAATGCCAACGTAACTAAAACCCATAATATCGGCACATCCAAGTGCTTAGTGGAACTACACGGACGGACGGGTGTAGGCAACATCCACAAGTTCTACGGTGGATGGACCGTCGGGGGAATTGGAGCATGGTGGGAAAATCTTCTTGCAAACACCATCAGAGTGCATAGGGGGATCGCAGACACCCTATTTGTGAATCTGCGAGTCTTTGTATGGGGACTGATTTAAATGTCATTTGTAGAATTAATCATTGAAAAGATTACCAATAAGATTATAGCATGGCAGGAATTTGATATAGATCGCAAAGATGCACACGATTGGACTCTACAGGAAGATCGGTTTTTTGAACGTATAACCGGGGAACTACCCCAAATAGATGAATTATCAGAGATACATCGATATTTATGGGATCCTATCAAGAAAACCCTATCATTTATTTCTGGGAGTAAAACGCTTGAGGAAGAACAAAACGATAAGTTATCATTCAATCAAGCCGATTGGGAGCAGAAAGTTGTTACAATTAACCAAGCCAAGAGTGTTGATGATTTAAAAACCCTACTGCTAGAATTATTGGGAGACCGTCCATAGAGATTATTTAGACGAGTTAGTAGAAAAATTAATGGAAGTTAAGTGAATCAAATCACAAAAATCTATTTAAAGAAATTATTACTAATAATATAATGGAGTGATAATTTCATGTCAGTAACTCTCTCACTTATCTCGAGTTTTACCGTTTTTTCAAGTCTAGTTCTTTTATTAGCCGCACCCTCAAAAAAACTCAAATTATCAAAGATACCTTCTACGAAACACGTCAAGAAGGTTATCAAAACCGCAGATGTGGTACTTGACGATACTGCCCGTCACGCGGAGACAAAATTTGAGTATATCGCCCTCTGTGCCTTCCAAGGTACAATTTATTTGGCAATGTTAGCTTTTTGGCGGGATTTAATCTGGAGTCCCCACCCTGATCTATCCATCCGACTTTCTTACGCTCTAATGGACGCAGGACTTATGATTATGGGAACTGTTCTTTCCCGATGGTTTTTGAAAGGAAAAGAAGAACGAATAGCCTTTAAACGGGAACATGAACTTCATATTCGCAGTCTTGCCGAAGCTATCCGGACCGGACGGAAACCACTTGATCAGGAAATTCTTGAAGCAGGAAAGATCGTTAAAGCAGTCCAAACATTAATAAAAAATGTAGAGATCATACAAGTCGATGACGATGAATCAGACGACAAGCCATGTAAAGTATGATGCTTTCCGTAAGTGGGCACTACGCCGACGAAAAGCTAATACTGTCGATGAATACATCAATACCTATATTCGCTTTTTTAAATGGCTCGGCGAACGAGAACTTACTATTGATACCGTGGACGATTGGATTACCTACCTACAGGGAACAGGAATCAAATATAGCACTATTCAGTTTTATATTGCCCATATCCGAATTTTGTTCCAATATCTAAAGCGAAAAGATGAACTCGCGGACTTAGTAGTTCCAATGATCGCAGAGGTCTTTGATGAACAGCAATGGCTTAATGAAGAAGAATCACGAATGCTCATCACACGGATCCCAAAAAAATTCATGAATGGACGAGATAAGGCTCTTCTTGCTTTCATGTTAGATGTAGGATTCCGGAGAGGTGAAGTATCAGCTCTCAACCGAGAACATGTAAATTTTGATAAAACAACTGTTCAAGTCCATAGACTCAAAAAACGTGGTAAGATTATTATTGAACATGTTTCGTTCCGAAGTAAGTACACCGTTGATCTTCTCCGATATTACCTGGCACAACGCAAAGACTCCAATCCTGCTCTATTCTTAAATGATGCAGAAGCTCGAATCACAGGAAAACAGATCAATCGACTTGTTAAACTATGGGGCAAACGAATTCTTGAACGAGATATCCACGCTCATACTCTCAGACATTCTGTAGCCTCCCATGTAGCTAATGCCACAAAATCTGCAGTGAAAGTTGCGAAATACCTAAATATTAGCATGATGATCGCCGAACAATATATTCATGTAGACCCAGAAGAGCTACGAGCCGAACTCCCGAGTTTATGGAATTCATAGAAAACAAAAGTAATAAAAACTCAATCATACAAGATATGTGGTGTGAACGAAATGGCATTCAAGCTAAAACAAAAAATTCAACAAATCCGAAGGTATGGTGCCCAAAAATCAGGTACATCGATTTTCGAAGGTCGCGAACCTAAGCTCATGAGTAAAGCAGAAGCACAAGCCCGTCTATCCCATCTTCGCCCATTACGATCAATGCCAATGAAAATCCGTGGTAAGTTTACTCCTCCTACTACAGGTCGATTGGTAAAAACCACTACGCCCAGAGAAGTTGGTATTAGTAAAACCTTCGTAGGAAAAATCAAACGTAGGATCCAAGGTATCACTCGCGGACAAGCAATGCTTAGGAAATGATTGTAATATCCTTAGCTGATACATCAACGCCCGTGTCCGTCTAACTTGTGACTGGCGGAATTGACGTGGACTAGAAATAATGAGATGAATGTAAAATGACACAAAAACGATTACTAGATTTACGAGAAAACTATCAGGAGTTTAGTAAGGCTCATAACTATTTAATTTGGCCGAGTTTGATTCTGTTGGCCTTAAAGATTCGAAAGTTAACAATAAAATAGGAGATGAAAGACAACATGGCATTAGGAATATTTAAAGCGTTAAGTAGTATCGGTGGAGACTCTGAGATTATGGATACATGGGTCAAAGGTGATCGAGTGTACTACGAAATGGAAATCGACACGATTCTCGGTGAGAGTATGGCAAAATTCCGTTCTCGTCTCGCACTTGCTCTCGATCTGCCTCTACGCTGGGCGGAAGTTGAAAAAATTGAAAAATTGGCTAGAGGTGTGATCGTAAAAGCCTGGAAGGTTACCCTTTCATACAATCGAAAATTAAGCGAATCCGAGGACGACGAGTGATGTCCTTGTTTATAAAAGCCCATATTCTACAACTATTGAGATCAAACCGGATTATTAGAATAGTTTATCTCTTTTCGGCTAATTGTTTTACTTCTTTAAAGGGATTCCGCCATCCAGGATGATCTGTTCGTCCGAGTTCGGTCAAACCATAATAGTTTCGTCGTTTTAACCATTTTTTACTGGCTTTTTGCGTAGCAACGATCTTAATTAAGCCAATCGTCTTCAGTGCCCAGATATAAGTATAGAAAGATTTCGAACTTGGCTTCCGAATCTTAACCACAGTATCTTTGTATCCTTCTTTTTCTCCATAAGTTAAGCAAAGATCACAGAATCGACAGAAATTTTTATGCATGTGGTGAATAAAATCTTGTTCTTCCATTTCAAGGTGATTTTTTATCCATACTCCGGTCCGACTTCGACGGGTACCGTGTCCTATGCATCCCCAGAATATATCAATTTCAAAATCCTCCATAACAAAATCTCCATTCTTATTTTAACCAATTCTGTGTTTAACTAATAATACTTGTTGGTGGCGGCCATAAACATGGTTTGTGACAATTTATCGAAGATTCGTATAATCCATAAACTTTTAATACCCACTATACTACTATTTTTCGACGAACCACATCTACACCTCGATGAATCACATCTACATATAGCAAGTCATTACCATATTGTGTTGGTTCTAATCTTATCTCTTCGAGTCACATTATTTATGGAGAGATTATATGAAAGAAGAAGAAGTCAATCGCCGCACTGTAGCGTGTTTATTACCAGAATGGGATTGTGTTAAAAGCATTAACAATCCTAATTCAGAAAAAACTGGGCATTACATAGTCGCTCTCATTGAGGAAAAATCTATTGGGATAGATCATTTCTTTCGGAGAAACTATTCGGGTGATCCTAAAGATGCCATGTTAGTTGAGGATTTCGGAGATGAAAATCTTAGCGGGATGCTTGCTCATTTAATCCGACTTATTGCTGCAGGAACAATCCAGCTCTGTGATCTCGTTATGGGAATGGGATCTGTTGATTGGGAAGTTTTTCAGGAATTATTGCCTAGTATTGAATCAACATGGTCTAATCCACTGATCACAGATCGACTGTATTTCTTAGTTCATGCTCCATCTGGAGAATCGAAATTAATTGACTTTAAAGGAGGTGAAACAGTCTTATGTCAAGAAAAAGAGAAGCCACCAAGTATTGGCGAGCCAAAGCAAAAATCAGGACAATTAGCCCTCTTGGATTTTCAGTCGTAATCGATGAGTATACTGACAAAGAAAAAGGGAAAAAGGTCAAAGAAGTCCGTATGGATCACTTTATCACCAACGAAAAAATTCTCTTCAATATCGGAAAACGAATGAAGGGATGGATCCGTCAAACCTTAGTTACGGTCCGTGGAAAATCATCAGTAGTTACAGAGAGAAGTCAACATGGGCTATGGTGCAAATCCCTTCCAATGGTAGGATTCGTGGAAATCGGAGATATCAATGAACTTCAAGGCAAACGAGAAGACAGTGTTACCCGTGATCTCATTCTTCCTGGTCAATTTAAAACCTACCCAGACCATGATTATGGTCTTGCTGAAGGCGGAAAACGATCTTTCACAGCTTACTTCTATACTCTTGATCCCCCACGGAAAATGGAATTTGAAGTAGTAAGCTTTGTCAAAGGGATCGAGCACGAATTCATCGAGGAAATTCTTAGAACTATAGGAAAGGACGCAGGCATTGGTGACAGACATAGTCAAGCCGGTATGGGGCTATTCGAGCTAGTTGAATGGAAAATTGAATTGGAAAAAGACATTGCCTGAAGGACAACACATTCAGTGACAACACTTTTCTCATCTATTCCAATCTAGTCGCATCAAATCTGATCTCCTCTACTCAAAGCACAGTATCTCTAATGGTGACACATCAGTTCGAATCTGCTTTATTCGGATCGTTTCGAATCAAATCGATTCGTCTCAAATCTCAGCAATCCAAATGGTGACAATTCTTCTCGTATCACATTTAGTCCTTTTGGTTCGAGTCCATTTGAATCATTTCGCGTCTAATCAAATCTCAGCAACCCGAATGGTGACGGCTCATATCATATCATCTCCTGTTATTTCGTTTCTGTTCGACTCCTTTCTTATCGAGTCAAATCTCAGCAATCCCAATGGTAACAAATCGCTTCTGCTCGTCTTCTCGTGTTGCTTCATCTTTTTTCTATCCCCCACGAAATCTTATTCCACCGTCGTTCATGCCAATAATACTGTGGGATACGGATTCCGTTAAATAAAATCGTGATAAGCCCCGTTTCTGCCCATGAACCTGTTGCAATATATGAAATAATTCCTAAAGTCACGATTCCCAACACTCGGAAAGTCAGACTTTTAATTAGGCTGCGTTTTTTCGTTTCACTCATTTTTTATCACCACTACTTCTGATTTACCTATTTTGCACCATCCATGCAATTATCCAGGATACAAAATCGTTACTCATTTTTATCATTCCAACTTCTTTAAATCACTTTTTCGGATTTTTGCGATTTGATAACCCTGTCTAAGTACCCAGCCTTCGAATTCAAATTTTCTAAGTGTTGGATCTGTATAGTTGGCGGTTAACAAGTCTTCTATTATACTATCAACGTTTTTAAACAATTTTTGATGCATTCCAACTATAGGAAGTTTTGAATGTTTACAAAGATGGATTGTTGCTTTAAACGGGTAAAAATGATATCCATCACTTGTATCAAATACTCGGATGTCGTGTGTTATCCTATTACGAAAACGAACGTTGATTTTAGCTCCAAATACTTCAAAATATAGACACCATGCTTTATTTATTTTTTCAAATATTTTCCGATGTTTTCCTACAGCCTCAAAAATCCATTTCCATTCAGGAGAATTAGGATCCAGAAGTATAAGTTCATAACGTTCTTCCTCTGATGCTGAATGTTTTCTAGGATCGCCTCTTTTGAATTTATCTTTGCGTTTGTATATTTGGTTGTTAAACATTTGTACAGTAGTCCCGTCAATCTTATCGGTAACATACATTGGCTTACTGAAATCAAATAGGAGTACTGGATTAATTTTTTCTTTATACCGAAAATTCTGACCCGATTCTCCATTATTATCCAGCAAATTGAATATTTTTCGTTGTGTTCTCATTTTCAATCACTCTTCAGCGTTTTCTATGGGTGAATAGTTTATTATATCATTTTTTCACGAATGTCTCGTATAGGAGACATTTGATAACTTATCAACGTAGTCAATACCCTTTGAACTACCTATTTTATATTTCTTAAACAATGAGGACATATCATTTTATCACATCAATCTCTGCAGAATTTATCACGTCAACCATTTCGGGCAAACGATACTTCATCCACACCTCAAGAAAGCTCGATAGAAACTCTTCGTCCTCTTTTGTACCTTCTACATCTAATTTGAGTTTGATTATCATCGAGCTAAAACTCCTTCTTTTGAATCATCTTTCGGATTTTAATAATTCAATAAATTCTAAAATGTAATCACAATGGTCTTTATCCTCTAAATCTAAGTCTTCTAATTGTATTAAAAGCGTATTCTTTTTCTCTTCACTCATTCTTACTGTAAACGTCGTTTCCGAACCAATTTCCATAAAACTCATGCTATCAACTCTCCTGGTTTGAATCAGTTTGACAAAACTCCTTCCAGAGAGTGTATAGTGTTTTAGAAAAATATACTCCGGCTACATGACCAGCTAAATTTTGATCGTATTCCTTTTTTTCGCTTAATTGATCCAAAATGGAACCTATCACCGTTTCTAATATATCTTCAAATGTTTTTCCAATCATTGTCATTGTATGCACCAGATTTACCTGTTTTTAATCATAGGGGTTAATTTTTCTTTATCTACCTCTGGAATATAGTAATATCCTTGAGGATCTCGTTTATAGAAAGGTTCTCGCGAATCACCTCTTTTCGTACCTGATAAACGAATCCCAGAGAACCATTCAAAAATACATTTTGAACCTCTGTTCTGTAATATTAAGGTTTTAGAATATTTTAAATGTCCACAACAGGACATAATCGTTTTAAATTTTTCATTAAATCTCGGAATAGTATTTTTAAGCTCTTTCAACTCTTTTTCTAGGCATGGATCAATATTTCTTGCTGACCCTCCAGTAATAACCTTCTCACACATAGTATCACCAATGTTTCTGAGTTACCTACTTTATAACATTAAGAAATCCAATAGCAGTCCCACAAGCACATGTAAGTTCGTATGGTTCTCCTAATTGATCTATATCCACTGTAAAACTACTTTCACATGAACAATCAGAACATTCAATACCAAAAACAAGAATTTTCAAATTATTACCTCCTGATTTATCTACTTTGAATCATTTCTTTTATCTCTGTTTTCAATTTAAAGTAATCTGTACTATTTAAAACGCAACAATCAGAACAAGGTTTGTCATCATGGTCTTCATATTGGCAGAGATCACAAATAAAATCTTTCCCTTCCTTAATATCCTCAATTCCCATAATATCATCAACGGTTCAAATATTTTCATTCCGAATCGCTTAGTTCCGCAATCAGATCTTCAATTTGTTTCCGTGGAGACAACGTAGAGAGATCAAAATTGTCAAGGTAATTCAAGGCTATTTGTAATCCTTCGGCTACTCCCAAATATCTCCCCATAGATATTAAAGCATCTTGATCGGTTGTTCCCTCATAGAGCTCTTTATTGTTAACATAACTTTCAAGATTGTGAGTTCTTAGTTCTATAAGTCCCTTCTTAATATATCTAAGTGGTAACCTCTTTTTCATTTCTCGATATAGTCCCATGTTATCACTTACCTCCCCATAAAACAAAACTTGCTTAAAAATATATGTAATACTAAAATCAAAACCCTTAAAAGTAACTAATGTTCAACTGGTGGTAGTGGTGTTTGAAATGAACGGAAACAAAATCAAGTGGGAATGGGTTCATATTCCCGAAATCTTCGATTTACCAGCAAGCTTACCAGCACTGGAGCGAATTGATCCTACCAAACGATCAGTTTTGTGTTTTAATTTCAACGCCAAAGTACATCTCTCTGCAGAAGACGCTACTGATATGCCACGTATGATTTTAGAAGCACAAGTTTCCTCATATATGGTATCTACTCCGACCAAACCATATTATGCTAAATCGCGTTTACGATGTTTAGAATGTGAACGGATTACATCAATTGATGATATACGGGTAAAATACATCTACAGCAACCGATACACTGGTTGGGCACCACACCAATAGGAGGTAAAAAAGAATGTTTGATGTTGAATTAATCTTTAATGATAGGAGCTTTAAGCATTTTCCTACATTTGAATCAGAACTTGAATTAAATATGTTTATGAACACAGTACAATGGGCTATGGTTTTTGAAGCAAAAATCAGGCCTTCAAAATGAAAACATGGAGGATTTGATTAAATGGATTGTACAAGATGTACTTCAATAGGTGACGGGAAACCTGTAAAGGTGTCTGAGGGTTTTTCATGGGAAGGCGGATTATGTGATAATTGTCTAGCGGGATTAGATGATTATCTTAACCCTAAATGGCCAGATGATGATTAAAATGACCGTGAAAAATGTAATAAAATCCACGATTGAAAACGAGAAAGGAGACAAAGCCGAAATCTTGCTAGATCTTCTATTAGACAAAACAGGCGATTATGATACCAAGCTTTACAATCTTTGTTATAATTTTAATGGCAAAGAAAAAGAGTCAAAAAAACATGTTGGATCTCTCTGGAAAATCCGTGCAACATTTATGACCTACACGAAAAAGGCTCTTGAAGACTTGTGGTATCTTAGCGGGGTTTCAGAATGAAAGATAAAGTAATTACGGTTTATGGACACAAAGGACAGGGAAAAACCGCTGAAACCTATCGAGGATTTCTAATGCCAGAACTTCGAAAGTCTATGAAAAAACCTAAACAATCCAAACTTCGGAGAATCTTATCATTATTCAGTAAACTCCATAGGTGAATTAAAATGGCTCTATCTCAAAGAGGTTTCAGAATAAAAACTTTTGAATGGGTGATATATTTTGAGTAGTCATTTTAAGAAAGACGACTTTAAGAAAGACCCCTGTAAGGATTGTGAGTCTTTAGGAACCGTTGAGGATAACGTCTGTTGGAGCGTATATTGTACACATCATCCATTCGTCGGTGATGAATTCGTGAGGCGAAAATAATGCCAACCAAATCATATCAAGATCATGAATCAATAAATAGTCATGTACAAGAGACACTTGAAACCATTATAAGACAATTCTCTCCACGTAATGAACTCAAAATACTCTCCACCAGTTCAGATCATAAAGGAACTACAAGAGTTTACACCATGCACATTCCAAAGAGTAAACTCCGAATGCACGTCAAACTCACCACTCAACATAAACATCCTAGTAAAAAAATCACGATAACAGTTGGTCTCCCGACCAATCATGGATTAAAGCGTGTAGGAAAAGAATCCTATATTCGGCTAACACCTAGTTGGAATGTTAGACTCCAACGAAAAATCTGTAATTATTTTGATAATATTCCACAGTACCATGTCTGTCCTCAATGTCAATGTCCGTTAACAATCCGAAAACGTAAACACCAGTTCGGTACGACCCCCGCAGAGAACCAGCCATATTTTGCATGTACTAATTTTCCAAAATGTGGATATACCAGTAATATAGACAAACAAGGGAATCCTATAACCAGTGTTCCAATATCCCAAACCATGACAGTAGGAAAGAAGATAGTCAAGATCACTCGGGTATGTCCTAAGTGCACTGGATCATTAGAGGAACGAAAAGGCAAGAATGGAGTTTATCACTGTTGTACGGCTTGGCCTAAGTGTAGATATGTCGAAAAAATCTCTAAGTTACCAACAGAAAAAGAAGTCAAAAGAGGACAATTAAAAGAAACTTCTTCTCCGGTCTGTTCTAAATGTGGTAAAAGAATGGTTCAACGGGACGGGAAATATGGAACGTTTTGGGGATGTAAAGGCTATCCCCGATGTAAAGGCACTCGTAATCTCTAAGTCGGCAGGTGAATACCTCTTTCGAGTGGTATTCTCTGTACCCGAGGTGTTCGGAACTATGAAAAACCAAGAAATCGAAAGCTATCTTCGGATCATCCGAAAAAAGGTAGCTAATAAAAAAGCCAAAGATGCTGTCCACTTTCTGATTGACTTTATTCAAGCCGATCTACGGGAACAATTAATGACAGTACGATCTGCGGTAAGAGCAAGTGAAGAAGGAATAAAAGCAGAAGTATTGAGCAGTCTTTACTTCCTTCTGAAGAAACGAAGAGATGAGTTAGGTTTGGACAAAAAGTTCTGTGGAAAATGTGGAACATTTGTTAGTCAAATCATCAAAGAAGAACCAACTAACAAAACATATCAATCAGACGGCAAACCTAGAAGAATTGTCGACCAGACATTAGCATGTGAATGCCGTAATTATCAACGAACTCGTCCAATGCCAGAAATAATATCAATAACAAATGAATCAGACAAAGATATACGCATAGAAGCCCAACATTTAGCCGATTGGCTCTCTGGGTGGATCGACTATCATATCCATCCTACCATATCAGACATTCCTCAGAAACTTCGCAAATTCGTTCTCTGGGAACTTAGAATATTCGTGGTTTGCAATTTCAACATGGAAG
>SDBS01000020.1_pt1 | contig 105986 bp, 136 predicted proteins | sample 2277091 | NCBI WGS metagenome assembly SDBS01 (sample SAMN10404972, study PRJNA504765) | marine sediment metagenome | isolation source: marine sediment core GS10_PC15, 163 cmbsf | place: Arctic Ocean: Southern Knipovich Ridge | collected 2010
CTATCCATTTTGCACTTGGCCCAGAGCTTCTGGCCGCTCAGTAGCTTCTGCCTCTCGAAGTCCGGGAACAGCTTCTCGCCGAAATCGATGAGCGTGTTGATACGCCAGACCTGAGCCCCGTTGCGGATGTACAGGAACGTCTGCTTGTCCGCCTGTTTAAGCCCCAGGATGCGAAAGAAATCGTGGATGGTCACGCACTCCCGACCCTTGTCCTCTCGTCTCACCATGAACGCCACCATGCAGCGAGGGAAGGGCATGATGCGGTCCCGGTTCTCGTTCTTGGCCAGCCACCTGTCGAACGCCCGCAAGTCCTTGAACTCCATGCCACCGGCCTTGTAGTTGGCCAGACACTCCTCGTCCATGTAGTGACGTCTCTGCAATAGGTGGAGCGGCTCGCCAATGGCAGCGGGCTTCCCCTTCCTTACCTGCTCGGCTTCCTCGCTCAAACCGGCGTATAGATCGACCGCAACGATGCGGCTGTCCACCTTGCCGATGACTTTCTTGAGCTGCCCTTGTTGCCCGCGGAGAGGGATCACTTCGCACTTCATCCAGGAGGCCATCATGTCGGCCTCGTAGTTCATCTTCTTGAACAGCTCGGGAAGCTCTTCCTTGCTGGCCTTCACCAGGGCCTCACGATACTTCGGTATCGGCTCCCCTGTCCTGGTAGCCAACGCCTGGGTATGTGCCCCCTCTCCCAGCTCAGGACTCGGCACGACACCCAGCCGGGCAGTCACGTCCTTGACCTTCCCCATGAGCTGGTTGAACGTGCGCTGGTGGCCACCGACACGCTGCTGAATCACAGACGTCGCATCGGGCTCGTACTCGCACACCTTCCAGAAATTATCGAAGTGAATGCGTTGGAACGACCGGCTGTCCGCGTAAGTCTCGGACGGCCCCTCGACCTTCACGTAGTTCGAACCAACGTGGACCACGCAGGCAAGCCACCTATCGGGCTCGTCCTCATCCTCATCCGGGCTTCTGTTCACCCAATACCACTTGCCGATAGCAGGAGTTGCCGGATCGGCATCTCTCTCCTCTTCCTGGGTGTTCGGAGCTATCTCTATGTTGGTTGGCTCGGTCATTTACAATACAAAGCCTCGTCCGGCCGCTCCTTTGCTATTCTTTCAGCGGCGAACTTCCGCCTAACAGCCTTCAGGAAACCAGCCCACCAAAGCGGTCCGGGCAATCCCAACTTTCCATGGGGCCTTGTCTCCAGGCACCGGAGTACAGAAAGCATGTCAGCGGGACTGTCGGCCAGGTTGCGCAAAACGGGGGCTTTGGTGTGACGGATATGTGTCATTGTTCCATTTCCGCCGGCGCGCAATCTTCCCAACGCGATGTTGCGTCCCTTCTTGCGCTTGATCCAACTCTCCTCTGGAGAACGAAACGCGGCGCCCACCGCGAAGATCTGTGGATGGTCCATGTCCCTGTGAACGGCGAGGGTCACGCCGCCACTGTCGGTCTGGATGTGGATGTACTGGATCTCCCCGGCGGCCTCGGCCTCGTCGGCTGCTTCTGTTGACGCAAACATATCAGGTCTCCTTCTTTGTTGATGCGGGCCGTCTTCCACGACCCGCTTGTTTCGAATAAAGTTCGATCTTGTTGCTTTTATTTCGACGTACCTCAACCCCTGGAATGGTTCCGTTGCGCAAGTATCCTGACATGCAGCTGCGGGCAGTCGAATCGGACTGATAGTGATGGCCGACCTTGTCGACCAGTTCCTTGATCGAGCATCCGGGGTGCTGTTTTATGTAGGCCCGCCACGCCTCGCACGTTCCCCTCCACGGGGTGTAATACTTGTTGTCTGCGTTTCCGGCACGCCCCCAGTTCTTGTGCTCCGGCCTAATGGCATTCCTGAAGTGAGCCGCCAATGCCTTGCGGTTGAGCTTTGCCATTTCCGCTTCTTTGATTTCGAATTTACTTTTTCTTTCATCTTGTTCCGACCAACGCGGTTCCCTTTTTTGCACATGAAAAATTCCAATACCGTGGGCGAGACAAAACGAAAGAAGAACGGAACGGCCTGGTACCCTGTGCCGTATCTTTGGCTTGGGAACGGCTATGTGAACGTAATGTGCCCAGGGCTTCCAGCCCCATGCCTGCTCCACCAGCGCCGCCGTGAGTGATGTCTTTACTTCGACTACCCTGACAATAAATCCGCTCGTAGCCACAATGTCTGCCCGACTGCCAACGTACTCTACCTCCTGATACACGTCCCATGCCTGCTGTTCCAGGTAGGTCACCACTGCGCCGGCTATCGTTTCTTCCTTTACCACGGCAATCCACAGTAGATGCAGCGCGACAACGCGTTGTGTGTCGTCGCGGACAGGGTCACGGTCGCCCCGGTCTGAAAGTTGACGGCCTGGGCGGACGGAACGGGGAAGATCCCCGGAAAGCTCCAGTACTCGTCATGCCAGCAGTCCGGCCCGAACACGGACTCCTCCCACCGGCAACCAAGTGGACCGAGTGGGCGAAGCAGCGATTGAAGCTCGCCGATCAACGGCATTCTCCAGGCGTCGATCCCGTCGACGATCAATGCCACGCAACGGCTGTACGCCGGCGTCCATGTGTCGGAGGGCAAGGAGGAACCCGCCCGCTCCCACACGTGTCCGGTGGACGGATCGCACCAGATCCCGGGAAGGGCCGGAACCAAATCGCACGGTCCGCTCGTGTCCGTATCGGAATCGGTGTCGGTGTCGGAATCGGTGTCGGTGTCGCACGCTCCACCCGTACATGTGCCTGGACAATTGGTGCACCAGGAATCAGTCGTGTCGTACTCGCAGATGGCGTCGGACCCGCAATATTCCACGGTTGTCCAGCCGCTTGGCAGGGTGCCCCCGTTACACAGCTCGCTCGTTCCGCTGCAGAAGTGTGTCGTGTACTGCTCTTGGGCATCGGCCCCGCAGTCTGTGCTAGCGCACAAATAATCAATTGTCATTCCGCATGAATACGTTGATGGCCGATATGTGCCGACCGCGTCACAACAAGGGCCTACAGTGCAGTCCGTTGCGGTTCCGGTATCCGATCCAGTGTCCGAGTCGGAGCCGGTGTCCGTATCCGTGTCGGTATCGGTATCCGTGTCCGTGTCGGTATCGGTGAAGGTATCTGTGTCCGTATCTGTATCCGTGTCGGTATCGGTGTCGGTGTCCGTGCTTCCATCAGGCCCAGCGTCCATCCCCGTGTCAGTGTCAGTGTCCGTGTCCGTATCCGTGTCGGTATCTGTATCCGTGTCGGTGTCTGTGTCCCCATTCGTGTCGGTGTCAGTATTCGCATTCGTATCGGTATCCGTATCCGTATCCGTGTCGGTATTCGTATCGGTGTCGGTATCCGTGTCGGTGTCGGAATCGGCATCCGAGTCTAAATATGAAATGTCATGATCGTCGGAAGGGTAATAGTTTCTTTCACATCCGAACAACAACACCATTATAATTGCCAGCCAGGTCCTCATCGTTCCCTCCCTGGTTTCTGCTGCCGACGCTGCAATCCGCGGCGACGCATGTACTCGGACAATGTCAGCCCCTCGCGCTCCGCCAGCTTCTTCAACCTGTCCTCGTCCTCCGCCGTCACCCGTATCTTCACGATCCTTGTCTTGTTCTTGGTCATCTGCGAAACCTCCTTCTGGTCCGGCCCGGCCTCGGCACGATCCTCCACTGGATCGGTGACGTGCCGATCCTTCTCGTCAATACCCTGGCCATGTCGGCCCTGGCCGCCTCCGCTCCGACGCCGGCCGCGTCGATCCTGGTGTCGCAATCGACGCACTTGGTTCCCAGGTAGACAAGCCCGGCCTCGCACTGCACCTCGGTCGTTGTCTCCCTCACCTCGAGACGCCTGCCGCAATGGGGGCAATCAACAAAGTACGTTTCGCTCATTTGGCCCTCCTGGGTAATTCCGCAAACGCCTTGCGGATCGCCGCGTATCTTCCGATCAGGGCGGCGTCCGCCGCGTCCTCGCCCATCTTCTCGTTCCAAAGTCCGCGCACCTTCCGGGCGCATCTTCGTTTCACCTCGGCTCTGTCGAGCCGGCACGTTCCCAGCTCGGCCGATTGCCACGACTGGGGGTTGACCCACTCCACCGAAATGCCGAGTCGACGGAACGACTCCTCCCACCGGCCCCCGTTGCGTGCCAGCTTCTTCATAGAGTCCGGGTTGGGCGCACTGCGTGACAGGTAATGATCCTCGACGGCGGCGCCCACTATGACGCACCCCGTCTGGGTCATCGCCTCGATCATTCCCTCCACCTTCGCAGACGGAGTGTTCGCCGGTATGTCTTTTTTTGTCCCCGGCTTTGGCCACACGAACGATCCGTAAAGGACCAATTGCGGATTCGCTTCAACCGAAAGTACTGCCCATCCCGATGTCGCGCCGGGGTCTATTCCAATGATCACCCGTTCTCCAAAATCATTGGCAATCATAACATTGCCTGATTCGGTTCCTGCCCAATCGGTAGTTTCGTCCCGGCGCGAACGTTGGGACCAGAGCTTCCAAGGCGACAGGCTGTCACCGCCGAACTAGCGGCCAAATTTTTCAGATTCTGAGATGCATTTCCGTCGCGGTCGTGAACCGTTCCGCATTTGGGGCACGTCCACTGACGTACCGACAACGGCAGCTTTTCCATCACGTATCCGCAGGCAGAACACGTCTTGCTCGACGGAAACCAGCGGTCCGCAACAAGCACCTTGGCTCCGCCCTGCTCGGTCTTATATCCAAGCTGGCGGCGGAATTCACCGAAGCCCATGTCCAGGATCGCACGGGACAGCCTCCGGTTCTTTGCCATTCCCCGTACGTTCAGATCCTCGATTACGATCACGTCGAAGCGGCGCACCAGGTTCGTGGTCAGCTTGTGCAAAGCGTCGGCTCTGATGTCCGAAACCCTGGCGTGCTGTCGCGCTAGCTTCTCGCGAGCCTTCGCCCTGTTCGCGGATCCCTTCTTCTTCCGACTCACCGACTTCGACAGCATCCGCAGTCGCCCCAACGCGGCCCTCAACGGCCTCGGTCCCTCAATCTGCTCGCCCGTGGATAGCGTCGCCAGGTGCTTGATCCCGAGGTCTACACCAACCGTGCCGTGGCTCTTGCGCACAATTGGGGCGTCCTCGATCTCCACCTGGATGCTCACGTACCACCGCTGGGCGCGGCGGGAGACCGTCGCCGACAGCAGCTTGCCTTCAAATCGAACCGCCTCACGCATTTTCACCCAGCCGATTTTGGGAAGGCGAACTTTTCTTTTGTCTACCGCAAACGTTCCGGTTCCGTTGGCTGCCCGAAAGGAATCCCGGATGCCCTTTTTCTTGAAGCGAGGATAACGGGATCTCTTTTTAAAGAAATCCTCGAATGCCGTACCAAGATTTTTGATCGCCTGCTGGGGAGCGTTCTTTGTTGACTCGTACATCCACGGAAATTGCTTGCGCTTGGCCGCGTTAAACTGTTTGTCCAAACTATTTGAACTCGGTTTTTCACCCGCCTTGTACTGACGTTGCCATTCGGCCAAGGCGTAGTTCCAAGCAAACCGCGCACAGCCAACCGCACAGCGGAATTGATGTTCCTGCTCGGTGGTAGGGGATAGCGCGATTTTGTGGGCGCGGATCATTTTTTCTTTCGTCGCTCCAGATCCCAATAGGGCGACTTGCACTTGGGACAGATGCGGATCTCCTCTTTGGTTGGAACCCATGTGTGTCCGCATCGTTTGCATTTCAGCTTTGTAATTGTGATTTTCATACCTTGAAGTATATCCCGCTAGTATATCCCGATCAAATGCTTTTTTAAAATTCTTTTATCTGTTTGACCACTTCCGCCAGCACGGCCCCCTTCAGGTTCCATATCCTCTGCTGGCCCCGACACGGCACAGGAGTCTCCAACACAGCAACATTGTTCAGGATGTAGCCGAACTGATTTACTGCCCACCATGGCCACTCTCGGGGATCGGCCACACCTGGAACGAGTACGCCGCCGAACTTGACAACCGCAACAACGCCCCCGCTGGATATGTTTCCGACCCTGTCGTTGAACGCGGCAGGGTTATTGACGCTGTATGCCTGAATCGTGCCCTCTGCCATATTCACCCCGGTGCGCCAACCGGCCCGTCGGGCCATCATCGCAACGGGGGCGAACACGTTGTCCAGTCTCTGATACTTTCCAGATCCTCCCCATGTGGCACCGGCATGGATGGCCAGCTCGGTGCCGATCTCGATGGATCGGGGTGGCTTGTACGTCCTGTTCTCTACGTTTTTGTGCAGCCTGGTGATTGCCCATGCCCATTCCGGCCAAAGTGTGATCGCCTTCATCTGAGCACCGCCGCCATCTGGAGTGCTGACCACTCAAGCGGTTTCTGGAGCTGGTGCTCACCAGGATTGTCGCCAACATCCACAATCGTCCAGCTCCAACCGAGTCGGGCCAGTACGATCCGCACATCGTGGGGTTTTATAGTTACCGGGCTCACGATCCGCTGGCATCCGGCCGCGCTGATGATCACACAGTTCCCCAGGTTAAATCCCACGTCGACCCGCTTTGCCCCGTGAAGTGTGGCAGGGTTCTCGGCAACAAGCAGGGCGGCGTACCACCTGGCGTCCTCAGTCATCATCGCGCTGTTCAGGTAGGTGAACGTAATAGTCCGATCCCCCTTGGTCATGGCTGCCAAAATATTCATGTCACTCTTCCTTTCCAAATGTGATCTTGAAATCTACATCTTCATTCTCTTCAAATGTGATATTGATACCTCCTACCTCGTACACAACCCCACCCATATTAACGGTACCCTTGAAACTGTTGCCTCCCATGGGACGAGCCTTCTTCATAGCGTCTCGCCGCATACACTCATCGCACCTGTTGTTGAAGTCGCCACCCCAGAGCGCGAACAGCCGCTTGAGCAATTGATCCATCCTCGCCGAATCCATCCTTGCTAATCCGGCCTCCTTCCAGCCAACCTTGCATTCCACCTTTCCATTGCACACAGGACACGCCCATATAAAAGAAGCTGTGTCGTCTGTCTTTGGATCTCTAGTTACTTCGCCGACGTTTCCATACGAACCACCCACCCGAGGGCTATTGCGCCAGCGATCGACAACGTAGTCTGCAAACTCGCTTAATTTCCGCCCAGTGAACTGAACGTTGTCGTCAATGGGCACCGTTCGACATCGGGCATTGTGATGTAGTGGCTCGTATGGGCCAGCGTACACTCCTGGTCTGGAGAAGGGGTTGGTGACGAACGGTCGCGGAGGTATGCCGGTTCCGCCGGTCTCATGCACGGCAGTATAGGGTGACCCGTACCATGGTTCCCGAGAGGTTACATCTGCATGTGTATGGACTTGTCCAATATTGATCGACCCATTTCGGATCGCCTCTTCGAGATACCGGTACACATCGCAGACCGCTCTCCCGGAACCCCTCCCGTACTTCTCCTCCATCTCGGCGATGCGGCGCTTCGCGCTGGCCCGTTCGTTCTCCGGGGTGGATGGATGGGTCGCCATTCGGCGAAGGGCGGCTAGCTTCTGGTGCTGGGCCGGCGTCACGGCAGCTGGTCCTGCCGGATCACAACCACCCGCCTGTTTTCCCCCTGATAGATCCTGCATGCTGGCTTCTCCTGGGGAAAGCAGGAGACGGGCACGAGCCTCCCGTCGTCGACCCAGGCTTGCAGGTATGCCCGGATCGCCTCGGCCTGGGCCTCGGCCGTGACAACCACCTGCCCGAGGGCCTTGTCCAAACCCTTCTTGTATTCCCCCTTCATGTTGTTGTCTTTAATGATCAGCCGTGCCAGTATGTACGTCTCTCCTGTCTCACCATCCACCTTCGTCATCCGACGGCTGCGTGCCTGCTCCCGCAGGATGCGCTGCGTCCGCTGGGACTTCATCGCCTGGAGGTTCTTGTCCTGGCGATACCCGTGCACCCTCGGCTTTCTCTCCTTGGGCACCTTGATCCGTTTACTTCCCATTGAGTTCCCTCAGTTCTTGGATCTCGGGCACCACCCCCGCCGGCGCCATCAGTTCGTCGTAGTCGAACTCGCTGCCGAGCGTGTCCTTTATTCCGACCTGGTGCTCGGCAAATCCGAGCAGTTCGCCGCACAGCATGTGGATGTGGGACGGTACCAGTGTTTCCCTCGCAACGAAGTCAATGCCCTTCTGTGTGGGACGCCACATGGCGGAGCCCCGCTTCCTCGGCTCGCACTCTCCCCCGGTTTCCACCAGCCCCCAGTGGGCAAGATACGCGAAGTCACCGCGCTGATATCGCCACGAGTGCATCCGGCGAATGTCGATCAGCTCGCCAACGAACTCGCGGCACAACGCGATCAGGAACACGGACATCTCGGCAGACAGTTTGCGCCTGTACAGTTTCACCAACCTGCCGCAACACGGACACGATGAGCCCTTCTTCTTACTCTTCTCGCGCATCTGGCGCTTGGCCTGCTCCAGTGTCATCACCGGTACTGCGAACGACTGCATCATGCCCTCCGTCAATGGTAGTTGGTCCATGGCTATCTCTTCAGTTCTATGATCAGAATCTCCCTGAAGTTAGAGTCCCATTCCTCCTCGTCGATGAGCTTGAGCACCGTTTTGATTTTGACGTCGGCTTGAATGAAGGCGATGGCCAAATCTACCACCATCATCTCTAACGTTTCCTTTGTCAACGGGGCTAATTTTTCACGCGTAATGTTCATCACTTTTCCTTTTTGCCGCTGATTATTTCCCTGTCCACCTCGGCGGCGATCCGCCTCGACTCTCTGTCCATGACCGCTAACCGCCCATCGGCCAAGTATGGAGCTTCCTTCTCCGCGTGCTCCCTGTTCTTCTCATCTATAAACATCGCAATGTTCTCGAGCTGTGAATTGCCTAACCATGCTGTGCCACTTGAAAAGAAGCGGTACTGTCGCAACGCACCGTACCATTCCACGGTTCCAATCTCGCTGTCGCTCTTGGCGTCTTCGCAGATCCAGAAACCATGCTTGTCATTTTGTGTAGCTTGAACAAAATTGATTTCCTTGTAATGGATCATGGACTTGGCCCGGGCCACATCCATCTGTCCCATCACGACGTTGCGCTCCTCCGTGACTGCCGATCTCTCGGCCTTCTCGGCCCCGCAATCCTCGCACTTGAACACCTGGACCAGCAGGGGGTACTTCACCCCGAACAGCTTCTCCCCGTCGAGGGCCCACGAGTGAATGCCGAGTTTGCACAAAAATCTTTTCATCATGACTTACTCCTCGTCTTTTCAGAATTCCTCGAACCCTACCTTCTTGAAACACTTCCGGCCGAGCCACTCCAGGAACTGAGTCCATCTGCCGGGCGGTACCCGTCCACGAATGTAGACTACCGACTCAACATGGATCGGGAGGTGACAGTTTCGGAATAATTGCAGCGCCCCGACAACATCGTCTCGCGTTCCCGGAGAGGCTGGACGGTCTCGCAACGGACGATCTGATGAATTCATTGGATCCTTTTCGTAGACGGCCAGCTCCTCGGTTTTCATGTGAAGTTCTTTTCCACAATTCAAACAAGTAGCTAGATCACCATTTATAGAAATATCACCCATACATATCGGACAAAATTTGCCGCATGAGCATGGGCGAAATTCGTAGCAATGCCTACACATGCCTTTTATTGGGCGGTCGCCTTTCCATCCTGGTGGTGCTGGCATATTATTCCACCTTCCCCTTCTCGATCCGCACTCGCTTCTTGCCCATCATCTTGGAGTTGTCGAGCCAGTACAGCCTGGTGAACCGCTGCCCCATCGCCTTCAGCATCGCGTCCGTGCCGGCCCCGTACCAGAACCCGAACGCGTACTCCTGGGCCACGTCCGTCCCGCCGTCCCCGGTGAACGATGGGCGGGCCCTCAGAATCCAGACCTCCGCCGGCGGCCGGGCCACGAACAGCTCGGATCGCTTCTGGGTCGACATGAACGACAGCTTGAACAGGAACGCGGCCGCGCCCTGCGGCTTCAGTCTGGACATGGATTGGCGAACCACAGCCTCTCCAATGCTGAACGGGGGATTGGTAGCTACAATGTCGTAACTTCCGTTGCCAAACGGATCACCAACGTTGAACGCATCCATGTCGCATTCGGCCCGGAAATTGCCCATGCTTTCGCCTGAGATCTCCCACAGCTTTGGAGAAATATCACGCAAGTCATACCCGTATGGGGTCAACCCCAGCTCCGCGCCGGCGTTAGCGAACGGGGCATCGTCGCCGCAGCACGGCTCGAGGATGCGGGCAATGTACGGATCCGGCTCGATGTACGCCATGTTTCGGGCGTGCTGAACCGCCCACCTCGCCAGCCCCGGATCGGTGGAATATGCATCATGTTCCCGTCTTGTCATTGGTTACCTCATTTTTCATTCGGTCGGCTTCTCGATGATGCTCCGCGCAAAGCCAGATGACATCGAGTGGCTTGTTATAATCTTGGTGATGTCCTTGGGACTTCGGTTCGCCGCAGACCTCGCACGGCATTCGCTGGAGATATCCATCGCGAATAGCATTGCTGACGGCATTACGTGCCTTTGTTCGTTCAGGATATTTTTTGCAATGGCGTCTTCGGATTTCTCTCATCTTCTCCGGATTCTCCTTCCGCCATTGTTTAGATTGAAGCATGATCTTTTTCGGGTTTTTCTTCCGCCAGCGTTTAGTACTGAACTTGGCTTTCTCTGGATTCTCATCCCTCCAGCGTTTGGCATTTGCCTGATTGATCCCCTTCGGTCGGTTTGCCCAATAATTTCGACGACAGATCTTGCAGGAGTTTACATGTCCATCGGCCCTACCAACATTCCGGTGGAACTCATCCAACGGCTTCTTGATTCCACAGTCCTTACAAATCTTCATCCCAACGCCTTCGATCAAAAGGGAATAGGGTCGTTGTCCGGCCGTCCCCCCTGTCCACCTCCGCCGCCGCTGCCCTGGTTCCCGGATCCTTGGCCGCGATCATCTCTGTCGTTGCCCTGGTTTCCCCTGTTGCCGTCCCCCTTTTGCTTCTGGCCGTCGCTGCCGAGGAACCTCACCAGGAACGCCTTGATCTCGGTGATGTACCGCTTCTGTCCGGTCTTCTCGTCGTCCCATGATCTGGTAACGATCTTGCCCTCGACCAGCACCAGCTTCCCCTTGACCAGATACTTGCCGCAGTTCTCCGCGGACTTGCCCCAGGTGATGACGTTGTGCCACTCGGTCTCTTCTTTTTTCTCGTCGGTTTTTTTGTCGTAATAGAAGTCGGATGTTGCGATGGAAAAGCGGCATCGCGCCGTTCCCGCCTGTGTGTAGGACAGATCCGGATCCTTGCCGAGTCGTCCAACTAATACTGCCTTATTGTACATGCCGCCACCTCCTGTGCTCGCGCCCGTCTGTTGGGCCTTTGCCCGTTTTCGATCCTGGTGGTGGAATTTATTTCTTGAATTTTTTGTTCAGTCCGCTCCACCAGAAACGGTTTCAACTACAACCTGATTATAGCCCACGGCACGGGACAGTAAACTACTTTTTCCCAGTAGGCCGAGCGTTCTGAGCATCTCCCATTTCATGATCGGCCAGATCGTCTTCGGTCAGGGCGTAGGCCGCCTCCTCCAGATGACTTCCAGCGTACGGATCCTCGCCGCGCAGGCACGCCTGGCCGACGCTGGCCCCGTATCCGAGCAACCACGACCCGAACCACGGGATCTCAAGGGCCAGCAGGCAATGACCAGGGCCCGAGCCGAACAGCAACGCGACAACAAGGGAGGCCAGCCCCATGATGAACCCCGCGAGCATCCTCGCCTCCGTCTGCTCTACGTGATGGCGCTCATGGGTAAGAGATGCCCTGCCTGGGCCGAGCATTCCGCCGTGGCAGAACGTTGTTCCGCCCCATTGCCGATACCACGTGCGTGCCGGCCAGCAGTTGGCCCTCAGCTCCACCCACAGTCCGTCGCTCCAGAACATGGACCGTCCCCAGGCCATGTGGATCAGCAGCACCGCGAACATGGATAGCGCGTCGGCCTGCCAGGTCCACAAAAACGTGAGCCACCAGTACCATGGTCGGTGCAGCTGCGGATCCGGAAAATCGATGCCCCTGGCAAGGGCGAGCATGCGGCACCGGTAGCTGCGGTTTTTCTCACGTGGGAATCTCTTTATGTTGAACTGCTCGCCGATGAGATCAAGGGCTGAATCGGTAGCCTGTTCAAGATTTACTGTTTTCATTTTTCCCCCCTTTGTTCCAAAGCGACTCAGCAAAGACCGTGGCCGCCGGGCCGCGCAGCACAATATGAAACAGCCCGGGCAGGTCCAACTCGAATACCGCCGTGTCGTCCGTGACTGTCTGTACCACCGGCTTCGCCTTCGGCACTACTCGCATGTTGTTGCCAAGTTCGCACCGGTCGTTCGCGGCCGCAACATCCCCCTCGAGACGTCCGATCTGCTCGTGCGCCTTCCGCAGCTCCTGTTCGAGCCGGCTGTTCTCCGCTGCTGTTTCTTCCGCCGTCATCGTCTTTACTACTCCCGCCGTATTCCCGGTCATCACGAGGCCTCGATTCTGGTCTTGCCCAGCGTGATCGGAACAATGGCCGGATCGATCCCCCTGGCATCAACGTGCATATGAACATCGTCGTCCAGGGTGGCCTGTTCCACGATCCTGCGGCGCGCCTCGTCGCGCTTCGCCACCAGATCGTCGGTCTCCTCCTTCATGGTATCGTTGTCCCCACGAATGCACAGCATGCCCTGGCAGCGGGGACACCGTAGCAGGTGACCGTCCCCCATCATCTTCCTGGGCAGTCTGTACTCCTCGGTCACGGGCTGAAAGCCGGCCCACACCACACGGGAGGACAGGAGGAACCCTTTCTTGCCGCTGTTATTAACGACAATTGAGCCGACAACGCGGCTTTCGTTTTCGCATACAATCTCAACTTTTACTTCGTCAGACATTTTCTTCTCCTTGTTCTTTGCCTTTGCCTTCGCCTTCGCCTTCGCTGTTAACTACGTCTGAATGTAAAGGTGCCCGACCGGAAGCAGCCACCCCGGTCGGGCTGGAAGAGGCCCCCTCCGGTTTACCCGGAAGGAACGTGGCCATCATAGCACCAAGATCTTTCTGATTCAAGGGCCTTGGCTTAAATACCACACCCCTCCACATTCCCATCATCGTCGACAGCAGAACGGTATGTCTCGCCGCCGGCGAGTTGGTGGCGAGCCAGCCAGTGTCTTCGCACTTCGGACACGGCCCGTCTGGTCTTCCCCCCTTCAGCTTTGCCATAAGTTCATGCACCGCCGCGTACCGCTCCCTGAACCGTGGATGGCAGCCGTGGCTCGGATGGTCGCACGCTATTGACGCGAGCTTGCCCTCTTCGTAGCGACACACGTCGATCTCGCCGCATCGAATTACAAGCTCGCATTTTCCCACACACGGTTCGGCGATGCCCGTGATGTAATCAGGTATATCTTCTGGGTTTATAAATATGAGATCGGTCAGATCATCCACAGTCACGATCCTCCCATATCTGCTCCAGCTTCTCCACCTGCTTCCCGGTGAGATGAGTTGTCTCGTTGTCGTCCGCCGCCGATTCTATGAAACCGCGCTCGAACTCCGTGAAATCGTCGGGCCGATCCTCCAGCGCGGCCCGGCAGCTGGCCAGCATGGATTCGATTTCATCCTCCCCGTATTCGTACGCCATCCGCTTCTCCCATTCCGCGGCTCTGACCTGGAACAGCCTTGCCGCAGCATCCAACGGTCCGTGAACCCGATCACCCAATACCGGATCGGCCACCTTGAAGCATTTCCCCCTGGGCTCCATCTCGGTGGCGCGCCACAGATCGGAAAGATCGGTGAGCATGCATCGGCGAAACGACAGAAGCAGCGACGCCTCGCGACACGTCACATCCAGAAACGCACGAGTGTTGTCCATGATCCGTTGCTTCAGTTTCGTGATCAGTGGCAGGGCGGAAACATGGACGTCGATGGTATCTCTCACAGACCCCTCGTCGGCATGACGCGCAATCGTGAGGTCTACCCATACGGGCCGTCCGTGCCACCATCCGACTTTCACATATAAGTCGTGCTCCCGCTCATTGTCGTCAATGACCAAATGTGTGGTGATCGTCTCGACCCCGTGCTGAAACTTCTTCTCGATCTGTTCCCAGTATTTCATCTCGCTCTTTCCACCCCCCACGCGGCGCCGAACGCGCCGGCGGCAACGAGCCCGACGACCGTGCCGATGCGCCACGCCCAAATTTCGAACCGCTTCAACCTCAACGACTTGACCCTGTAGTCGTGCTCCTTCTCCACGAGTGCGGTCATCCTGTCCAGCCCGCGTTCCGCATTGGTCGTGTTGTCCCCCCAGATCACCAGCTGCAGCTCCAGGTTGCCTATCTCCTGGTCGCGCAATTCCACCTTGGTTTCCAGGCGGATCGCGTAGTACCAGAGCCAGCGGTAGTCGGTGATCATATGGCCGACCGTAACCCACTGTGGGGTCGTGAAGCACTTGTATTCCTGGTCGGGGCGGAACACGATTCGCCTTCCCTTCTTGTCCTTTCGGCGCAACACCATTCCCTGCGGCACGTCGATCAGCTCGGCGGGGCGGACTACTTTCTTCACTTGGACGCCGGCGTCGTCCACTCCGGCCTGCGGCCCAACGATGGCGGCCGCGGAGCCGTCTTCAGGGTGGACTAATTCCGCAGGTCCAGCGATCTCATCGTCCGCTGACGCCTGGAATGCCATCCCGAAGAATGCGGTCAACATCGTCAATACTGATAGCAAGATCAATCGCATCGTGTATCCCCTCTCTGTAGTTGGCGGACTCGGCGATCTCTGCGTCCAGGTTCTCCACCCGGATCCGGAGATCGTAGAGTTCGGCATCCAGTTCCTTTATTTTGCGGTCGTTCTCCTCGCGCTCCCTGGCGACCCCGTCCAGGATCTCCTTCTTCGCGTCCTCCAGATAGTCCGGGCCGGCGACGTCCGAATCACAACCGCGTATGGCAAAAAATATACCGGCGCAGATGCAGGCTATTGCCACAGCTACAATGAAGACAGGTGTGACTTCCCTGATCACACCCTTGAAAAAGACTCCTATTGGTGGCATCCACATCACTTTTCCTCCTCGATATCAGCATGTTCCTCGGCATTGCCGCGATTGTTTCCAAGCAGCCTTTCCATGAAGCCCTTGGGAGCTTCGCCCGTGAGGGCCATGCCCCGAACGTACATGTCCAGCTTGGCCTGGTAGCCGTTGAAGGTCAGGGCGATGCTGCCCATCGTCACCACCAGGCCCATCATGAACGCGGCGAGCGGCCACGCGATGTCCGGCGCCATGCGCAGCGCGTAGAGCGCATAGAAGACGAGCCCGCCAAGGATCGCCTCCATCACCAGAAACGCGATGAACTTTTTGGATTGGTAGAATGGTTTCTCGTAATTATTTCCCAGATTTTTTCTGTCTTCGCCTGTCATTGTCATCTCCTTGCAAGAGTTGTTGGAAACTCCCTCGGCCAGTTGTAATTTAGATCTGCCTTTCGCATGTTGTCTTTCACAAAACAGGGAACATCGGCCGCTGCGCACCACTCCATAATCCGAGCGGCGGCCCGAACGATCAAGCCCGGAACCACCTTGCGGCCTCCCGTCTTGGCGCCGATCACAACCCAGTCGAGGCCGCGTAGACAATAGGGATTGAAGCCCCTATCCAGAAGCGGCTCGACAGACGCCCACAGCTTCATCTGAGGGTGCCAGCGCCCACCGCCCTGACTACCGGTACCAACCGCCTTCTTGTCCAGTAGCGTGGCGATACGGTGCGCGTCATCGGTCTTGGACACGCTCACGCCGAGATGAACATTGGAACCCCATTCGACTTTATGGCTCAACAGGTCCGGGCGCTTGGTGAGAAGTTGAAAAGTGTGACCTGGCAGGTCGGCGCAGAATTCAGCGATTGTTCCTTGCAACATTTCGGAGTCAATCGGCAAAGCGGATCTGCCGCGTCCGTCGAAGGCGACTGCTCTTAAATCGAAGCACATTTCCCCCATCGATCCGACGAAAACCCGGCGCGGTTTCCTAATACGCTCCAAGCGATCCCTTTCATGGGCCAGCACATCCATATGAAACGCGGGCCAGAATGGATTCCCAACGCCATGCTTGGCCACCCGGCGATATTTCTTACCGCCCGGCATGTGGATCTGTCGGTTGGCCATCTTCCTGGCGTAGCAGAATGAGCATCCGTGATGACAGCCGGTGAATGGGTTGATGGTTTCGTCGGTCCAATCTATTTTTGATCTAGGCATCTTTAACCTCTTCCAGGCACGCGATCTTCAGTGCGCGCCGTGCCACGAACCGGGCCGAATCCTGGTCCGTTTTACCGGCGATCTCCCTCATCGGTTCCACGAGAAAACCGATCACGTTGGCTGCCCTGCGGTTCGCCCACCCCAACAGGTAGTCACGCTGCTCGTCCGGTCCCAACCCGGGGCCCTCGGTGGCGAGCCACATGTTGAGCTCGTCCAGCGCGCAATCGTTCGGCGGTTCGGCATGGGGCACTCTGGCCAAGCATGCAGCGTTGCCCTCGCTGTAATCACACTCGAAGCACCTATCCGGCGGCAAGCTCATGCCCTTTGCGCCCTCCAGCATCTCCATGTACGCCCTGTTCAGCTTCAGCGCGTCGTTCTGGAACGATTCGAGAACACTGAAATATTCGAACGACTGCTTTCTGATAAGGGCGTGTCGCTTCAGATCGTATCTGCCATGACACTTGACGCAGACCCTGGCCACCTCGTTGTCGCTCGGCTTCATCGACATCCCGCCGTCGTCACCGAAGTGGTGGAGCATGGTCCACGGGGCGTCGCCGCAGACGCAGCACAGGGCCGGCTTCATCTCGTCGTGACAGAACCGCAGGAGCCTCTTGGACCTCCACGGCTTGTTCCCCCGGATCACGGCAGCACCACTATGTCAGGGGCCGTCGTAGGCACCGTCCCGTTGTCGTAGTCTGTCTTCAGCTGCATGTACCCGCCAACGATCTCGTTTACTTTGGCCTTGATGTCACCGATCTCGGCAATGCCGAGCCCGTCGGCCCAGTTGGCCAGACCCTCGGCGATCACCGGCCACGTCTTCGGCTCCGGCTCCCAGGCTGCCCCGGTCGGCTTGCTCTGTCCGATGCTGTTTTTGACGTGGGCCCCGGGAGCTCCCAGGGAGATCACAATGTTGTTGCTGCCGCTTGCGTCCGCAACTGCCTGGATCGCAGCGATGATGTCTGCCTTTGTAGCCATGACTGACTGCCCCTTCCGACCCGCCACGGCGGGTCACGCCTACTTCTTCAGCCTGGGGTGGAAATCCAACCCCTTCCGTCTCTTGCGCCTTCTTCCCTCTCGCCTTACCAGGCATATCACCTCCAGCCCAATCCATACTAATATCGGCAAACAGGGCCACAGGCCCAATGCGTCTTTGACCATGTCATTCATCAACGCACCGCGTGTGATACGCCTTGCCGTCGATCACTACGGCCTGGCTCTCGTGGGGGATCCTGTTTTCGCAGCCGGCGCACCTGGTCATGTCCACCGCCGCCTTCTCCAGCTCCTCGATTGGCGCCGCGAACCGCTGCAATTCGATCTCCTCGCCGGACTCCGCCTCCACGACGATCCTGAAAACGCGGATCCTCTCCTTCTTGTCCCGCTCCTCCGCGGTGGCGGTCAGGTCAATCCGCTGTATCACTATGCGACGCGGATACAGGATCTCCACCGCGTCGACCTTGGCGTTCGGATACGGGGGCGGAACCTGATACCGGCTGCCCGGCTCTACCCCATCCAGCGGAAACTCGTACGGGCTGTCAGGGGCACCGAACAGCTTGGCCCACTCGCTCATCTGCTGCGCCTCTTGGCGGCCATCGTCTTGCCGGTCTTCACCGGCCCGTCAGAAACCGCCCGTCTTCCCACCATGGAAACCTTCCTGGGACTGCCGAACTGGGGCGGCTTTCGCTCCACCGACGCCACGATGGTCACGTTCAGATCGGCCCCGTCGTGAGCCACGCTCAGGGACAAAACGCTGTATCCCCTTTCAAGGATCTGCTGGATCACACCGTTCTTCCACCCGCGCTTTCTCAGCAGCGCGTCCATGTCGGTGTCGAGTTCCAGCGTCTCGACAAGCTGGGACGCCCCGGCTCCGTTGTTCGCCTTGTGATCGTGGCGATACAGTCCGACCACGGCCTTGTTTTTCGCCTTCATAGGTTCAACCTCTCCAGGGGATTGCCCCTTGTCTGCGGACGGTTCGGTTCGTATTTCTTGCATTCCTTGTTGTTGTCCACATGCTTGCAGATCCGCTTGATCTTCTGACAGTTGCCGCGCCCTGTCAGGTAACGACATTCCACTGCCACGTTGTCGGCCTTGTCGGCGAGATCCCGAATGTATTTCAGAACGGAAGGACCGAGCAGCACGTTGCGCGTCCGCTGGTCCCTGTACTTCACCAGGCGCTGCTGTGCAATTCCTCCCGGCCGGGCACTGTCCAGGAGGCGGTCGATGGTTTCCAGTAGTTGATCGCTCACAGCGTGGACTCCAGATCCATCCAGTCACCGAGTCTGTCGGTGACAATCTCCCATACCTCATGTGATTGTGGCTTGCAGTTTCCGCTCGCGTACGCGCTCAAGGCTCCCTGCCATGTGCCGCATTTCTCATATGCCTTTCCGAGCCAACGCGATCCGCACTGGAGCTGACCCACCCTGCTCGTCAGGTCGCATCCATTGGTCGCTTTGCCGTGTACCTGCATCAGCCCGATTTCGCCCCGACCACCAACGGCCTCGGTCCTGTAGGAACTTTCCTTGAATGCCAATATCGCTACCAATATATGGGATACATTCTCGGCCGTTGCGGCATAGAAAATATCAGTTGCGAATTCCTTCCGGTACTCCTCGTCCTTGGCCAGTTTTCTGCGGGGCGCCTTTTTCACGTAGTGCAAGACGGCATTGCCCACACGTTCGATCTCGTGCTCGTCATCATCGGAAAGTGGCGGTGGTTCGAAATCAAACGACCAGCGCATCGCCGGCGGCAGCTTCGGCATTTTAGCCTTCGCGGCTTTCACCTCGGCTATCTCGGTCGACAACGACTGGATCTCGCCGTAGAGCCAACTGCTTTCGCCGTCCTGCCTCGCCAGCTCTTGATAAATACCACCAAGCTCCTCCACGAGTCGGCGATCCATTTCGTACCTTTCCGTTCGAAGGGATTGGTAAGATTCCCTTGTCTGATTCATGGACCGCAACACCAGGATGGCGCCGGCCAGCAATACCAATAACGTCAACAGTCCAAGCAGTCCGGCAGGCGTGATCATTTTGAACCGTTTTTTAATTTGACATAACATTTGAAACCTTTCATTTGAAGCCTAGCGCATCGTATCACTTTGATAGATTTTCTTCATCAAATATGCTTTCAAATGTAAACTTACATTTTTTAACTAAACCCAATAACCTCGAAGCCGCCGGGAATCCCACTCTTGGGGGATCGGCCGACCGGAACCGGTATGGAAATCATCCCCACCGTCCGTGGCGTTCAGCCTGGCCTGCAAGTCCAGCCCCACTTCCTTCCAGATTTGCTCGCCGGGATCTGCGATCCTCGAGTTGTGTGCTTGCCGGTGGCCCATGACGTGCTCAATTTTAAAGCCGAGCCGTCCGGCCTCGTTCTGAATAAACTCCCTTATCACGTGGAGCCCCACACGTTGTTTGTCCGTGAGAGCGTGGGGACCGCCGCCGCCCTTCCACAGTGTCCGGGGATTGTCGACCAGGCCAGGAAAGTTACCTGCGATCTCAACACCGATAGAATTCTTGCTCAGTTTCTGGGCGTGCCAGATCCAGGCACGGAAGTGGTTTACGATCACGATCAGGCCGTCACGCGTGATGCCGATATGGGCGTTCAGCCGATCCCAGCCGGCAGGACGCAAGGGCATTTTGCAGCCTGTCTGATGCAGGACAATCGTGTTAATGGTCGAAACGGCACGCTCGCATTTGTAGAGTTTAGGTGGTCCGTGAAGGCCGCGCCGATCATAAACAATGGAATCACGCTCGGCCAACGCCCTGCGCTCTACACCCTCGGCCATCGCATCCACTGCCCGCCGGATCGCCCGCCAGGTAATTGGCCCGCAGATACCGTCCTCCTGGAGCCCGAGGTGTTGCTGGATGCCGCGCACGGCGTCCCTCGTGTCCAGGCCATAGATCCCATCGTTCGGCCCTCGATCAAAGCCGAGAAGGTCTCCGAGTTCCTGTAATCTGACTACCGCTGGACCGTGCATCATTGGTTTGGTTAGTTTCAAAGTGTCCATTTATTCCTCCTTCTCACTTTCCCCCTGAACCCAATTTGCCGGATCGTCGGACTCCATGATTTCTTCTATGTCGTGCAGTGTTTGCTCGGTACTGTCTCCGGGGCACACAAGATTGTGATAATCCGAGATACGCTCGCGCATTTCCTCCAGCCGCTCCACCTCGACGATGGCCAGCTTCAGCGCTTTCCGCGTGGCGATCATATTCTCGGTTCTGGGGTTGCGCGGAGCTTGGTCGCTGTACCCCATCTCTGCGAGCCGTTTCCATCCGGCCAATAATTTAGTGTTCATTTTTACTGCTCCTCCTCGGCCTCGATAAATTCCAACGTGGATACTTCGGTTATGATCTTCTTGTAGCAGAGAGCAGGTGAGCCGTCTTCTCGCTTCCCCACATAGAACTTGGTGTCTGGATGTTGTTTTGTCAGAGCTTCGGCAATCTCCTCCATAGTCGCCGCCGCCGGGTTCGGCAAATCCAACTGGCCCTCCGGTCCCATAGCTCCCTCGCAGTCGTAGGTCGTCCCCTCCCCCTTCTCGGCGGACTCAGCGTTGGTGGTTGCTGACCTCTCCCTGTCGGGGCAATCTCTGTACTGATCTCCGGTTTCGAACGGGCAACCGAGCCTTGCGTGTTCGTCGTAACAATACGATGAGCAAAACCATTCGTCCTCATCGGCGGTTCCACCAGTTATGCGGTGCGGAGCTTCATCGACATCCTTGCCGCAGTTAGAACAACGTTGTGGGTCGTAACACTCACCAACCTTCCGTTTGGTCACTTCCCCCTTCCTGGTATTGAGTATAATACGGACAGTGGCCCCAACATGCTCATCGGAAAAGTTTTCATCTGTACAAATCTCCCTCACCGCCTCCAGCTTAGACTGGAATGCGTCACGATCTTGCTCGACATCTTCGATCCGCCATTTGAGACACGCCAATAATTTTTCCATCTCTCCGACGCAGTCCTCCTGGCAATCGCCGCACCCCGCCGCGTGTCTCGAGTCATCGTAGGTTTTCATCCGCCCTCCTTCCCGGCGTCGAGGATGGCGCGGACATCTTCGTGTTCGGTTGCTGATAAAATATCAAGAGCACGACAAACATCGTTAGTCACCGTGTCGCTTTCGTCTTTGCAAAAGATAGGGGTATTGTCCAAAATATTTAGAACCAAATCCGTTTGAACTTTTTTATACTCCAACTCTTTCTCGGCGGACTCGGCGCGGGTTTCGGCTTCTTCGGTGAAGACTCGGTGACGATCATTGAATGCTTTTAATTCATTTTCCCGCTGGCGATAATTGTCATGAAGCGTTTCTGTCTGTCCCTCCAACCGCTCGATCTCATCACGCAGTTGATCCCGCTCCTCAATCGTGACATCGTGGGCTTTCTGGCAATCCACAAGGACGGCTTCGGTAAGCGCGAGATCTTTCTTGAACGGGTCCATCCCGAGTATAGCTCGAACTTCTCTCTTATCTTGCGCGACTTCCTCTCGAGTGGCCTGGCGCTGTTCGCCCGTCACTAGATTTGTTTTCATGGATTTGTGTTTACATTCTTTCATGGCTTTGATTTTTTCTGCCATGACACGTGCTGCCGCTTGGGACACCTGGCCTTGGTCTACACCGGCCAGAACATCACTGGCTATATCGAATGCGTCTCTACTCATTGCATCACCCTTCCACCTTCCCGGCGTACTCGTCTGCGATCATTCCCTGTTCCCGCCTTTCTTCTTCGGTCATCGCTGGCGCGCCGCAGCGGCAGCATGGTTCCCCGTCATACCAGTGAACACAGTGGAACCCGTCCGTCGGTGTCCCTTCCGGGCACAGTTCCTGTTCAATTGGTGGTCGCACGAATACCATATCACCCCTCCCCCTCCCCGGCGTCGAGGATGGTGCGGGCTTCTTCCATCCTTCCCTTCATATCGTCCACCTCTTTCCTTTGTTTATTTGCCCAGTCGTTGAACACGGCTTGATTCTTGTCGCCATGAGATTCGACACGCACCCCTATACCTTTGAGGCTCTCAATCTGATCGGGCGAAAGTTGCCCATCCATCTGTTCCGCCAACGCTTTCTCGGCGGTTTCGGCGCGGGTGATGGCGGTGTTGCGCTCGACCTTGATCGTGTCGAACATTTCGGCATCGCTCAGACCCTCGAAGAGTAGCTTCAAATCCGTGTTACATTTAGCGAGTGTGCGGTTTTGGATTGCGAGTTGATCGCATTTTTTCAAAACAGCGTTCTCAGAAAAGTGCTCCTTCAACCGCTCGATCTCCTTCTTGGCGTCACCGTCGCCGTCGAGCAGCGCCACCTCTATCAGTAGAGCAGCAACCTGCATCGGAGAAATAGCCAAGCCATTCGCAATCGACTTGAGTTCGACAAGTGTCTCGCGCTTGAACCGCACAAGCCGTCGCTCTGTCCATTCGGGATCGGTAGCCCTTCCACCAGTTGACGGAGTCTTGAATCTTCTCTTAACATCTTCTGCCAGGGCCAAAGCACCGAAGTATCCGCCTGTCGCCTGGGCCTCGCCCAGTACCTCTCCACCTAATCTTTCTGCAATTTGTTCGTCTGTGATTTTCATTACTTATCTACCTTCCCAGTACCTGGGATTGTTTGGGAACTTTCCTTCGCTCGAATGAACCGTGCGTGGGCCGGGCACACATCGACAGTGTCACCCTGAAGCATTAGTTCGAGGAATCGCTCCGGCAATCTCGTCGCATCCACCTCGGTGCCATGGTCGTCGCACAGCTTCCGGTCGCATGTCTGTCCGGCCTTGCTACCTGCCAACGGAAAGTCGCACAGCTTTGTCGCCGGGTTGCCGCATTCGTCGCACAGCTCCAGGTGCTGGACGGTCCTGGTGCACATGAACCCGTAAACCTTGCCGTCGTCGTCGTTAAATGGAATGCACGGCATCACTTCACCTTTCCGGCATTAGCCATTACCAGACGCATCTATCGATGGCATAACTGGCGTGTCGCACGTATCCAGATCCACCGACTCACCATCGAGACGCCGCAGATCATCGCATCCATCATACTCTTCGGTGGGGACTATTTTTAACCCACCATGGAAGCTGACAAAAACCGTATAGCCCTTTTCATTGGCTTCCTTGATTACCCTTCGCAGCTTCCGGGCAATTTTCTCGGCATCGGTCACATACCGGCCCATCACCGCTCCTCCTTTTCAGAATTCTTGTTTTGATCGGAAACAACCTTGCGACCGGGCCGCGCCGCCTTGGCCGCCAGATCCATGATCGCCGCCGGGTCCGGCCTGGCACCCTGCGCGGGCTGGGCCTTGTCTCTCATGATCGCCCCGAGGGTGGACGCCATCGCCGCGGTCTTCACCGCCATCTCCACCTGGAGGCAGTACACCTCCACCTTGGCCTTCACCGAGGCGATGGATTCGAGGGCCTGGCAGTGCGCCTGGTGATGCCCCTCCCGCTTTGCCCTGACGGAGTAGATCACAAGCTGGCGGATCTCCTCCGCCACGGCCTCCGTGATGCGTCGCCGCATCTGGGCCTCCATCGTCTCCGGCTTCGAGTTCGCCTCTTCCGCCGGAACCTCTTCTTTCGGGACCTCTTTTTCGGTGTCGCTCATTTGATCCCTTCCCTTCTGTCCGCGAAGTGGGGCTGTGCCCACTGGTTGGCCTTCTTGATCTTGTCGTAGTTCGCCGGCAGCAGCTCCACCACCTCCACGATCCCGTCGCCCAATATGTCGTCGGTCGCGTCGTCGTACTCGGTGTCCAGGTCCAGGGCGATGTCGTGCGGTTCGGCGGCGATCCAGACGCACACCGCGGCCCTGTTGCCGTCCGCGTCGACTGTGCGCTCGTCCCCCAGGATCCTGATCAGATATCCGCCGGAACCGGTCCACTTGTCCACCAGGTCCTTGGGCGGGACGAATCCGGGTCTCACCAGAAAGTTGGGCCTCTCGTCCATGTCAACGTCGGCGCTCACCGCCTCGATGTTGTAGGTCTCCAGAGCCGCGGACACGGCCTTGGCCAGGCGGCCACCGTCCGCCACCGGATCGGGCTTCTCCTCCTCCGGCTTGTCCCCGTCGGATCCTTTGTTGTCGTCCTCGATGAACACTACTGCGCAATGAGGACATACCGTATCCGACTCGGCCACCGGCTTGTCGCACTCCGGACACACGAACTCGCCAGTCTCGGGAAGGTCGAGCTGACGATCATCCCCCTCCTCGCCGAAGTAGTCGGCGGGCAGAATGCCGCTCTCCAGGGCCAGCTTGTCGCGCACCGTGGCCCGCAGATCCCTGATCTTCCTGGGCGCCGGAGCCACCTTGCCGTCCTGCTCCGCAAGCCTTTCCGCATCCTCGACGGATGCGTCCATCGCGTCCACGATCTGAAGCACGTCGTGTGAACATCCGGAAAGGAAGTCGGCGCAAATGTATTCCAGTGCGTGCCCCTGCCATGACTGCTCCCTGAACTTGTCGTGGGAACAGTTGGCGACTCTGATCGCCTCCATCGCCCTGTCGATCACGTCCTTCTGATTTCCCTTCATGATCCTGTACCGGAGGGTTATGTACTTCTCGCCGACACCGCCGGTGCCGTCCCCGACCTTCTCACCCGGCGCGGGCCCGCCGCTCGCGTCGTCCGGTTCCGACTCCGGAGTCACGACGGTATGTTTGATCGCGTACTCGATCTCCACCTGACGCACGCGCACCGTCGCGACCGAGCCCTTGACCGAGGTGCGCAATCCGCACTTGGCACACACGAGGGCCACGGCGGTCCTGGTCCGCTTCTTGACGTCGTACCTGGTTGATCCGCACTGACACGCCAGGATCTTCGTCTCGGCCGTCAGCTGCCCACCCTCGGCGCCCTGGGCCTCAGTTCCGGGCTCGTCCTTCGGCTTCGCCGCAGGTTCGTTCTTCGACTTCTTGTCGACCTTGACCGCCGCCTTGCTTTTCGCCTTGGTCTTCGGCTTGGTCTTCCCCTTGGTTTTCGCCCCAGTCTTGGTCTTCGCCTTTTTCCTCGGCTCGCTTTTCGTCTTTGATTTGGCCTTCGCCTTGCTCTTGTCCTTTGCCTTGCTCTTGTTCTTCGCCTTTACCATTTGATTTCTCCTTGTTTTAATATTTGTCCTGCCAGTGCTTTGTCCTGTCGGTCTTGGATTGTGGCCCGGTGTTGTTGAAAAATCCATCGGTATCTTTGGGGGTTCCATACCCGTGGGCCGGCGCCACGTACTTTCCGGTATTGTCGTCTGGAAAAACGCCGTCGGTGTCGGTTCTCCATCCCCGAACGTACATCCTCGACAACCTTGTCCACAGGTGGATCGGGCCTGTTTTGCCGTGCGTGGCCTTGGCGACGATCAGTTCCATATCCGGATCATCCTCGCATCCATTGATATAGTAGCCCCTGCGGTACGCGAACCATACGACCCTTGCCACCTGCTCTATCGCCCCGCTCTGCCTCAGATCGACAAGTATGGGCCGCTTGTTCTTACGTCGGTCCACCTCCCTGTTCAACTGTGTTGCGAGCAACACTGGAATATCAAACTCCTTCCCAATGTTGCGGATCCCCTTCGCGGCGTTCTCGACGATCTCTGTTGCACCATCACCCTTATCCGCCAGCTCGCCGATGTGGTCCACAATAAGAAGATCAAGTCCATGCATCTGTCTGTGGCGCGCAGCCATTTGCCCGATCTTGTCGGACGAAAGGCCAGGGGAATCGTCCACCCACAACGGCAACTTGTAAATCTGCTCCGCTCCCTTCACGAGCGCTGGCCAATCCCTGTGGTCTATTGTTCGCAGCATCAGATCGTTCATGTCCACGTTAGCGAAACGGGCCAGCTCACGAAGCACTGCGTACCGGCGGGCATCCTCGGTGGGTATGTACAACACCGGCCTGCCCTGCAGGGCTACGTTGGTGGCGATGTTGAGACATATCAGTGATTTGCCCATGCCAGGTCTCGCCCCCAGAATGGTGAGCAACCCGGGCCACAAGCCGCCTGTCAGTTGATCTATCGGGCCGATGCCGGTTCTCACCAGGTTGTCCGGCATCTTTCCCGATTCCAGCTCTTTGAAGATCGTTGCCAGGTCGTCTCCGATTTTAACGGGACCGTCCCCTGTGCCGGCCGCAACCGACGCCATGGTCACCGCCTTGCGCGCCTCGGCCAGGTAGTCGGCCGGTTCCATGGATCCGGTGAATCCGTCGGCAACGATCTGCTGGGCCGCGTAGATCATGCGGCGCACCGAGGCGTGATTCCTCACGATCCGGGCGTAGTGGTCCACGTTGGCAACCGTGGCAACCGACCGCGTCAACTTGTCCAGTATGAGCGGGCCACCGATCTTCTCCAAATTACTCGTTTGGGTGAGTTTATTTCCAAGGGTGACGTGATCTATTGCGCTGCCCGACTGGATCAGCATTGTCATCGCCGCGTAAATAACCCTATTGGTCTCAACATAAAAATCATCGGCACCGACAACAATTGACTGCACAACTGACATCGCCTTGTTGTTCAGCAGAATGGCCCCGAGACAGGCCATCTCCGCTTCCTTGTCGTACGGTGGCACCCTACTTTCGGTCATCTGTTTTCCTCTCTTGAGCGTTTTACCTTCTCCGCAAGTGTGCTGCCGAAGCCGGGTTGTGATTGATTGCTAGTTTTGGGATTGTCCTGGTCACGTATCGCCGCGTTCCACACGAACCTGCAGAGATCCTTCTTTGCCCTCTTCGGGTTGGCGTATGTCCAACCGGCGAGCGTGCAGATAAGTGCGGCGACGTCAACCGACGGGGCACTCTTGTCCAGTTTTTCGGCAAACTCTCGAGGGTGCTTTGAATTCTGCCACAGGGTCTGGGGTGGACAACCGGGCACAAGAAACGTTTCGTTCTGCATCGCGTTCCAAATGGCCAGAAGTCGAGGGGATGCGTTCGGTGGCGGTTCTGTTTTGTCTTTGTCAATTACAAGATCCAGTTCGGCACCGGCCGAGGTCGCAGGATGCGGACTCGGCGCCTGTCCCCCTCCGACTCCTGATCTCAGATCTAAGATCTCAGATCTATGATCTAGATCTTTCGAAAGCTTTTGTGATTCTTTACCCGAACCATTAGACAAAGCTGTATCTTTTGAATCAGTTGGGCTGTATTGCCTGTTGCAATCAGCGCCGAGACGGTTTTTTGACAGACGTTCTGACTCGGTCAGTGCCTTGACCCGTTTGTCGTCCCGACCGAGCGCCGTGCGCAGTACTTGGACCGTGTTTACCGTCCATGTGTCCTTGCCCATGGAGGGCGGGATCTCCTTCAATTCGTTTATCCATCCCTGAACTATGTTGGGATTGCCCGGGATGTTGTGGGCGACCTTGCGCGGGAGAATGATCAGGTTGGCCTCCCTGTCCATTATCACCCACGGAAATTTGCTGCTTTCGTGCAGCGTGTGCTCGAGGACTGTGAAGGCCCGATTGGTGCGCTGTATCCCCCGGATGAGGGTCTCGTCCTCGGACCAGCGCAACTGACCCTCCGGGGGTCGGTCCCATCCCATGTCGGACATCACGGTTATCGCCGACGCCTGCAGGAGGCCCGGCAGTTTGGTAGTCCTGGGGGACGTCATCAGGTGGAGCCAGAGCATGCGGGCACTTTCGGGAAGGGCCTTGAAGACAGGATCCTTCCAGATGTAGATCTCGATCATGGCGAACTGGCGCTTCAGGTTCGGCATCGAAGGTTGCTCCTACTCGGTTGAATCTACTGCGCCTTCGTCGTCCTCGTCCTTGGGCCACTCCTCGGCCTCGTGCCGCTCCCGGTCAGCGATCTCTTTCTGTTCTTCCGGTGTCGGCGGGCCGTTGGTCTCGGGCTTCTTTCCGGTCGCCTTTTTCTTGGCCGGTTTTTTCTCATCGAGCTTTTTCTCTGTTTCCGGTTGCTGGTCCTCCGAAGGCGCTCCCTCCATGTCACCCTGGCCGTGGCCGGATTCGGCGAGCATACGCTCCTTCAGGTTGCCCATGCCGAGAATGCTGGCCTGCTGAACGCCATCGCTGCCCTGCTGCCCCTCCACGCCGTTCTGGCCCTTACCTTCGGTGCCATCAAGGGCAGAAGCCGGCACGACCGATCTGGCGAGCTTCTCGAGGCCCTGGCTGCGACCCGATTCGACCATGCTGATGAGCGCGGCCGCCCGGTCGAAGTCGGGGCTCAAGTCCCAGAACTTGGCCGCCCACCTGACGGCGGTCTTCTGGGCCATCGCCTCGATGTACGTGATCCAGGGGATTTTCCTGATCTGCTTGGGGGTCAGTAGCTTCTCACCTTCGTTTTGGTCCCATGTCTTGTAGAATCGTTCCACCCCGTCCGAACCGGTTTCGATCCTGATGTACTTGTCGGCGAGTATGCGCTCCCTGTGCTTGAAAACGGCCGTCATGGGGTACGGCTGGCCGAAATCGTAGAACTCGTCATGGTACCGCAGGGCAGCGTATACGGCCACCATCGCCCCTCTGGGCTTCCTCACGTTCCACGTGTGGTGCAGGTACTGGTCGCTGCCGAGCCGGTGGTCGAAGGAATCGTTCTCGTAGATAATGATCGCCTCCACCTTTCGGACCAGTGGATCGCGCCGTGCCAGTTTCATCAGCCCCCTGTACTGAACCTGGAGCTGGGTCAGCTTGCGCCACGCCCATTTCCCACTGTCATCCTTGTACTTGGAACTGCGCGCCTCCAGGTACGCCTCGCCCAGCGGCCCCTCGAACCTGACGCCGAGGGTGGCCGCCTCGAGGACGGCACCGAGGGTCGACTCTGGGTCCGCCTCCAAGACGTCCTTGTCGGAGCCTATGTGGGTGAGGGCCGAATTGATCCAGGCGTCTGGCTCGATGTACTGCGGAAGGGATCCGGTGATCATCTCCCGGATCTGTTTCGACTCCAGCCAGCCCTTGACCGTTTTGTAGTTTGGATGCGTCATTTCTTTTTGCCTCTTCCTTTATTGGGCTCCCAAGCCCAGTTTCCGAGTGACTGCCTCGGCTGCCTTCTCTATTCCGTTCCGGATCGCCCCGAGCTCCATCTCCAGCATGGCCGCGTACAGATCGGCCCGGGCACGTATCTCGTCGAACGCCTCGACTCCTTCCTCTATGTCCATGTCCCTGCCGGCGAACTCCTCCAGCTCGACCTGGATCGTGACGACCTGGCTGTCCAGGGATTCGTCCCCGGTGTCCCGCTTTTCCTTGGGTCCGTAGTGGTTGAACTGAACATGTGGTTGCCCTTGTACCTCATATTTGCTCAGATCAAGATCCGGGAAGTCGGCCTGGAGCAGCGTCTTGCTGAAGCCCCTTCGTCCCGCGACTTCGCGCCACAGGAATTTATTGGGTCCGACCTGGATCGCTTCGTGGCCGGCGGTCTCCATCACCTGGGAGATGGCCAGTTTCGCCGCAGCCATCTTGACCTTCGCCACCAGCTCCCGCTCCTTCGCCAGCTTGTAGGCATCGACTGCCAGCTGCCACGTGTCGCCTTCGAGCTGCTTATACTTGCCCTTGCTCGCCTTCTTTGTCACCGGCTGGTCGTACAGTGTCGGCGCTGGCGGGACCCCCGGTATAATGTGGTCATCCCATAACTTGTTCGCGTTCTGGATTATCATTTTTATGATGTCGTGGTCGATGGGGATCTCCACGATCTGAAGCTGCACCTTCTCCGGCTCGTATATGATCAGTCTGGTCCCCTTGATCTTGCCGAGCCACTTCTCGGCGTCCTTGCCCAGGAATGGAAGTGGGCAGACGTTGGCGTGGTGGGCGTGGTGCTGGCCCTGAACCATGTAGTACTCCCTGATCCCCTTGGTGCGGAACCCGTCGCAGACCCGCTGCATCGGCGCCTTGGCCTCCAGCACCCACCCGTCCTCGCAGAACCCGTCCAGGTTGGAGAACATGGGGTTGTCGGGATCGTCGAGCTGGTACGGCCCGACCCGCTCCTCGTCGGTGACCGGTGCGTGGCACTTGATCCCGCTCTCCTGTTCGTACATCGCTATGGCCAACGGCTCGTACGTGTTTCCCCGGCGAAAGTGCTCGTTGTCCACCTCCCCCTCGATGTCCTCCATGGTGATCGTGTGCTTCTTGCTGATGTACACGTCCACGGCAGACTTCTTGAACACCTTCTCGGGCTCAAGGGCGAGGATGGGCGAATCTGAGGATCCGACCCCGCGCTGCCTGCCCTGTAGCCATGTCAATCGCTCCTGCAGATTCATGATCCTCTTCCTTTCAGTCGAGTCCCGGGTACGGGTCGTCGATCCGGGTAAACCACGCGACGTCGTCGGTCCCGTGGTGGCTGCAAACCTTTCGATACGGACACGGGCCGGATCGGCCGATGCACGCCGCAGTATTTCTGGGCCAATAGTTCTTTTTGGTATGGTGGAGCACGAGATCCGCCGTCGCGATCACATCCTGCTCCCACTGTTCGAACGCTGCCAGGGGAATGTCCACGACGATCCGATGGGCGAACGACTCGCCGCGTTCCTCCAGGCGCCGAACAGTTTGTTCGCACCGGGACACTTGTTCCCGGATCTGCAATCCCAGGCCGGTCACCGTGGAATTCCAGATGTCCAGCGTCGTGTCGCACGGTGACTTGCTCATCCCCCCGATCCCGGTACCGGAGCAGGCTTCGCACTTTGTAGGCGTCCACGTTCCGTCGTCGTTCTTTTGGCCCTTCTCGTGACTGCCCTGCCCTCCGCACTTGCGACACTTCACGGTGTCGGGAATCGACGGTGGCTTGGTACGCACCACGTCCACGACGGCGCTGGTCACCGGCTTGTTGTACAATTGGCTGGCGCACCACATCGGACCGATCAGCTCGAAGGCCAACGCGAGGTTGCGCTGAACGTCCAGCGGATCCGTGGTGGAGGTGAACCGGCGCACTAGCACGGCCGGCGGAAGCTCTTTTCTGAGAACTATCCCGTCAATTCTGTCGGTGTAGATCCATGTGCTTGTCTCCGGATTGCTGGGCAGCTCATATTCCGCCAACGCATCAACAATTGGTCGACCCATGGCATCTTTTGCGAACGACCACGGCTCGCCATGAACGTCGTCGTAATGACCCAGGATCCTGCGTGCGTCGTCAACGAGCTCGTCGATCTCCCTGTCGGATCTTATGGCCTCGTCGAACCCAACAACGCCGCGAACCTTTTTCAACTGGTCCTGGTAGACTTGCAGAACATTTTCGACCGAAATTTTCCCGCGAAGTCCGACACGGCGACTTGATCTATGAAAGTCCCTCTCTAGCAGCGCAACGTGGAGCAGCGTCTTCATGGACGGTGGCCACGGCCACGGACGGCGCCCCTTTAACCGGTAGTTGTGCACGTACTCAATTTGATATCGCCGGGGGCAGGTCAGCGCCCTCAGCATGCGCGGCGTCACACGCGACGGCGGTCGTTCGTTGTTCATGTGCTCTCCCTTTTCACTCGGTGGCTGCTGATCGGCTGCTATTCCGCGAAGGTCGGCAACATTGCCTCCCCGTATTCCTCGACGGTCACCTCCTCGAGCAGCTCCTCCGATGTGACGTCGAACGCGTCTGCGAACTCCTTCAGCGTCGACATCTTGGGATTGCCCTTTTCAACAATGTATCGAATGTTGGGTTGACTCCTGCCCATGTGGCGACTGAGTTCGGTCAGCGACCACCCCCTCTTGCGCAGCAGGATCCCGAACCGAGCCTTGAAGTGGTTGATCCTGGTCTCGTCGTTTTTATCCGTCATGTCGCCTCCTATTCCCGTTCAGTTTCTTATATATCAACATTTTAATATATTGTTCAATTTCTTTTTTTTGGCAATTTTTTTCGCATAATAAAAAACTTGTTACGATCGAGGAAGCCCGTCAGTTTTCGCGCAAGTATTTTGTTGAGTCCGTGTCCGGGATCGCCGCAAATCATCTCGCACTCCCAAACCACCAAAACCCTCCAGCCGTTGGCTCTGAGGGCGGCAATGTTTTTTTCATCCCTGGCCGAGTTGTCCCTGAATTTCTTCCTCCAGAATCTGACGTTGCTTTTCGGCAGCTTGCCACGGCCGCAATCGTGACCGTGCCAGAAACAGCCGTTGACGAAGATGACGGCCTTGCGTCCGGGGAAAACCATGTCCGGCGTTCCCGGCAGATCCCGGCGATGAAGGCGGAACCTGTATCCCAGTGAATGAATCAGGCGTCTCACGGTCATCTCGGGCTTCGTGTCCTTGCTGCGGATCCTGCTCATTATTCTCGACCGTACCTCCGGCGTTACAATATCCATGCTGTTGCCCCTGTTTGCAATGTTACTGTAATTCAGGTCCTGTTTCCTATCCTTCCGGCCCGGATCCCTCGGGAAATCAATTCATTGCAGCCCCGAACGACCCCAGACGGCCCCCGAGCAATTCGCCGACCAAGCACCCCTGCTGGCAGACGCGTCGCTCAGAAGCCGTCTGGGGCCTTCCTGGGCCATGGGATCGGGGGTCCATCAGTTCGGTGGTCCTTTCGGCATGAGCCACGTCGTGATCGCGTCCTGGTCGATCACCCGGACAAGGACTGGTCCCCGACGATTTAATTGCTTCAACGCTGCGGACAGGCCGACGCCGAGGCTGTAAACTACCATGCCGGCTTCCTCCTCGTTCCCATGGCTGCCCTGCTTGGCGGCGGCGATGAACTTCCCGAATTCGGCGTGGATCTTCCGAGCCCCTTTCGTGAGGGTGAGTTGCTTATCTATGATCAGATCGGCCAGGGCGGACATCCGACGTGCCGAGTTCCCTGCCGCGAACTGGTCGATTGGTTTTGTCCTTTTCTTGCTCATCCTTCGCATCACTTCCCTTGGCGCGGCGAAGTGGCCGCTCTTTCCCGGGTGAAAGATCCGTCGCGTAATACGGCAATGTCATCGTACGTGCCCCGAAGGGAGTAGTACGCTACCTTGCCAGCCCACTGGTTCACTTTGCGTTTGGCGGTCCTCTGCTTCTTTTCCCACTCGGCCAGTTTCCTGCGCGCATTCTCTGCTCGCCGCTGGACAACGGAGAGCTTGACGACAGATGGTCGCTCCGCCGGCTCCCTGGCCCAGTCGGCCATGAGGTCATCGCGCTGTCGCCTGAAATCGACAAGGACAAGCTCCGCGACATGATCGGCCTGGGTTTCCTTGCCCCGACCCTTGGACGAGCATTTGTGTTCGTCGCTGACGTACTGTGCGACGTGCATCAACTCGTGTGCGGTCACGGAGATCAGCGCCTCCATCCTGTCCTTCAATCCGGAGGGAAGTCGTCCTTGGGCCGACATCGGATAGTACTCGGAAGATCCGATCCCCACGACGATCTCCCGGTTCCATCCCCATGCTGTTCCGCTGAATGAGTTCTTGCAACCGCGGAACGTTGTCCGGTGAATGTCGCGAAGCCTGATGCCGATGTGGCGGTTGCGGCACACCCATGCGAGCATCCTGCGAAGGAAGCGATCCGTCCATCCGCTGTTTCTGTTCGTGAAATCCATCGAATCAAACCTTTCCGAAGAAGCCGTGCATCTTCTTCTCGTCGCGCAACGCCTCCGCCAGATATACGGTGTCGTCGCTGAACTGTCTGTTGACTCCCCCGTCGGACGGGCAGTAGCTGCCGACCAGTATCGAGTAGCAGCTGAAGTCCAGCTCTTCCCTGGCCCCGTTCCATCGGCCCATCCACTTGGTGGAGATCCGGGCCTGACCGTCCGTCACCATCACGATGTCGGCCTTCTGGAATGATCCCTGGTCCCGGATGATCTCTACTGCGTGATCGAGGCACGGCTCGAACTCTGTACCTCCGCACGCCTCAAAGAAGTTTACCGCTTCGGTGATCCGCTCCGGTGTCATGTCGGCTCGACCCTCGAACACGTCGGTCCTGAGCACCGTCGATCCGAAATGCACGATGGCGAACGCCCTGTTCTGCTCGACCGCGATCTGCGCGAACGCCAGGCATACGGCGGCGGCCCACACGTCGGCGTCGCCGCTCTTCATCGACCCGCTGCTGTCCAGCACCATCACGATCGGACCCTTGTGGTCCTTCTGCTTGTCGGCCTTCTCCACGCAGGCCAGGGAACGCTCGGCGTACTTGGCGGCGAAGATGTGCCGCAGCCCCGGCGCCCCGTAAACCAGCTCCCGGAAGCACAGCTTGGACAGGTCGTTGTCGAACCTGCGACCCACCCTCTCGCCGGAGCCGAACCGCGGCTTGCGTCGCTGCTCCTCCGACGCGATCCTGCGGAGGCGTCCCGCGAGCTCGGCGATCTTGCGGAGCCTGTCGTTGTCCCCGACGATCTTCGCCAGCTTGGCCCCCACCTTCATCTGTGCCCGTCGGCCGCTGTGCTCGCCCAGGCCGATCCCGTAGGAGTCGATCATGGCCTGTTCCTTTGCGATGGTTTTCTCTGCCGTCTTGGCTGCGGCCCGGACAGCCTGCCGGATCTCCGTCACGTCCATCTCGTCGGCCGCTGCCGCCGCCGCGTCCCTCTTGGCGTCGAGCCCGTCCACTATTTCGTTGAGTATCTCCTCGATCGCCTCGGCCTGTTCCGCGTCCCCGCCCTCCTCCGCGTCCTCGAGCAGCCTCTCCAGGTACTCTATCGCCTCCTCGTCCCCTCTCACGTCCTCGACCTGGCCCGCGCTGGGAGGCGTCACCTTGTGCAGCAGCTCGTCGATCATGGCCGTCGTCACGGAACCCGCCCAGGCGTCGTTGCCCACCGTCTGTGCCCGAAGGTCGGCCACCTCGGGGACGTCGCGCATCGCCTGGTCGAGCTTCTCGAACACCTCGGCGCCGGGCGCCGGCTCGTCCATCCGGCGCGGTTCGTCAGCGTGGAAATAATGGAACATCTCCCCGGCGAAATCCGGAAACGCCTCGTATCGCATGCGCCCGTCCGACTCCGCCCTGGCGGCGGACTTGTCCCCTACGGTGTGATCGGACCAGAGGTGTCGGTCGAAGTCGGTTGGATTGTATATCAGGTTACCCATGTCGTCCCCCTAGCCGCTAATCGGCCGGTAGAGGGTGATCTCCTTGCCGCGCTCGGCAAGCTGTGAGATGGCCGTCTCGACGACCCCGACGGCCTCCTTCACCGCGTCGTTGTTCGGCGCCTTCTCCGCAACTTCCAAGATGGCGTCGCGCCGGCCGCCGAGCTGGCCCTGGATCTCCCCCATCATCTTGGCCGCGCCCGGTTTTGTCAGGATGCCGGTCTTGATGTCGTCGAGGCTCGGCAGTCCCTTCATGGCGGTGCGGACCCCGTCGATGATCGAGGCCGCCCTGGAGCCGTACGGATCGCTCGCGTTGCCCACCGTCTTGAGCAGTACCGGGCGGTCGGAGTGGCGCTTCCAGATCACGTCGGCAAGGACAAGATAGTCACCGGGTTGAACGGTTGAGTGACCGTTCAGGACGGCACGTGCGCACACCAGTTTCGGGGCCTTCCCGATCCACGTTCTGTCGGAGGCGGCGAAGCCGGCGTCCTCGCAGGCCCGCTTGATCTTGAGCAGCGTGGTGGCCTCGTCCTTGCCCCACGGGATCGCGTGGACCGCGTCGCGAAGTTCCTCGAGATCGCCGGGTTCCAGCTTGGCGTCGATGTCGGCGGGACCCTCCGCCATCAGCTTCAGCATGGCGGCGCTGTCCCCGATGTAGTCGAGCCAGAACTTGACGGCGAACCTGTCGTACAGGGCGTCGAGGCTGCTGTCCTCCGGATACTCGTTGCTCGCCGCCATCACGGTCTCCAGGGGAAGGTCGATCATCTCGGTCCCGTTCCGCATCTTGCGCTGCTGCATCGCCAGCAGAAACCCGTTCAGCAGGGCGGAAGACGATTTGAAGATCTCGTCCAGGAACCACACCTGCTTGGTCGGCGCGCAGCCCTGGATGTTTCGCTCGTACTTGTCCGCCTCCATCATCTTCTTCGCCGAGAACATCCCGAACACCTCCTCGGGGGCGGTGTCCTTCGTGAGCTGGATGTCGAAGAACGACGACGCGATGCACTGGCTCACCGATTCCGCGAAGTCGCTCTTGGCCGTGCCGGGGGGGCCGAGCATCAGCAGGTGGTCCCGGGCGATGAGCGCCGTCAGGGTTCCGTCCACCAGGGATCCGCGCTCGACGAACCGCGCCTTCAGCTGCTGCCTCACCTCGCCGAGCCGTCCCGCGGCGGTTTCCTCGACTATTTTTTTCCCTTTTGTTTTCGTCATGGGGGTGCCTCCTTGTTTGATCATGACTTCTTTACCTTAACTATATGACCAGCTACGCGACCTTGGCTGCGTTCCTGGCGGCTTTCTTCGCGGCGGCCCTGGCCTCCCTGTCCGCCTTCGCCTCGGCGTCCCTGGCCTCCCTTGCGATCCGTCGCTCGTTCGACTTGCGCTGCTTCTCCGCGGCCTTGGCCTCGGCTGCCTCGTTGGCGTCCTTCTCGTCCGCCTCGTTGCGCACGGTAATGTCCTTGGTCAGCCGGTCGGCGGCGAGTTTTACCTTGGCTATCAGGTCGTCGACGGTCGTGCCCAGGATGTTCTGGTAGAGCTCGGCCCTGGCGCGCAGGGAGTCGAAGTCGGCGACGCGTGCCTCCAGCGTGTTCGTGCGCGTCTTCTGCCAGCCCTGCTCGGAATAGTAGTCTAGGGCCCCCAGCACCTCGGAGAGCTGGCCCTCGAGGCCGTTCCGGGTGGCCTCGCGCAGGGAGGCGATGGTCTCCACGGTGTCAAACGTGGGAATGATGATAGTGCTCATTCCGAGATCGATCATGAACTCGTTCCAGCTGCGCACCTTCTGCGCGTGAATGGCGGGAATGTACCAGAGGCCGCCGTGCGGAAGAACGGGGCAGGCGTCCCATGTGCGGAAGGCCGCCTGGAACGCGTAGCGAATGTCGTTGGCAAGGTAGGTTTCCGCGAGCTCCAGATACGTCTCCTTCAGCTGCACCGCCGCCGGATTGGCGTCGTCCTCCACCACCAGGCAGGCGGCGGCGTTTGCCCCGTTGCGGTAGGCCTCCTTGTTGAACCCCACCTTGATCTCGGTGCTGAACTCGGCGTCCTTCAGGGACACCGCTCCGGCTTCTGATTCGACGACCCTCTTCGTCACTAGGGCGTGGACCATTTTGTCGGTGCTGTTCTCCACCGGAACCGCCATGTGCTCCATCTTCTTGCCCGACGTGAACACCTGGCTGATGGCCTTCTTGTAACAGGCCGACGGGGTGAGTTTGGGGAAAACGAGATCGTCGGAGAGACCGTGTTTCGCCGCAAGCTGTTCGACAAGATCCTTCGGGCGACTTCCGGACAGGGACCAGCCGCAGAGATCTCCGAGGTGCTTGCCCTCCGCCTGCTCGATGGCCTCCTCGACGCTTTTGACGACGATGGTTGCGGTGGGCCTGGGTGCGTTCCCTGCGGATTCCTCCAGCACGTCGGAGAACTTGGGACTCGGCGCCGCGGCGATCTGTTCCGCGCCTACTTCCTGCCCGGGGGCGTCAGCTTTCGACGGCTCCGCCAACGCCTGGTTGATCCGTTTGAGAAGCAAGGCTGAGGCGTGGGGGGCTACGGCGGCGAGGAACTTGGGGCCGACGGCGGCGCGCTGGTCGCGCTTTCGTTTCAGAAAATTGCGGGCCGCCTTACGAACGTCGCTCGAATACTCGCTGTTCTTGCTCACCAATTTTGCGATTTCAAGAGTGGCTTCAACCTCATCGTTTATTTTCCCTTTATCGTTTGTCATGGTCCTTACCCTTCGCTTCGCGGGGTTGTCCCGCATTGGTTGTTGCCTTGTTATTCCGCCCATCACCGGACCTGCGAGACCCGGGATGGCTAGTCCCGCCGGGAGGTGCCTCAACAGGGGCCGACCTCGCAAATCCGGGGACGAGCGGGAGCTGGTTATTACTCGCAGTCAACTACTTCCTCGGTATATGTGGCGTTAGCCTGATCCCAGTCGTCTACATCCTGTTTTCGTTGTCTGTAGAGTTCGAGCTGGCGGTATGCCTCTTTCCGCGCTTCGCCCTCGTCCTTGTGCACCCCGTATGCCCGAGGTTTTCCGTCCGGGTCTTTCATCATTACCATTTTTCTCATCTCACACCTCCTTCGCACCCTCCAGGGGTGCGGTTCGTTGCTGTTTAGAGTCGTCCGTCAAGCATGCAAAACCCGAACATCCTGGGGCGCTCCGGGCGCTCAAACCAGAAGTCAACCTGATGCTGAACCGTCTCGAGCCAACCCGCGAATTCGCACGCCGACTGCGCCTTGCAGCTCTCGTCCATCCCCCTTGATCCGCCCGAACTTCTGGCCCAGTTCTTCCAGACCATTACTTCCTTGATTGTTTCTTTCAACATTTCAGTCGCGGTGGCGCCGAGGATTTCCACCTGCTTGTTGACGTCGTTCGCCTCCTTCGCCGCTGCGAGTTCTTTGTTGTTAACGGCATAGCCGAGGAACATCTCGCATCGGTGCTTCAGGTTGATGGCGATTCCCAGCTTTTCCGTATCCCACTCGAACGCACGGCGAGGATCGCTTTTGAGATCCTTTATATACTCATCAATGATTTCGCTCTGCGCCGCTGACCTCTTCCTGGCGGAGCCGATTATCCTGTCCGCTCGCGCCGCCTTCGCTTTGGCCGCCGCGATGGCCGCCTTCTTTTCTGCTTCGGCAATCTTCGTCACCTGTTTGTCCCACGCTTCGAGTTCACCGAAGTTAAGGTTTTCGCGTATTGCTAGCAGTGCCTCTGTCCAGTGATCGGTGACGATCCTGCTAATCTGGTCGGCGGAGAGGGTGGCCGACTCGCCCGACCGCTCCAGCTCGATGCGGCGGGCCAGGTGGACGAGCTGGCGGCAGAAAGTGTGGACGCCTGTGTCCTTTGCGATGATCATGACGGAGCCCTTGTGGGACGGATTTACCGGACCGTCCTTGATGCTGAACTTCATCCCGGTCGGATCGATGCCGGCTGCGTTGAGCGTTCTGCGGACCAGGTCCCTGAGATGGGGATCCTTGCCGGCTGCGGTCGTGAATTGTGACGCCTTGATTTTGATGTTGATTTTGATGTTTTTAGTTGTCATCGTTTTTTCCTTTTCTTCGGAGCCCTCGGCTCCGGTTCGTTGTTGTTTGGGCATTTACAGATCCGCCTTTTCAGCGGCGGTAAACAGTTTGTTTGAAAGCTCATGCTTGCCCAGGTCCTCGGCCCGGGCAGCCTCGGCCAGCAGTTCGTCAGTCGTCAGTTCGGCTTTCACCGCCCTGGTAGTCCGCCCCTTTCCTGTTTTTTTGAAAACAGCTCCGTCCCCCAGGTTGGCAGCTTTGATTTCCATGGATTCTTGCCACATTCCAAAACAGTATTCCCAGGTAAACTCCACCTCGGAAATTTCCACGGCATCTATCAGGAATTTCCGCATGCCCCCCTCCCAGCGCCACCGCACTCCGCCGTTGGAGGTTTCGCGTGCGTCAGCTATTTCCCCGTAGCAAAACACTTTGCCGGGTGAATTGTCCTTCGGAAATTCCATTCTGCAGACAACGTGCCTCCGCCCCGTTGCCTTCACTGTTACGATCCGTTGTTTTGAAATTGCCTTGGCCATCCCGTCCTCCTTCGCGCCCTCCCGGGACGCGGCTCGTTTCGTTGTCTATACTGTGTTATGTTTAATCATCATTTTTATTATTATATATTTCCTTATTCTTGTAAAGTTTTTTTGTTTTTTATAGTACTTTTATTACTTAATAATTACATTAACTTGCGGGGTTTGCGGGTCCGGGCCGGACCGCTCGTGGTTGCTCAGGATTGGTGGGGAGAGGAACGGACCAAACAGGGATCACATGGAGGAAAGCAGGTGGATCACGTATCCGGATGCGGCGACGGCGGCTCCGATCAGACCGCCCACCCACAGGACCGGCCGCGGTATCTCGTAGTGGCCGTTTCCGTTGTTTCGGATCAGGCCCTTGCGTCCCACGTCGACGACCTGGCTGATCTCGTCGCGCAGCTCCCGCACCCCGCTGTCGCCGTCGGACTCGGCCCGCTTCATCGCACGCCTCCGTGCCGGGCAGTCCGTGGCGTGGCCGTTTACGGCGCCGGCGATCCTGTCCGGTAATTCCTTGACGTCCGGGCGGAGCTCATCGCGAATCTCGTGCCACAAACCCTTGGTGGAGGTATCCAGCGATGACTGTGATCGTCCCATCTCCTGGACGTCGTCCCGTAGTCCCCGGATCTCGGTGTTCACCATTCTGATAGTGGTTTCAATCGCCGCGAACGTTGCGGCGCATTGGGGCTTCAGTTCCGATTGGTCATCACCAGGCAAAGCTGTTTGATTTTCATCTGCCACTATGTTCTCCGCATCTATTCTTGATCAACCGGAAGTGCGAGGATCTGCTTGAGCTGTCCACCCTGGACGAACCCGGCCTCGATGCGCCGGGCAACCTGGTTTCCGTACTTTTTCCTGATGGCTTTCTTGCGCTCGCCGATGGCCGCCCTGATCTCGGCCATGGCTTTCTTGCGTCCAGCGGCGGCTCGTTCGCGCCTGGCGATGCTCTCCTCGCGCTCGAAGCGATCCTTCTCCTCCAATTCGGTCTCTTCTGTTTCGGTCTCTTCTGTTTTCGCTTTTTCCTTTTTACCCATTGTCCACCTCCCGGATCAAAGCAATGGTCCGCCGCAACCCGCGTTTATGCAACAACAAAACTTCCCATGCCGTCCGTCTCCACGTTGGGCGCGACGGGATAGGCGACTGTCGTACTGCTTTGACTGAATCTGATCAGGCCCGACGACCCCTCCAGGTCTACTATGCCTTCGACCAACATCCTCGAAATTCTTCCTACCCTCACGCCGTATCCAACAATATCTGCCAAGGTGCCCCCTGTATCGACTATGGTTAAGTGCGAACAATCCGAAACACTAATCGCGTCCGTTGTGCACGAATCGAACCAGCAGTGGACAACATCTATGAACGACCCGTCGTCCGACCTCGCGGCATATTTCGCCAAACCTGCGCCGATGAAACGGCTGTTGAAAAAGTTGCAGGTAGACCTGTGATCCACATCCACAAAACCAAGCCCGGAAAAGAAAAACTCGGATTTGATCGAATCCACATACACCCCGTTGCGGCATACGCAGTGGCTGATCTGTGTTCCCCGTTCCACCGAGTTCGCGCCGTCCATTTGTATCCAGCATGCGGCGGCTATTGGCGGAGTCGGCCCGGCCGTGATCTGGACAGCGCCAACCTGGGTGTGTGGATAATCCATTATCAACGTGTCGTCTTCGAGCAATGGCACGAGTGGAAGCTGATACTCGATTCCCTGCAGATTTATCAACCCGGCACTCTGCTCCCAGATTGTTATGCTCGGATCCAACCCTACGAACCGAACCAGGCCGAAAATGGCGGCGCATGATTCGTTAAATGAATACGGATAATAATGAGAATCCCCCAAGACATACGTCATGTCCGTGACGAATTCCAGATTGGCCAGCACGAACTGCGAGTAGTACCTGCCAGGCATGCCGTCGCCGCGAAACGAAAATACCGGCGCCAACTCGGACTCTATCACCGTGCTCGGATCGATGACGATGAACGTGTCCCCGTTGACAATGGCGTTGTAGCACGGAGCGGACAGACTGACCGTGTCTGCGCTGTTGAACATCAACGAATGGACCCTGCCATCCTGTAGACCCGACGTCATCCTTACGAACTTGCCGTACCACTGGTCCGGGGTCCATCCCGCACCGGCGACTTCCAGATCCCATCCGGCGCCGTCGGCGTGGCCAACCTGGGTCGCGGTTGTGATCGTGAACGGACCCGCGACAGTTGTCGGAGGATCCATTCCTTCCAGCGACAGCATACCGTGTCGCCCCGCATGATAACTCAGGTGTTCTGGAAAACTTGTATAGGTCCCGGCCTTCGCCTTGATCCGGACCCTGTGCTCCAAATAAAGCGGAACCAGAGAAAGTGCCTTGTCCCATGTGGCGTAGGGGTTTCCGGCAGAACCGTCGCCGTGTTCATCGTCACCGGTGGTGGCAATGTATATCGTCATTTCGGATGTGGTGGTGGCCACGCCCGACGCTCCAACTGTTACTGATTGGGAAACACGAACAGACACGGCTAATCCTGGCGAATAATGATGGCGCCCTTGATGTCCGTGGCGGTTCCGTAGTTGGCGGCCATCCAGATATCCGCTTTGACGCCGCCGCCGTCCACCTCGAACGTGAACGCCTTATCACCGCCTGCGGAGGCTCCGAGTAGTGCAGCCAGTGCCCCTTTCTGAACCACCGTACATCCGGCACCGATGGTCATTCCAGAGCCGGTTACTCCAGCAGGATCGCAGGTCATCGCCGCTAGGAGACATTTGCACGGGAGTTGTAGCCTTATCGCATTCGACGCCAATAAAATATGGCCATTGAAGATGTCTATGTCTGGTGCCGTTGTTTCCAGTGCCACCGATCCGGCTTTGCCAGTAAGCAGGAAAGTTGCAGCGTATGCCCTCTCTAAATTGTACAGATTCAGTATTCCTGCCGTGAATCTTACCGCGGTCGATGCACCCGCATAACATGTCATTTTACCCTTGACCGACAGATCCACGGTGTCCGTCCTGCCATAGAAGTACACCATGGCGGACTCCCGGTCGCCGGCACCGGTTACTGACAGGCCCACTCTGGTATGACAGCCCAAGTTGGCTATGCCGGTTCCCCCATCCGCGATGTACGCATTGGAGAAAGGCGCACCGGTGGAATTGATGAGGCACTCGGTTACAACCATCCCGCCGTAGACTGTGGCCGGTAGTTCGACCCGTAGGAAATCCAGACTCATGCCGCCGCGACCCTGGCGACCTCGGATCTGTAGCACGTCCGCAGCGGAAGTTGACGCTGAAAAATCAAGCCATATGTTATGAATAATTAACCGCTGGTTTTTGGATTCCCACGTTCCTCCATCCCACGGGGCAACACTGACCGAATCGTACAGAATATCCGCACCATCGGAGGCGATCTTCACCGCAGGATTGACCAGGTTGAGCGTGTCTGCGTTGTCCACTTTGTTGGTTACCAACAAAACGTCGATGGTTGTGTCGGTATTACCGGCTACCCGATGGACCTCATCTACATGTCCACCTGTGGCGATCATGATGAACTGACCACACAGGGAATCATCGGCACCGAGCCCACCCGCTGCTATCGTGACTCTCTGTCCTCCGGTTCCCAGGTCAGCAACGCCGGTGACGGTCCACGGACCCGTGATAACGTCCGGAGCGCCTACGCCAACTATGGCCAAAGAACCACCATCTTCCAGGACCGGAGCGATGCCCGTAGGCCAACCCGAGGCGTAGTTCCCCGCCGCCACCAGGATCTTGCACTCGTGCCTGATGATTTCCGGGATGTCTTCGTATGCTCGCTCGACGGTCGCATACGGACTTGCAACAGAACCGTCACCAGTGATGTCGCTGCCTGCGGCGTCGACGGACACGGTAAGCGGGCCTGCCGTGGTTGGTATTCCTGATTCCCCTACTACTAATTTTTTAGAAAGACGAAGTGACATTGTCTATCCTTTCTTTTTTTTTGCTGTATCGATTTGCCATCTCATCTGCTTACCTGGCGCGACCCAGGAATACCACCTCTATCGTTCCCGAGGTTCCGGTGTCCGCGTTCTCCACCGTGCAGTCCAGGGCCGCATTGTCCAGCACCGGAACGAACAGACCTGTGAGGGAGACCGCGAAGCTCTGCAGCGCGGTGTTCAGTGCGGCCAGCGGGAACGGCGCCATGATCTCCCGACCACCGGGAGTGGTGCCGAAGCTGAGCTGCGCGTCCGCGTTTAGGGCGTTCGCCGTTCTGCACAGGATCAGTGCGGCCACCGGGATGAGGTTTAACGCCCCGGCGCCGGGCAGCGGCAGCGCGTTGTTGCCCGCCACCTTGAGGTCGACAGTGATCGGCGCCGATGCGATCAGATCATGGAACACACCCATGTTGTTGCGGTGCGCCGACAGAAGGGTCGCTTCGGCTGCTGAAAGGTTTAATATTGCGCTGAGTCGGTTCATTTCTATCTCCTTTTTATCTATGCCTTACAGCACGATGCCGATGAATCCTACCTGTATGGTTCCCGAGGTGCCCGAGTCCATCACTTCCACCGTGCAGTCCGGTGTGGCGTTGCCCAGTATCTCGACGAACAGGCCGGTGAGTGAAACCATGAATGCTTGCCCGGCCGCATTCAGCCCGGCCATCGGGAACGGCGCCATGATCTCCCGACCACCGGGAGTGGTGCCGAAGCTGAGCTGCGCGTCCGCGTTCAGGGCGACACCTGCCGAGCACAGAACGTATGCGGCCACGGGCAGGAAGTGCTGACCGACAAGGGCGGGAAGGGTGATCACGTTGTTGCCCGCCACCTTGAGGTCAATTGCCACCGGCTCCGATACCACGTAGCCGTGGGCCAGCGTGGTCAGCGCGGCGTGTATCGCCAGGTCCGCCGTGGACGGCTCCGTGTAGTACTGGCCAACCGCCCCGCACAGGAACTCCATGGCGCCGTCGGCAACGTCGATGTCCATCGCCGCGGCTATGTTGTCTATCTGGTCCGCACCCTGGGGAGTGACGGAGATCGGATACGTCATTGCCGCCGAGTCCTGATTGATCACGGTGATCTTGCGGCCGACACGTTGGGCCAGGGCGGTGGGCAGGTTGACCACCGATGGTCCGGCGATGACCGCCGTCTGGACCAGCACTGTATGGATGCCGTCCGCAACGGTGTACGGCGTTGCCACCAAGGACACCACGCCTGTTTCCTCTGGATTGGAGTCCATCCACGCCGAGGTGCCGTCCCACACGATGATACTGCCCTTGAAGAAGTGCTGACCCGTGTTGGTCTTGGTCGCATCGTTGTCGATCACGTCCGCCGTGCACAGGTACACGTGTCCCTCGGTGGGGGCCGCCGGGAAATCGGCCGGCAATGCGATGTTGCCGACGTAGTTGAACGGATCCGTGGCACCGGCGAGGGCCGCGGTGTTCACGTTCACCTGATCGATCATTTCGTTTATTTTCGAAGACGGAAGTTCGAGGACGTGGCCGAGTTTCCCGGCGGTCTCGTCGGCGGTCAGTTTAACTATGGCCATGTTGATATCTCCTTCTTCGTTGTTGTTGTTCGCTCGCTATAATCCTCATCTATTTAGTACGGTATCACACCGAACGCGGCACAGTCAAACACCGTGATCCTAGCAACGGTCAGGAGCGTGCGGCAATCGACAGATGGTGTCCACCGGAGCCCCCCCGTCTGGTCCGTGTATGGCCCACACCGCGTCACCGTCGAACGTCAGCTTGCCAGGGCTCGGCGCCAGATCCACCCACGGCTGTGTTTGGCGGGCTATCATCCCTATCGGGGCCTTGCCGCCACCCACCCAGGAGGCATCGCATACCTGTATGCCCTGCAGGTCCACTCCGTTGGGAGTTCCCAACGCTGTCGTGTGCCTGGTGCACCAGACGTTGAACCCGTCAAATACCAGATAGCGCCCGTAGTGGTTTGCTGGCCACGCGAACTCGTTGGCCTGGTAATTGGCCACCGCGGTTTCAACCGGATAGACTTGCACCAATCCAGGGGTGACCTTAGCCTCAACTATCCAGATCAGGGAACCGTCGCACACGATGTCCCGCCAGTCGTTTGTTGCAGCGCCACCGGCAGGATTGCTGCCAGGCGGTCCGAAGTGGCCCGGGCTGCCCATGGTTGCCGGATTGATCTCTATCAGCTCGGCATTTGCCGGCGTCGCACTGTCCAGCGTTGTCGCATAAACCGTCGTGCCACAAGACGCGAGACCCCCTCTGGGGAAGTTGTTTACGTTGACGACCATGCTTCCGAGGCCGGACAGCACGCCGAGTCCGTCCGCCCTCTGTATTCGAGTGAAACAGTTTCCAACGTTGGAGTTGAGGCCGCTGTTGGCGGTCATGACATACGCGTCCGTTACCACGGCAATCCTGTCGAACGATCCGGACGCGCCGCCCGGCAACGCAATCGGTCCCCACCTGGGAGTCCACGCCCCGCCGCCGGGAGTTGGATCGAATGTCCACGCAGACACCGTGTCGTTGTTGAACATGACGTAGACGGTGGGGCCGTCGCAGCAGATCGCCGTCGGTGCAGGAGCGCCAGCAGTGGTGATGTCTGCGACGTCCGTGACGGTAATGTCCCGGGTGTCAATAATTTCCACCGTTACGTTGCCGGGCACCATAGCCAGAACGTAGACGTCGCTGCCGTCTATTGCGCAGCACAGATCCTGGGGGGCCGCGGCGCACGTGTGAGAGTTGGCGGCCTGCCACATCTGGGACCAGTTCTTCCTGGTGCCCCACGTTTGCCTGGTGCATATGTCGCTCACGAGGCCGTCCGGTGGCAGTGCTCCGCCAAACTTTGACTTTATGGTCTGGTATGGGCCGGTCATTTCCGTGAGGCCAGTGAACTCCCAGTCGGCAGAGATCGTCTCGTCGGTCGCCCGTTCCGTGCGGTCGTTCAGGTGACCGTAGATCGCGATCAGCAGGGCGCTCAACGTTCCACCAGCCCAGGCCTCAGGAGTACCGGCAATGGGTTGTGCGCCGATCCTTACAACACCGGAGGTTCCAGCGCCAACGTTCGCCAGGTCGTCCACGACTTCCTGGAGGGCCGCCTGAACGTCGATGGAGGCGAGCCACAAGTATGGGGTGAACACAATCGCCGCTGCGGGATGCGCCGGCGGAGCCCCGCCGATGTGGGCGTCCAGATCTGTGCCGAGGCTTATCAGCACAAGATCGAGATCTGTTCCGACCCACGGGGTGACAAACCCGCCCGGGAACGCGCCCGAGTCCAGCGCCCCGATCAGCGGAGTGCCGGCTGTCACCGCGCCGGCCTGCGCCAGGTCGTACACGATGGCATCGAGTGCGGTCTGTATTGTTAACGGTGGAGGGGCGGACCCAGCCACGGCGGCGGCACCAAACCACGTGTCGGTGAACGCGAACGGAATCGCCGTGCCCCAGGTTTCGATCAGTGCCAGTATGTCGGTCACCGCCTCCTGGGAAGTACCGTACACACGGCTTCCGATGACGGCGCCAAGGAACCGTGTCCAGTCCTCGCGCCGCGTCAGATCAAAGTCGGCGTTGAGAATGGACACGAACCCGTTCACCACCAGGATGTCGCATTGCAGGATCGCGTCGTCCATTAACGGAGCGGGAACGGACAGTCCGGCCGCCGCCTCCGCGCCGAGTCGCACGAAGAACTCGTAGCTCTCGAGCTGCTTCGTGTATACGGTGATGTTGTTGCCGTCCAGCATCGGCTCGGTGAGGTCGCGATTGAATCGCACAAACACCGATATGTACCGCTCGAACAGTGGGGTCGGCGGGTTGGAGTTCGTGCCGTACTCGTCCTGGGAACAGTCGAGAACGGTCAGCAGATCGTTCACGCCGATGCGTTGGCCGTCCTTGTCGTACGCCTGCCCTGGTCCCACAATGTCGATGTTCTTATCCGGGACTGGGGCGTGCTGCTGACAGTCCAGGCCGTTGACGATGCCGGTGATATCGTTGTCCAGGGCGATGGAGTGATCCGCTTGCTGGGCCTGCTCGAACACCCAATCAAGCTGGCTCTGGGTTACTATTTGCTTGAAGAAAAACTCAAACAGATCCATGGATCTCACCCCTTTCTTTTTTTAGCGCATAGTGCCGCAATGGTGTTTTCAAAGGAGGCCCACCATGAAAGCACGATCCAATCCTGCCAATCCTAGGCTCAGCTGCAAACGATGCGGCAAGCCACTCCGCCGTTCCGATGTTAGTTTTTGCTCCCGCGAATGCGCAGGCCGCTGGAAGGCAGAGCGCAATGCGGAAAATCGTTCTACCTGCGACCAGTGCGGTGCTCCAGTTCGACAAAACGGTAATCGCTTTTGCTCTAAAACCTGTGCCAACCGCTGGAACGGTGCCCAAGCTGCCGCGCCGCGATCTGCATGTGAGCATTGTGGAAAGCCGGTTCCACGAAAGGGAGGTAGATTTTGCTCCCAAGTTTGCTTTGGACAGTGGAAGCTCGGTCGCAATGCCAGGAATGAAGCCATTCATGAATACATCCCCACCGTTGACGGAAAAAATGTCGAACTCACATGTGAAATATGCAACGGCAAATTTCTCGTTCCTCATCACCGTGTTTCCGGCACGAGACCCCAGCCACGATTCTGTTCCGCTGTGTGCTTTGGGAAAAGCCGCCGAAATAAAACCTATGAAAAACGCAAAAAACAGAATGAGGATAATCAGTGGAGACAGTCTCTTCGCTATCCGGAATTTGCCAGTGCTTGGCTTCGTGCAAATCCTCAGTGTTCGTCTTGTAACCTGCATAGGCATGGGCCCAACCTTGTTGTACATCACATCAAGGATCCCAACCTGACACGGGACAAATTTCTTCTCTTTGCCCCCTCCAATCTTATGGTTCTGTGTCGTGCCTGTCATATTCGTATCCATAAACCCCGTCTCACTCCGCCAGCTCAGTAGTTTCATCGAGCTCGTCGATCCCCAGTACCCAGCCGTCGGGCCACGGCAGCGGAAGCGCCTGCCTGATGTTTATCAAATGTTCATGGGCACATTTCATGTACTCGGCGACTTTCCTCACGATGTCCTCCTCGAGCGAGGTTAGCACGTTCTCTGTCTCAATGTCGAACGAGTAGAGCGTGTAGGAATCGTCGGGCGCTAGCACGGCCCCGCCGGTGGCACCTATTTCTGTCACGTACCATCCCAGTATGACGTTGGCTGAACCGCCGGTGATCTGAATTGACGCCTCCACTCCAGCCTTTTCGGAGTATGCCGACACCTGGCCGTGATCCGTTCCGACTATTAACCCGAGCGGCAATCCGATGACGGCCTGGATCGCCCCGGCCTGAACGTCCAGCATGCCGAGGGCTCCATATACCACCGAATCAATCACGACCGCTCCGCCGTCGTCGACGGCCGTGGTCAGGCCGTCCAGGTCCTTCCCGATCCTTGCCGTTAGTTCGGCCGCCGTGGCCGCCGCCGGCACCGCAATGTCGGCCGCCGTGAACGTCACCGTGTGCACGGTCGGATCGCCGTTAATTAGCAGATCGAAGGAATCCCCGGCAGACACCGCAAACGGCTCGGCGTTGGTGCCGACCGCCTGGGCCGGCTGTCCAGGAAACAGCGGGTACGCTGCACCGCCTACAAGCTGGGCGGAAATGACGGCGGCAACCTCGGCCGCCGTTGCCAATGCGGGATTCACGAAGTCCCCGGCGACGAACGTCACGGTTTGGGTGACACCGCCCTCCACGGAGAACTCCAGCTGCCACGGGCCCACCACCGTCGTGAAGTCGTACGTTTCCCAATCGTGGTTCATCACCTCCGCAACCGAATTGCTGCCGAGTGCGTCAACGCCGAGAACCCAGCCGCCAGCTATGTACTCCACGCATGTGACGACCTCGCCGAGCAGAAAGAACACCGTCTGCTCGATGCCCCAGGCCGTGCCCTTGCTCTTGTAGATCTCCACGAGGATGCGGAGCAGCTTCTTCTTCTGGATCTCCCCAAGTTCCAGGTTGACCCAGGCCGAGAACGGATTGCCCATATCGTACAGCATCGCCTCGATGTGCTGTGCCTCGCCCTTGTCGGGATCAAATTGATCGGTGAAATGATCGACGTAGTACAGCATCCATCCGAGGATTTCCTCGACGCAGTTGCTCGTGCGCTCCAGATCCCGGGTGGCATCCTCGGTCCGGTTCTTCTGGGGGATCATGTGCCGCCAATGCGAGAAGGCCCTTCCCTCGGGCACCTCCGGCACAAAGCCATCGAAAAACACGGTGTTGAATACCGTGTTCATGACGTTCCCGGATTCGTCCTCTATGGCTGCCCCGGCCGTGATCTGGTAGCGGCAGCCAGGGGTCATCTCCCAGTTCACCGTTGCGTCGTACTGACTTGCAGGAACCACCTGGATCCACGTCGGCGCGATGTCGGCCAGCATCCAGTACGTTGCGTCGCTCTGCTGATACGCCACACCGTACACGTCCTCGTCGGCAAACCCCGTTGCGGCGAGTCGCTCGGTCGCGTCAACATAAGTCCATGCTGTCGGGAATATGATCGTCGGCGCGTTCCACGGACCGATTGACACAACATCCAGATTCACCCCAGGCAGCGGATCAACATTCCATCTTGCGATGGCATCGATCCAGTTGACCACGTCAACGACGGAGCCCGAACCGGCGGTGATCATTGTATCGTCGAATGTGAGGCGAACCGTGAACGGGTCAATCGCCTCAGCGGCGATCAGGATCGGCGGGGTCAGGTCCTCGATGTCGAAGTAATAGAAAAACTGAACTATTACCGGATTGGTAATATCGACCTGCACCGGCACGACCTGTTCCGACTCGAACAGCGGAGCCACCTGTTGGGCGGTCATCGTCCAGAAGGCGTACGGGGAGGCGACCACGTGGGTCACGACGGTTCCGTTCCATGCCGGCTGCCAAGTCGGAACCCCCGCAGCGTAGGTCAGCGCCAGATCGCCCTCGATGAGCACGGTGAAATCCGGCGGAACCAGGGCCACGTCGGACGGATCCCCGTCCAGGTCGACCAGGGTGAACACCACGTCGGTGGCGATGTTAATTCCTGCCTCGTCGGGCTGCGGATCCCGCTGTATCATGACGTAGCGGCCGGTGGAAGACACTTCGACCGCGGCCAGGTCGATGCCCAGCGTCACCAGTAGTTGTTCGACTGTTATTGCCACATCAAATCTCCTGCAACGTCAACCTGAACGCCACCTCGTTCTCTCCCACCAGATGACGCACCGGCGCCTTGAAGTCGGTCCAGTCCCGCTCCTCGTCGGGCCGCACTACGCGCTCCCCGTATATTTCGTTGTTGATAATGATCTGCATCAGCCATTCGTAGTCAATGGGCGTTGGCCAGCTCGTGCACGCCGCATAAGACGTCGCGATCTCGGGGACGGTCAACGCCACGTTGAGCATCCGCTCCTCGTCGAACTGGCCCCATAGCAGAGGATCGGCAATCTGTATCGGTGTGGCCGGGGCCGGCGCCAACGGAGAGTTTCCCATTATGTTGAACGGCAACACCGGAAACGGGTTGTCATCCACGTACAGAAGCAGCCGATCCCAAGGTGCAACCCAGCGGTCCCATACGATTGTGTACAGGTGCCAGCCGGGGCTCACGTCGATCACGTATGCGGGGAAAACATTAACCGTGCTGCCGCCGAAATGATGACCCGTAGTGAATGTCCACTGATGGCCAGGCCCAAAAGTGCCGGCTAGCCCAAACTCGATGCCGTTCGGCACGGCGTCCACGCAATGGAACAACAACGGGTTAATCCCCCACGACGACGGATGTGCGTCACTGTCGAAGTTGAGCCACTTCTGAAACGTGTACGTGTCCAGCGGTGACGGCGCGAACCATTGCGGCAGATTCTGTCCGAGGCAGAATCCCGTGCCGGCTATGGGTACCTGGCGACAACGGGTAAGCGCCGGCGAGTACGTTTCGTCGCCGACGGCCATGTTGCCCTGGTTGTCCACATCAAATCCGCCCGTCACCAGATTTCGCGCAGTTGGCGTTCCCAGGTTGTAGTTGAAGTGCCAAAGAGGGGGATAGTCGTCTGGAAATCCAGGGGCAGGTTGGGCTTGTCCCATGACCGCGCCGACTGTGTGCATTGTGGCCGCCACAAGATCCCACTCGGTGAGATCTACCAGCTGCTTGACCTCCGTGAAATCGCCTCCGCTCAAAATTGCCGGCTCCGGCTGGCCCTCGGCCCCCAGGATGAACACGTGTGAGCCGTCCGGAGCTGTGAACGATTGTGAAGTCGTTCGCCCCTGACCCTCCGCCCTGAGTCTGTCCAGCCAGGTCGTCATTCTACGTCACCCTGTATGCCTCTATGGCGTCGAATGCACCGCGCCTGTTAAGGGACTCCGCAACCTGGAAGGCGAAACCGCAGTACCCACCCCACAACGGCGGTTCGCCGGTCAGGATCTGGAGCGTGTCGTCCACGATCCCACCCGCCGAAAAACCTGGTATTACCTGCCAGCTGGGTCCGCCCGGGGTTCCTATGGGATGCGTGTTCAGATTGTTCTCCCAGCATTTCAGAAGCACGTCCCCGTTGGGTTCCACTATTGCGTCGAGTCGTATGTGATGCCATAAACCGTCGCCCATCGCGTACTGGCTCGAGGAGCGCGCAAGGATCGTGACGTTCTCGTCGGAATCCACCAGGCCGCTCACGAGCTGCATCTTCGCCAGCACGATCTCGTACGGATCGGCATCCAGCAGGCCGAGCACGTAGCAGTAGTCGTTCACCGACACCGGGGCGCCCTGGCCGCAGAAGAACAGCATGGGTGTCATTCCGGTGTTGTTCGGAGAGCTCACCCTCTTCACGGCGCCCCTTATGGATCCGCCCCCGTCCGGATCGGACAGCAACGAACCTGTCGGGGTGAATCCGGCGAGATCGACATACTTTCCGTGGGCCCCGGTGACATTGGCGTCGAGCGAGTTGTAGCCGAACACGAAGTCGTTGGCCCCCACGCTCGGCGGGCGGGCTATGCCGTTGGTGACGCCTCGCGCCAGCGATGCTTCGCTGAGTGATCCCCCGACATCTTTCCAATCTAATTGACCCATGCGGTCCTCCTTGCCTACGGATACAGTTCATCCGGCCATTCTGTGTCGAGGAAATCCTCGCGGTCATGCGTTCCAGTATCAAACAATGCCGTTGTTGTCGCCACCAGCGACAGGTCGGAGATCCAGACAGCCGCCGGATCGATCCATCCTTCAATGGTAAACCGCTCGAGAAGTGTGGGGTCGGGAACGGCCGCGTCGAAGATTGCCCCCACCATGTCGTTCTCCAAAACCACAACCCCCAGCACCGGATCAACTGAAATCAAAATCGAGTTGGCCGACCAGGAGTCGAGGAGGAAGTGATCGGTGGCGGCGACTCCGGCCGGGAGCGTGGAGTATATCCATGCGGGAATACCCACCCCCGTGTAGTTGCCGCCCGGACTCAACGACCGGAGGCCGAGCGCGGAACGCATGTCCTTCCACGGATCCGATTCGAGCGCGGCGAATCCGAACCAGATCGCCACGGCCGTCACACCGTCCCACCCCCACGTCAAACCCTCCTCTGTTGCGCTTGACCATGATCCGAACTCAAGGCCCAGCCCTGCCAGGTGCACGCCCACGAGCACGTTCAGGTCGACCACCAGTGTCGCCAGGTCGGCGTAGTCGTTTGCCGGCAGCGAGAACATCTTCGGATCCGAGACGTCTGTCAGAATGACGATCTGGTTCTCGTTCGGCGGAACAGTCAACGGGAAGGTGATCGCCTCCCCCCTCATGGTTCCACCTGGTACCGTGTCCGGCTGCCATCGTTGCCCGCCCGCGGTTGACATCGGATCGTTTCCCCATGCCTCCTCGAACGACTCGACGCACAGCGGATCGAGATTGGTGGCGGTTACGTGGTCGTACCATCCGTCAAACCCGGTTGGGCCCCCGAACGGTCCCAGGGTGTCCTCGCACGGCGGGATCAGATTGTAGACGTCAAACCACGGCGGTCCGCTCCACGTCATCATGTCCCACACGCGGCCCCAGAGATCGAAGTGTTCGACGGTTCCCTCGAAGTTTTCAATGCCCCCGTTGTACAAGGCCGCGGCCACGGCCGCGTCGGACAGGTCGTCAATGCTACCCTGGTTTTCTCCCACCTCCGATTGGACCCAGGTTATCGGTGCGTGATCCGTCAGGATGAAGTTTACGTTCGGATCGATCTGCCATGCGGCCGATCCCACGTCATCAGCCGTGAACCCAACGGCTGCGAGCCGAGCCGCCTCATCTGCATAGGCCCATGCGAAGTCCCGCAACCAGCCGCCCTCGAAGGTTTCGCGGCCACGACGGTACGGAGCCAGATCGGGGCGGTACTCGGAGAAGTCGGCAAACCCTCCCTCCTGCTGAACGGCCCGCCATTCCCAGTTCTCGGCCTCCCCTGGTCGCCCAGATTCTGCCGATGTCTCGAACGATGGATTAATGAAGCCTTCGGACCCGGCCGGATCGAACGCGTGCAGCAGATCGCCGTCGTCCACCGCCTCTATAAACGTTGCCCCTCCAAACCACAGCCCCTTGAACGATTGCATTTGGACTGGATTCGCCGTGCCGATACACGATATGATCGAGCCGTTGATCCCCAGTGTTAACCCAAAAGGATCCAGATCTATGGAGGCCAACGTTACGCCGTCCACCACGATTCGCAACTGGTGCACGGGCAACCCGGTGCTTCCAGAGTTTCCGCCGGTCCATGCGAATCCTACGTCGACAACATCTGCCTCGTAGTCTGCATGGCGGAACGGCGCCACGACTTCCTGCCATGGGGCCGCTCCGTTGTACCAGCGCAGAACCAGTTCCCCTCCGTTGGTCGGGCGCCACAGCAGACCTATGCCGTTCAGGACGGCATTGGGGGCCGGGAGATAGATGCGACCGAACGAAACAAGGCAACGGTTCCCTCCCCACGATGCCATGTCCTCCAGCTTGTAGCGGCCAACGTATGCCCACGGCAGATCGGATCCGTATGGTCCGTCGTCGTCCGCCAAACAGACCGGAACGCTTTCCGTGGCCGTGGGATACGTAGCCGTCAGTAAACGCCTGTCCTCGTAGCCGGTCATCGCCAGGATCGTGTTTGGTCCGAACCTGATCCCCCATCCACCTTCGTCGTCGTACTCGCGCAGTTTTTCGGGCGCCGTTGCCGTGCTCAACGGAGTGTGAATGATGTCGGTGGCCGGTACCCGCTGTTCTTCCGCGAAAAGGTGTGGCGGCACTCCTGTGATCCACTCGACGGCGGCCATGAACTCCCGGATCCCCCACGTGGCCACGTCCAGCGTCCACGGCTCGAATTGGGACACCTCGACATGGCGGAAGAAAGTGTCCTGCAACGGAGCAGGAGACGGGATCACCCCCGGGCGGACCTTCGTCGCCCCATGAAAAAGAAATCCAACCAGGCCGAACGCATCCTCTAATCCGGGCACGGCATGGTTGCGAATGTCCTGAATCACGGAGTGAATGTCGACCCAGCCCGGTACGCCCGGATCCCAATGCTGAACAGTGAGGGTCCACGCTACCATGCCGCCCGTAACCAGTACCCTCGTACGGCCAGAGTCCACGGCGTTCCACGGCCCGAGCACTGTCTCGGTCGCCGCCGGCGCGGCGATTGGGGCGTCTATGTGGGCACCCCGGTGTTCCCAGTTCACGTCTCCGAGCCGTTTTCCGTGCAGGGCGTACAGGAAGTGATCGGCGGCAAGTGTCGCCATGTTCATGACGGCTACCGAGGCGCCGGTCCATGCGCCCCTGGAATCACCCAATCCCCGGATTGTCCCATCGCCCCATCGTACCTGCATGTCCACGTTGAGCGAATCGTTGACCGTGCCGATCCAGCCGCGCAGCGCGAGCCGATGCCCCAACGTGAAGAACGGCCACGAGAAACCCCCCAAAGGATCGGACAGATCGAGCGGCAACGGTTCCCCGTTCGCCGGATCCGCCACGAAGAAAGTCAGTCTTTGCGGCATGTACTGGTAGCCGCTGGCCTGCGCCCCGTCTTGCGGATCAACGCCGACGGTAAACAGCAGCTCGTTCAGATATCCCACGATGTTATCCTGAAACAGGACGGGCGAGATCCACGGCTTCACAAACAGTGGCCAGTTCGGATCGGCGCCGCCCGACACGACGAGCGGACCGTCTGCCGCCTTCACGTGGAGATCCACGTTCACCGAGGGGTCCCATCTGTTGAACGGTCTCGCCACTTGTACTCCTAGATCGCCGTAGCGGTCTTACCGTTGATGACTGTCAGCGTTCCCATCTCCGGGAACTCCCAGTTGTTGATCGTCACGTCATCTGTGATCCCGTTCAATTGAAGCGTGTGTTCGAGCTTCCGTACGCCGACGGTGTCCCTGATCACGTTGAATATGTCAGACCACGGTATGGCCCCTGCGGGGATTCCCGTTGCGTCCTTGTAGTAGTAGCCGAAATCCACGTTGGGATTGGGTTCCCCGCTTGCCAGCATCGCCTCGTAGTAGTCCTCCAGGTTGACGAAGATCGTCGCCTTGACGTCGCTGGGAACGTATCCCTCGCGCAGCCAGATCGTCGCGTAGTGATTCACCGCCTTGTAGACGGCTGGCAGCACCTCTGGCTGGAATGTGAGCGTGTGCGGGTAGCCGTCGGGCGGGGGCAGCGTGATAATGTCCACCACCTGCTGCAGAAGTAGCGCGCTCGGAACACCTCCGGTTGACGGCACAATGAACAGCTTGCCCCTGTTCTCACCGATCACGGTGTCCTCGTTGCTCGTCAGCATTAGGGCCCGACCGACTCCGGCGACGCGGATCGCGTTTATCTCGAAATCCTCCCTGGCCACGGTGCGGTTGATAGTCCTGATGGACTGTGGACCGTTGACCCTTGCGGCGTCCACCTCCTCGCGTGGCGTTCCGCCGGAGGACGCGTTGGCGTTCGCGGACGTCAGGTAGGCGGTGCGCCCCATCGAATCAGAGAACGTTCCGATCACCTTCTTCAGAGAGTTGGATTCAACTTCGCCGAAGATGCCGCCGCCGATCTTGTAGGCGTTGGTGATGTTGCCGACGGCCAACGTACCGTTCTGACCGTCGCCCAAGATGATCGTGCCCCTGTTGTTCTGATCGACCTGCATCCTGTAGTGCCTATCGGTCGGTCCCGAATTGTAGAAGGAATCGACTCGTGTCCAAACTGGCTGCGTGGGCGTGGATACCACTTCGGATCCCCAGAGGAACGGCCCGAACGGCAGAACGATCTCCTGGTCCCCCCTGTTGGTGGCCGCAACGATGTACGGCGTCTGGGTAGTCGAGTGTTCCCACGGGAACGTTTTGCTTGTCTCACCCAACGTAAGGTCGAACGACACGGCCCCCTGGATCTCCCCCTTGATCGGATCCGTAACCTCCTCCGTCTGCACCGTCACCGGCGTGGACGCCGGCGTCACCGTTCCGGTGAGCGCCGTGGCATTGGAGATGGTGAGGGTCACGTCGGTCGTCGCGGCAGTGGCCGGCGATAGTTCGTACCCGATCAGCTTGCACAGAGCGATCATGTTCCGACGAAGAACGACGAAGGCGATCCGGCCCTCCCTGGCGTGTTGGTCCTGGTAGAACATCAGAACGTCAAGGATCCACGAATACGATTCAATCAGCACGTTGCCGAAGTTGGCAACCGCCTCGTCGGACCAATCGGGGAAGACGGACCGGATCAGATCGAAGGTTCGGTTGCGGATCGACTCGAAGTCCTTATCCGAATAATCATAGCTTTGTGGCAAAATCGTCATTGTACAGCCTTTACAATTCCGAGTTTTCTATCTAGAGCAGGAGCCCCATCATCTATGTAAAGGCGACGGACAACTTCGTGTGCTCGCCTAGACGATGTCCATTGCACATAAAGCGTCTGCCCTCTCCTTCTTAACCCGTTGTGCTTCACCCCGCATTTATCGATGAACCAATTAACAAATAACGGGTGGCCACAGAATGCCGCCTGTAATCGGCCACCTTTATTGATGTGCAGACAACCATCTCCGTCGAATATTTCGCGAAGTAGCGCCGCACATACAAGTTCATCTCGTGGGAGCACTGGATTGTAAGTTTTTCGTGGGACAACTCCCAGTTCGGCCAAGCGAAGAACCAGGATCTTGGAGTAGACCATTAGCACCGGATACGATTTCCGCGAATGAGAAATCCTGCCACCAAGGAATCGTTGTAACATCTCGAGATGAGATAGATCCCGACGTGCTAGCCTTACTGTGATAACCCATCTTGGCTTATGCGACACCGAACCATCGGCGAGCAAAAAACCGAGCCAGTACAGTGCCGATAGATCGGGAACCCTGAAGGCATTCTCGTTGATATCAATTTTTCTTGGCTGCCCTAAACGACCGCCACGAGAACCCAGATTGACACGTTGGTCGATTACTTGTCTCTCAAGGCACGTCATGGTTGCTCCACGTAAATAGGCACCGTCTCAAGCTCCCCGACCTGTGCCGTCTTTGGCGCCACGGACACGTCGACGCGCAGCATTTTTTCGTTCACCACCTCGGTACGGACAGGGCCCATCATGACGCGTTTTTCGTATCGCCGGATCGGGCCGGCCACGTACTGCTCAGCGAGCGCCCGTGTCATCTCGGCGTGGAGATGGCGATGGCGCAGCGATCCGATTTGACTGCCCCGGTCCGGATCCCACGGAAGCTCCCCGGGCTTGGTAGGCGTAGGTCCTACTATCCCAACCAATTCCTGTATGTCAGACTTGAGAAGCCGCATCCCCGTACCATTTGCAAAGTCGCCCTTGCCGTCCCTCTGGAACGGACAGATTATTCCGCTGCCGAATTGTCCCTTGATCTGTATCATCACATATACCTTAGCATCGCTGCTCACCCATTGCGAGAGTCAGTATCAAATCAGGATCCGGTATCGAGTCGGCGATCATGTCCAGGACGTTCGCAAGGACGAGCAGCAGGTCTATGATCACGTCGAGTCCGTCGGCCAGGTGGTCGGAGAAGAGTTCTCCGAAGCACGGGATCTCCTCGCCACCGAAGAGGCCGATGAATATGTTTATGAGGAGAATGATGCGGCCGATTCCCTTCAGGGCCTCCGCCGTCGACAGCACCGATCCTTCTACCGTGTCCTGGGCGCACACCAGGAAGCCGTTCATCTTGACGTCGTTCAGATCCGCCGCCCTGTCGATCATGTCGGCGATCCGCTGCAGCGTGCTCTTGATGTACTCGAGATCGGCAGCCACCGCCCGGATCAGGAATGCGAGGTTGCGGATCATCGCGATTATCATCTTGGGAATGGACAGTTGCGGAATCAGCTTGAGTATCTTGTCGATCAGCTCGGCCAGCGCGGGCATGCAGTTCAGCAGCTCGCTCGGATCCAGCGAAGTGATCACGTCCGGGATGGCACTGACGCACCTGTAGATGGCCAGCACCGTGTCGAGCAGGCTGAAGAACGGGGCCAGCGGCGCCATGGCAGGACCGATCTGGGAGAAGAAGTCCAGCGGAATGTCGGAGGCGTGGGGTATCTTGCCGATGGCGTCCCAGATGTAGCTCAGGCAGAATCCGCCCGGGAAGCATATGTCGTCCAGCGAGGGGATCTCGGGAAGTGCTATGCACAGGTCCTCTGGGGGGAACGCCATCTCAGTCCCTCCCCGTCCCGGCGAGCCCCTGCTCCCCGTGGACCGACACGGTCATGCATGTGTCCCCGTGAACCGTGGGGGGGGCCTGGGGCCGTCCGGGGAGCCTGTGAGCCGTCATGGTATCACCTTGGTTCCCGGCATCACCTTGCGTCGTTTGATCTGAACGTCGCCGGCGCTGTCAACACTCGTGATCGCTCCGCTGTCCACTGCCGCAGCCGACTCACCGTGAACCCACGCCGAGTTCTCCGAGAGCTGGAACCACGCCGTGTCAGTCTCCGATTCATCCGTCTTGGTCGCCACCTGCTTGACGGTGAATGTCGGGGCGATGCCCTGTTCGGCATCCTCGCGCAGATCGATCACGATCCGGAACGGGCCGAATCCGGCCACGATCACGTCGGGGTGCTCGTGCTCCGGGAACATCTCCCTTACTCCGCCCTTGGTGCCGAAGTCGAACGGCTCGTACGTCGGACGGTCGATGTCCCCGTTGATAAACTGGACCAGAACGTCAGCGTCCTTTGGTGGCACAGCCACGAATCCCCAGAACTTAGATCCCCCACCCCTGGGACGAGCCCACGCGGATCGCTCGTCGATGATTCCGGGAACACATACCCGAACACGTCCATCCCCGTCTGGATCATCACGGTCCACGACGTAGCCCTCGTACAAGCCGTCGTACCGATGACCCTCGAAATCGTCTCCCTCGAAGCCTGTGTTCTGCGGTGACATTAGCTTGCCGAATCCGGTTCCGCCGACTGTCCGCCCTGCTGATACAGGGAGTCGAGCAATTTGTCGTTCAGGTTGGCTATCTGGTCCGGCCCGAGGCCGCTCATTGGACCCCATTCCCCGCCGGCCTGGCTGGCATACGTGTATGCCGGAATGATGTTTCCTGCGGTGTCGGTGGTAAGGGTGATCACCGGCTTCAGGGTGAATCCGCCGACCTCGATCACGCTTTCGTCCAATTGGGTGATCGCCGGATTGGGCTTCTCCTTGCTGCCCCGTTTCGCCACCTTCGCCGTCTTCAGCTTGTTGACGGCGTTCTTGTGGCACTTCAGCCGCTGCACGAATTTGCCGCCATTGATATCCGTTTCGCATTCCCTTATGTAGTACAGACCATCCAGCACGTCGCTCATCCCGACGAAGCCAACGACCATCTTGGCCCCGATCCGCTCGTCGCCGATCACCAGAACTTGCATCTTGTATCGCTTGGACGCGGTTTCCTTGTACCGGGCATCCGCCTCGACCTGGGCCTCCTCCCTGGTCTTGCTGCCGCCGTACCTCGTATCGATCCGTGTCATGCGATCCGCCCTGCGGCCCTGATCGGGATCGTCGGCGTTGCCCATCTCGGTCTCTTCCCCCAAGGCGTCGATCTCCGTGTGGTCCGGACCTCCGAACACCTCGCCGTACTCCTTGGTTCGCGGATCGCGGAACAGGACCTTGACCTTGGAGATTCCCCTGGTCATGTTGAAATCGAATCTGGGCTCCCCCAGAATGTCCCCCTTGCCCTGATCCTGACGGTATATGTACCAGCGCACCGGCTCGACCATGACGTTCTTCGTGTGCCAGTGAAGACCGCTCGCGTCCTCGTAAAACACAAACCCGTTTTTCCTGGCCAACCTGTGAACCATGCGGGCATCGGTCATGTTGGACTGGGTCACGTCATGCCTTGCCCCGGTGTCCTCTATGGCCTGGAAGTTGCCCGTGTAGCCGTACTCCTCGGCTACGATTCTCACGAACTCTGAATCCGTGACATTCTCCATGAATCTCGATTTCTTCTCCTTGTCCAGCAGGGACAGCCGACAATGTGCCATCACCGTCACCGGGTTCGAACCCTTCACCTTCTGCACGATGAAGCGACGGGGCGGCACCATTCTGCCTGGCCATCCCCACGTGGTGAGAAGCTTCTGACCCTTGGCGAAAACGGGCGAGTCGATCATGGCAAAGTCATCGTTGCGGAGGGTCAGGGTGAGCCGATCCTTTCCCCGATCCCTGTCGTTGACCTTGAACGAAATGAGGCGCGTCTGCAGGAACTCCACCATCTTGAGGTAGTCCCCGTAATAGTTGTCGTCCCCATCATCGAAGTCGACGAGCTGAATGACTACCTGTGCACCTCCGAACGGCATCAAATCTCCTAGTTGTGGAAGCGCCTGCGCTCCCTGTTGAAGACGTACAGTCTCACCACTCGTTCAGACGGGATCGCTATCTGGGTCCCCGCGTTTATGCGAATCGTAGGATCGATGATCGGTTCCGGCTGATATTCGCACAGCAGAAAATAAAGCAACGCACTGTTTAAAAACGACGGGAAGTACTGCCAAGCCAGGCCCCACCACGTTTCCCCGTCGACTGCGGTATGGAATTTATTGTCCGGCTCGTCCCGAAAGCGGAACGGCTCGCGCTCGTCCAGGTACTTGATCCCGTCCCCCGTGTCGAGCATGGTGCAGTATCGGTATCTGCTGTTTTCTGATAGCGCCATCTAATAACCCCACGTCCTGAACATTCCAACCGTGAGAACGTCCTCCATCGATATGCGGCCCATGGGCGCCTCCCTGAAGGAACAGGCCATCCTCAGCTCGATCGGGTTGCCGTCGATGTCGCACTGTTTGAACACTTCCCTCAACGAGTTGAGCTTGCACCGCATCGTGACGATCCCGGGCAAGCACAATATGCACGGGGGCTGCTGGGCATGAATCGTGCCGGGGGATACATAGCCTGGATACAACAACGCCTCCAGAAATCTGCGGTATTTCTGGATCTGCGCAGACGCATAGTTGAGGTGTGACTTGTGGCCCTCGCTCAGACCCTCTGATGTGGTCTCCTTGATCATCATCAGAGCGTTCATGAATAGCTCGAACGTGACTTGTGCATTGTCCGTGTTCACGTAGGTTTCGTACCGATGGGACATCCCCATTGGATCCATGGAGTCATTATTTACGGAACCGTCGACCGATACCTCTGTCGGCCTGAACGGGAAATTAATAATGTGGGGGAAGTCTGGATTCCCGGTCTCCTCGAGAAGCAGGTTCTTGACGTGGCCCCGCGCCGCAATACCCGGTCGCCTGGCACCGATTGCACCAAGGTTAGGGGTTGATTCAACTGTTGGACTTCCTGTTGTGTTCGGCATAGATCAACTCCCTTAGAAACTAGCCATCACTGGTGCTTCGTCGAGAGAATCCTCGGACGTTGCCACCTTCTCGTCGTTGACGTTCACTTGTATTTTTTTCTCTCCGTACTTCTTGAGATTTTCGTTTATTGTCGACAGCTCCTTGAGGAACTTCTCCTGCATGGCCTGGGGCGCATCGGCGAACGGAACGTTGCCGGCCTGTCCCCCGGCGGTCTTCTTCCATTCCTCGATGGAGGCTCCGGTCCATTCCTCTATTTCCCTCTTGCGTGCCCGCAAACTCTCCATTCCCTCGGGACCGAGTTGACCCGGTCCCTTGGTTTGCATCACCGCCCCCGGACTCTGAACGCCGATCCTGACCGATTCGCCAAGCGCGTCGGCGGCAGACTTGGTCCAGCTAAACGCCCTGTCGGGATCGAGGGCCTTCCCCCACTTATCGGACCATTCCCCGAATCCTCCGAGCGGGGTGTTGACCAGATCGACAACGGCGCTAAGCAGGTTAACGATCCACATAACTGCTTCGATGGCACCCACCACAATCAATCTGATAAAGTTCAGAATGCCGGAAAACAGACCGTATATCAGATTCAGCGCATCACCCAACATGTCGAACGAATTTACCAGCCCGTCTATCCCCTTGGCGATGTCTTCGGCCGTTATTTCGCCCATGAATTCGGCGAACTTGCCGCCGAAATCGATCAGCTTTCCCATCATGTTTGCGGCGGTCTCGCCGAGCGTGGCCAGCTTGGCCCCGGCGGTCTCTCCGCGCCGCCCCCATTCCTCGAGAACCTCCGGCGTGTTTTCGGCGTCAGGTCCTGTGAAGATCGATATCAGTCCTTCGAGCTTCTCCTGGAGACGCCGGAAGGCCGACGATTCGGCCAGCTCCTCGACCCCCCTTTGGAAACCATCCTTCAGCCCCTTCCAGAACGTCTTGAATCGCTCGACCCATTTCCCGAACTTCTTGAGGAATGCCACCACCCCCTCGTTCTCGGCCTTCTTCAAATTCTTCTGCAGATCCTTGGAGAACTCCTCGCCGCTCAGGATCGACATTGCCCCGGACGCGGCCAGGCGAACCTTGGTCATGATCTCGGTGAAGCTCATGCCCTCCTTGCCGAAAAGATTTAGGGCCTTGGAGAGCGACGTGAACCCGATGCCCAGGCCGGACAGTATCATCAGCACCGGCAGGCCGATCAGGAGCAGCTTTCCTATGGAGAACACAAACCCGATCACGGATCCGCCGAGCATGTTTAGCACTCCGCTCACCAGCATCAGTCCGCCGCCGAGGGCAATCAGCGCGCCCAGGGCCACGACGAACTTGAAAATAGCCTGCTTCGCCTGAGGTGACAGCGACTTGATGAAAAGGGCCATCGCGCTGATCAGTTCGTACAAGGCCGCCGCGGCCGGCTTCATCGACTTCGCGAAGTCCTCCCCGATCACCACCATGAGCGTCTGCCAGGCCCCGCCGATCAGCTGCTTCTGACCTTCGTACGTGTCGAGCAGCTTCTCCTTGAACTCCTCGGCCACTCTGGTTGCAGTGCTCAGAACGTCGCTCAGTTTGCTGATCCCTAGCGCGGCCCTCAACGCAGCCTCCTGGTTTTGGTCCAGCACATCGCCGGTGGTGGAGAGTTCGTACCGCATCGCGTTGATGGCGTTGTTTCCGCGCAGCAGCACCTTCTCGTTTTTCACCATCACCGTGTACTGTGCGTTGGCAATCGCGTTGAACGCCGCCATTCCGCGAACGCCGAAGGCTATCGTGGTGAGCCGCATCCGTTCCTTGTCGGTGAGATCCTTGGTCTTCTCCACCAGTTCGGTCATTATGTCCAGCATGCTTCGGATCTTGCCGGTTCCCTTGTCGAAGATCTCGACACCCTTCTCCTGGACCGCCTGCTGTGCGCGCTGATCCGCCGCCAGTCGCCTCCACGATTCCCGCAGCGACGTGGACGCAACAGAGGCCTCGATGTTCATGTTCCGGATCAGACCCATGGTGATCAGCGCGTCCTCGAGGGACTGGCCGTACAGCCTCGCCGTCGACGCAGTGCGTCCCATCGCGGTGGAGAAGTCCTTGGTCTGGAAGTTGGTCATCTGGGTGATCTTGAGCAGCTGATCCGTGACCCGGGTCGCATCCTTCATCTCGTAGCCCATGGCCTTGATCGTGCCGACCACGGCATCGGCGGCCCCGGCAACGCCCAGCTGTCCCAGGGATCCTGTGGCCAGATCAAGAACGGGCAGCAACACCTGTATCGATTCCTTGGCCCTCAGACCTTGGGCCGCAAGGGTCTTCAGTCCCGCAACGGCCTCGTCCGGGCTGAACTTGGTTCCGAGCGCGGCCTCGATCGCGGCGGTTCTCAGCTCAAGCAGTTCTTCGGCCGTGGCTCGAGAGATCTGTCCAACGGCCGCAAGGCTCTGTTGGAATTTACCGGCCGCATCGGCGGCGGTCTTGGCGAGTTTAACTATCCCGAGCCCGGCGTGGAGGGCCATGAACCCGGTGGCCATCGATCCGAGGGACCGATTCATCCCCCCCGCCATCCTCTTGGTCTGGCCACGCAACCATCCGAACGCACGGCCGACGCGACGGATCACCGGAGTCGCACTGTCGTACGCTCTCAGGACAAATCCGGCTCCCATCTTGTTTAGCATCAGCTTGTCTTTTTGAACGCTGCCTTAAATTCGCGCTCCCGCTGTTTCGTCGACCATCTCAACAGGTCGACCACTTCGTCCATCGTCAGGTCCAGCGTCTCGCCGTAGCGAATCTGGAGCCCGGCGCCGAACAGGGGAAGCCAGGACAGCTCGAAGCGGATCTCCCTGATTTCCTGCTGCGTCAATCCGCAGAGGATGTCTCCGAGTCCGCTTCCGGTTCGGCGTCGGGGGGCTTCGGGCTCCCCTCTTTCCCGGCGTCCCGCATTTCTGTTTGGCGCCGCATCTTCCTCTTCCTGGCCATAGTCCGACCAGGAGATAACATTCCTTCGAAAGGGAGGTCCATGTTGAACACGTTGCCGCATGCGCTGCGGCTGCATTCCACCTCCACTTCTGTGTCCACTCCGCAATCCACGGCGAAGAACGCCTCGCGCATGTCCTCGGCGTCGTCGGCGAGAAGTCCCTCGTACGGACCGTTGCCCTCCCCGTCGAGCCAGTTCATCATGTCCTTGGAATCCACTTCGTCGATCCGCACGATCTGGGTGCGAAGCATCGTCGCCATGCCGCGACCCGGAAATCTCTTTTCGAGCTTCTCGTGAAACTGGTCGTCCTTCACGTAGCCCAGCTTGAAATGGACCGTCTTGCCCCCGATCTTGACGGTGAACGTCTCGTCCTCCCGCAACTTCCTCGCCGATTCCTCGGAGAGTTTTTGGAAGAACAGATCCTTGTCCAGATCTATGATGTAGCCGAATTTGTGGTTGCATACCCTGTTCGGGCACTTCACGTCGATCTCGTAGTCCTTGCCCTCCCTGTAGGACAGCTTGCGAAGACCGATCATGGCGGCTATCAAATCCCCCTGGAGCATCTCCTGCCAGTTGACCTTGCCGCCACCTTCGGCCCACGGGTAAGGTCCCGGTTCCTCGAAACCCTGGCAGCAGCGATTCACCACGTCGACGAGGACCTTGTCCTGGTTGGCCCGCCGCGAACGCAGCGCACCGGCCAGGTAGTTCTCCTCCTTCAGCGAAATTTGACGTAGCGTGATTGCGGCGCCCGATGGTAGTGCTATTGTTTCGGTTCGCATAAACCCCTCCTTTGCCTTTGCCTGTTTCAACCCGTCGTGGGTCCGGCCGGCGGGAACGCGTTGCGTCCCCTACCGGCGTTGCCTATGCCTATGCCTCGCGACTATCCCGATCAGACCGGAACCTGCTCGAAGTAGTCGTACTTGATGATGACCGATTCGATCCTGTTGTCGTCCGCGTCGTTGTCCCAGTCCCCGGCGCTCCATCTGCGGCAGTACGCCTTGAACAGACGAAACCGCTTCTTCTCCGATCCGTCGTAGTCGAGCTGCACGATGTCCAACGTGCGGAACAGATCGGGCGGGACCAGCCCGGTGCCGGACGCGGCGTCGTAGCAGTCCCGGAACCAGTTGTACAGATCGTAGTCGTCGGTCGCCCCCCGGGTAAGCGTTGCCTCCGTGAAGGTCACGGTGCCGGGGGAATTGTGCGGATGCCGCCTCCCGCCCTCGCGGTACTCGTCGTTGACCGCCTCGCCGGCGATCTCGCTGCATGTCTGAAATGCCGCCCGCGCCACCCCGTCGATCTCCACGAGGAAGGCAAACCTCTTATCCCAGTTGGTCGGAACTCCCATTGTTCGTCCTCCTTATCAGGCCGCGAGGGATGCCTCGAGAGCCCTGGTGTCCTGGGTGATGAGCAGGATGATCCACTGGGTCGGCTTGTTCGTTGCCAGGCCGATCCTGATCGTCATGATGCCCGCGAACTCGTTGGCGAGGGGATTCAGCTTGTCGCTCGCGTCCACGAAGAACGCCTCCGCCGGATTGTTACTGCGGAACGCGTCCTTGTTCATCTCCCCGATCAGGAACTGCGTGATCGAACGTGTGGCGCGCTGTCTGTTGGTGCGGTTGTTGAACCTGTGCTTGAAGATCGCCAACCCCTCCTGCAGGGACGTGGCGATGAAGATCACTCCGCGTCGCTCCCCGATGCTCGGGAAGTTGCCCGTGCTCTTGAGGGTGTAGTGGCCGTCGACGTACCACAGCCCGCCCGGTGTGCGGTTTATCGGGTTGATGCGGTACGACTGAACGTAGTCCCGGGCCTTCTCGTCCAGGCATTCGTGCTCGGTGTTGCCGGACGGATCGTCCTCGACACCGGTCATGCCCCGGATCACGCCCCATCCGCCGCCGTAGCCGGCCGGTTGCTCGTACACTCCGCCGATCCGCTGATCGTTCGCCGCGCACTTACCCGCGAGCCATCCCGACGGGGGCACCGTGATGTTGTCGTCCGTCCCGTACACTGCGGGCGACGGGTTGCCGGTCTTGATCCACGGCCAGTGAATGGCACCGAACTCCGAATACTCCAGGAGGCCGGCCCCGGTAAGATACGTCACCACCTGGGTCTTCGTGTTCTGTGGCGGACAGTCCAGGAAGCAGAACATCGAGCCTTTTCTGTCGATCTCCGCGTAGTCGAGCATTCCCTTGTGAACAACCTCGGTGTACAGCCCCGGAACGATCAGTATGCGACCGGTCTGAACCGTGTCGAACGTGTAGAGCCCGGTGGGACCGGCCGCGTTGCCCACGTAGTCGGAGTCGACCAGTCCGCCCAGGCCGTCGTCTCCGCCCACCATGGCGGCCGACGTGCCGTCTGCGGGCCGCTTGATCCCGGCCGGGGCCAGCAGCTGATCGGTGACGGAGATGTAGCGCGACCCCAGGTTCACGTCGTTTATGACCGCTTCGGTCCAGCTCGTGCTCGTGACCACCGTCGACAGATTGGGCCAGGTCTCCTTGACTACGCTGGATATGATCACCTTCAGGTTGAAGTCGGTGGCGATCCCGTTGGTCGCCGCCTCTACCTCGATGGTGATGTTGTCGCTGTACGATCCTGGCGTCTTGCCCTCGCACAGCAACGTGTTCTGGGCCGCCGCGTCCGCACCGGTATGGAGCAGATTGTCCAGCCCGGCGTCGAACGTTGAGGTACCCATGACCTGTATCGTGGCGGCCGCACCGGTGGCTGCGGTCTCGATGGTCAGGGTGTTGGTAATGTTGATGATCACGTCCAGGTTGCCAGCGAGTCCTACCTCTGCCTCAACCAGGGCCTCCACCTCCAGGGTGGTAACGACAAGGATGTCGCCCACGTTGCCGCCGCCGGTGATCACACCCGGGGTGAACAGCAGGATCGCGTTGGCGGTGCCGCCCGTGACGTCGATGGTGTAGTCGGTTCCGGCGCCGTCGGTTTCCAGAACGAGTCCGAACGGGGCAGGCGCCGCCGTGAGAATGCACTTGGCGCCGGCAATGTCCGTGTTGATCCGGGTCGCCACCTCTGCCGCGGTCGCGGCGCCGGGCACCGCGAAGTCGGCGGCCTGGAAGGTAACGACGTTTAGCACCCCGTTCACCATCACGTTCAGAACCTCTCCGCCCGCGAACACGTACGGCTCTGTCGCGGGCAGATTGTTCATGGTCGCGGGAGTGCCGGTGAACGGCACCACAACCGGGCCGGCACCGACGTCGATGTCGATGTGCATTCCGGTCGTCATCGCGAACGGACCTACGTCAAGACCCGGTCCCACCGACGCCGGGGTCGCCAACGAGCCGGAGTTCTGTAGCATCACCGATCCCTTGGCTGCCGTTGCCGTCGTCGGATCCGTGAGGTCAATGAAATGGCAGGTGCGTGACATCCACAGGAACGTTCCGCCCTGTCGGAAGAACCCGTACACGGCCACGGTTGCGTCGCTGTTCAAGGTGAATCCACCGAACATTTTCACGTGCTCCTCGAAGGACGTCTCGAGCTGCGAATCGGCTATTTTTCCGCGCTCCGTGATCCCGAGACACAACGCAACCGCCGAAGGCAACGCTGCTATGGTCGGTATCGACGGCTCCTCTTCGAGGACAACCACTTTCGAGGCAAGAAGTTCTGCTGCCATCGTATTCCTCCTGCGCCCTTACGGGCACTTAGTTGATGGGTCGTTTGTCTACCCGTTTTTGCCCCTACGTCCGCCGCCTGTGTTCTTCGCAGTTTCGGAATCCGCCTTCGCCCCTGCCCCTGCTGCCTTCTCGGCTGCAGCCTTCGCCTTCTTTCGCGCCGCTGCACGCTTTGTCTTTAGGGCCTCGATCTCTTTGGCCCCATTGTCTGGTTTGACATAGGTGTGAATCGTGATCCTGGGCCTCGGTCCGTCTGCGTCTTTCTTTACCTGGGGCATCAGGGCGACCGCCGAATGCAGCGGCGCCGATCTGAGGCCGATGCCGCCCGGAACGTGGACGGAACTCGCAACGTTCCCGCGTCGCCCCTTCTTGCAGAAGCACTTGCCAACCTTCACGCACAGCCCCTGATGGTCGAGGTGATACTGGATATGTCTTTCCGTCAGATTTTCGATGATGATCTGTCCGCTCATTTGCTTCCTCCGCTACTGCGATGACTGGATATCCGTCGACGGCTCGCCGTCGTTTTGCGTGATTATCCAACCTCGCTCGATAATGGTACCAGACTCTTCGTCAATATGCACGCCGCGAACCACAGATTGTGCGGTTGCGTACATTAGATCGTCCGCAGTCGGATCGGTATTGGTGTCAGGGTACTGCGACCACGGCATCACGAACTCGTAATCCTTGGTTCCACTTGACGGATCCGATGGATCTATCAACACCTTTACCTTGTTGATGTCCCGATGAAAAAGAAGAAGGGACTGGATCAATGCCTGGAGGTGAAAAGGGTTGTTGGCCCAAATCGCCACGCCGAACCCTATGTCGCATGTCACCGGATACTTCCTGATCATTCTGCCGCCCGCGCCGCCCAGGGGGTCGCTCTCCCCCTCCTCTCTGTTGATGGAGTCGAAGCGGTTGTTGATCAGACGCGGTCCGATCAGCTGAACGAGCGGGCCGGAGGCTCGCACCGTTTCCTGAAGGGCCGGCGTCAACGAGAAATCCCGGGACGTCGTGTTGTGCGTGTTCTCCAGGACGTGACGCCTGAACAGCATTATCACTTCCCGGATAACACGCTGCAGATACGACTGGGTGGACAGCTTGGGACGGTCCATGGAATAGGCGTCGGCTAGCGTGACGTTTTCCCCCGGAATTTCCACCTCGGAATTATCCAGGTTGGCCACGCGCACGTCCAGCGTGATCGGGAACGACACGTTGTAGGCGCCGGCCCACGTCGGCACCCTGGCCAGGATCAGCGAATCGCTGGCCGAATATGCCCACTCCGATTCCACCCCCTCGAACTGAACCGACACGGTCTTCTGCTGATCCGCCATGAGCGGTCCGGTTGGCGCCGGCGGATCCGGAAGTCGAAAACCGGTGCCGGCGATCCTTATGATGTCCCCGCCCCTGGTGGCGCCCGCTGCCGGATTGACGCTGGTTACGGTCGGAACCATCAGCCGCCCCCGCCAAACGTGACGCCGCCGAACTTGCGTGCGATCATGGTCCCGACCCCGATCTCCCTGGCCACCAGGCGGGCCCATTCGGCCTCGGCATCGTACCGCCAGGCGTTGTACGACGGATGCAGGAACGGCCTCGCCGGCGGCCTGTCCTTGACCTTCTTGGATCCGTATTCGTGGATCTCGGCCAGGTTCGCCATGCTCTTGCCGTCCTTGGTTACGACGCTTCTATTGATCCCCACAAAGTACGCGTGCTCCCCCAGTTTTGTCACGTTGACAGACCGCAGCATGTCACCGTGATCGATCAGGGCCTTGCTGCTGCCCTTGCGATCCTTCGTTGATTCCGCCAACGGCTTGAACTTCACGCCGCCCGGAGCCTGATTTCTTATACCGGTGACGATCTCCTTGCGGAGCTGATGGGCGAGTTGACCCGTGGCTTTGCCCACGGCCCCCTTGGCGCGTCTCATGTACCTTCTTATGGTGTTGCCGATGTGTTGCAGTCCACGCTCGGTTATCGTCATCCTTATGCTCATCAGGTCCCTCCAACGGCGGCCGCCGCGACCTTTGCATATGAGCAGTACGTGTACAGGAGATTTGTGCGTGACGTTCCGAAAGGCGACAGGCCGTGGCCGGCCCGTGTGAATCCGGTGATGAACATTCCCGGCGGATTCTTGAACGTGGCCTCGACCGCACCCTTCACGGTCTCGATCCTGTCGATCCTGTCGCTCTCCTCGAGGACCGGTTCCCCGTCCGCACCGATCAGGCCCATGTTCTCCAGATCGGGCCAGTGAAAGACCAGGACAACGTCGGCCACCGTCTGCTTGCCTCCCCTGGTGGGGTTGTTCTCGCCCCAGCTGGTCCGGTCCAGCTGTACCGGCAGTCTGAGATCCGCCATCTCCCGTCTCGATGTGGCGCCGAGCTGTGTCCCGTCGTCCACCGGGATCACGGCGTCGAATTCCGGATCGTATCCGCCACCGACGACCGCGGCCGTGGCGACCGTGTCCAGCCTCTTGATGACGGCCACGAACTTGTTGATCAGGCGTCCCCTGTTGAGAATTGACATTACCCTATGGTCCCCATTCTGATCGGGCCTGCGTACCGCATCAGAATGTTGTCGACCTCGATGTTGCCGGTCAGTCCGAAGCTGCCGTCTGCCCCAACCGGATCCGATAAACGAACGACTTGATCACGTGTTTTAACTTCGGTAATGCGCCCCTGGAGTGACGCCTCCTGCTGATCTTCGGCAGGCATCATGTAGGTGAGCGCCAGAAGCAGCGCGGCCCGCACGATGTCCGCCGGCGTCTGGCCGTAGCTCACCGGGATCTGTGACTGGTCCGCGGTTTCCGCCGCCATGTTGCCCGGGCCGATCTCCGTGTACCCGAAGACCCCCTTCATTATAATGTTTTTCCGACCCATGTCGAACAGTGAGGCATCGGCCACGATGCGTCGCTGGCGGCGACGGTAGCCGACCGGGAACTCGAGGGCGTATGTCACCTTCGGATTCTGTCTGTCGTCCGGGCTCAACATTCCCCTGGTCAAATGCCTGTTGTAGATGGACAGATCGTCCAGGTCCACCCCTGTGTCGTCCTGGAACAGCTGGTGAAGCGCGCATATCGGAATGTTGAGCCATTGCTGGTCATGGTTCACCCCGTCGAATGACAACTGCATGTATCTCGGCTCGAACCATTGACTGGTTATGCTATCAATCGCGGCGGTGGCCCGATCTATCCCGAGCCACACTTTGGTCGGGATCCACGGTGGGTTGGCGTACCCCTCGTTCCAGATGTCCTGGGCGATGATGTAGCCGCGCCTCGTCGCGGAGGCGGCCACCGGCACGTCCACTGTGGCATCGGAAGTTTTCACAGGAGTCGCGCTGTACGTCACCGCCGGGTCAATGTCACCGTTGGCGTCTATCGTTGCGGATCCGTCTGCGTAGACGTAGCTCAGAACGTTTGCGACAAGCGGCGGCCTCGTTGTGGCGTACGAGATCTCCGTGACCACCGGACCCGCCGCGGTGCGCTCAACTATCCAGGCGTCGAAGCCGGCGGCCACAAGCGCGGCCAGGGTGGCCGCATCGACGTCCCAACTGAGATTGGCTACTGCCATCGTTTCCTCAACCGTTGTTTCTAACCGTGTGTTTGCACAGTCGCTTCAGGGTTCTGACCGACGCGTCGTGCTTCTGAGCCTCGGAATTGGCGTAGTCGATGCACAGCTGATCCCATTTGCCGTCAGGATCGTGAACTGTGAACAAATACTCGGTAACCCTGCCGCGTCTGAACTCTTCAGCTTTGACAATTCGCATTCCGTTCATGTGGGCGTAGGCCGCAAGAGCCATTCCCCCCGTTGTTCTATAATCCGAATGCTTTGGATCTGGAGTGGATACCATGACGTCCTCCTTGACGATTATTCGTTTTCGGAGGCTGGGCGCATCGCACGAGCCCTCGCCGGTTTCTTCTTGGCTATCCCCGCCTCGATGGCTGCCACAATGTCGGCCTTTTTCAGTTTGGGATCAACGGTGATCTTCTTCTTTTTGGCCATGGCGAGCAGTTGGTTCTTTGTCATCAGCTCGGCATCGGGTTTTTTCACCGCTGGTTTTTGGGCGGCTGGTTTCTCTTGTTCCGTCGAGCCGTTGTCCGTTCCCGGCTTGCGGCCCAGGTTGGTGGTTTTGGAATCCGATGCCGGCCCGTTTGCTGCCGGGGGAAGCTTGCTTTGCGGTTTGGGCCGCACACGATCCTTGGCGGGTGTGGCGATGATCGGGGCACGCACCGCCGGCAGCCCGACCCTGGCACGCTCCTCCATCTCCTGCTGCACGTGCTCCTTGAGCTGATCCATGCTGTCCAGCTGCAGGATCTCGAACTGGGGAAATCGCTGGAGCTCCTTGATCTCTTCCTGGGATTTGACGATCCGGAATGCCGACGGATTGATCTCGTCGCCAGCCGTGTACTTGGTGCGGCTATGAGCAGACGTGTATGTCCTCATCAGACAATTCTTGCGTTTATCCTTGGGCTTGAGTCGTACTACTGTGATCATTGGGTTCTCCTTTTGCCTGTTCCTTTGCCTTTTCGCGGTTTAGCGGCCGCCCCGCAAGAGGCGACCGCATCCCCGTCGTTTTCTTTCTTCTTCTACTTGCAGACCGCCACGAACCGGAACGTGGTTCCGCTCATGTTCGCCGTGTTTGACTCCGCGTCCGTGCTGTTGTCGTAGACGAACAGCTTGTCGGCGGCATAGTCGTAGCTCGGCACGTAGACGCCGGCCGTTACCGGCACGACGTACACGACCTCGACCAGCTCGGGCCCGCGGACGTTCTCGTCCGTGGCCGCCCCGTGCTTCGTCTTGATCGCCGCCTGCAACAGGGAGTTGAAGTCGGGCGTTCCCCCGGCGCCGTACGCGCCGTCCCCGGGGCAGCTCATCAGGATCTCCTGGCCTCCGTCCTTGGTTTCCCGGACGGATTCGATGGTGATGGTTCCGAGTGCCATTTTTTTCTCCTTCGTTCCGCCGGTAGGCCGGCGGTTTTATCAGTTTTGATTCGTCCCTCTAACTACCGCGCCTCCACGATTACTGGGTCTGGACGCCGATGACCTTCACGACGGCCTCTTCCTTCTGATACTGGAAGCCTGCCCGCACCGTGACGACCATGATCCATTCCCCGGTTCTGATGTCCCGGTCCGTCTCGACCCGCACCTTCCGCCAGAGACCCCAGATCGCGTTCTTGGGATCGAGCAGGAGAACCACGGTCTCGTCGGTTCCGCCCCCCAGGTTGTCCGGGAACACCGGCACGGGCAGGATCTTCCTGTTGCCGTACTGGTCCAGGGAATCGTCCTGGACGTTCTTGTCCCCGAGCGCCGTCGCCCTGTCGGACAGGTAGTCGTGGTAGTCGATCTGCGCGTCCTCGCTTGTGAGGAACCGCTGGTTCCTCTTCATCCTGTTGTACTGGCTCGGCATCGCCTTGATCGCGTCCTTCAGCATCGACTTGGCTATGGGCACCGTTCCCGCGTTCACGATGTTGGTCGTTGCCAACATGATCATGCCGTCGAAGAGCTGCAGGAGCGGATCGGCCGACGTGGTGTCGCCGTTGGCGAGCAGATCGTCCATGTCCAGGGCCACGTGCTCGGCCATCATGGTCATCACCGTCTGCTTGAACTTGCCGGCCTCGATGTTGTCCTCGAGCACCTCGTCGTTGAGGTTGATCTCGCCCTTCATGAGCTGGGTGGTGAGAGTTACCTGGTCCGTGGTCGGCTTGACCCTGTCTGCCGCGGCCAACGCGTGTCCGCTGGTTCCGGGTCGCAGCACGCGACCGTTGATGCCGACACTGTCGAGCAGCTTCGTGTGGGACTTCAGGCCCTTCACGTTCACGAGCCGCATCAGCACGGACTCCTTGATCAGGTCCACGGTGAACTGCTCCGCCTGTTCGTCCTGGAGATATCCACCGTCGGCGATGAGGTCCGCGACCTCCATGTCGGCCTTCGCCATTATTGACTTATTCGGGGTTGCCATTTCTTCCTCCGTGGTTTGAGTCGGTTAGCCCCCCTTGGACGTTACGACGGCGGCAATGTCTGCGCCGCTGTGGAACGCTCCATCGGTGGGGCTGGTGTCTGCGGCGTCATCTTGCTGCAAGTCCTTCGCCGTCACCTCTCCGGTGAGCATCACGCTGGACTTCCCGACGCCTTTGACGAGCCTGGCAGCGGCGGCCTTGGACCTGGTGAGATCATTGCGCGTCTTACGCAAATCGCCCTCCAGCTTCAGGATCCGCTTGTCCTTCTCGCCGTTTCCATCTTCCGTCTCTTCCTTGGCCACCACGGGAGGCGCTCCCGAATCGATCTTATGCGCCTTTGGTGCCGTTGACATCGTAGGATCGGCATCGCCGTCGGATTGACTGTCGAGCGCCCTCTGGATCCCAAGATCCAGCGAGAGCAATTCGACCTTGGTACCCGCTTCATCGAGCCAGGAGGAGAGATCGGTCTCGCTCCCTTCGGTACCGTCGCCGTCGGTTCCATTGCCGTCACCACCATCGTCACCGGTCTTTTTTCCGGCGGCCGCCTGGCCGGGAGGGTCGCCGTCGTTATCTTTTTTGGGTGTCATTGCGCCGCTACATTTGGAGCATTTCAATTCGTCGCATTTCACACCGGCCTCGTGCGTTTCCTCGTGTCCGCAGGACTCGCAGACGTACTTGCCGTCCACCCCGTCCTGTTCGTCTTCCTTCACAACCTGGAAGTTCTTCTGGCGGTTTGCGCCGGCACGCACCAGGCTGACGAACTCGGGCTCTATGTCGGTGAGCCTGAAAACCTTGTTTTTCTCGGCCTCGCCATCGTCCTTGGATATTTGAACTCTACGTTGAAGTCGACGCGTCATTTCATCCTCCTTGAACTTCCTCGCGAACCGCAGTGCCCCCGATGGAGTAGGCGCCGATCTCGCCGGCCTTTACTTCCTTCCAGAGTTCGTCGTCGACAACCCTGAGACCGAGGAGCCATGTGCCCTTGACTACGTCGTAGGCGGCCTTCCCCTCTCCGAGCTTAAAGTCGCACGGGGCAATAAAGCACTCCAACGGGCGAACCTTCTCCTTGCCCAGCGCCTTCCACGAATGTTGCAGATCAACGTTTCCGTAGAACTCCATCCAGGCGTGAGCCCCCTTGCGAATGTCTTCGGCCGAATAGATATCGTTCTGGGTGTCGGGTTTCAACGGCGCGCCGTCCTGGCCGTCGTTGGGCTCGAGGACGAGGCTCATTACGAACCGCTCCTCCTCCTCCCCGTCATCGGACTTGTTGATGACCACAGAAGCGGCCAGCACCTTCAGGCCCTTCGCCATGATGGCGTCGTTCACCCCGTGAACCGCCTCCCACCTGACTATGCTATCGGCCAACGCCTTCTTGGCGTCGTCTTCCGTGCGTTCGGCGTCTTTGCTGATCTTTCCGTATGCCGCGCTGATCCCGGTGTCTACAGTGATCGTGCGGAATTCGGAGAAGTGTTCCGGATCGTACTGACGGAACCGGTATGACGTGCTGGTCTCGTCGGCGCCGTAATCGCCGAACCCGTCGTGATCCTTCACCCACTTCCGGGCCTCCTCCAGGGTGAAGTGATCCTTGCTGAAGATCAGCGATTGGATGGCCCATGTGCCGTTGGAGCCGGCCGGCGTGCGACCACCCTCGGGCTTCTCGGCACCGTCCGCCTGCACGATGTACGTGGCCGGATCTGAGATCGACTCGACGTTGATCTTGCCAACCATCGAGACGCGCATGCCGGGCTCCGGATCGAAGCTGTCCATGCCTGGTCCCGCGATGACAGCCGCCGCCTTGTACAACGAGGCGAGCAGTATCTCGTCGTTGCAGCCGAAGAACGAGATCGGCGCTCCGTCATCGTTCTGTCGGCTCGACGTGAAGATGCCTATGTCCACGGATCACCTCCGGCCTAGTAGCCGTGTTTCTCTTTGTTCGCCTTGATGGCTGCTGCCTGTTGCTCGGCGGTGGCCTGGGGAGCCATGTCGCCGCCGGAGAGCCATTTGGAATCCGACTTCTGCGTTCCTTCGGGAGCGGGTGGCGGGTCCGGGACCGCTTTCGGATCCGGGTCTCCTTCATCCTCTTCCTTCTTGGCCAGCTTCTCCAGGGTCGGCATGACTGCCTCCACAGCCCCCTTCATCTCTTCGGCCTTTGTCATGATCGCGGCGGCCGAGGCAATGACGTCCTTGAGCGACCAGTCGCCCCACAGATCCTCTATATCATCCTTGGAGAACGAGCCGGACTCGATGACGGCCTTCAACTTGGTGTACCTTACCAGAAGGGTGTCGACGGCCTCCATCGCCAGGGCCTGCGCCGTTGGCTTGTCCGCCTTGCCTGTCGGGGCCGCGTCTCCGTCTGCCGGTACCACCGGCTCGATCTCGCCCTTGTCCTCCAGCTCCGCGATGCGAGTCTCGAGGGCCTTGATCCGATCCGACTCCGACTTCTCGATCGGGATCTCCACCGCCACGATCCCCTCCGGATCTGTGACGGCCTGGTCCTTGACCGCGGCGATGTTGCGCTTCACCAGCGCCAGCAACTTGTCGTCGCCCCCGTCCTCGATATCCTTCACGGCCTTCTCATGCCATGCGCGGAAATCGGACAGCTTCATCGTCTTGAGCGTGGTTTCCGGCACGTCCTGCTCCGGGGCAGTTGCGGCTTCCACCGCCGCCGTCAACTTCTTCAGCTCGGTCTTCTCCGCTTCGGACGCTGTTCCGTCCGCGGCCTTGACGGCGAGCTCGGACTGGCGCTTCACGATCTTCAGGAACTTCTTGTTCATTGTGTCACTCCTTCTGGCACACCATACGACCCATGGGCCGAAGGTGGCGTATACAGTTCACCGTCAAGCTCGGACCGCAACGCCTTGGCCAACTCGGCCTCGCATCGCGAAAGGGTGTAGCCGAGATCGCCCCGGAATACTCGAAACCAATCGCCCAGTATGTTGGCCCGTCGTTTCATCTCTGACATGGTTTGCACCTTCCCACGAAAGTGCTTTCCGTGCCGCCGCCCGTCCTCTGCAAATGATTCAACCAGACACTTCTCGAACAGTTTGCGTGCACGAAGTGCCTGATTGGGGGAGATCAGGAACTCGGCGAAGGGGCACCGGGCCGATCTGGTTGCGTGTGGAATGAGAACTTGCATCCTCTAAAGACTACGCTTCTTTGGCCGCTACTGTCAACTGACAGGAGTTCCCGAGTCAAACATGGTTGTACTATTCCGGGTTTGGTTTGCCCGGTACCATCATCGGCCATACAACATTTTCAAGATCAACGGCGAGACCGTTGACCGGAAGCGAGAGCAATAGTGCCTGAAACCAACCCGAGAAACCTTGCCACCCGAAGGTTGTATTGCCCTCGCGATATGCGTCCGAGAAGGATACCCGGGAAAGATCTGCCTTACTTTCCATTATACCTTCGATGGTTTTTTTTATCTTGTCGGAGGAATACCACCAGACGCCGCGTCCCTTCACCGGAGATCCTTTCCAGTTGAACGCTGCGACCTGTTCACTCTCTTTGTTGATGACTGAAATTTGTCCCGTCATGGAATGTAACTACCTTTCGACTGTGCTGCGCAGTGACCGATCTGGCTTGGATTCGTACGGTACACGTTTGCTAGGCTTCTCTCGCGTCCCATAGATAATGTCTCCTTCGCTGTGCTAAATACCTCGCTAGTACCTCGCGCTGGATAAATTCTCCCCGTATAGAAATCCGCCCACTTGCCCCGGTAATATTCGAAGCCACGCGTGGAATACGCGATGCCATCGGACGCCTGGAATTCTTGGATGAAATTCATGTCCATTGTTCCGGACTTCCCGAGGGTTCCCATGTAATGGCCGTACTCGTGGTTGAATGATGTTTGCACTTTAGCACTAATTCTCCCTGCGCCCCTAGAGATCACTAAAGTATTGCTCCCCTCCAGGTAGAAGGCTCCGGCCTCGACGTTCTCCGCGTAATAAATATTAGGCAGACCTTTCTTCAGAGAAGCATCGAGCACTCGCTGGCTCAGAGTTTTGAAGGCGTCGTTCAATAGCGTTGCTGCGTCATCGGCGGGTACTGCCGTGAGGGTGGCCGGCCGGCTGCTACTTATCGTTCGCATTGATCCGTTGCGAATGCTGTTGTTAAGTTCAAGATTCGCCAAACCTCTGCCTGACTCCGCGGCGGGTGATGATGCTGCTCGGGTATACTTGCGAACCATCTTCGCGGTAATTTCCTCGACAACTCCGGTGTCTGCGGCAATAAATTCCCGCAGATTAGTTCCAAGCTCTTTATCGTTCCATGGGCGACCAAACCTCTTGATGAATTTCTGCTCCGCGGCAGTCATCGCATCTGCGAGGCGAGATGTCTCCGCTTGTATACGTGTCGAGTATTGGACCCAGGAATGTTCGCCCTCTATGAGCCCATGCTGCGAATAATCCGTCACCTTCCCAGGGCCAATTACCTGGGGATCTTTTGTGGGCTTTGGTTTCGGTTTCGGCTTCGGGATTACCTGGCCAGTTGGCGTGACATAGTTTGTCGTTGGCGCAGGTTTCGGTTTCGGTTTCGGGAAGGCAACCCCTCCTGGTTTCGGCTTTGGTTTCGGTTTCGGCTTCGGCTTCGGCTTCGGCTTCGGCCTTGGTGTGATCTTTGGCGTGGCTACAGGCTGCGGAACCGTTCCACCAAACCAGAGATCCGGCTTGCTGCTGCGCCGTAAGAATCCGGTCTTTTCAATTTCCCCGATGGTACTCAATATTTCCAGACTGGAGTCAGTGCTCTTGAGTTTTTTCAGCCAGGGTTCTGCGAGCTTCTTCTTGTTATGATCGAACCGAAGAAAGGTGTTTTCCCGGCCAATGAGATCCCGCACATTGTATACCCTTGAACCTGCTGCACCGGCAGACTCGTTCAGTATGAGTTCCTGCTGAACCTTCGCCCCCAGGGAGTTTACGTTAACTGCATACCCCACATCATCGGCGAGTATCTGAAGATCCCTGGAAATGTTCTTGTAGGTACGACCCTCCGCGATGACCTTGTCCCCCCCGGGTGGTTTTTTTATCGCGGTCCATTTGGACGATGCTCGTATCTGCCCTGTAGCCAGATCCGCCTGGTACGGCCGATACAATGCCACATCTTTTTCGCGAAGCACCTTCGGACCATACTTTCCCTTGGTCCGAAGCATCGAGCTTGGCGCTCGAGCTTCCAGGTAGTCTCCGGGAAATGCCATACGATCAATCGCAGCATCTTCCCCGAGCAATGAGGGGTGCTTCGGGGTTCCCTGCGGAACGGCTATGGTGGGACGGCTCGACAAGTATCCCCCTGGCGACTTCGGGGCTGTTCCGCCTGTAAAGCTGAACAGGGGAGAACCTCCTCTCCTCTGAGATGGGCGAGAAGGTTTCGGGCGAATAATCGGAGGCGATGTCGGACCGGTGGCTTGCAGCGTTTTCCCTCGAGGGACCGAGATAGTGGTGGTCACTGGTATGGTCCAGCTGCGGCACATGTGGTGATACGGTGGCGGTCCGATGTTGGCGTCGGCGAGCCCGTTGCCTTGCCGAAACATTGTAAACTTTCCCTTGTCGTCAGCACGTCCAACTCCACTCCTTATAACTTCGGCTATTTTCTTGTCGCCTCCTATGGTGCGCAGTTCCTTCAGTCCAGACTCTTTGTTCCAGATTTCGCGGATGAATGGAGATGCTGTCTTGATGTCCTCCGGGGACGCAACGTTCATAGCCCCCACGATCTGCTTGCTCACCACGTGGGTGTCTATGATCTGGCCGTCCAGACAACGGCACACCTCCGTGGTCCTCTCGTCGAGCACGGCCTGGACTTCCAGCGCCTCGATGCCGACCTCCACATAACCGGACACCTCCGAGTACGACCTGGCCCTGCTTACTGCCACGGATGCGACAGCGTTGAAGTAGCGCATGCCCATCGCGTTCCATGCCTTTGGTAGAGCCCTCCTTAGCGAACTGGCGATCTCCATTCGGCCCAGGCCGTCCTTCAGTCCCTGCTGAACGATCCCCCTTGCCTTCCTGGTAAGCTGATCCGATCTGATCCCGGCCGCGTCCCTCATCCACCATCCCTGCTGGCTGCTTATGGCGCCCATCGCCTCGAGATCTGGTTGCCTCAGGGACAGGCCCACGGTGGGAAGGAAGTTGCTTTGCACCACCTTGCGAGTTGCGGTGAACACCTCGGTGACCGTCGACTCCACCTGGGTTGTCCAGATCGGCATCAGCTGGTTCGCCGCCGGCCCGAGTATTGCTCGCATGTCGGACCGTATCTTCATCAGGGCTCGGCTTGTGCCGGCCTGGTCCAGTGCTGTCCAGTCCACCTTCAGCTTCTCCATGTACGTCTTGAGCTTGGGTCCGAACAGGATCCGCTCGGCGTGTCTGAGCTGGCCCGCCAACCTCCTCGCTATCAGTCTCGCGTCCACCGGGTCCGCCGGGGACAGGGATTTCTCCACCAGCACGCCGGACGGTCCGACGATTTGAACACCGTCGTCCTTCATCGCCTCACTCACCGACATGGCCCTAATGATCTCGGTCCGTCTGAAGACCGTCACCCGTCCCCTGAAAACCGCCTCCAAAAGAACTACTTCCCCACTGGACAATTCCTTCGCCGCTGCCACGCGGGCTTCCTCTGCGTTTCTGGCTTGTATTCGCACCGCCTTGGGTTCGCCGTCGCCCAGAAGCAGCATCGCACGGCCCCTCGCCACCGGGATGCCGCCTTCACCGGATCGGATCCCCGATCTCCACAGCGCAACCGTGGGGTCGTCCCCCAGGTCCCGGATCGGATCCAGTGACATGAACCCGTGGGCGGGCGACGAGTAGGCCCCGATCATTTTTCCTCTAAATTGAGCTTGGGCGCTGGCCGTACGCCGGCCCTGACGAGCTTTCTCGGCAGTTCCCGCTTCCTCGGTGCGGGCGCCTCGGCTTTTTCAGCTTTGCCGTTCCTGATCAGGAACCACACGCCGCACGCCTTGCAGTGACCGGATCCGCACTGAAGCGGTCGGTCCAGGGTGGGGCTGTCGAGGGAATTCAGGATATCCGCCCGGCCGAACTGCATCGCGGAGCACGCGGGGCAGCGCAGCACAACGGCACCGCTCGCGTGCTCTATTATGTCCCCCCTGCCGATCTGGGGCATCTTTCCGAGCGAGTCCACCCCGGGAACAACCCTGTACCGTCCATCGTACCATTCGCTCATCGGTATTCTCCTACCACACCGCCGGCACTACCACCGCGACCGTTGGGACCAATGCCGGATCCAGGGAACGCAGGCCGGCCGCCATGCCGCGAAAACGCGCCGTTCCATCCAGGGTTGCAAGGGCCTCACCGCTCAGCGGGGCGAGCGTGCCCGGATTGTCGGGCACGGGCAACGGCGGCGTCTGCTGGAGATACCCCTGCACCATGGCGTCCTGATGGGCAAGCGCCGATGCCACGGCTCGAACGGCCTCCGCCACATTCCCGCTCAACTCGTTGACGATCACGGCGAACGTCACGGTGGAGAGCCCCGTGCTGGCCGAGTAAACCGCCGCGTACATCTGATCGGCCCCCACCGCATAACCGCGCTCGGTGCCTTTCGCGAACGAGTATGAAAGTTCGTCCGTGGGATCGGGCCTGGTCGGAACCTGCAGAGGCAGCCTGGCATCGAACTGGGCCAGGTTGGTCGGGAGTGGGCTAGCCATCGGTCTCCTCCATTCGGTAGTCACGACGCAGCGTTTTCAGGGACACGTGGTAATCGTTGACTCCGGCTCCAAAGGCCGAAGACACAATTATCATTCCAACCTTGTCGAATCCAGTCACCAGGACTCGCCGCATCGGATGAGGTTCGCTTTTCCCATCAAGCTCGAGATCTATCCACACCTGGCCGATCTCGATACCTTCCGGCTTCTCGAACAAGCTATTCCTCATCGTCATCATCCTCGTCCCCGTCCTCGGGTAAATCGTCCCCGAGAAACGAAGACGAAACCTCGCCGTCGAATCCCACCGCCCGCAGCTCCTCCGTTATGATCGCCTCGACGCGCTTCTGCATCTGGTCCAGCTTGTGGGCCAACGCCGCAATGGTCTCCACCTGGTCCTGGCCCTCCGGCGTGCCGGCGTCGCCGAGCCCGGACAGGGTCATCGGCATGGGCCACTTCGTCCATTCCTCGTCGACCCGTGTCACGGCCCGGTTCAGGGCATCCCCGATCAGTGTCCGGATCTCGTACGGCAGCAAACCGCCGTGGGGTGCTGCAACCTTTATTAGTTCCGCGATCTCAGCCGGGGAGCGAGTGGGCGGCGAGTTGCTCCGGAACTTGAGATAGTTCACGCCGATCAGGGGCAGAATATACTTGTTGATGATCCAGTCGATCTCATCACGCTCCGGCTCGAACACCTGCTGTTCGGCGAACGACAACGCGGCGATTGCCGTGGCCCTGTTCAGGTTCTTCGGGGTGTAGCCACGCAGCATCGGAGGCAGTCGGAAGCTGGCACCGATCCTGTCCGCGCTCCGCTCGTCGTAACTGGTGAACGTCGCGTCATTCTGTTGGGCGTCACGAAGCGACTCGAACTGCATTGACGGCAACAGGGTTCGCTCCTCACCCTTGAGCCTCATCGGGTGGGCTTCCACCACCATGATCTTGTGGGAGTTCGCGGCACCCTTCAGCTCTTCGTTCATCTGGTTCTCAAGCCTGTTCTTCATGTCGCGTGGCACTTTGCCGCCGGCCACGAACAGGATCCCGGGAGGGATCGCGTTCGAATTGAGATAGAAATAGTTGGACTCGTCGGCCTCCCTGACGCCGAGGACGGCGAGCAGATTGCCGATCCATCGCGGTGGCGGGCACGGGGTCCGGGGATCGTGGAGCGGAATATAGAGAAGCTGGTTCGCCTCCTTCGCCTCTTCGCCTTCCCCCCCGTCGTCCTCTGGTTTCCGCATGTCCTCAACCGATTCGTATATTTTGCCGGTTGTGCGACTGATGACTCGGGGATCGCCAGGCGATTTGTAGAACGTGCGCCGGTCATCGACTATCTGCACGTACCGTCTGAACCGGCGATGAACCGTGATCTCCCGGCCGCTCGACAATGGTGTGACGGGATCTTCCTCGGCTATTTCCACCAATTGGCTGTCGTCCTTGAGCGGTCGAATCGTGTAGCCCGGAATGTAGTTGAGACGTTTCAGGCGCTGGAAGCCGTCCATCAACATCTCCCATCCGCCCCACCCGTGGGCCTCTATGTCGCCCCTGGTGATGCGTCGCAGCTTGATGAAGCTCATCCCGGAACAGCAGTGCTTGAAGAAGGAATCGAAGATGAACCGCTCTCGCCTGATCTGGATCACGATCTCCTTCAACTTGCTTTGCACCTCTTCGTCGGTGACCTCTTCGCCTTCATCAACCGGTTGCCCGTCTTCGTCCACCGACTCATCCTGGTCGTCGTCGGCTTTGTTTGTGGCTTCGAATGCGGCCTCCTCCTGGTCCACCCACCGCTCGATCTGCATCGCGTTGCGTACCGCCTCGGTGGCTTCGTCGGAATCCATGTCATCCATCCACGGTTCGGACAGTTGTGCCTGGTAGCCGTAGCCTTCGATATTCTGCTGATACGCTGCGATGTTCGGGGACAGGTGCGGAGTCATCTCCACATAGTTGAGCAGCGATTCCGGATCGTATGGCGGCGTCACGGCGCCCTCCTCGCCGTACATGTCCGACGTCTTCTCCATCGCGGCCAGCGCCGCCGATTCGTCCACCTGGCGGCCGGTGAGCACGGCTGCCTTCGCCAGCACCTGTCTGACCGACAGTGGAACGTCGTTTTTCTTTCTCACTTTCCGGGGCCTGGTTTTCGCCTTTTCCACCTTGGGTTGAGTCGCCATCACAGAACCTTTCCTGCCACCTTCAGCACGGAGCCGTCCAGCGCCCCGCCCAGCGAGCAGTTGACCCGGAGGTAGTTGTAGTGGGCCGGGATCGGACCCTGGGCCGTGACGCCCATGCCCACGATGATCGCCCACTGCTGACCCGCCACGCTACCCTCCAGGTCGGCCGTGAATGCGGCGGCGCCGCCCCTGACAATGTCGTATCCCTTCTCGCTCATCTGCCTCGCATCGAAGCGCACCCCTTGGCCCGCGGCCATGTTTGCCGGTACGGCGGGGTCAATATTCATGTCCATTGTGCGGATCTCTGGCATCGTCATCCCGTCCTCCTTTAGTTCATGCTTTGGCGCGCCGCCGTCATGGCCAGCTGCGCCAGCTCGCGTACATTTTCGTCACAAAGCGGATCCGCCGCGTCTCGCATCAGCATCCTGATCGCCTTGACCCTCAGATCGGCCCAGTCCTTTCGTTTCCCCAGCAGGTCTATCACCTTTTCCATCGTGTCCCTTGCCGTCTTGTCCTTGCGACGGTCCACCGCGCCACAGAAAAAGGCGGCCACCAACCGCGGCTTCTGGTCGTCCTTGGTCGCGTGGAAATCTGCCACGATATGTTCATGGAACACGCCGTCCTCGATATGCTTCGCGGCCTCCCCCATGATCCTGTCCAGTTCGTCCGGCTTCACCCCGCCGTTCCTTGACACGCATCTGCAGATGATCGGTATTCTGGTGTCACCTTTCCCGTCCCCCAGATCCGCCGTCTTGTATCCCCTGATCCCGTCACCGTTGCACCGCTTGCATCCCGGCTTGGCTTTCGTCAGATCGATGTTCTTGGCCAGCCTGATCCGGGGCGGCGGCTTCTCCTTGCGGTGTTTCGAATCATCCATCGATCAACCCCTCCTCTCTGGCCTTCATGGTCCAGAAGCGACGCATGCACGCCCGGCACTGATGACGACCTATCTCCTCGGCCGGATGGGTGCATTGGGACATGGCACCGCCGTCATCCCTGCCTGATCCCCTGGCGAACACCCCTGAGCCCACCGGGACCCGCTGGAACATTTCCGCAAGGTCGGACAGGCGTATCAGGATCCGCGCCGGCGGCAGGTCGGAGTCGTTTATGATCAACGGAACCAAGATGTCCAAATTGGCCTGGGGCTTCGAATTGTCGTTGTGGATTATTGCGAACAGATCGGATCTGTGCTCCGCCGCCTTGCACCAGTCGGTCCCGCAATGCTCGATGTCCTCGAGGGCCCTGTCCAGTTCCGCGTCGTCAACGTCTACCTCGGCGCCGCCGAACAGCACGAAGATCAGACCGAGGACCTGCTCCCACAGATCGTCGCTGACGAAGACGGAAACCTCTCGGAGGGAAACGAACGCGGAGCCTTTGAGCTGACGGTACGGATGGGATGATTCTTTTGTCATGACATCTCCATGTTAAAACAAATAGCCGTCGTCGTCACCCATTCCGATTGTGATCTCCGGAACATCCTCGCCACCATCGGCGTCCCCGTCAAGGAAGTGCATCCGCGCCGTAGCGACGAGCTGACTGAACGCATCAACCATATCATCATGCTTGCCGAATGGAAACTCCGTGAGCTCGTCGACCAAACTGCCCCGGGCCGGGCTGAACAGTTCGTTGTGGGGATCGAGGTGGGCGCCGAATATTATCTTGCCCGACTCCAGCCACGGGGTGGCCCCCATCAGGCGCATCTGCTTGGACACCCTCGGCTTGGTGACCTTGATGATATTCTCCAGTGCCGGGTATTCGTTGATAACCCATTCGTCCAGGGCGGACTGGCCGATCTTCTCGATCAGGATCTGCCACGGCTCGTACCGGCACGCCTCCTCGTGGACCATCTCCGCCGATTCCTTGATGGAGATCCGGTAATGCCAGGCGTCCACGATGTACAGGTAGCCGCGCTCCCTGTCGATCGCCCCGATGCACGCGCCGGTGTAGTCCTGATCCTTGTTGCCGGTGGGGGAGCCGGCCGGATCGTAGCTGTCCAAAAATATCAGCCCGTCCTCCTCCAGCAGCTGGTTGAACCGCTCGTCGTTCCGGAGGTCGGCGAATTTGAACCACGTGGCCTGTATCATGGCCGATTCGATGTCGATGGCCATGTTGCGGAACGCCCTGTTGAACTCGATGCTCTTGATTATGCCGTATCTCTTGCGCAGCGCGGCCTCGCTCCACTTGTCGGGCCAGATCGCCCCGAAGGCATCGTCGATGTCGTACCGCAGCACGTGGTAGTCCGGTATCTCCATCAATTCGTGCGACAGGTCGGACGGATGCCAAAGGGTGCAGATGTACCAGATCCGCGAGTCCGGCTCGAGGAGGTTGGTCCAGTCGGACTTCCACGCCTGCTTGATCTGCTCGCGAAGGGCCGGCATCGCCAGGGAGTTCCTGCGGTCCACCACGTCGTCGGCGATCAACAGGTCGGCGCGACCTCCGGTGGCCGTCGAGGTAACACCCAGCGCCTCCACCGAGGCGTCCCGGTGACGTGCGGTTCTCTTCACCACGATCCTGTGGGCGTTCCACGGGGCACCCGGATCCGGCATCAGATGGGGAAAGACTTCTTGCACCCGCGGATTGGTTTTGATGTGCTGATCGATCTCGTACAACCGCTCCTTGGCCTTGCCGTCGGAGGCGCACACGATCTTTATTCGCAGGTTCGTATTCTTGCCGAGTTCCCATATGGCCCGGCCCACCACGTTGCTGGTCTTCGCGTGATCCCTCGGCGCCATGATCATCACCATCTGATGATCGTCCCAGGCCGCGTGCCATTCGTCGTGGAACCACTGCTGCTTGTACGGCATGCCCGTGGTCTCGTCGACGAAGCAGTACTCCATGAACGCCGACGACGATTCGCGGGCCTTCTCGATCTGGCGGGACTGGATCGCCTCCAACCGTTCGATCAGTCGCCGGCGGGAATGGGGTTGCAGGAAACGATCCCTCACCAGTCGCGGCAGGTGAATCGCCGGCTCCCTGAAGTCGGGATGTATAACCCCGGCATGATTGCTGCTGGCCATGACCTCGCCGTTCACCTCGGCATAACCTTCCTCCGGACATGATCGGCGATGGCCTTCATGAACATTGGCGGAACGCAGTTTCCGGTTTGTGCGACGATTCGCCTGTAGTGGTCCGGCCATTCGAACTGGTCCGGGAACGACGACAGGCGGGACAGTTCTCCGCTCGACAAATAGCGATCCTCGCTCGGGTGAATGAACGGCTCGGCGTACTTGATGAACGTCTTCGTCAGCGTCCCGGCCGGCTTGTACTCGGACAGCCGCATGCAGATGCTGTTGAATGAGAAAGTCTTGTTGTTGACCATTCTCGGCGCGTAGCGGGCGAGCACGTCGCACGGCACGCTCTTATGCGCGGTGCTGCCCGGCAAGATGTGAGGAAACACCTCGGAGGCCCCCCTCGGCACCGGGGCCACGACGCCCACCTTGCATCCGGCCAGTCCCTCGCCGACGGTGACGGGTTTGCGCAGCGGGCCGGGATGGCTGGGGTCAATCCCGAGATCCTCCCTCACTCCGATGAAGATGAGGCGCTCCCTGCTTTGGGGGACGTTGAAGTATTTGGTGTTCATCAGCCTCACTTCCACCCTGTAGCCGTGCGACTTCAGGTGGCGAAGGATATCGACGAAGACCAGCTTCATCCTTCCGCACACCATGCCTTTGACGTTCTCCATCATGAACACCTTCGGCTGTAGGCCGCCGAGCAACCTGCCGAACTGCTCGAACAATTTGTTGCGGTCGTCGCCCACTACCCGCTTGCCCGCCATCGAAAACCCCTGACACGGCGGCGAACCGTCCAGCAGGTCTAGCTGCCCGGGTTCGAGGCCGATGCGTTCAAGCGTTTCATCCACCGACAGGTCGGCTATGTCTCCGGCAAACACTGGCACGTCGGGGAAGTTGATCATGAAAGTCTCGGCGGCATGCTTGTCCCATTCCACCGCGAGCAGCTCCCTGAAGCCGGCCATCGAATAGCCGAGCGAAGAGCCGCCGCAGCCGGCAAACGTCGAAACCAGGGTGGGCGCGTCGTCGGTCCTGGGCTCGCGGTGTGCCGCCCACGCCGCATCCAGTACTTCACGGTAGGGGGGCGAATGTGACGACAATTCCATTTACGCCGGAAACTCCTCGCCGCACTTCGGGCACTTGGCCATCTTCACGTCGTCGGCCGCATCCTCGCCGTGCTTCGGAAACTCGACATCTTTCAGATCGCCAGCGATCGTCATCATGGCCTCGAGAGACTTCACGTCGAAGCCGGTCAGGTCCATGTCCATGGCGCCGGTGTCGATCTCGATCAGCAGATCCTTGAGGATGCCGGCGTCCATCCGCGAAAGGTCGGAGATCCGGTTGTCGGCGATGAGGTCGGCCCATTCCTCGGCGTCGCTGGCATAGTCCTGGAAATCCACCGGCACCTCGTCCACCTGCATCAGCTTGGCGGCGGAGTACCTGCCGTGACCGCGCACGATGAAGCCGCTGCGATTGGACACGGTTATGGGCGCCCGCCATCCCTGGTTCATGATGATCTTGGCCAGCAGCTCGATCTGCTTCGCCGGGTGCGTGTTGGGGTTCCTGGGGTTTGCCACCAGCTTGGTGACGTCTACCGTCTTGTCAAAGGCACAGAAGATCTTGACTCCCGAGGCGGTGGGCGCATTGTCGTAGAGCTCCTGGTTCTCTGCCTTTTGCTCCTCCGCTGTTTGGTCCGCGGTCACCTTGCTTTTCTTCTTCACCTTCCCCTTTGTTTTCCCCTTTGTTTTTGCCTTGGCCATGTCCTTAATCTCCTTGTGGCGTTTCGGATCACGCGTTGAATTTGTCCCAGTCCGCCATGGTAAGTTCCACCTTGTCCTGCTTCCCGGCGTACTCCTCAAATGTCTGCTTCGTGTAGATCCCGGCCATCAGCCAGTAGTGCCTGAAGACCTTGACCAGCGGTTCGGTCCAGTGCTTCCCGATGAACTTGGCGTGCCGCCTGTCTACCGCCTGGTCGAGCGGGGTGTACTGCTGCGGGTACGGCCGAATGCCGAGCCTGTTGCACTCGCTCATCCTGTACAGCGCCTCCCGCGGCGTGTCCTTGAAGTTGAACAGGCAGTACGCGAGGATGTTCGCCTTCGCCACCCCGCCGGCCTTCAGCATCTCCACCGCGTCCTGGAACACCCCGTCCTCCTTGATCCGGTCGAAGGCCACCCGCATGCCGCTCCTCGTGTACCTGATCCGGCCCAGCTTCGCCGCCATCTCCTTGTCTATGTGCTTGACGTCGAAGCCGTTGTCGAAGATCACCTTCTTTTTCTTGGCTGCCAGGTAGTCGAGGACCTCGTTCAGGTGGTCCGCCGGGGTTGAGCTCAGGTTGTTGTCGCTCAGCATCGCGCACGGACGGTCCTCGAGGATGTGGTCGCGCCACGTCGGATTGATCCACGGCTTCGATTCGATCCGCCACACCGAGCAGTATGCGCACTTGTTCGGGCAGCCCCGCGACGTGAACGTGAAGCTGAAGTCGTTCCAGGGATCCTCGAGGCCCCAGTTCGGGGAGTAGTCCGGCACCAGCTGGTCCAGCGTGGGCGAATATCCGAGAAACAGTTCGGCCCTGCCGTCTATGCGCTTCTTCAGGTCCTTCGGCATCAGCGACGCGTACACCCCGCCTACCAGGATCGGCGTGCTGGGGGCGAACTTGGACGCGTGCTTGATGGCGCCCACGACCTTGGCCGAATCGTAGGTGAACAGGGAGGTCACGCAGATCAGATCCACCGGGGGTCCGTAGTAGCCGCGGCCGAACCAGACGCGTCCCCCGTTCCGCTTGACGAACGTGGCGATCTTGGCCAGTCCGAGCGGAAGGTACTTTCTGGTGTAGCCCGGCTCGAGGAGGAAAACCCGCTTGGCCGACCTGAGGCGGTCCAGCATCTCGCCCTCGGTGAGAGCCCCGTCGACGGTCTTCAGGCACGTTCCCTGCCGGGCCTTGCCCCTACCAGCGCCGTCCGCCTTCTCAGCCTTCTGTGCTGCCCCTGCTTTCACCCGATGCCTCCTGTTCGGCCCCATTCGACAAGGCCGGCTCCCTGACCGACACCTCGGCGGCCCGGCCGTCCGGGAACCGCAGAACCTTGATCGCCCTGGAGCCCTTGTCGATCAGGCCGATGTACCCCTTGTGCTGGAGGGCTATGATGTGCGACGCGATTCCATTGAGCCCCGTTACCTCCAGCGCGTCGGCCATCTCCCTCCTCGTGGGCGGATAGCCGTGTTGATCGATGTGGTCAATTATAAACTTCAGCATATCGCCCTGTCGGGGGGAGAGGTTCTTCATCTCGGTATCCTCGCCGCCACCATACGGATGCGCACCGACAGGATCGGATCCTTGTCCGGATCCGGAGCGGGGTGATAAAACACCATGGCCTTGTAGTCGTCCATATCGGATCCTTCCGCCGGCACGCCGGCCGCTGCTACCGAACACACTGAATGCGGATCAATACCAAACATGTCTTGGTCCTGGAGGATGGATGAATCTTCAGCATTACTTTGCTGGTGATTATTTTAAGCCCATCAGCCTTTCCCCGGGAAAATATCATCCCCAGTACCGTCTTTGCTGCATTGTCGTTATCACCTAATACTTGCGCGCTGACATTCACCTCAAGCATCTTGTCCACTGCGTCGCTATCGTGGGAATCATCGTACTGCACTACCTCGATTCCGCTCTCCTTCGCAATGGTTTCGAGACACGCCGAGTCTATTCTTGCGTACCACTGCTCTTCGACTGGCTCCAGCACCGGAGGGCCGTCAAACACTTTGCTGAAGGCATCTACGCAAATTGCTTCGAATGATGATTCCTTTGTTTCCGTTTCCGTATTCATGTTCTTTCTCCTCGCCGGCGCCGCCGGCCGTTGTCTACGATACCTTTTTCTCTTCCTGTTTTTCCAGATGGTTGCGTGCACCTTTGAACGCCACGGCCATGTGCTGGCGCTCTGGAACTTGGTCGAATTTCACATCGCCCGTTTTGGTCATCGCCAGAGCTTTCTCCATCGCTTCCTTTTCCGAATGGGCCGGCAGCTCGACTTCGGCCTTCGCCTTCATTTCGTACAGGTGCACATGCCAGATCGGCGGTTCACCCCACCCGTCGAGGAAGACGTACCCGTGCCATCCGCATCCGCCGCAAGGACACACAAAGCTCGGAGTGACCATGGTGTCTTCTTTCACCGTGTGAAGTGGAGGTTTGGCGGCAGCAGCATTGCCGCACTTGGGGCAACCGATCATGGGATGGGAGCCATCCGGGTCCTTGACCAGAAACCACTCACTAGCCTTGGGCGGAAACTCGGCCACGAGTTTGAGATGTGCCGGCGGAGCATTGGCCACTGGGATGCTGTGTTGATGGCCCTTGCTACAAATGGCCTTAACGTAATCCATGTTGTGGGCACCTTTGCCCTGGTACGTGACAGCAATATACCGTCCATCGCATTCCTTGTCTTGGCACTCGGTGAGAATCATCCCGTCCTCCGTTTGTTGTTAACCTACAGTTAACCGATGTGAATCCTTGCCAGTTGCGCGAGCCCGGACTCGAACCAGGATGCCGAGGTTTGGTCCGTCGCGTGAGCTAAACGGCTGTCTTACCTTGATCGGCCGACCATGATCTAGGCCTGTGTAAACCATTCCACCTCTCGCGCTGCGGACTAAACGTCGCCCCTTGCCGGCGGCGTGTCCTGGGGACCGCCGGTGTCCTCCATCGACACGCCCGACTGCATGTTGCCGTCAATGATCTTCTGGATTTCTGTCGGAGGCGGCCCGATCACTTCGACGCGATTGATATCGACCCACATGGGATCCTGCACCTTGCCGTCCTTGTCCAACTCGCGACGCTTGATCGCCACCGAGTCACAGCCCGTCAGGTAGTGCGCGTACGCGGACACTACGCCCTCGTAGCCGGTCAGGACATCTTTCACGTGCGAGCCCATCGGTATTTTCATTATTGTCTCTTGCATTTCATCCTCCTGCGCCGGCGTCACTACCCCGGCGTCTAAAGTGTTATAATTATAACCATTCAGGCAACCCTTTCAATAACCATTTCACCTCTCGCGCTCGCTCAAAATCCTAACAATGCAAACGGTTTCCCGCTCGCATACTCTTTTTCCAAAGCCACCGCCGCCCGCTCTGCCATGCGCACCCCGTCTGACAGCATCGTGTCGGCGAGGAATGCCTCCTCCATCGTCGTGATGCCGATCTCCACCGCCTCCAACCTGGCATAGATGTACATCCTGACCGCTCTCCAAACGCTTCGGCAGGCCTGCTTCCAGAACTTCTTGGTCTGTGCACCCGTCCGTTGCCTCCCGTTGGGCGAAAAACCGATTACAGGATCATCCGTGGCGGGAAGCGATACGTTGATTCGGTACATCCGCCCGTCATACCTGAACCCGATAACCGCGTTTCCATTCTTGCTTTCCGCAAACATGAAATCGCTCGCGCCGTACCTCATCAGAAGACTCTTGATCTCCATTTGGGTCTGATCGATCGAGACAGATGTTCCGGCTGCGTACCTATTCATAGCTGCTCCTCATGTGGGCCTTGCATCCCTGAACGACGAGCGGGAATCGAACCCGCGACGGCCTCCATCTCTGGTGCCCTCTACCAACTGAGTTACCGTCGTTCCCGTGAGTTTTGAGTCGGTCACGGCGACTATGCCCTGGCGCTTACACGCCGTGTGGGTTGTAGCGAGGACCGGATTCGAACCGGCGACTTTCGGATTATGAACCCGACACGCTGCCACTGCGTCACCTCGCATCAATTTCGCTCCCCCTCCGGCACGTTCAGCTTCGCCAGCTCCTGATCCGCGCCGAGCACCTCCATCATGCCGGCCTCCACCTGCCGGATCCTCTCCCTGGTTATGTTCAACGTGTTGCCCACGTTGTCCAGGGTCATCCCGCCCTGTGCCGCCAGGTCCAGCGCGCAGCTGTGCCTCATCTCCGACGGGATCAGGCCCGGGAAGTTGAACCTGATCGATCCGGTGTCCTGGTTGACATCCAGATACAGGTTGTACCGACACCCCACGAACGGGCACGGCCTTGGAACGTCGACGCAGTCGGCCCTGGTCCGCGGTCTGTCGAATTTCTCCCAGTACTTCTGAGCCTTCAGCTTCAGCTCCCTCAAGCCGATCTTCTTTATGGGGACCGTGACCGGTCTCACGGACCGTCTGGTGTCGATCTCTCAATCCGTCTCCTTGGACCGTTTTATTACCGGCATTCGATACTCGACCCGCCGGCCAATCGTCTTGTACTCCAGCCCGGGCACGTTGTGGGTCCCCTTTCGAAGCTGTGCGCACACCTGGTGGATGATCGCCCTGAACGTCTTCGGCGTGTTGAGGCCCATCGCATCCGCGGCCTCCGCGATCCCTTCGTGGGATATCCAGTGGGGCGCCCTGCCCCGGATCGCCGACACCACCTTGTCCATGTTGCTGCCGTCCCTGACCTCCACGGTTCCGCCGCCGCACTTGGTGGGCACGATGTCCGCGGCGGGACCCTTGGCTATCGGTAAGCTCCTGGCTATCGGTGATCCCCTGGGGCTCACCGGGGGCAGAACCGGGGGCAGCCGTCCGGCCCTGGCAGGTCCCTGGTTCTGGGGCTCCACTTCGACCTTCGTCCGCCTGCGCTTGACCACCTTCTTCTTTCTCTCCGGTGGGGGCTGCGATTCGTGAGCTCCCCCGTCCCCGTTGTCCTCCTCGTCCAAGGCGATCAGCTGATCGATCAGTTCTATCTGCGCGTCGATCCGGTCGCGCTTTCTCTCCAGTCCGCTTCGTAGGTTAAGGAGTTTATCGATCATGGTCGTCTCCCGCGATCGATGGCCTTTGTCGCATTTAAATATGATTGCCTCTCGCCGATATTGCAGTTGATCGCTTTTGCCGCATCGAGAAACCCAAATACCAAACCGTTGGAACCTTCCCATATGACATGGCGTGGTCTGGGTTCAACCTTTGTGTTGTATGTTCTGAGTCCAGAAACCAACATCATCGTTCCCCAGGGAACGGCGTCCGACACGATAACCTCTGGCAACATTGATTTCGTCATTCGACTTCTCCGTCGGGCAGAAACTTCCGCCTGCTATTCATCGTCACTGTATAGCTGTTTGCTCAATTCTAGCGCCTGGTTAATGGTGAACCCCTCTTCAACGAGCGCCAGATACTTGGCCCGTGTCAGCGTCGCAAGAATCTTCATGTACTCAATCTGATACGGCAGTCCAAGTTTTAGATTTTCAATTATCTCTTTGGTTTCATTGACCTTGTTCTCGCCGGCGATCATCGTCAGATCCGGTATCTTATCCTTGCCCCTGCCCTTGCTCATATCTTCTTCGCCTCCAACCGCTCCCCGTCGCACTGCTCCCCCATGGGGTTCTTGTGCTTCCACGGAACCATGATCGGACCGTAGGGCTTGACCCTTATAAAGCGGCCGCACTTGGCGCAGGCGAGGGTATGGCCGACCGGTGCATAGGCGCAGTCGGCGCACGTGACGGCCCGCTTGTCGCCGATGAATTTCTTGTCGCAGGAATGGCAGACGCAGTCGTAATGACCCGGCGCCCAGCCCGCCTTCTGTGGCCGAATGTCTCTCGATCCGTAGAACTCTTCCTTGATCGTCGACTTCCTTCTCGCCGGCTTCCTCCTGGCCAGTCTGTTGCTGCGACGCCTCCGCTCCCTCTTCCGCTGGTTCGGCGTCAACGCCTCAATCCCCTTGCGGGTCACCTTCATCATCTTCCCGTCCGACGTCTCGAGGACCGACCCCTCCTTGTGCACGGCCACGGAGTCCACGGCCGGATCGGCCAGCGCCTTCTCCATCTTGCGTGCCAGCTGCTCCGGAGTGGGGTGCTCAAGTTGCTCCAGCTTGTCCGCCCTTCCGTCGTTGTATCGTGTCTGCATTTGTCCTCCCTGTTGTAAATATCCAATTGGATATTTTTCACTCATGATCCACTTGGCAGGCGGTCAATGTTCTTTCCGTAGGACTCCTCCTTCATGCCGTCGGGGATGGCAAGGCCAACGTCGACAAAAAAAACACCCTCCTCTACCCTGCAATTCCCAACGGTGAATTTCCGTTTTTTAGGTGGGCGGCCTATCCAATCGAACTTGCCACTAGCATCATGATGCCCGATGTCATTCTCGCTGACCAGTGTCACGGTATGCTTCAGCCCACCCCAAAGCAGAATCCTGATCCGGTCCCAGAATCCAAATGTCGATATCGTAGTAAACCAGTTCTTGTGCTCTTTTTTCATTAGCCTACCTCGCGTGGTCCGGCACCCTGCCGGTCTCCAGGTAATTGATGATCTCATCGTCGGTCCAGTCCCTGTACTTGTCGATCCCCCGATGCTCCATGGTCACGTCGGCACCGCCCAGCAAATGCTCCACCAGCCTGACGGCCTGCCCGTATGATCCCAGGGCCGACCCCAGCGACGCCCCGGTCTCGATGTCCTTGCCGGCGCTCTCCTTGTACTTGGTGACACGCCTGAACACCTCCGCCCTGACCAGCTTCAACTCCGCCACGGACGTCCCCACGATCTCCTGCGCCTCCTTGATCTGATCCTCGCGGAACTTCACCAGGGTGAGCTGGACCCGCTCCTGCGCCTCGATCTGAATGTCGAGCCACACCTGCTTGATCGGGACGAAACCAAAGTCCGGCTTGCCGGGTCCCTCCACGTAGAACTTTGCCGTGCGAGCCGCCACCCTGGCAGCCTTCACCACGTAGCGCAAGGACTGCTTCTCGAAGTAGGCCGTCTGCATCCTGTTGTACGTGTCGACGTTGAGACGGGGAGCCCTCTTCGCCTTCACCTTCGGCTGGGTGGTCTTCGCCTTTGCTTCGCTACCCTCAAGGTTTCGCTTGGCCTTTGTCGGTTTGTTCGCACCGACGCGTTTCTTGCCCGCCGCCTTGTCCCGCTTCTTACCCGTCATATCTCCCCCGCCTCCCTCATCCTGCGGAGCGTCCCCTTGAATCCTTTGTCTTGTATATTGTCAAGGGTCGCACTCAGCATCAGCTCGGTCATGGTAACCCCCCTGGACTTGGCAGCCTCCCGGATCTTCGCCAGATCCTCCTCGGTGAGGCGGAGGTTGATCTGGGTGCGGCGAATCTGTTTCGGTATAGACACTCTGCCTCTGTATATACGACCGGCCGACGCGGCGTGTCAAGCACAAAAGAAGCTGACGACTCAGAGGGATAATCGGGGGCGTGGCGTCGGTGGACGTCACATTTTGGTCGCCATTCTTGTGTTAATCACTACTTGACTAATTCCTGCGCAGACCCACCCGGTGTGTCCTGTTGGAAATGTATATCGAATTCTTTGGCCAAGGCATCGCCAACCAAAGGGTCGGCCCCGGGAAACAGGGTGCTCGTGTTCGGGGTATCCCTGAACAATTTGCAGTCGATGAATCCGCTTAATGCATCAAAGCCAGTCATGTCAATTGATGGGAATAATGAAAGCTGCAATATGGTTCCAGCGGTGTATGTATGAACGTGTGACGCTAGGATTGCCTCGACCCACCCACCGGGAACAGCCGCGCCATTCAGGTACTTGCGATAAACAAAAAGCCAGTTGGGTATGTCTGCGCTCGATTGTACCCAGTGTAAATGAGGAGTAACAGAGCTCTCAAATTTATAAGAATGGGAGAATTGGGCAATCATGCTTATTTGCTCGGTTGCGGCATACCGCGAATTGTCCGCAAAGTTGATGCCCAACTCCGTATAGTCATGGCTGATTCTGCCACTAGCAACATCGATATTGCGCCCGATAAACGGAAAACGGATGTCGTCCCACCCTGGATTGTTTTGCACCAGGTTGCCGTCCGGCCCTACCTTGAGCGCCCCGCTATCCTTGAGATACCCCTTGACATCGAAAGAGGCCAGGTTGTTCTCTACTGCGGCAGCAACGTTCGCGCTGCTACTCAAAAACCCAGAGGCAGGATGACTTACCGTTTTACTGGTCTCATCAAACCGCACGGCTCCAGCTGTTCCGATAATTGTAACGCCACCGGCTTCTAAAACCTCACAGCCCTTACCTAACTTTATTCCGTATCCGGTAATATTCGCCGTATCTCCGTCCACATCCAGGCATTTAACCAAGGCACCATCCCGAATATTTATCCCGTCAAGAGGTGTGTCATCTACCCAGAAATCGATCAATACTGTATTGCTATCCGCCTTAACTCCGTTCAGATTTATAACTCCGCAACTGACCCTGGCATTATACAATGTTGCAATACCCCTGTGGTCCACCACATAACTAGATGCAGCCGTACCCTTAATATCGCATTTTCCATAAACGTAAACGACACCGCGTGTACAACCACCCATGAATTCACAAGCACCGAATCCCCCGGTCATGCCCTTTATGAAAATCCCATCCAAAGCAGTCGTCGGAGGGATAAGTTCTGGCAAGAATTGTGCGTTTGCCCACACCGTATATGCTCCTTGCATTATATAATTGATATTCACCATACGGGTGGGGTCTTGCATTCGCCAATTACCAACAGAACCCGCAGCTTGGTGCCAAACTTCCCTAAAAGTTGCTGCTACGTCCGCATAGAAGCTAACTAGTCCAAACAAGGCCGTACCGTTTTCGATCCAGCTGTAGGATGGTGTGTATCCAAGATCATCCGAGTAGTCGTTGGTGAAGGCCATGTTCGCCAACGCGAATGAAGAAAGAACATACTCGCGGTTAGTCTCCCACGCCCAAGTAATTCCGTGGTCCAGATCTATCTTGACACTTGGTTCTACAATGTCGAAGGTATCCCCCACTATCGGTAACGTGTATACCCATGTGGTTGAGATCGTGTCGGCAGTATTTCGATGTATTGGGAGAATCCGCCCGCTGTCTGCACCACTGGTAAGACGCAAGAATTTGCCATAAAATTGATCCACACCCCATCCAGCGGCGGCCACTGTGAAGTCAACACCGCTTTTGTCGTTAGTGCCAACTCCGGCGATACCCGAAGACGTGAAAGGTCCGGCCACGATGGTAGGAGGATCAATACCTTCCATTATGAACTGGCCTTCTCGGTCGGTAACATTCTGAAGTGTGCGCGGATAGGCAGTGTACGTTCCGGCCTTGATCCGTATCTCGACTTTGTGGTTGATATAGCGAGGGACCTGTTCATATGCTTTGGTTATTGTCGCATACGGATTGCCGACAGAGCCGCTGCCCGTAGTATCGCTACCGGCACCCCCATCCACATAAATGGACATATCAGCGCTAGTGGGTGTGAGAATTACATTGCCCAGGCCAACGACTTTGCCCCCGGCCTCAACATTCCTGATCGTCTTGATGCTGCGGAGGTACTTTCGAATGCCGTTAAGAATGGCCACGACTACACCCCCTTTACGACGATACGGAGGGTCCAGGTGCGTCCCTCGGTGTTGGGCCACGTGAACTTGAGTTCATCCCCGGCTACCAAATACTTCGGCAATGCGTCATCCTCGGGTGTGAGCACGACATCCACAAGACTATCGTCGCTCAGATCCAGCGTCAGAAGATTTGCATCGTAGGTCGCGCCGGCAAGGGAGTCGAGGTCAATTTCAAAGTCCTCGGCTGTCGTACCAGCTATGTCGAGATGCAGCATGATCGATACTAACTCAAGATCCGCCGCAAATGAGGTGGTGTACGCGATAGCCCCTGTTCCGGTTTGTGGGTCGGTATCCAGGCCCGCAGCCACAGCCGCCGCAGCAGCAAGGGCCGACGTGTCTGCGTCAATCGTGGTGAGGAGCGCCACCGCCGCAGCGGTCGACGGATCGTTTATCACTTCTGCTGTGACAAAAGCGATGTGATCGACCTTCATGTCATTTTTCGCGATTGCCGCCACATCATACTCAAAAGCCGCCTGGACGTAAGTCACAACCCCTTGCTGCATGCCGGTTCCCGCGAGGGCCGCGTAATCTGTGAGTCGTGCCTTGACGAAGTTCCAGCCGGTGACAAGATCCGCAACTACCCAATCCCATTGGGTATAGTTGGCGTTGTCAGTTCCAACTTGGAGATATACTTTGACCACATTTGTCACACCGGGAAGGAAGAAGCACGCGGTGATATAGTCGCTGGGTGAAAAGGCCGACAGGTCTACAGCTGGGATCGTGTCGTCCACACCACTAACTACATCAGTACGATTCGGCTTGTCCCATTCCACAGATACCGTGCCCGTGACGTGCTCGGTATCGTCCGCAAGGTTGCCCGCATCCCCGACCGCTGCAAAGTCGGTGGCGTCTTCACACTCCTGAACGAACATACTCAGGGATGGGAGGTTCGCCGCAATGATCGCCAGGCTTGCCGCGCTCGCCGCGGTGTTCGCGTCGATGTCGCCCATATCGGCAATCACATCGCCGATGGAGGAGTGCACGCTGGCCCCCCCCGTCTCCTGGTAGTTGAACACCTTGACCTCGACGTCGCCGGCCTGGATCTCCGCCTGGTACGACAGCCGCATGAAGTCCACCGGGAACATCTTCAGCCCCTGCAGCTCGAAGATGTACAGGCCGGGCGCATTGACCTCTGTGACGGTCATGGACCACGGCGAGTTCCGGTCGATCACTTTGGCGTAGGTCGCCTCCCTGTCGATGGATTTCTCCGCAGTGAAGGTCAGGGATCCGCAGCCGCCCCCGGCGATCTTGACCTCGAGCAGGGCCGTGTTGCCCTTGACCTCGAACGATTCCATCGGCACAACGGCAAGCCCGGGAATGGTCGTGTCTGGATAAATTGTTTTGATGATTCCGGTGCGAATGCCCATCTGACCTCCGGGTCCCGCTGATACGGGGATTTCATTGGCGGCGCGCTATTGACCTTGTCAAATGGTACAGCGCGGGGCCGCACCGTGTCAACAGTTCGACATGAATTAGACAACAAAATGGTGGTGGGATCGTGGGTTCGCTACTCGGCGGATCTGTCTACGGATAATCGCCGCCGTTCAACCACGGATCCAGCGGTGGAGGGGCGAGCCTGCAATTGTTGCGTGTCGCCACAATCGGACCACTTTCGGATTTGTATTTGTATCGTCAGAACTGATGTCGAGGCCTTCGTCCAAAATTGATAAACGTTGGTTTTGATGGCCGTCGGGCCGTGCCTGGAAACAGGCGAGCACCGTTGTCGGTTCTGAGGGACACGTCATGGGGGCCAAGAGCTGCAGCTCATAGGGAGGAAGAACCTCCGAGCCGGGCCCCACCCCCACGTCCATGTCGGTGACAACGTCCGCCTGCATCGTTGGTTCGACCGAACCGTCGGCCCCGCCGCAAAACGCGATCAGGGCCATGAAGACAATGCTGATCAGTACCAGGGCAGTCCACTTCGACTTCATGAAATCCTCCTTCGTGTTGAACTTCTCACGCTTCTCATGACCATAAAACGGTATCATTTTTTTCCGTTTTGTCCAAGGCATTTCCCTGTAATTATTCGCCGGAATGCTCTCTCCATTTAGCCCCCGCGAACATCTCCTCCTTGATCTGTGCCCGGGTTATCCCGAGCCCCATCGCCCTGACGCTGCGATCGACCTGGGTGGCGAACGTGCGCAGCCCCTAATCCGGCTTCTTGTCCATGACGCTGCGGCGGTTCGCTGCGAAGTCCTCGAGGCGCAGCGGTTCCACCTTTCCAAGCAGGCAGACGCCGCACTTCATCAGCCCCTTGTGGTAGTAGAGCTTGCCGCCGGATCCGCACAGAACACACTTCATCTCACTCCTCCTCGTTAACTTGATCCGCTACGCATTCCACCAGCTCCTCCACATAGTCACGCACCTCTCTCAGATCATCTAGCACCTCGGCAAGCGAAATCTTTGTGTTCCCGTGCACCGCATCAATCGCCTTTTTCGCTCGTTCCACAACAGACATTTCATTCCTCCTGTTCGGCGTCGTCCTTGGTTGGGCGGTCGAGTGCGGCAAGGGCTACGCGCAACCCGCTGTGATAGCCATCGTTCCACGGATTGTCGGTTGACGCACAAATCACAAGATGGGGACCACCGTGTTTCTCTATCTCTGTTCGCGCCCCCGCCAACTTGGCCTTGGCGATGTTCGACTCTTTATTAAGTTCATCACACATCCCAAACAGGACAATTATGATCATCCCGAAAATAGCCATCAATACGCCAAAGATTATTACAAGTACTGTCAGCATTTCACTCCCCCTTCCCGGCTCTGGGGGGCTTCTTGCCGGACTTCCTTGGCAACGACCGGATGAACTCGGCAATGTCATCGAGGCACGAGGCGTTAAAGACACCCATGAGCGCAATCTGCGAGAAACAATACTGCCTCCACGGGCCATACCACTTCACTACTCCGAGCACATTGTCTTCATCGTATAATTCATCAATCACTTCGTTGTGTCGACACTCCCAGACGGTTGTCTTGGGTTTCTCGGCAACCTTCACAAAATGGATGTATTCAAATTTTGTTTTCATCACTTTCCCTTTCCGCCTTTCTTTTCTCCACCAGTTCGGCTGATACCTCAAGACACTCATCGCAGATGTAGACCTGGACATGTGCATCAGTATTTCCGGCAATGAGCGCCAAGACCTCTTTTGCCTGCTTCCCGCAAAATGAACACCGGATGTTTTTTTGCGCCTCGGCCTTGAGTCCGGCGATCTCGGTATCTCGCAGCTTATCTACCCGACAGCCGTTGCACTCACCGTCCGACGGAAGGGATCGTCCGCACGTTCCGCAGGTCCCGGCCTGGTAGTCTGCCCAACGCATGTAGTCTCCATTCTCACACTCTACCATCTTGGGTTCGGGCTTGGCTGCAAGCATCAACTCGTAGCGTTTCATGACTTGTCCTTTCCGTTCGCCGCCGGCGTCCTGGTCGATCATTGGCCGTCTCCAGGAAGCGCAGTTTCGAGACACCCCGTTGCCCTCTTCGGTCGCCGGATCACAAAACCGCCGCCTGGCTGCGGTTCAGACAACGACCCGAAGAACTGGCAGGCGTAATTCCTGACGTTGGGGTATGCCTTGTGGACATGCTCGGGAACCCCCTCCATCGTGCTTTCGAGACGGGGACAGTTCTGGGAACAAAACTTCCCGTCGGCCACACCGCGGAATAGCAGATGTTGGGTCATCCTCTGTCCCCCCTCGGCATGACGTTGTCGGCGATCATCATGGCCCTGTTGGCCACGCCAACTGCCTTGGCAATGATGTCGGCCGGGAGCTGCGACTTGAACACCGCGTCGTCCAGTTCCTCCACCTCCTCGCCCAGCCTCTCGAGCAAATGACTCATGCTGTCAAGGTCCCACTCCGACTCTTCCTCTGCGAGTCTGGACACCATCAGCGCAGCGAACCAGGCAGTTATTTGAATCGGCCCCTTTGGCCGTTTCTCCACGATAACTGGAGGATTATTTTTCCGAATTACAGCGGCGGCCTTCTCCAGCGGTGGCTCATCCTTGGTGAGATGATCCCAATGGGCCAAAAACAATCCAACAGATTGCCCGCTCCGGATCGGTCTACCGTCGAACCGTGAAAGGCGCCAGCTCCCACCACCGCCAAGGTGTTCCCCGTAAATGATCTGGCACGTGAGAACCCAATCTCCGAGGCGCCACCTGTCGGCAAGATCGATCCCCTCGCGCTTCGGCACCCTGATCCATTGTTCCTTGCTCATACCTTTTACTCCCATCCCTTCTTGCGAGCCCACCAGTCCGTGATCTCCAGGGTTCCCTCGTCCCCCTCCCTCCACACCTCGCTGTCATCGGTGATCTGGCTCTGGGGGATCCATTCCGCCTGATCGAAGTCGTGGGCCTCCACGAGGATCGCCTTGCCCCTCACCAATATGCACTTCGCGTCAGCTATCCGCATTTTCGCCATCATCCTCCGTGCTTGATTTTTGAAACATAGCTTCGTAATGTTGGCGACCAGAGTTGAAAATGCTGATTCTGGTATCTACGTTCTTGATTGCCTGATGAATGGCATCATTCCGATACTCGTGAAGCTGGTCCTGATGTATTGCCTGAGTGTCTCCCGTCTCCACGGTCGCACAGCGCATCACCTCTTCGCCTTCTGCCGGTGTTCTTGGCTGAAGATATATCACCTCGAAGGGACGCAGTTTCAAAATATAGTCGTCTCCGCTACAGGCCATTACGTCTGATTGCCTTGGCGCGCTTAGCATCGCCCAAAACCGATCTCCCGTTTTCGTGTTTTTCGGATCCATTATTCTTTTCCTTTCAAGTCCTCACTCTGAAGGACGTTGAACAGGTCTCCCTGTCCGTGTTGATCAAATGCTATTTTCTTGTCCACGGGCAGCGCGTCGCTGTGTCCCTGGTCCACCCGGGCCTTGTTCATGGTAGCTATGGTCACCGGGCCGCTGTCCGCGTCGTAAGTTCTCCCCATGAGGATCCCGATGTCCCGGGGAATGTACACGCCCCACGGGGCGAAAAGTGCCAGGTTGATCGAGCACGCCTCCACCATGGTCCTGTCGATGTCCATTCCGTACAGGTTCAGCGAGTAGTTAGACGCGGCGAGCAGCATTCTGCCAGTGCCGACGCATGGATCGCACACGCTGGCCAGCCGCGGATCCTCGCGCTCGAACCCGCCGTCCATCGTTATCTGGGCCATCATGGTGCACACGCTCTGTGGAGTGGCGTAAAACCCGTTAGGATTCCATCCGGATCCGTGGCGCTCCGCCAAAATGTCGCCGAATATGTCCGCGTCCGCCGCCTGCAGCCGACCCAGGTGGAATTCCCTGTACAGCATGTCGCCCCAGTCCGAGTCGTACGGGGACTCCGGCGCCGTGTTCAGGTTCGACGCCAAGCCGAGCCCCCAGTGCAGCCACCGGATCAGGTAGAGCATCGACTCCCAGCCGCTGCCCATCTTGCCCACCAGGTCCTCCAGATGCTTGCGTGCCCCCTGGGCGGACAACGAGGGACCCTTATCCCTCTTTCGGGTCGGCTCGGGGACTGGCATACCCTCACGTACTGCCGTGGATGAACCGTGGGTGAAGTGTAGCTGCGGGATCTCCCCCTCCGGCAACTTGCCCCGGCATATGCCGTCGAGCCACCAATGGAGCCGCCCCACCCCGAAGATCCGATCTCCCGCCTCCAGGTACAGAACCAACCATCCCGGCTCGCGCCAGGACGGGCTCGTGTTCTTGGCTTCAGCTGGCATTTTCCAGTCTTTTCTTGTCCCCGCCCTTTTTCCGCCAGGCCTTGACTTTCTTCGAGCTGCCCCAGCACGGACTGGGAATTTTGTTGTAGCAGTATCCAACGATGGAGCGGAGCTGCTCCATGCATTCCGGATCGGCGTGGCCGAGTGTTTCCGCCAGCTTGTTCTCGAGAACAGACGTGACGAAAAAACCACACCCTTGACCCTTGGTGACATGGTTATCGATGGCGTCCTTGATTCTTTTTGGAATTTGCTCGCTCACTGTGTCTCCTTCCGGCGCCTCACGGCCCATCTGCTAGTAACAACTGTCATTCCGTCACTTTCAAATTCAACCAAAACACTATTCATGGTCTTTGCCCTAACCAGGATCCTGCACGCCGTCCCCTTGCGCTCGCCCAGCTTCGACTTCCACCACCAGACCAATGGATAGTCATCGCTCATCCGCTGGGCCGACCTTCCTCTTGCCAGCATGATAGTCCTCTGCCACCAGCAATAAGGGGGCCCATTTCAAATATTCCATCCGCGTTCTCGGGTCGTCGAAGAAAATATGAAAGTCGCCCGGCTTGTAGGCATCCACGTTCAACACCCTAGACGCCGGCACAGTGACCGTCGTTCGGATGTGACTCGACAGCTGTGGTTCAAACGGGACGTACCGGGAGTTCTGCCTCTTGCGCATCCAATGGTATCCACACTTCTTCGCTCGCGGTTGATACCTCGTAACGACGGCAAGGAGGCCCGGCCCTGGGTTGCCGTAAGGGCTGAAATGAGTGGAGTGATGCAGGTAAGCGTTCTTTACTCTCCAGTCGCTACTGAGCCTGTCGTTCTCCTTCTTGGCCTCCTTGCGCTCCCAGAAGTCCGCCTGGCCCACCGTCACAGACCCATTCTTGAGCGACTCGTTCAGCCTCTTCCGGTACGCCTCGAAGTCAGGTTTCTCCCCGGCAACCAGAGCCATGTCTTCATCGTAGATGAGCCGAAGGGCCTGGTTGAACCCATCGTCCGTCCAGATCTTCCACGGCGGGTGAGGCTTCAATATCTGCGACCGGTCGAACAACCCCTGGAGGATTGTCGCTATCCTGTTGTGGCTCTCGATGGCCTTGCTGATCTTCTGGGCGACGTCATCATAGAACACACTCTTTTCATCGAACCGTTCGTAGTCCTCGATGTCCTTATAGTCGCCGTGGAAGCTGTGCGGGTCATTGCTCCAGTTCTTCTCCTTCTCCTTCTTGGAGAGCTTCTTCCACCACTTCTTCGCCGCCGCGAAATCCTCCAGCATCCCCTGGTATCGGTCATCGGTAATGATAGCTCCGATGCTATCCATTTTGCACTTGGCCCAGAGCTTCTGGCCGCTCAGTAGCTTCTGCCTCTCGAAGTCCGGGAACAGCTTCTCGCCGAAATCGATGAGCGTGTTGATACGCCAGACCTGAGCCCCGTTG